>Ga0082212_10009795_pt1 | contig 12318 bp, 15 predicted proteins | sample TergutNt197P3_FD_71548 | JGI IMG/M metagenome (GOLD analysis project Ga0082212, IMG submission 71548) | Neocapritermes taracua P3 segment gut microbial communities from Petit-Saut dam, French Guiana - Nt197 P3 | ecosystem: Host-associated > Arthropoda: Insects > Digestive system > Gut ... | reverse complement strand
GCCTTCTGCAGTCCATCGCGCTGTAGAAAACGCAATAATCCGTCGCCAGACCCCCGATGATAACCGTCTGAACATTCATCTGCTTTATTGCGCCTTCAAGGCCGGTAGAGGTACTCCGGTCGTTTTCAAAAAAGGCCGAGTAGGAATCCAGCCCCGCACGAAAGCCCTTGCGGATAATCAGGCTGACAGGCTTCAGGTCGAGGCCGTCGTGAAAAGCCGCCCCCCAGCTTCCCTGCACACAGTGATCCGGCCAGAGGACCTGGCCTTTCACGCTGCCGAAATCGACGACATCTCCCGGATTTTTACCCGTATGCGAGGAAGCGAAGGAAACGTGCCCCGCCGGATGCCAATCCTGGGTAGCGGCGACCCTTCCGCCGGCTGCGGCACAGGCGGCGGCAAGCGCGTTAAGCGGGGCAACCACGGAACAGCCGTCCCCCACAGCGAGCGCCCCATCGGGGTTTCCATTATTCGCCGGGCAGAAATCGTTCTGCACATCAATTTCAAGCAAGAGGATCATAATTGCATAGTATATTATTTATTATAAAAAGGGGACAGGGGTCCGGTGTTCTTTACACAACCTGAGCTCTTTGAAAAACCAAGCTGCTCATTAATCATGCTCCTTATCGCCTAACACCAGGCCCCTAATCCCCGAATTCCCCGCCGCAATGAATGTCCGCCAGCTTCCGGGTTAGTTCCCGGATATAGTCCTTCTGGCTGTCGTCAAGCATTATGAAGCCGCCGGCCAGAACGTCCAGCTTATCCTGTTCTTTCAGGGAAACCCTTTCCGGCTGCTCTAATAGTGAAGCATCATGCATTGTGATAACTCTATGTGCTGTATATTATAATACATTGTATTATCATGTCAAGCGATCATAATGAAAACCTGTCAGAAATGGGCAATATTTGGTACCATTACCGTACAGGAATATCTTTTTGGACAAAGACGCAAGGATAAGCCGGAGAATCGGCGAAGTCCGCAAGGCATTGGGATTTACTCAGAAAAAATTTGCCGAGGGGCTAAAAATAAGCCAGACCCATGCGAGCGCGCTTGAACGGAATTCCCGTGCGATCCAGGACCGCACGGTAAAAATGATCTGCTATACCTACGGGGTAAACGAGAAGTGGCTGAAAACAGGCAAGGGCGCAATGCTGGAACAGAGCCGCGATTTCAAGCTGGAAGAAGTTATCAGCAATTTCAAAAAACTCGACGACCTGCTTCAAGACTATGTTCTGAAACAAATCCGCCTCGCCCTTGAATACCAGGAGGAAGCGGGAAGAAGCGGATAGTGATATTTAATTATTCAGAAAACATTCTTTCCCTATTTTCTTTCACAGAGACACGGAGGCACGGAGATTTAGGAAGTTGTGGACTGGCGCAGTTCGTAAAATCCTCTTCTTCCATCTGTGCCTTTGTGCCTCTGTGTGAGTTACTCCGGGTAAAGTATTAAATGTCTGAAACCACTAGCCGCTAAAAACTCCCATGCTTCTGAATTTCTGGTAGCGCTTGTCCGGCAGGGTGTCAAAATTTTCTTTTGACAGGCGGCCCAGCGAATCGCGCATCCAGGCGGCGATATTCGCCGAGGTCAGGTTGATGTCCTTTGCCGCGCCGCCTTCCGGCTCGGCGACGATGTGATCGCAGATGCCGAATGTGCGCAGGTCGTCGGCGGTGATCTTGATCATCTCGGCGGCTTCCCTTTCCCGCGAGCCGTCCTTCCAGAGGATCGACGCAAAGCCCTTGGGGGAGATCACCGAGTAGAGGGCGTTCTCCAGCATGGCAAGTTCGTCGCAAACGCCGATGGCAAGCGCCCCGCCGGAGCCGCCCTCGCCGAGGACGATCGACATGATAGGGGTGCGCAGCGTCATAAATTCGTGAAGGTTGCGGGCGATGGCCTCACCCTGCCCCCGCTCCTCCGCGCCAACCCCGCAGAATGCCCCGGGTGTGTCGATAAAGCAGATCACCGGGCGGCGGAATTTTTCCGCTTGTTTTACCAGGCGCAGAGCCTTGCGGTAGCCTTCGGGGTGGGGCATGGCGAAGTTGACTTTCTGCAATTCGGCAATGTCCCTGCCCCGCACCTGCGCTATAACGGTCACGGGGTTGTCTTCAAAGGTGGCGATGCCGCCCATGATGGCGGGGTCGTCGCTGAAATAACGGTCCCCGTGGAACTCGGTAAAATCCTTAAACAGCAGGGGGACGTATTCGCGGATGGTAGGACGCCCCAGGCTTTTTATAAGATCGACTCGCTGTGATATGTTTAACGGCATGTTACCTCCCCAACGGCTTATAGCCGTGCAGCCGGATCAGCCGTGCAAGCGTCGCGGGCATTTCTTTCCTGGCGACAACCATGTCGGCAAATCCGTGTTCGTGAATAAATTCGGCGGTCTGGAATCTTTCGGGCAGAGTTACGCCGATGGTGTTTTCAATTACCCGCTTGCCGGCAAAGCCGATGGTTACCCCCGGCTCGGCGATGATAATATCGCCTAACATGGCGAACGATGCGGTAACGCCGCCGGTTGTAGGGTCGCAGACCACCGAGATGTACAGCTGCCCGGCCTTGTTGTGCAAAGCGACCGCCCCCGATGTCTTGGCCATCTGCATCAGGGAAAAAATCCCCTCCTGCATGCGCGCCCCGCCGGATGCGGCAAAGATGATCACCGGCAGCCTGTTCGCTGTGGCATATTCAACGGCGCGTGTGATCTTTTCGCCCACCACGCTGCCCATGCTTGCCATCAAAAACCGGCTGTCCATAACGCCTAACACAACGGGATACCCCTGTATCGTGCATTTTCCGGTAACAACCGCCTCTTTCGTGCCGCAGTCTTTCTGCGCCTCACGTACCTTATCTTCGTATCCGGGGAAGGAAATGGGATTACCCGAATCTAACCCTGAATCGAACTCGTTGAAACTCCCCTCGTCGATGGTGATGCGCAGACGTTCCTGCCAACCGATCCGGCTGTGGTAGGCGCATTTCCCGCAGACCCAGAGCTGCCGCTCAAATTCCTCTGCGGGGACGGGGTTTTTACATTGCGGACAAGTAAAATCACTCATAATGACATTATTTCAGAATTTGTCAAACAAAGTCAAGCGGTCCATTGACACTTTCGGCCATTCTTGCCATAGTAGTGCAGCAATGTTAGGGGCCTTTAGCTCAGTTGGTTAGAGCTGCGGACTCATAATCCGTAGGTCCGGGGTTCAAGTCCCTGAAGGCCCATGAAGCTAATTCGTTACGTGGTAAGGAATTAGCCGAGAACTGCCCTAAAAAATGGGTGTTCTTTTTATGTCGCTAATGCGATCGACACATAAAACGGCACATAGCCGTTTTCAATGTCGGTTAGTAGAGGCATGTAATATGAACACCTACCGCTATAATATCTCAAGGGAGTCTATGAGGAAAGCCATCGGAAAGACAAGTCTCGAAAGTCAGGATTTATAAAAATTCACACTCATGAAACTCATCCCCTTGTATCGAATTTTCCTTGCATGGGGATATGTTTTTCCGGCACTCTGTTCAAGTGTCCCGTATTTTTGTTCACATGTTTCCGAAATTGGTGTTCAAGTGCGCCGGAATACGCACTTCTCCGTATATCCGTGAAAAACTACGGGCCGAGCATTCGATTCATAAAAAGTACGCCAGGGAATCCTAAACTGACGAATTCAAAAACTGATATATCGCCTAATAACGATTAAATCAATGAATATATATTGTAAATTTACGATTTTTTTGAGGCCAAAAAGCCGAAAATTTAATGGTGAAATTCGATGGCAATGCTATAGTAGAAAGGATTGATGCGCTGCTTTTTCGGCGGAATGAAAAGCGAGCTACCCTATGTAAAGCTATAGGGATAAATCCGGGGGCCGTCACAAATTGGTGCGGGAAAAAGCAATCATTGCCCAGGGCTGATGTTGCTCTTGCTGCAGCAGACTACTTAGGTGTGTCTCTCCGCTGGCTTTTAACCGGTATAGAGGATGAAGGGCTTTCCATTGATGAAAGAAATCTAATCGTTGAATATAATCTGCTGACAGAGGAAAATCAGCGAAATGTCCGGGCGTTGATCGATTCTATGCTTTCGGTTCCGGCTGTGGGAAAAAAAGAGACTTCCGCCTGATGGGGTTCCGGTTATGCAGGTTGTTTCCAGCCGGGGGAATGTCTTTCATTGGTGGCGCGAGGGGAATATTAGCATTGTTGGGGATTGGAGCGGGAAATGAAAAAAGCAATGGTTTCTATTCTAGTTTTTCTAATTATTGTTATTTTGAGTTTTTCAACAAACCACTGCGAAAATAAAAAAGTTGAAAGAAAAACAGCAGAATATGAAGCTGAAAAATATGCAGCAAGGGAGGAAGAACGGAGGGCTGAAGAATATGCAGCTAAGATGGCTTTGGATGAAAGGTTAAAAAAATATTTTACAATTAGAGAAATCAGAGATGCCATTAGTAAACTAGAAGCAAATATGACGACTGAAATGATAATTGAAAAAAATCCCAAAAAGCAATATTTTGACAACCTAAGGAAACATAGTAATTCATTATATGTTAAAATATTGGATATAAAACCAGAAAATGGACACAGAAGAATATCTGTTGAATGGGATACTATTGCGGCTGGTGCCACTGGTCTCCGCAAAGAGTTAGATTTTCATTCTTACTCTGTGACTTACGGTTCGGTTATTTATGATTTTGTTATTTATGATGATAATAGAATGTTATCTGATATATCAATTGGTGACAAAGTTGACATTGAAGTAATTGGAACTAATGAAGTAACACAAAATTATCCTTATTCATTTGGTGAAATAAAAATAATTGAAAAAAGAACTATATTATATTTTTCTGTAATCAAAATGGAAAACAATTGGGGGCAAAATGGGGCAAGCGGTGATGAACGGCTTAGAACATAGAGTTATATGAAACTGCATCAGAGGTCGTTGAAATCAACGGCTAATGGCATAAAAACAGGCACATGGAATTGTGTGCCTGGTTGCGGTCTGTTGCGGCCCGCTGTGTCGGCGGGTGGCAGGCCGGCTGCTTAAGTCTTTATCCATTAAAGATTTAAACGATTTTGGATGTGAATAGGTTGCGGGCGACGGGGTTCAAGTCCCTGAAGGCCCAAATTACTTCTCCGAAAAAACATCCGGCAGTTTGTACACATCCTCCACGCCGTCAACAAGAATTCCGCCCATACCGAGTTCCAGCGGCAGGGCGATGTCAATGTCGTAACGGTCGCCGACAGAGACGCACGATTCCGGCTCAGCGTCACAAAGCGCCGCCGACCGTAAAAATGGATCACGGTGGGGCTTGGATACTCCGCAGGTATCCAGGCCAACAATGCGAGATACAGCCCCTTCTCGGAACAGACCCTCCACGCCGAGGATATTCAGCGTCCGCAGGGCGATGGAAACGGTATTGTTGCTGACGACGGCAAGGGCAAACCGGGACTTTAGCTCCTCAAGCGCGGAGCGAAGCCGTTTGTCTTCGGCAAGGTAATGCTCCGGGCGGTACAGCTCATCGCGCCAGCGGACGCTTTCATCGATGCTTACGCCAAACGCAAGAAAAGTATTTGCTAGGCTGATCGCCTGTCCCTGATGTCCGGCGGCCCAGTCGCTTCTGTACCGGGTGATTTTTTCGTTCATGTCGTCAAAGGTAGTTCCCCGAAGATGGGCAAGTTTATTAATCGGTAGATCGATTTGCGAACGGGCGTATTCGTCTTGCGTGTACAAAGTGGAATCAAGATCAAAAATTATCGCCGCGCATCGATCGGGAAGACGAAAGACTTTCATTAGCCAGCTTCGTCAGGCTGAAAGGGCAGTTCGTGCTGGGGTTCCGGCTCTCTGGTATCGGCCAGCAGGCGGTTAATTATTTCCCGGTTATCCAGCAGGCTTGAGACGGAAAGATGCTGATGCAAACGGGAAATAACATGGGCAAAGAGGCTGGAAATATTTACGTTGATGTACCATTCCCGGTTGATCACCTCTTCCTGATACACGGCGTTGGTTCCGATAATGCGGTAGAACAGGCCGTCGCGGTAGGCTTCCTCAAAATGGGAAACCGCTTCCCCCGAAAACAGGGGCAGGCTGATGGCGCATATTATTTTTCGCGCCCCGTTTTCCTTGAGCAGCTTCATCCCCTTGATCAAAGTGCCGCCCGTGCCGAGCATGTCGTCGGCCATAAAGACCGTTTTATCCCGCACCTTGCCCAAAAGACGGATCTGGGAAATGTTGCTCTCGGAGGCGTTCTTGCTGATCCTGGAATAATCGCGTTCCTTGTACAGCAGCGCGAGGGGCTTCTTGAGCGCCGATGCGTAGAACTTGTTGCGATCCACCGCTCCGGTATCCGGCGAGACAACTACAAAATCGTCGTTGAGTACGTCGTCAAGCTGGGAGAGCGTCCTGATTATCTGATAGCTTGCGTGCAGGTTCTCAAGGCGCAGTCTGTTAAAGGAATTCATTATGTCCCGCGAATGGATGTCCAGGGCGATTATGTGGCTGACCCCCAGATTTTCAAACATCTTCCCGATGCGGCTCGCGGTAAGCCCCTCCCTGCCTTTTACCTTGTGCTGTCTGGCGTAGGGATAATTGGGAATGACCAGCGTTATGCGCTGCGCCCCCGCCTGCCGCGCCGCATCGATAGTGACAAAAAGCGTTACCAGATGATCGTTTATCGAGAGTACCCTCCCCCCTTCGCAGCCCGAAAAACGCACGGGGTACCTGTTCTCGACATCCTGAAAAATGTACGCGTCCTTGCCCCGGATCGATTCCTGGATTTCCGACTTTATCTCGCCGTTGGGAAAGCAGGTGAATTTTACCTGGGTTTTAAACTTGAGCGACGGGTACATGCCGGTTCCCGAATAGGTGCTGTTGCCCGGATGAATTATCTCGTTGATAAAATTGATCTGCTGGATAGCCGCTTCGGGGCTTAGGCCGTAACGCCTCCCAAGGTCTGCCGCCAGACGCTTGTTGTTATGTCGATAGAGCTTTTTCAGGTGGGCGATTACCTCATCGGCAAACACCTCGCCGCCGGGGCATGCTATGACAGCAAGATTTGCCGGGTTAGAGTACTTCAAAAGGGGTTCCTCCGCTCACCGGTTTAACGATAGCACGAGAGAGTGAAGACAGTCAAGGTATGGAGGGAATTTATTCCAAATTCCTCACGCCAAGGCGCGGAGAATACGGAGGGAATTTATTCCCAATTTTCACGCAGAGGCGCGGAGGCGCGGAGGGCGCAGAGGGAAGATAGGAGGATTAAGAGCAAGGATCATTGCGGAATTTACGGGTGCTCATTATTCGAACTCCATATTTCGTCCCCACATCTGTTGTTATACGCAATTGGTCTATCTTATTCTTCGGAATATCTCTCCGTGAGCTCTAAAAGATGTAACATTATTATTTGTATCCTTGCTTACGATTGTCCATACTGCTCCTGAACTTAAATGAACTTGATCTCCAGATACCGTGTAAGAACCAGTATCTGTAGTACTCCTGCCAATTTTGAACGCAAATGTGCTGCTGTAAAACTCTATTGTTGTATTCTGGTCAGAACCAAGGGCATATATTCCCACAATATTTGCAAGACTGTCATTACTATTGCCAGTGCTGTTGTTTTTGCCATAGTCACTGCTGGTGTGGTAATTTCTATTATTACCATTTGAATGATCTTCCATTAAATATTCAAGAACCGCGCAAGATGTGGTTACAGAAATAAAGGCCATCGAAATCACCATCAGTATTATTGAAAAATAAAAAGTACGCTTCATTTTTACTCCTCTAAAACTTTTCTACAGAAAAAAGCCCAACGATAATATTATCCTTCTGCATTGACACACTCCGGCATCGCAACATTGTGTGAACATTTGTCAACATCGGATTTGTAATGTTTGCGATAATAATCACAATTAAAACACAACTATGATCACCAATAAAAATAAAATCGAGCACACTCTTTTCATATTCATCTCTCTGCTCCTCTTTTTCGTTTTTTTGTTACATTAATAATGCATGATACCTGTTACCTAATGTGACCCGGTCCCAAAGTATCTAACGTTTTCTTGTGCCCGGTGAGAAAAAATGTGGCTGAGATAAAACCGCACAAAAGGCGTAGCCAGACTACGGTCGTTTGTAAACGAGGCACCCGAACAGGACGGCGTACAGCCGATTGTTTGGCGATGGTACCTTTAAGGCTTAAAAATGCGGTATCTTGCTCCACCTTCACCACCTCTGCTTGTTTTTTTATCGAGATGAACCCAACGATTAGCTGGAACCCTACCAGCTGTTGAGACTTCGTTTTCCATCCATAGACCATTATCTGCTAACAATTTTTGATTTGCGATCAAAAAATCTGTTAATGTTTTGTTTGGATCTTTGATGTCAACTGCACTTCCACTTACATGCTCACTTCCATCGGAACTACGTGCAATCTCACGATTATAATTTCTACCTTTATACTGAGAATTTGGATCACTTACAATTCTTCCTGAAGAATCTATTTTACCAGGATTAACTGATGTTGGACGAATCCAACATTCGATAACCATAGGTTTACCATATGCATTTCTCACTTGCTGAAGAGAATATGCAAGATTTCCTATTTCAGATCTTTCGGCTTGAGTAGGAATATGATAGATTCCCCAGCTAGGAAGATATGTTGCTTCATGGACCGTAAAGCTTGGTGCCCCTGTTATCTGAGCCCTTGGATTAGACCAATCCATTCCTTGAGCAAATATTGTCCCAACTGCCATTAGCGAAATAATAAACGTCAAAAAACAGATCCTTCTCATACACATCGTTCTACTCCTCAAATATTTCTATTCAGGAAAAAGCCTGTATTTTATTCCAATTCGACATCCCAATATAGGGAAACCTAATTTTCCAAAAGAGGGTTTATTCTAATTCCAGAAAGAACCAAAACCAATGAATGTACATAGGAAAATACCAGCCAGTACAATTACGACATTGACACCGACCAAGCATCTAACGTGACTTGGTGCATGGCACCTAGTGTGACAATGCTTTTACCGTGGTGCAGATATAGATCCAGAGGGAGTAACACTAACATCATGAATTATTACTCCACCCCCAGAAACCCCGAACCTGCCTATAGTGGCATTTTTAGTATCTTTAGCATTTACTGCAATCGTTGCAATTTTTTTTTCACCCAATATGGTGTAAGAAATTACAACATTTACAAGGGTATTATTATTATTCTGAACTATAAAATAATGATTCCAAGTACCAGTTGATCCCCTCGGGGTAGTGTAACGTCGACTTCCATGAGTAACAATGACTCCTTGGCTAGTATAGCTTTGAGCAAACATAACCCCAACTACAGCCAAAACTAAAAACAAAACCAAACAAACTCTTTTCATATTCATCTCTTTGCTCCTCTTGTGTTATCCCGTTTTTTATTCACCGATTAACACAATTTATAATTTTCTACGGGCTCAAGCCCGCCTTGGTTGAAATACAACCAATTTAGGTGTAAATATACACCTAAATAAATATTAATAGCGTGACTCGGTGCCAAGCATCTAGCGTGACTTGGCACCTAGTTTAACCAATCAGGCACTCACGCGCCTCATCCTTTTATCGAGTAACTTTTACATCATTGATTACAACACTACGAAGAACTGTACCTTTACCTATATTAAAAATTTCAGTTTGTTTAGCCCTTACTGTGACACGCAGAGTTTTCTGGCCCAAATTTGAAGTATACGTGATCACAACATTGGCATGGGTGTTGCCATCGTTTTCGACTTCAAAATAATAGAAAGAATCTGCGAGCAAAGTGACAATGACCTTGTCTTCTAAAATACTGTCCTTCCTTCTCCGAGTGGACTGAGCAAACACAACGCCAACCACAGCCAAAACTAAAAACAAAACCAAAAGCGCTCTTTTCATATTCATCTCTCTGCTCCTCTTGTGTCATCCGGTTTTTATTCACCGATTAACACAATTCATAATTTCCTACGGACTCAAGCCCGCTTTGGCTGAAATACAACCAATTTAGGTGTAAATATACACCTAAATATATATTATGTCAACACAAAAAAGGGGTAAATATCACCTTTTTGTGGGTGATACTGTCTATATGAAAAATGAGGCGAAAATTGCCGACCAGATAAGAAATATTGCAGAACGGGTAAGAGAAGAACGAAAAAGACAGGGGATATCCCAAACGGAATTATCATTTAAGGCAGGATTATCTCAGAATCAGGTTAATTATATAGAAACAGGAGCTAGAATTCCCAATTTATATACGATTTTATGCATTTGTGATGCTTTACGGATTAATCCTTCAACTATTTTCAGTCCGAATGAGACAGAACGAAAGGAAGCCAAGCAAACCGTTATCCGGCTGGTAACAAGATACATGTAATCAAGGGAAATTACGGATATAGTCAGCTTTTTATGAGGTTATTTGAACTATTTACATCGATTCATTCGACTATTTTACGAAAAAACACAAATCTCTCAAAGAAATTCGCGCATTTCGGTACAACAAGCCATTCTCTGCGCCTCTGCGTCTCCGCGCCTTGGCGTGAAAAATAGGGAAAAATGTCACCGTCGCTTCCGCTTGTCCCAAACCTTTTTCCGCAGGCGTTCCGCGCCGCTGAACAGGGCGTACAGCGCCAGTTTGTAGGGGTAGTCCCAACTGCCGCTGCGGTGGATTATTCTGCCGCCAAAGCCGGTTTTGAAGCGGTACAGGCCGGCCATCGGGTGGTCGGGATTTTCGTCGGGCGGTATGCCGAACAGATCGTATTCCGTGCAGCCAAAGGTTTTCGCTTCCGTTATTGCCCGCCATTGCAGGGCGTAGGGGGCCATCAGGTTGCGCTTGATGTTGGATGAAGCGCCGTAGAGGTATGTCGCTTCCTTTCCCCGAAAGAGGACGACAATCGCCGCCAGCGTATCGCCTTCATGGGCGGCGGTGTACAGGCGGAGCCGCATGGGAACCGCGCCTGCGGCGCTTTCGCCGCCCTCGGCACATTCGGCAAACAAGGCCCGGTAGTATTCGGCGCTGTGAATCGCAATGCCGTCCCGTGCGGCGGTTTCGCTGAGGAGGCGGTAAAAGTCCGCAATCCCCTGTTCGCCTGCATCGCTTACAACAACGCCGCGTTTTTCCGCCAGACCGATATTGTACCGCCACTTTGGTTTCATGGCGGCGAGAATGTCTTCTTCGCTGCTGGTCAGATCAAGCAGCACCGTATCCGGCGGTTGAATGTCGGCAGCAGCTTTTTTAAAAGGGGACTGGGGTGTATTTGGGGACTGGGGACTTGGGATCAGGGACTGGGGGGTGTGAACCGAAATATCGGGGTAAAACTCAGAAATAACACGATCATCCGAACAACAACCCCTGGTCCCTAGTCCCTGGTCCCTAGTCCCTATTCCAAAGGGTGGATCAAAACGAATGAATGTCGCTTTACGGAGATGGGGCCGCAGGGCGCGGGCAAGTTCCGCCATCGCGGAAAAGTGAAACCCTGATCCCCAGTCCCCAGACAGTTCCGGGCCCCAGGGAACATACGCCATGACGACGCCCGGCGCGATACGGCGGGAGAGGATCAGCAGGGGTTTTTCGCCGCCGTTCGTCCAATCAACGGCAAAGGCAAGGGCCTCCCAGCCGAAACGTGATTTGAAACGCCCCCACATCGCCGACTGCAAAAAAGAATCCGCCCTGTCACAGACGGTTAAATCGGCGCATGTTATGGTTTTAATTAATTCTCTCAATTATCTCTCACAGAGGCACAAAGGCACAGAGTTTTAAGGGAGTGCAAGGGGCTTGCATGATGCACCCTGATATTCCGAATACCAACACCTATTCTCCGTTCCCAAATATTCGTGCCTCCGTGCCTCCGTGTGGTTATTTTGTCAGTGAATCTCTCCGTCGCTGATGATGCTGGTGCGGACGGGGTTTCCGGCAAGGCAGAGGTTCTTTCCGCCCGACTGTACGGCAAAGTTTTTTACCGCCATCGGATGCGAGAAAAATCTGTCGATGTCGATCTCGGCGGGGGCGGCGGGCGGTTGTGCTTCCACAGGAAGCAATGCTCCCTCCGGCAAAAGGCGCGTTCCGGTGGGGGCGTCTCCCGCGTCAAGCACCTCGCAGCGTTCTGCGGGCGCGCCGTCTTCACCAATGCCGCCGTTGTCGCCGGCGGCGAGGAGCATTCCCCGCGATTCAATTCCCCTCAGTTTTGCCGGCTTGAGGTTGTAGGCGACGATGATCTTCCTGCCAAGCAATTGCTCCTCGGTGTAAAAACCTACCAGCCCGGAAACAATCGTGCGCTCCTCGCGCACGCCGCTTGTCCCCTCGCCTGTTTCAAGGCCGATGACGTATAACTT
>Ga0082212_10009794_pt1 | contig 12319 bp, 6 predicted proteins | sample TergutNt197P3_FD_71548 | JGI IMG/M metagenome (GOLD analysis project Ga0082212, IMG submission 71548) | Neocapritermes taracua P3 segment gut microbial communities from Petit-Saut dam, French Guiana - Nt197 P3 | ecosystem: Host-associated > Arthropoda: Insects > Digestive system > Gut ... | reverse complement strand
AGCCAAGTCCGAAATAGCGAAAAATATCATCTCCAAGAAACTCTAATTGTTCTGTTGTTTCGTTTCCCGTCAAAATGGCGACCGAGTTTCTGTTGCGGCGGATGATGTGCGGATATTTTTGGAAGTAAAAGTCGAAATAATGCGCCGAATTGTTGCTTCCCGTGGCGATGAAGGCGTCGGCATGGCGAAGTAAATCATCTGTAAATGAGATACTTTCGATAAATTGCTCGTCAATTTCACACAACAATTTCATCACTGTCGGCAGCAGTCGGTTATCCGAAGAACTGCATTTTGCCGTAAAACGATGTCCGCTCAACAAAACGCACAAAACATCGTGAAAACCCACCATCGGAATATTGCCGGCGAGCGTCAAACCGATATTTTTCGGCTTTTCAACCTCCGGAAAGTTGTACCGTTCCAACCAGCAACGCAGATTTTTTTCCGACAGCGCCTGCGCCCAACTTTGCAAGCAAAACCGTACATTCTCAGGCGTAAACCATGCGTTGTAATAGACCGATTCGGTCATCAGTCTGTTTATCTCCGACAGATTTTCATTGGATAAATCCGCCGTTTGATTTGCCACAAGTCCTAACTGCCTGCCCAGTTCCGCAAAAGATTGTATTTTCTTGTTTAACAGCATTTTATACGATTTATACGATTGGAAATTCTTTGTAAAAGTTTAACAAAAATATGGTTTCGCTGCGAAGTTTGGTGCGGACAAATTTTTTCATGTCATTATCAACCAATTCACCCAAACCGTCAAGCAGACTTTTGTTTGGCAAGTTTTCCAGCGCATCAATGCAATCTTGTAAATAATCAGGTAATGGCTTTCCCATTCGTTGCTCAATAATAGTTTGATTAACAGTAGTTTGACGATTCATAAAAAACCAGCAATCAAAAATATCACGGTTGGTAACACTGTTTCTGTTGAGTAACGCACAAAGTTTGTGCGAAAACATATCGGTAAGCGTCATTACTTTCATGCTGATACCCAGCATATTACAAATATCATATTGGTCATTACTTTGCCGATTTGAAATTTCAATTTTCATTTTTCGCTCGGTAAGACCGTAATCAAGCGCTATAAGACTCCCGTAAAATTTTTGAGCCTCGTCGTGAATTTTTCCATATTTCAGCACTATTTTTTTTATTTTTTGATACACTGCATCATTTTTTTCAGGTACGAGCAGGTTAAAATCCAAATCAACCGAAAAACGTGGTAATTCATGAAAAAGCATCATCGCAGTACCGCCCTTGAATCCCAAACAATTCGACAATTCGGCGTCACTGTAAATGTCTTTCAAGACCTGCGTCATGTAAAATCTGTGTTTAATGGTATCTATCATGTTGATAATAATTTATTTACTGTTTTTACAAGTGTTGGCGAGTTGTATATCGGCAACAATTTTTCAACGTTTTTTTTATTCAAAATGTGCAAATTATCAAAATAGCGTTTTCCATTCAGGTAGAGCGTGTCCAAAAAAGCGCGTTCGGGCGTGGCTATGTTGATGTTTTTTTGATTTAATATAACGCCTGCCGGATTTGTCAAAATTTCTCCTTTCATTTTGCGATAACGGAATGTTTGATTGTCAATTTCGACTTCACGTGTGAGGTACGAGATATTTGTTATGGTGCTATCGTATTGAAATACAACGCCTGAACGCTGCAAAACATAATCAAGCGAGATATAAGTAGGCGGGTAGAGCAGACATGCCAATTCTTCGGATTTATAACTTTTTTTGGCGTAAAATCCTCTGCGGGGATTGAGCAATTTTCCGGTTTTTACATAATAATTAAGTATCTTGTACAGTGTATCATCTTTTTCTTTGCCCATTAACATCGCAATATCATTGATTCTGAACACTGTACGAGAATTTTCATATAGTTTGAAAATAATATTCTCTTCTTTTTTGTGAACCATACATCTGAATTTTTTAGATTTTCAGTTCCGCAAAAGTACACATTATTTTGATACGGACAATTATTTTTTATTAACTCTTACCACTTTTTTGATGCCTTCGACTTTTTTCAGGTGGTCAATGATGGAATCGAGTTGTTTGATGCTTTGTACGAAAAGCATGATGTAACAGGTGTAAACGCCGGAATTTGCTTCAATATCAAAGGATTTGATGTTTACATCGAGTTTGCGGAAGAGCATATCGGAGAGTTCGTAGATAAATCCTTTTTTATCAAAACCGTCTAAATAGATGCCGGTCAGGAATGTTTGTTGGGTATTGTCTTTCCATAAAGTTTTGATAACGAAGGTGTCGCGTGAAGGTTCGATGTCGGTTACGTTTTTGCAGTTGGCGCGGTGGATGACGGGGATATCTTGTTTGGTGGCTACGGCGATGATGTCGTCGCCGGGGATGGGGTTACAGCACGAGGCGATGATAAATTCTTTGTTCATCGCTTTTTCGGGTGTTCCGAGATGTTGTATCCACTGGATAGCGATTTCCTGTAACGAAGATTGTTTGCGGATAAAGGGGTTAATTTTTTGCAGCCAGTTGGAATTGTCTTGTTGCAGACAGGTTTTCATCTCGTTGATGGTAAATTTTCCGGTGGCGGCGGCATAGAAAAGGTCGGTCAAGGCGCTTTTTCCGGATAATTCTACAAGACGGTCTTTATTTTCTTTATTCCATTCTAAATGAACTTCTTTGAAAAGTTTTTGTAATTTTTCTTCGCCTTCGGGGGCAAGCAGTTTTTTCTGTTCTTTGAGCGCATTGTTAATAACTGTTCGCGCCCGCGTGGTGATGACGATGTCGAGCCAGTCAACGGAAGGTTGTTGGGCGTTGGAATCGAGAATTTTTATCTGGTCGCCGGTACGCAATTGGTAGGTGATGGGTTTAAGTTGATGATTTACCTCCGCCCCGATACATTTATTGCCTTTTTCGGAATGGATAGCATAAGCGAAATCAAGTACCGTAGAGCCGTTGGGAAGGATGCGGGCTTCGCCTTTTGGCGTAAACACAAAAACTTCATCTACAAACAGAAAGCCGAGAAATTTCTCCATGAAATCAATGGCATTGGGGTCGGACGTTTCCAACATTTCGCGGATACGGTTGAGCCAGTTGCTTACGTTATCGGTTTCTATTGGGACGTCGTCTTTATATTTCCAATGTGCGGCGTAGCCTTTTTCGGCGATGTCGTCCATGCGTGTTGAGCGGATTTGTACTTCTACCCAGCGTCCGAACTGGCTCATGACGGTGGTATGTAATGCCTGATAGCCGTTTGATTTTGGCGTTGAAATCCAGTCGCGCAGACGTCCGGGTTTGGGACGGTGTTGGGTGGTAACGATGGTGTATGCCTCCCAGCAGGCGCGTTTTTCCGTTTCAACGGGAGCATCTAAAATGATACGCACCGCAAAAATATCGTAAATCTCTTCAAACGGAAGTTGTTTGCGTTGCATCTTATCGTAGATGCTGCTAATGGATTTTGAACGCGATTTCATATCCACTTTATATCCCATTTCCGATAGTGAACGTTTCAAAGGAACTATAAAATTTTTAATATCAGGCGCATATTTTTCCATGACCGCTTTCAGTTCTTGTTCAATCCGCTCGTAAATGGTGGGGTTGGTATATTTGAAAGATAAATCTTCGAGTTCGCTTTTGATGGCATATAAACCCAAACGGTGTGCCAAAGGTGCAAAAAACAGCGTCGTTTCACGTGATATTTTTATCTGTTTTTGTTCGGAAAGCGACATCAAAGTGCGCATGTTATGCAGACGGTCGGCTAATTTTATCAAAATAACGCGCACATCTTGCACTAACGCCATGACGATTTTTTGCAGATTGATGGCTGTTTGTGCTTTTGAATCTAAAACTAAAAAACCCGAAACTTTGGTCAAACCGTCGGTGATGGAGGCGATTTTTTCGCCAAATAGCGTTCTGATATCTTCGACGGTATAATCGGTATCTTCAACTACGTCGTGCAGCAGCGCACACACCGCCGAAGTAACGCCCAGCCCGATTTCGTTGATGCAGATATGAGCAACATCCAAAGGGTGATAAATATAAGGCTCGCCGCTTTTTCGCCGCATATCTTTGTGCGCAGTCTTCGCCAACAAAAACGCTTTTTTCACCAAAGCGCGATTCTCTTCGCTCATTTTTCCGCGCAAACTCAATACATATAAAATACGCCTGTATTTACTCTGTATCTCTTTTTCTTCCTGTTCCAAGTCTATTTTATACACGTTATAATAGGTTTGTTACACGTAAACTTTCAAATAATCGTATTTTAAAATACACTGCAAAAGTACGTTTTTTTTTCAAACAAAAATTGTTTTAGCCGCTTTATTCTGACGTTTTTTTATTTACCTATAATAATATGAAAAAAATATTTTTGTGAAAAAAATCACATTATTGGTACTAATAATGTGATTTTTTGTACCTTTGCAGCCAAATTATAATGAGAAATATTATGCAAAGGAAGTTATTACAAGAATTGTTACTGTGGAAAAACAGCGAAAAACGCAAACCACTACTATTAGAGGGCGCTCGACAAGTGGGAAAAACCTATTTGCTCGAAACGCTTTTTGGAAAGGTATATTACAACGATGTAATCCGTGTGAATTTTGAAAAAGCCGACTCTGAACTGCTCGCATTGTTTGACGGAAATATTGAACCACAACGCATTATCAACTATCTGTCGTTGAAGTATAGCGTTTCTATAACTCCTAACAATACACTGATTATTTTCGATGAAATTCAGGAATCACCTCGCGCTTTAACTTCTTTGAAATATTTTGCCGAAGATGCGCCGGAATATCATATTGCCGCTACCGGCAGTTTGCTTGGTATTGCTTTGCACGGCGGCGTTTCTTTTCCCGTTGGCAAAGTGGATAGATTGCGATTGTATCCGATGGATTTGGAAGAATTTTATTGGGCTTTCGATATGCAAAATAAAACCGATGAGGCGCACGAAGCGATAAAAAATTTACGTCGTCCGTTTATCGCAAGTGATTTCAAAGATGTTTTTCAGCAATATTTAGCCGTTGGCGGTATGCCAGCCGCTGTTAATGAATGGGTTGAAAGCAAAAATATCAGTCGCGTGGAAGTAATTTTGAAAAATATTCTTGCCGACTATAAAGATGATTTCAGCAAACATACTACCAATGCCGAATCTCGCAAAATTGCCAACCTTTGGCGCAGCATTCCGCAACAATTTGCAAAAGAAAACCACAAATTTACCTACAAAACCATTGAACCGTCGGCACGAGGTCGCGATTATGCTTTTGCGCTCGATTGGTTGCTTGATGCAGGATTGATTTACAAAATCAATCTCACTGCGCACGGCGACAAACTGCCGTTGTCATTTTATGCCGACAACACTGATTTTAAGATTTACACACTTGATGTTGGATTGTTACGACAATTAGCAGGTTTGCCGGCATCGGTGGTGATGGGCGACAACAATATTTGGTCAAACTTCAGTGGCGCTTTTGCCGAACAATTTGTATTACAACAACTTTGCGCAACAGGTTTCAACGAGACATATTATTGGGCAAGCAACGCCGATAATCCCACACAGCCCAAAGGCAAAAGCGAACTTGATTTTGTGATTTCAACCGGCAATACCATTATTCCCATAGAAGTAAAATCGGGTGAACAAGTAAAGGGGCAAAGTTTGCGCGTATTTCGTAACAAATACAACCCCGTTTTAAGTATTCGGTTTTCTCTGAAAGCGTTGGAATATAACGAAGGATTGCTTAATATTCCGCTCTATTACACATTTATTTTCAATGATTTGATTGCACAAAAAGAGCGTTTAACAACCTCTTCGTTTGCGTTTACATTTAAAATTTAAAACAAAGTCCGAAGTTAGGAAGAATGGGCAACTGGTTGATTTGCTTCTTTTCCATGATGTTGTAATAGAACGGATTTTCTCTGTTGTAAAGGTTGGTAACGCCGATGCTTGCTTCCAAAGTGGTATATTGTCCGAGGAAAAATGTCTTTTTCAAATCTAAATCGAGGCGGTGGTAGGAGGGAAGGCGACGGGAAAAAAGGTTTCCATACAACATTCCGATAGTTCCGTTTTGAGTGATATAATCTTCGTCCACAGTGTCGAAGATAAGTTTTTCAAAAGAGCCTGCAAGGGGTGTGAAGGGGAATCCGGAGCCGTAATTCCAGCGGACACTCGTTTCCCAGTCGGAGGCTTTTCCCCATTTGTAACTTGCCAAAAAGTTCAGATTGTGGCGACGGTCGTAATGCGGATTATAGGTAACTTTTTCGTCGTGCCGTTCCACGTAAGCCAAAGAGTAGGCTGCCCAAAGGTAGATTTTATCGTGGTCGAACTTAGCGGAAAAGTCCATACCGTAGGCTCTTCCGTTTTCGATGATAAAGTCGTTGCGCAGATATTCCGGCTTGTCGGTATCTTCGCGCTCGTACATTTTATTACGGTTGATGGTGGTCAGTTGTGAAAAATTTTTGTAATAACCTTCGAGGTTGAGCGTCAAATATCTTCCGAAGTCGTATTCCACACCGCCGACAACGTGTTGCGCTTTTTGCAGGTTGGAAGAGATACTTGCTCCTCTGAAGTTTTCCGGTAGATTTTCAACGCTGGCTAAAAAACCGTAAAACAGATTCACCACATCGCGGTCTGAAGTGGCTGCAATCAAGTTTTGAGAATACATTCCTCCCGACGCTTTTAACCTAAGATGGTCGGTAATATTATATTTTAACGACAAACGCGGCTCCGGCGAAATCTCCTGCAACGAGGCATACCATTGCACACGGAAACCGGGTTCTACAATAAATTTTTCCCAAAAAATACCTTTATATTTCGCATAAATGCCAAATTCATTGTTTCTATCGTCTAATGTTACAGTTTGTCTGGTGAAATTTGTAAATTCGTAATTGGTATTTCCGGCGTTGATTTCAAAGCCCCATTTTACTTCGTGTTTTCCGATGTAATAGTTGAAATTCATTTTGGCGGTCAGTCCGAAAATATCACTGTAACGGTCGGGCGATTGAACGGCGTGTTCCTGCATATCGGTGGTATATTTTGAAAGCGCTATACCTCCGTCCATCAACATCGAAACAGTTTCGGGAATAACCAAAAAACTGAAAGCGCCGCCGTATGTATTCCAATGATAATCAACAACTCCCATATAATTGTTTACATTGTCGTCGTAACGAAAACCGTACAAACTGAATTTTGATCCATTGTCGGAACTCAATGTTAATTTTCCGTAAAGATCTATATAATTAAAAGGTAATGTGCCACTTGAGTCGTCGACGGCGTATGGATAAAACACTTTTGACGATTGTTCTAAATAAGAACCTTTTGCCGACATCACGTAGGTAACGGCAGACGCCTGATTGGGTTTCATCTTTTTCAACGGACCTTCTGCCATCACGCCTGCGCCGAAAGTGGTAGCCTGTACTTTACCGCTATGACGTTTTTTATTTCCATCGCGCAACGACATATCCATTATCGAAGATACCCGTCCGCCATATTCGGCATTAAAACCGCCGGTATAAACATCTACATTGCGGATAAGGTCAGTCTCAAAAACCGAAAACATACCAATAGAGTGAAACGGGTTGTAAACCGTCATTCCGTCCATCAGCAACTTATTTTGTATTGGCGCGCCGCCGCGAATGTAAAGTTGCCCCCCCTGGTCGCCCGTAAAGATGACGCCGGGGAGAACTTGCAGATATTGCGCAAAATCGGACTGTCCGCCCACCGAAGGCAACCGTTCAATCTGCGTTGGCGACACGTTAATGGTAGAAATGCGCGTTTCCGTCATCCGTTGTTCCTTTTCGGCGCTTACCACAACCGTTGCCAAAGTATATTTTTTAGGTTTCAGATAGAGATTTTTGCTGATTAAATCCGTTTTTCCAACGTACATCGCTATCCGCATCGTGTCGTAACCCAACGCCGTTACCTGCAAAGTATAGTTGCCTTCCGGAATTTTAGAGATAACATAATAACCATTAACATCGGTTGCCGCACCCAACGTAGTGCCTTTCAAATAGACATTTGTGAAAATAACCGGCTCTCCGTCAGTCTCGTCATAAACAAAACCTCTGATTTGACCATTTTGGGAAAAAGTAACCATTCCCGTCAAAAAAAACAAAAAAGTAAACGTACAGTATTTCAAAAAAGACTTCATTATAAAATATTTACACGCTTTTCAAAAGCACATTATTAAACGACTGCAAATGTAAAAAAAATGTTGAAATATAGAAGAAAAAAAAATGTTTAAAACATTTTTATGAAAAAAATATCTTTCTATTTGTGTATTTAAAAAAAGATGTATCTTTGCCGCATTAAAAATTATATAAAAATATTGTTAAATTAAAATTTTAGAATCATGAAAAGATTTATCTTTACAGGAATTTTATTGACCTCCATGTTTTTTACAGCAGTTGGACAGGTCTTGATTACAGAAACTTTTGACGACTATGCAGCAGGCGACAAATTAGTACAAAAAGCCCAAAGCATGGGACGTATGTACTGGTCATCGTGGAATGCGTACAGCGTTGATGAAGATGCTACCATCGTTACAGACCAAGTAAGTTCCGCTCCAAACTCTGCAAAGTTTGTAGTGGATAACGATGTTGTTCTTTTGTTGGGCGCCAAAACAAGCGGCTCTTATACATTAGAATTTAAGATGTATATTCCTACCGGACAAACGGGATATTTTAACATTCTGCATAAAGCGCCCGTAAATGGTGCCGGACAAGAATGGGCTATGGAACTATATTTCAAAAGCAATGGCACCATTGACATTCAAGCCGATGTAAATAAAAATCTCGGTCCTTTTACACACGCTACATGGCTGAATATTCATTTGACTTTTGACCTTGACGAAGACGTTGCAGCCTTAGCATTAAACGGTAATACACTTCACACATGGCAATTTAGTATCAAACCCGGCTCCAGCGGCGGATCACCCGGAACCAAACAATTGGGCGGTATGGACCTCTACGGTGGTAGCAGCGCAGATGCCTTTAACTATTACATAGATGATATTGTATATACACAAACATCAGAACCATTACCTCTGCCGACAGTTACCGTTATGGGTGATATTTCCTGCGAACTTCAATCCGGAGAAACCGGAGCCGCTGTAGCAGTATTGACCAGCGAAGAACCTGAAACACAAGACGCTCTCTGGTCAACCCTTATAAAATATCCCGATTTGGATTACGGAACACAGAAAGACTTTACTTTCATGTTTTACGATGAATATGCACTACAAGACGGATTAGGATATACTTATACTTACAATTATACTGCTGAAATGGCAATGAGACTTACCCCGAATGACTATAATACGCTCATTGGCGGTGAAATTAAAACAATATCCTTTTATGCAGGCACAGGGGCGAATGCTCCTCTTAGCGATATCACTTTCCGTGTTTACGGACAAGGAGGCGAATATGAAGAAGGCGAAACGTTGGCAGAAAAAGTTTTACCTTTAGCACAAATAGCACAGGGCGCATGGAATAACGTTACTTTGGACGCAGGCGTGGTACTTAACGGAGGCGAATATTGGGTTGCTGTGGCATTCCTATGCGCTACCGGAGCATATCCTCTCACAATGGACCAAGGTCCGGCAGTATGGGGCGGCGACTGGGATCGCACCAGCGGAGGTCCTTGGAAAAGAGTAGAAACCTATGGCAACTTCGCTATTAAAGCAACCGGTAACGGAAAAGTACGCGATGGTTTTGTAACAGTAGATAAAAGATACGGATCAACCAAACCCGAACAATCTACCAACCTTAACTTTACTTTCAAATCAGGAACTTATCCCGATGGAATATACGAAGCAACACTTTTTGTGAAATCTAATGATGAGGTTAATCCGGTTATTGAGTCGCCGATTATTTTGTATGTGGGAGATTTCCTTAGCACGAATACAGCCATAACAGAAGTAACTGTTAATGGTGAAGTTGCCCCCGAAGCCACAGGATCATACAACTATAAACTTGAAATTGAGATAGAAAAAGACGTAGAAACGGTGGAAATTGTTGTTACCACAGAACATCCTAACGCAACCGTAGATGGAGACGGCGAACAACCCGTTAAAATAGGACAAAATGTATATACTTTGACAGTTACCGCAGAAGACGGAAAAACTACCGAAGATTATAACCTGTTGGTATTGGCTAAAGAAAAAATAATAGAAGCCATCTCCGAAATGGGCAATGCCGTAAAACTATATCCCAATCCGGTTATTGACTATCTCTATTTTGAAACAGAACTCACAATAGAACAAGTTACTATCTACGACTTAACCGGAAAAATGGTAAAACAAGTGAAACAACCTGCTAACTCTATTGATTTAAGCGAACTCGCATCAGGTTTCTATATGCTGAAAGCAACCACTCCACAAGGAGAAATGATGCAAAAGTTTATCAAAGAATAATATTCAATTAATTTTAAGGTTTATAAAAATAAAAAATACCGACAGCAATGTCGGTATTTTTTTTTATCAGGGCAAACGCATTAAAATTGTAACAGGTTGTTATTCAAGTCCGTAGGACTTTCACATGGATAACCCCGCGCAAGGCGATGGTTACTGAGCAAGGTCGAAGTATAGCCGCAGATCGGGGTAAAGACAACACACCTCCCCTAACCCCTCCAAAGGAGGGGAATAGAAGCACACAACTCCGTAGGAGTTGAACTACTACGTAGTTCTTTGAATGATAGTGATTTATATGCCCCGAGTTGCGCTTCGCTTACACGGGGTTATCCATATTTGCCTCCTTCCGGAGGCTTAGCCCACAAAAAAATGAATTTTAATACGTTTGCCTTTTTTTTATTTGCATATTAAAAAAAACATGTATCTTTGCACCATTAAAAAATATTAAAATAAATAGTGTTAAATTAAAATTTTAGAATCATGAAGAAAGTATTACTTTTGATGGTATGTGCGTTAATGGGTTTTGCATTAAACGCACAAGTAAGCGATGATTTTTCCGACTATACCATAGGAGGAAAAATCGCTCAACAAGCCCAAGCAATGGGCAGAGATTATTGGACAACGTGGTCGAATGCCCCCGGTGGCAGCGAAGACGCCATTGTTGACGAAGCGCCCGACGGCAAAAACGCCGGACACTTCCTTGGCGGCGGTTCTATTGACCAGGTTTTATTATTAGGCGGCGCCCCCGGCATACCTAATTGTAAAACATCAGGCGTTTGGGAATTAACATTCAAAATGTGGATTCCGACAGGTAAAGCAGGATATTTCAATATCCAATCTAAATCCCCCGTTAATTATCCCGGAACGAATAATAACGAGTGGGCGTGTCAGTTCTATATCGGATCAAATAGTACATCAGGAGGAGCTCCTGCTGTGTTAACACCCGGAGTTGGCGCCATGGATTGCGGCGGAACGTCTGCTGCCGAGTTTACTTTTCAACACGACGTTTGGACTGATATAAAACTTATTATGGACCTCAATGTGGACTATGCCGAAATGTTAGTTAATGGAAACTTCGTTTACGCATGGCAATATACCGAAGGATGTTTTGGTTCTGACTCCCCAAATGGCGGTTGTATAAAACAAATAGATGCTGTAAACATCTATCCGGGAGAAAACTTTTCAGACTTCTACATGACCGACATCGTTTTCAAAGAAAGTACTGAAAGATATTCAACCAGTTTTGATGATGTATCTTCCGGCGCTTTCGTAGCACAATCGTATCCTGATTGGTGGACAACATTTGCCAATCATCCGGGTACTCCCGAAGATGCTTTAATTACCAATGAGCAATCTTCCTCTACACCTAATTCCGCAAAATGTACTTATGTAGCAGGTGATAATGGTACCGACTTAGTATTCAAAGCAGGCAACAAAACATCAGGCGCTTATAAGATTGATTTCGATATGTATATTCCAACAAACGCCAGCGCTTACTTTAATTTATTACAAGAATTTAACGGAAACAACAGCGTATGGGCAGTAGGCGTTTATTTTAATGTCTCTGCAATTCCTGACTTCATACCTGCCGGAACCTTTGTTCAACACAATGGACAACTTACTGATTTTACCTTCCCATATAATACATGGTTCTCCGTTTCAATGTATGTTGATTTAGATGCCGATGTTGCCAGCATAGAAATTAACGGCACTCAAATTTTAGAATGGCAGTACAGTATTGACGAAACCGGCGACGTCGGCGAAACCAAATTGGCAGTAGTAGATTTCTACCCAATCGAAACAAGTTCAGTATATTACATCGACAATTTTGTATTTGCACAACAAGGAGCGGTATTACCGATGCCTACTCTTTCTGTAGATCCTACCGAAATCACAATAGAAATAGCCCCCAATAACACCAAAGACGAAAAATTCTTAATCGTT
>Ga0082212_10009793_pt1 | contig 12319 bp, 12 predicted proteins | sample TergutNt197P3_FD_71548 | JGI IMG/M metagenome (GOLD analysis project Ga0082212, IMG submission 71548) | Neocapritermes taracua P3 segment gut microbial communities from Petit-Saut dam, French Guiana - Nt197 P3 | ecosystem: Host-associated > Arthropoda: Insects > Digestive system > Gut ... | reverse complement strand
AATATGCTATGCCGTCATCAAAAAAGAACATCCAAAATCAGATGATTTCAAGCTGTTCAGATGTTTGCCCTTATTTTTTCCATTGTTCAATTAGGATTTAATTTAGTCGTGAAATTCCATGATGATGGAATCCGCAAGAGAAATTCCAGTGCTATCGAGTTCCCTCACTTTAGAAACAAATACCACATATGCAGTTAGGTTCTGGCTTCTTTGGATAAGATCCTCGTTGCAGCCTTGGTTGACATTGATAATGGGAACTTCAAGTTCTAAAGAACCTCCCTGTTGGGATCCGAACGGCGCAGTCATAAAAGCATCCGATAGCCGCAATGTCTTCCGGTCGGCAAATCTATCTTTGCCGTTATAAATAACATAAACTTCAGGTTTTGGGATTTTCACCAGCTTCCGGCGATGGATAGTGTCTTTGTCAAGCAACAATTCATACACTCTTGCTTGGAGATCAAAGTTTTTCCAAAAAATGAAGGAATAAATACAGGACAGAAGCCACGGATCTCTTTCCTTTTATCCTTGAAGGTTATCTTTTGAATTTTTTTCTTGGCTTAAAGCTTTATGCGCTTTTCGGTTCATAAAAGCTCCAACAAGGTATAAAATAGATGTAATTATTCCAAAACCATTGGTGAAATAATAGCCAATATAGCGACCTATCGTCATTGTCCTCTCTGATGCAGGTGCTCCCCTCCATACAATTTCAAAAACATTAATTCCCAAGAGCACAATTCCGACAATAATAAGAGCCTTTGATTTTGAAGCATCTTTTCCTTGCACAATACCCATAATACCTGCCGCAATATTCGCAATAATAACGAAAGCAACAAACACAATCCCAAAATTATCTGCATCAACTGGTAAAGTTAAAGCGACCAACAGAGAAACAAAAGCCAGTGCACCGAAAACGATGAATATAATTCCAGTAACTAACAACAGAGTTCTTCCAGGTGCTTTTTTCATAACTAACCTCCTAAATTATTTAAACAACTTTTGTTTATGAATGAGTATTATATACTATCACCCCTCCATCCCACGTCTTAAAGGCATATGGCTATCCATACTCCAGAAAGGCTGTTTCGACTTTTTAACAAAAAAGTGAACATAGAGTAAACATAGTAAGGTTACCAGGATACTTATACCACCTGCTGAACCATCATCTCCTCCGGTCACCCAGTCCGGACCTGTAAGAACAGTGGTCATAAGTGAGGCAACCTCCCTGTCTCCTACAGAAATCCCGAACAAAGCCTGACAGAAATTACACATGATATGAAACCCAATTGGAGCCCACAGCCTTCCCGTCTTAATAAACAGGTAAGCAAACAGAGTCCCAGCAAGCAACAGATCCATCCAGCCCATGGGCTTTTCAGGAAAGTGCATTAAAGAAAATATTATGGCCGGAAGCAAAACAATAAGCCATTTCACTCGGGTTGTCTTGAGTGCAGTCATCATAAAACCCCGATAAATGATTTCCTCAGTAAATCCGCATAGTATGAACGCAAGAAGCCCGTATTCGCCAAATAAGATCCTCAGATCAGTTAGATGCGACCAATTCAAGTCCTTAATATATGCCACCCCAGTAAACAACAGCACAACTTCACATAACACTATATACACCATACCAAACAGACAACCGAACAAGAGTTGGGGCAACCATCCTTTCCGGTGTAGTCCCATCTGTTCCAGAGGCCTCTTATAAATCAGATGGAAAAGCACCAGAAAGGTGACAATCGATATTGGATATAATATTAAATAATCCATCTGATCATCCCACTTCTGGGCAAATACATTCTCAAACAAACTAGACAAACTTATTGCCAGAAACATCACAAAGAAATCAGTTACAATAAGCAACGTCAATATCCATCCTGAACGAACCTCGCCAAATTTATTTTTCAATATCATGTTTTCATGATCCTCTCTAACAAAGTTGGTGAAATATTTTGGGGAATATGACCGACGAGGTTGGTTCCTTTCAGGTCTGTTTCCATCTTGTCGCGGAGCTGCGTGATGGTGGTTTCTTTTTTATAATGTCTGTATATACACATTATACAGCCGTGTGTTACAAGTCAGGGAGTGAAATTTTCGAAGACAAGTATCTCTTCTTTTTCTAAGACTTTATCATAAGGGACTGTAACTAAATAACTTTGACATGAGCCAGGATGCCAGGATGGCGTGGTTTTGCAATAAGTGAAAACTCTGGTATAATTTTTTATATAGCATAGTCACCATACCGAATGTGAGGGTGTCATGGAAACAAAAATGCTCCCTGTGGGGATTGAAGATTTTGAGGAAATGCACACAGACAACTTTTATTATGTCGACAAAACCTCATTTATTTCAACATTGCTGTGCAATCGGGGGAAAGCTAATCTCTTCACACGCCCCCGCCGCTTTGGCAAAACTCTGAACATGAGCATGTTGCAAGCCTTCTTCGAGGTCAACAGGGATAGCAAAGACCTCTTTGCTGGGCTGGATATTGCCCAAGAACCAGCCCTCTGTGAAGAACATATGAACACGTATCCTGTGATCTTCCTGACGCTGAAAAGTGCGGAAGGGGAAGACTTCGTGGAAGCCTTGGCTAGAATGGAGATCCTGGTTGCCGAAGAATGCCGAAGGTTATCCTTCCTGGAGCAAAGCCAGCAAATTGGCTTGGATGATCGGAATGACTTTATCGCATTGAGGGCGCGGGCTGCTACACCCCAACAACTCAGCAACAGCCTGCGCACTCTCTCGCGCATGCTTGAAGCCCATTATGGCAAAAAGACAGTCTTGTTGATTGATGAATATGATGTCCCCTTAGACAAAGCCTTCCATAACAGCTACTATGACAAAATGATCTCCTTCATGCGTATATTTCTGGGTGAAGCCCTGAAAACCAACCGGTCTCTGGCATTCGCGGTCATAACAGGCTGCTTGCGTATATCCAAGGAAAGCATCTTCACCGGCCTCAACAATTTCCGAATAAACACCATAACAAACAAGCTCCATGATGAGCATTTTGGTTTTACCGATATCGAAGTCAGAAAGATGCTGGCATACTACAACCTCTCATTTGCCTACGACGAACTACGTGCGTGGTACAATGGCTACCGTTTTGGGGATACAGACATGTATTGCCCCTGGGATATTATCAACCATGTAGCTGAACTCCGGGCAGATCCCAAAGTTCGTCCCAAAGCTTATTGGAATAACACCAGCTCCAACAACATGGTCAAACTGTTTATTGATAAAGCCGACAACACAACCAGAAGTGAAATTGAGGAACTCATTGCCAGAAAATCCGTGGCAAAGGTTATACGAGAAACCCTAACTTATGGAGAACTTGATAAAAACATTGATAACCTTTGGAGTATGTTGTTTCTCACCGGATACTTGACACGAACCCAGGATCCTCTGGGCCTGCAATCCGAACCCATCAATCTGATCATCCCTAACCTCGAAATCCGGGAAATCTTTATCGAAAAAATCAGGGATTGGTTTGAGGAAAAATTGGAGGATGCCAGAATCCAAGAAGAGCTCCAAAGGCTCTACCGCGCCTTTCTGGATGCGGATTGTGCTACAATCGACGAGATCTTGCACAATCAACTGCGCGCCACCATCAGTTACTTCGATAACTATGAGAACTATTATCACGGGTTCCTCACCGGCCTCCTGATAGGCGGCGCCTGGAGCATCAAATCCAATCAGGAGTCTGGGGGCGGAAGGAGCGATCTTATTCTAACAACCAGTGATGGTTCCACAGGGATCGTAATCGAAGTCAAACACGCCAAGAAACTGGAAGACATCCCTGTTATGTGTGAAGCTGCCTTGAATCAAATTGACAAGAAGCGCTATAAAGATGCTTTTCTGGCAAGCAGGGTCAAACAGATCAGAGTTTATGGGATAACCTTTTGGCAGAAAAGCTGCGGTGTGGTTTCGGCGCCGGCAATTGATGGTTTGTGAGTGCGTTTGTGCATAGACAGAATAGCCTTTTAGGGTTGTCGGGTGAGTCAACTTGGTGTTTTGGAAAAATCATACTCTGTCCACGGATATCCCCGGCGCAGCTTGCCTAAGGTTTCAATACCCCCTACCCCGTCTGTGCCTGTGATGGTATGATTAAGCATCTCTTTGAGGGAAACAATTTTGTCCATGGGTGTCCGGACGATGCTTTCGACAATAAACACAGGATCGAGGGCATGAATCAACATCCTTTTTGGAGATGAAGCAAAGTTGGCTCCGGCTTCAATAATCGCTTCAAAATGGGATTGGCAGCCGCCGGCAAAAATGATGAGCTGGTCTTTATGGGGCTGGATCTCCCGGGCTGCTTTGACAGCCCGCACAAAATGCCGGGAACTTCGGTACGCGTCCATATCTTCGCGATTGCCTTGTTTTTTCTTGAAAGAATCATGCCCTGTCAAGACTAAAATATCTGTATGGCGTTCGCTCAAAGTCTTCTTGAGAGCTTCGGCATGCCGGTGTTCGGGACAGCGGAGTCCCTGGGCTTTGACCCCGAGGCGCCGATAGGCTGACAGGCATTGCTCCAAATATTCTTCATCCCCATCCATATGAAGAACCTGTGGAGGGACTTCAAAATATTCTTCTGGTTTATGAAATTTCCTGGCAAAGGCGAGCTTGCGGAATTTTTGGTAAGTTTCTTGAGAATCAGCCAGGTGATAATGAACGACTTGCTGTTGGGTTTTAAGGCAGAGGTCATCAAGGCCGGAATCCGCACTCAAGCGATAAATCAATCCTGATAAGTGTGCGATTTTTTCCCCGCGGGAGACCTCCATATCCTCAACTTTTAGGAACAGATCTTCGTTATATGATCGGCGAGCGACGATATCTCCTTTTTCCAGCACCTTGTCACCCCCGCAATGAATTGAAGTATTGGCCATACCTATTGAGTAAGCTTAAGTGAATTCTGCGATATGATTATAGTTGTCATCATATGCGGTTCATTTATATATTGTGTCTGTATTATGTCTATATTAATGATGATTTTCGAAATCATGTATGAGAGCAGGTTACTTTATATATATTATGTTCTCAAATTCCTTTTGGTTAGATATGTGGTTAGATATAAACAAACAGCGGCGCATGATGATTTTGGGCTTAGTTACAGTCCCTTAATGGTTTTGGCGGTATACGAGGTCTATGAGATCCGGGGACAGGGCTTGGGCTACTTGCTGAAATTCAGCGATACTCAAGGTCTCAGCCCGGCGTGTTCCGTCAATATCTGTCTGCATGAGACATTTTGCCACATGGCTTTTATCCAGAGCCAAACCGGCGGCGAGGCTGTTGGTCAGTGTTTTGCGGCGGCTGGAAAAAGCGGCTTTGACAATACGAAAAAAACCTTTTTCGTCTGAGGCCGCCAGATCCGGATGGGGACGCATATGTAACGCGAGAACGGTTGAGGTTACCTTGGGGGCCGGCACAAAGGCGTGGGGGGGCACATCGAACAGAATGTCGGCTTGGGCGGAGGCCTGTACGGCGATGGAGAGGACACCGTAGTCTTTGCGGCCCGGGGGGGCGCAGATGCGCGCGGCAACTTCTTTTTGGATCATGATGATCATGGCTTCAAGATGGGATTTTTGTTGCAGGAAGTGCATTATTAAGGGATTGGTGATGTAGTAAGGCAGATTGCCGGCCACCCAGCCTCGTTGGGCGGGCCAAAGATCCGTTAGGTTTGTTTGGAGGGCGTCGCCGGTCAGGAGGTTGAATGGAGGGTTACAGCTGTCGACATGATACTCTTCCCGCAGGATCTCAGCTTTTTCCCGATCGAGTTCAATGGCCCAGAATTCCGGATGGCGGCCGATAAATTCCCGGGTCATGACGCCCAGGCCGGCGCCGACTTCCAGAAGCAAAACGTTGGCGGGAATCTGAGCGACCATGCGCGAGATGATGCTGTCGTCTATTAAAAAATGCTGGCCGAATTCCCGGCGGATGCGCTGGGTTTTTTTGAGCAGGCGGGATGTGTAGGCTCGGGCTGTTTCTTTGGATTTCATGGGTGTCCTTTCGCAGCGGAAGAAGTGACGGCAGATCAACAAAGTGTCCTATCATCCCCTCATAATCAAGCAAGGGGTGAAAAGATCTGATAATGTTTCAGAAATTCTTCCCGGGAAATATTCAGGGTGTTCAGCCTGCGCACGAACTGCTTGGCGTTGGCGTCACCAATCTGGAGTTGTTTGCCAAGCTCTCTGCGCCGAAGGGCCGCTAAGGGATGTCCGTTCAATCCCAGGTCGGTGAGATCTTGCAGGGTCCACTTGGGAGCAGATGCATGAGAGGTATGAGACATATGAGTGGCATGAGAGGTATGAGTGGTATGAGAGGTATGAGTGGTATGAGTGGCATGAGATACAGGGTCAGGCGCATGATTAAGTTTAGGGCCGGATCTCTGATCCAGCTTGGTAAAAGCTTTTCGCAGGGTTTCCACAGAGGCATATTCAATGCCTACTTTTTTGCTGTGTTCATCTTGCGCCGCGGATTTGGACACATAGATATGACGCAGGCCGGGGATTTTTCTGGCCAAAGTATCGCGGATGAGCTGCCCGGGCCGATCGGGATCTGTACAGACAATGACGCCCCGTTCACAGGCTGCGCGTTTTAAGTAGAGGATCTGCTGGGCTGTTATACCAAAACCATGGGTCCAGAGGATTTCCACTTCGCCCAGAGCTTGCCGGATGGCTTGGGCATCTTTTTTACCCTCGACGACAATGACTTCGTTGATTTTTGGTGAGTCCATTATTGAAGATTATGTGTCCTTTCTGTTGATTTTTTCTAACTGCTGTTTCCCTTCCTCATGCCCTTCGTCGTAAAGGGCCAGGAGTTTTTTTGTATCTGATTCGCTGCGTTCCATGTGCAACGGGTGTGATGGGCGGATTATGAGTGCTTTTCCTTCTTTCTCTAAACGTTCGCACAGCTCCAATTGGCGGTTGTAATTCTCATGACGGTTAAGCATAGCTTCAATTAACCGTGGGTACTTGCGGTAAAATAGTTTGAGCAAACGTTTATGTGTAAATGCTTCTTTTGTGTAGCCTGTGTTGCGGGTTAAGACCACAACATGGAAGGCATTGCGGTCTGCGACAGATTTTTCGATAGGAATAGGGTCTGCTATACCTCCGTCGAGAAGGTCATATTCTGCATAACGTATAATGGGCGACAACAGAGGGACGGAACAGGATGCCATAGCCACTTCTATTTGAGGAACCGGATCTTGTTTTTCAAACCACACTGTTTTTCCGGCGCGGCAGTCAAAGGCGCCGGTCAGGAAACGGATCTCTTGCTGTTGGTACATTTCCCAATCAAAAAACAAATGCTTTTGCGGCACGTCGTGGAACACGAAATTCATCCCGAACAGAGATCGGTGCAGAAGCAAATTGCGGCGGCTGACATAGCGAGGATCCCCGACATAGTATTCGACGATCTGCCGGTTCCGGCCCTGTTGGCCTGATATGTAGGATAGGGCGTTAGCCGCGCCGGCTGAAACTCCGATGATGTAGGGAAACAGAATCCCGGCATCCATAAATGCTTCAAAAACTCCCGCGCTGTAAAACCCGCGTGTTCCTCCGCCTTCCAGCACCAGAGCGGTTCCCTCCGGCAAGATGGTTTTTGGCTTTTTGCCTTTAATTGGTATGTGTGTGTAATCGATGCTTGTCACCTCTATTTTTGCTCTATTTTCTATTGGGGAGTTGGCTGCTCCAAAGCAATAACTCTATTTTCCAAGCTGTCAACACGGATACCTAAAGATGCGTATTTCCCAGCAAGATGGGAGTGCATTTCACAATCCAACTTAATAATGCAATCTAATTTCCCATTTATAGCTGCTTCCAGTTCAGTCAGCCTGTTATTGGTATTTTTAACTTCCGTCTCAAGATTAGACGTCTTTGTGTTGAGGGTTTTAACATCTTCCATAGCCTTACTAAGGTGTTGTCCCACAATAGAGAATCCGATTTCCATGTCTTCCTCTAAGGCGTCAAATCGTTGATCCACAGCCTCGAATCTTTGATCCATGGCATCGAATCGTTGATCCACAGCCTCGAATCTTTGATCTATGGCGTCGAACTTTTTGTCCACGGCATCGAATCTTTGATCCATGTCTGTTCTGAAGCTGTCTAAATCCTTCTTAACATTGCTAACCTCGTTTTTAACAGGATCTACAGCCTCTTTCACGACCTCTTCCATCATAGCTTTGAGTTCAAGCATTTCATTTTTTGTCATCCCCTGCCACTCCCCATCATCAATCTGTGTGTACATCCATTATAGCACAGGGTGGCCAGAAATAAAAAACCGGCGGAATCGGCGAGAGTCCGTACACCTTACACCGTACACCTTACGCTTGATGCATCTGAAAAACCTCTTCCCGGACCTTACTATACACCTTCTGAACCCCTTCAAAATTCATATTTGGGATATAGAAATTCTCCAACTCATCATGAACCTTCTTGGCTTCGCTTAAACACATCACGGCCTGAGCCGTCAGATTGTCGAGCAAGCTCTGACAAGGACTCAAACTCTCTTTTAACGCGTCGAGCTTTTCCATGTCCACTGTCTGGTTCAGATCCATGAAATGCCAATGCTTTTGTTGAAAAACCTCATTGCTCGTGATGGCCAAACCGAGTTCAGGAAAGGCCAGTAAACTGATTTTTCTGAGCAGCAGCGGCATATGAAAAGCCTCATATTCCAGACCAAAAAGGTTCGCCCGTTCCATCAAATGTTCCATAAGGAAAGTGCGTCCGCTGCCCAATCGGCCCTCCAAGTAACAGATGTTTTCATATCCCTGTAAAATGCTGGGAGTGTGATCCACATAGCCTGCCGGAGTATAAGCGCTGGCAAAGAAGTGTCTGGATTTTCTTTTATACCGGTTGGGCAGGAGATCCGAGGAGAAGATTTTTTTCTCCAAATAATAGGCAGCATCCCTCAACCCATCCTGATCCACCAATCCCCAATGGACGTGTTCAATGTCTTCGGCCACGGCCATCGCCGCCCGCAAATAACAATAAGCCCGCCGGAACCACCAGCTGTTTCTTTCCGTGCATTCCCGCACAGCCTCGCTTTGGCGTTTTAGCGGCTCCATGTTGAGGCAGTCTGCCAGGTTAATCATTTTTTCCACTGACCCTGGAAAGCGTGGGTCAACCATATGGGGTGCTGTTCCGTCCAGAACCACAATTCCTAAGGCTGTTACGGCTATGCCATCCAAAGACTCGCTGTCTGATGAACAAAAAAACATGTCAACATCATGGCCGGCGTCCAGCAATTCGGCAGCCAGTTTTTTCATGAAGGAGGACTTGCCGGTTCCTGGTCCTCCTTTCAACACATAGACTCTGCGTTTTCCCAAAGCCACAAGATTGTCATAAAAGGAATAAAAACCGCTGCCGGTATTTCCGCCGGCAAAGAGATGGCGCACTTTTTTCATGGGATCACTCCTTTCCACTAATGCGGGCTCTGCCCGCAAGTGGTCAGTGATCAGTGGTTAGTGGTCAGTATTGGATTTTCTTGTTTTTTGTTGACACTTCGCGTCTGTAAGTTACTAACCACTGATCACTGATCACTGACCACTTGCGGGCAAAGCCCGCATTAGACAGTGGGACATTGCCTAACAGGGTGGAGGGTGGTCCTCCCTCTTCCGTATTTTATGCTTGAATACCCGGAGTATCCCACCACTTGCTCCTTTGCCAACATATCTGTATAATTTTGAGTAAGGGGCTGGACAATCTCTATCCACGTCTTGCAAAAATTATGAAAATGACGGAGGAATCTCCCAATGGATTTACGCCATGTGTTGAATTGCATGATCTCCGTATCCGACTTGGGACGAGGGCAGGCTTCCAAGGTTATTCAAGCGATTGAGGAGACTGGTAATCCGTATATTATTATCAAAAATAACAAACCTCAAGCTGTCATTATATCGATCCAGGACTACATGGATTATCAGCGTTCACGGGATCTCCTGGCAGCCATGCAGGCTTACAGTCCCTATGAGGGGCAAAGTCCCATGCCACAAGGTCTTGTGCCTGAGGGTTCAGTGTCTGATCCGGGTTGTGATTATACGAACGCGTTAGCTGCCGACCCAGAGCATAGCCATGCCAATCTTACTTCTAACCCTTTGACGGCTCCCGTATCCTTGTCGTCTCTCGTCCCTAATCTCACTCATGATGAACTTGATATTTTTCTAAATGACGAAGAAGGCGATTGAAGAACCGGCTATGCCAGAGCATTGAGGGATCTCTCCTTCTGTGATAGAATAAGAAGCGATATCAGCTCAAAGAAAGGAGCGCTTTATAACGATGGCGTTGGTACAATCAGATAAACAGTACACCTACTCTGATTATCTGAAATGGGGTGACGATGTCCGATGTGAGTTGATTGACGGCATCCCTTATATGTCACCTGCACCGTCACTGGCGCATCAGACAATAAGCCTTGGACTAAGTCTTCAGCTTGGAAATTTCTTGAAAGGCAAGCCTTGCAGGTTGTTTACTGCCCCTTGCGATGTGCGCTTGAATACCCCTGATGGGGACGATACTGTTGTGCAGCCTGATTTGTTGGTTGTGTGCGATAAGGCCAAACTTGATGGCAAGGCGTGTGTCGGAGCGCCTGATATGATCATTGAGATCTTGTCCCCGTCAACTGAGCGGAAAGATAAAGTGACCAAGCTTAATCTTTACCAAAAAGCCGGTGTTCGTGAGTATTGGATTGTTGATATAGATAGCAAAACAGTGCAGGTATGTATTCTGAAAAACGATGAGTACATTATCAAAGCATATACTGACGCAGATATTATGCCGGTTCATGTGTTGGAAGGATGCATGGTCAATTTGGCGGATGTGTTTGTGGAGTCAAGTTATTAAAAACAAGGGGAAGTAGTCATGAGAATCTTAATGACAGGTAACGAAGCCGTGGCTCGGGGAGCGTGGGAAGCCGGTGTTGTCGTGTGCGCCGCCTACCCCGGCACACCCAGTACCGAAATTATCGAAAACACCGCCACTTATGAAGACATGTATTCCGAGTGGGCTCCCAATGAGAAGGTGGCCTTAGAGGTGGGACTTGGAGCAGCTATTGGGGGCGGACGGGCCCTTGTGGCTATGAAGCATGTGGGAGTCAATGTGGCCGCAGACCCTCTATTCACATTGTCTTATACAGGAGTTAACGGGGGTCTGGTTCTTATTTCCGCTGACGATCCCGGCATGCACAGCTCCCAGGATGAGCAGGACAACCGGCATTTTGGCCGGGCCGCCAAAATTCCCGTGCTGGAACCCTCGGATAGTCAAGAATGCTTAGACTATATCAAGTTAGCTTTCGGCATCAGCGAAGAATTCGATACCCCTGTTATGGTGCGCATGACCACGCGGGTGTCTCACTCCCAATCTCTGGTTTTTCTCGGCGGGCGTGAGCCGGTTTCACTGAAGCCTTACAGCAAAAACCCCGCTAAATATGTCATGCTGCCGGGCCACGCCCGTTTGCGTCACCCTCTTGTGGAAGAGAGGCTGGAGAACCTGGCTGCTTATGCTGAGATGTCGCCTTTGAATAAGGTAGAACACTTGTCGATTAATACTTTTTTATCAGAAACGCATGCCTCATGGGATACCCCATCAGGGATAGTAAAGGAACCCTCTGCGCATGTTTCGCCGCGGGCAGGTATTATCACCAACGGTATTGCCTACCAGTATGTACGGGAGGTTTTTGAGAATGTGTCTGTGCTCAAGCTGGGAATGACCTATCCCCTGCCCCGCCGCCTTATCACAGAGTTTGCTCAGTCTGTGGACGAACTCTATGTTCTGGAAGAACTGGATCCCTTCATTGAAGATCATCTGCACGCCTGGGGGCTCCATCCCCATGGAAAGGATATTTTTCCGCGAGTGGGTGAGCTTCTGCCGGAAACTCTTGCGGCTCTTGTCCCCCACTTGATTAAACCATCTTTGCGGGAGGATTTTTGCGCGGCAGGTGCTGCAGATGCTACAGGTTCTGTGGGTTCTTCTTCGGCGCTTCCCTTGGAGAAGGATCCCTCCGTTCCTCAGGGCACACCCACGCCCCCTCCCCCACAAGCTGTACCGGGCCGGCCCCCTGTTCTCTGCCCGGGATGTCCCCACCGGGCAGTTTTTTATGTGCTCAATCGTCTCAAACTTAACGTCTCCGGTGATATTGGCTGCTACACCTTGGGGGCGCTCGCGCCGCTGAACGCCATGGATACCACCATCTGTATGGGAGCCAGCATTGGCGTGGCCCTGGGTATGGAAAAAGCCCGGGGGAAGGATTTCGCGCGCAACCTCGTGGCCGTTATTGGGGATTCCACATTTGTCTATTCAGGTATTACGCCCCTCATTGATGTGGTTTATAA
>Ga0082212_10009792_pt1 | contig 12321 bp, 4 predicted proteins | sample TergutNt197P3_FD_71548 | JGI IMG/M metagenome (GOLD analysis project Ga0082212, IMG submission 71548) | Neocapritermes taracua P3 segment gut microbial communities from Petit-Saut dam, French Guiana - Nt197 P3 | ecosystem: Host-associated > Arthropoda: Insects > Digestive system > Gut ... | reverse complement strand
CAACCGCCCAGCGGTCGGTTGCCTACCCTGAACCTAACATTTTCGGCAAAATACGCTTGTCCTGACTGCGGGATCAATTTCGATCCGCCGAGTCCGCAACTGTTCAGTTTCAATACGCCGCGTGGAATGTGTCCCCACTGCGACGGTCTCGGCGAAATCCATTCGTTCGATCCCGGTTTGCTGATTCCCGATGCGACGAAGTCATTCCAACAGGGCTGCATCGAACCCATCGGCAAGTGGCGGGACATGGGACGATGGCGGCGGCACATTTTTCAAGGCGTTGCCGAAGCACTCGAAAAAATGTACGAATTGCCGCAACATTCCATTCTCGAAACCGCCTGGGAAGAACTTTCCGCCAAAGTGCAACGAGCGATTTTGTACGGCACGGGCGATAAACACATCACGTTCACTTGGCGCAGCGGCACGAGCGGACACAAGTGGGGCGGTCCTTATGAGGGCATCATTCCCAAGATGATGGCGCAGTATCGGGAATCGAAAAGCAAAATGCAGCGGCTTGCGATGGAGAAATTCATGAGCGTGTTGCCCTGCGGCTATTGCAATGGTGATCGACTCAACGAACAGGCTCGGTCATTCAAAATAGAAACGACCGAAACAGGACAATGGGGAAACGTTACCGGAAACATTTTGTCGTTGCCGCAAGTTTGCAATTTGCCGATCAACAAATTGCAGCAATTTTTCAAAGGGCTGAAACTGTCCGAGTCGGGACAGAAAATTGCCTCCGAGGCACTCAAAGAAATCCGCAACCGGTTGGGCTTTCTCGTTAACGTCGGTTTAGGATACCTAACGTTGAGTCGTACCGCTCCAACGCTTTCCGGTGGAGAAATGCAGCGGATTCGGCTTGCCAGTCAGATCGGCAGCGGACTCGTCGGCGTGTTGTACATTTTGGATGAACCGTCCATTGGTTTGCATCCGCGAGACAATGACCGGCTGCTTTCGACGCTGGCGAAGTTGCGGGACTTGGGCAATACCGTCATTGTGGTGGAGCATGATGAAGACACGATGCGTGCCGCCGATGTGTTGATCGATTTCGGTCCCGGACCGGGAATTCACGGCGGACATGCACAGCGGATTGATATATCTATGGTAGGCAATCGACCGCCGGGCGATTGCGTCGGCGATAGCCGACAGGGGGGGCCAGTGCGGAGTACCGCACGTTGCCGCCCAGCGGTCGGCAACCTACCTTCATCGCTTACGTTAAAATACCTGCTGGGCGAGGAGTCGATTCCCCTGCCGCCGACGCGTCGGACGATTGATCCCGATAAAAAACTCATCATTCATGGGGCGGCACACAATAATTTGAAAAAAATCACTGCCGAAATTCCGCTCGGTGCGTTCGTTTGTGTAACCGGGGTCAGCGGAAGCGGAAAAAGTTCACTCGTCAACGACATCATTGTCGAGGCATTGAATCGAGACTTGAATCGCGGCATCGGCAATCCGGGTCTGCACAAAAAAATCGAAGGACTCGAACTGCTCGACAAGATGATCGACATCGACCAATCGCCGATTGGTCGCGGTTCCCACTCCAATCCGGCAACGTACATTAAGTTGTTCGATGAAATCCGAGCATTATTCGCCGAACTGCCCGAAGCGAAGGTTCGGGGATATTTGCCCGGTCGGTTCAGTTTCAATGTTCGAGGCGGACGGTGCGAGTCCTGCGAAGGCAAAGGAACGCAAAAACTCGAAATGGATTTTCTTGCCGACATTTACATCACTTGTCCCGCCTGTCAGGGCGCACGGTTCAATCACGAAACGCTCTCCGTCAAGTACAAAGGCAAATCGATCACTGACGTTCTCAATATGGATATCGAAGAAGCACTCGACCATTTTGAAAATCATCCGAAAATCCGGCACTATTTGACGATGTTGAGCCGAGTAGGACTCGGTTACATGAAATTGGGACAACCTTCGCCGACGCTTTCCGGCGGAGAGGCACAGCGGATCAAACTTGCCCGCGAACTCGTTAAACGCAGTACCGGCAAGACGTTGTACCTGCTGGATGAACCGACGACCGGCTTGCACTTTGCGGATATAAAAATGTTGCTCGGCATTCTTCACGATTTTGCCGATGCGGGAAATACCGTGTTGGTGGTGGAACACAATCTCGATGTGATTAAGACGGCGGATTGGATTATCGACCTCGGTCCCGAAGGCGGCGAAGACGGCGGACACATCGTTGGTGTTGGTACGCCGGAGGAGATTGCCGAGAATAAAAAATCTTATACGGGAGAGTCGTTGCGAAAGGTATTGGATAAAAAAGGTACGAAGGTAGGCAATCGACCGCCGGGCGATTGCAATTTAGCCGGTACTCCGGGCAAGAAAAGTGCGGCAAGCCGCACGTTGCCGCCCGGCGGTCGGCAACCTACCTTATCTTCAATCATCGTTCGCGAAGCAACGGAACACAATCTCAAGAACGTTTCCGTAGAAATTCCTCGCGACAAGATGACGATTTGCAGCGGACCGAGCGGCTCCGGCAAGTCGTCGCTGGCAATGGATACCGTCTATGCCGAAGGACAGCGGCGGTACGTCGAAAGTCTGTCCAGTTACGCCCGGCAATTCATCGGTCAGTTGCAAAAGCCGCACGTCGAACACATCGAAGGTTTGTCCCCTGCCATTGCGATTGAGCAGAAAGCCGCTTCACATTCGCCGCGCAGTACGGTGGGAACGATCACTGAAATACAAGATTACCTTCGAGTATTGTTCGCTCGGCTGGGAGTGCCGTACTGTCCCGAATGCGGTATTCCCATCAGCACGCAAACGTTGGATGATATTGTTAACAAGATAGTTACGGAGTACACTCTTTGCGCCCTTTGCGAAACCTCTGCGCTCTCTGCGGTAAATTCTTCTACCGCAAAGAACGCAAAGTTAACGCAAAGTACGCAAAGGATTATTATCGCTGCTCCGCTTGTCGTCGATGTCGGACACAACTACGACGACCTGTGGAAACGTCTCCGTGCCGATGGCTTTCATCGAGTCCGCATCGACGGAACAATCTTTTCACTGGAAACACCGCCGGAAATTGACCGCCGCCGCAAACACGATGCCGAAGTCATCGTTGACCGAATCCAACTCGGCGGACAAATGGAGTCGGCAACTCGCTCCCGGCTTGCCGAAAGCGTCGAGTCGGCACTGTCGCTCGGTAGCGGCATCGTTCACGTCATCGAAGCGGATGAGTCGTTGCCGGAGCAGCAGTGGAAGCGAACGGTGCATAGTCAACATCTCTCGTGCGGCAAGTGCGGACGCAGTTTTGAACGACTCACGCCGCACAATTTTTCGGCAAACTCGCCGCTTGGTTGGTGTCCGAACTGCGAAGGATTGGGCGTGCAGTGGGGAACCAATCCGGCATTGTTCTTGGAAGACCCAAAGTTGACGCTACTGGAAGGAGCGGTGCAACTTTTTCCGTCGGGCAAAAATCCGCTCGGCAAAGCAATGCTGACGGCATTCGCTAAGGGAGCGGACATTCCGCTCGATGTGCCGTTTGACCAACTCGATGCCCGGCATCGCCGACTGATTTTTCACGGAACGGGAGACGCTTGGTATCGGACAGAGGTTAATAGTCGATATTTTGAATTTCAATACAAGGGCTTATATCCCGCTTTGGAAGAAGCGATGCGTTTGGTACCGATGATGCGGATGCAGAACGAAGAGTTGATCGGCGAAGTGGAATGTGGAACCTGCATGGGTAGCCGGCTTCGGGACGATGCCTCGGCAGTGCGGTTTATGGAGCACACGATTGACCAAATCGGTCGCATGCCGCTGGGAAAGTTGTTGCCGTTTTTGAACGGTTGGAAACCGAACGAGACAGAACGCAAGATTGCCGGTGATTTGCTGAACGAATTGAAAAATCGTTTGCAATTTTTGGTCGATGTCGGTTTGGATTATTTGACGTTGTCCCGACCGGCACCGAGTCTGTCCGGCGGCGAGACGCAACGGATTCGATTGGCGGCACAGATCGGCAGCGGTTTGGTCGGCGTGTTGTATGTACTTGACGAACCGACGATTGGATTGCATCCACGGGACAACAAGCGGCTCACGTCGGCGTTGCATAAACTTCGGGACTTGGGCAACACGCTCTTGGTAGTGGAGCATGATCGGGATGTGATTGCCAGTGCGGATCACGTTTTGGACTTCGGACCAAAGGCGGGCGTTCACGGCGGCGAAATTGTCGCCCAGGGTTCGCCGATTGCGATTGGCAAACAGCGTGGTTCGGTAACGGGACCGTATTTGAGCGGCAAGAAGTCGATACCGATTCCGAAGAATCGGCGGATTAGCAAGGAGTTGGCGAAGGCGTGTCCGACACGGTAGAAAAGTGCTTGCGATTTAGCTGGTGCTTAGCGTTATGTGTCAAATTTTCCCGTGTGATTGCGGAGTAATTCTGTGAAGTTGCAAGCGTAACTATTGGCGTTAGAGGGAGGGCAGCCATTGCCCAACGGATCAGTGCAACACGGAATTTTCCGGCGATCAAGAGTTTGAGTCATACGATCGTCGTCATCTCTGCCCAGTTTCCCTTATTTTCGTCATAAACGTTTACATTTTTCGGTATTAGGGAAATTTTTGCCGATTTTGACTTTTTTTACTCCCCCCGGTGCTTTTCGCAGTCCGAAATGGTAAAATGGCGGTTAATACGCCTAGTAGAGACGCTGCGCTTGCGCCCCGGAGGAACCCATTATGACGAAAATCTGTCAAAAATACTATTTTTTGTTTTTCATCGGGCTGTTGCCCCTTGTCCCATTCGTAACCGGCTGTGGAGGATGTACGCCGAAACCGACACCGGAACCCACACCCGTGAACACCGCCGACGATGCCGAACAAAAAGCGGCAGAAGAAGCGAAAGCGGCAGAAGAGCAGGCGGAAGCCGAAGCGGCGGCAGCGAAGGCGGCAGAAGAGAAGGCCGCCGCAGAAAAAGCAGCGGCAGAAATGAAGGCGGCTGCGGAGAAAGCCGCTGCGGAGAAAGCCGCGGCTGAGAGGGCGGCTGAGGTGAAAGCCGCCGCTGAAAAAGCAGCGGCAGAAATGAAGGCGGCTGCGGAAAAAGCCATCGCCGAAGCCGCGGCAAAGAAGGCGGAGGAAGAGGAAGCCGCCCGTAAAGCGGCGGAAGAAGCGGCAAAAGCCCCGCCTGTGAATACCGACGATCCCGTCAATCAAACATCTCCCGTTGACCAAACGCCGCCGGTCGATACCGAGTCGCCGGTGGACACGACCCCGCCCGTACAAGGAGGGGATTTCTCCTTGTCGCTCGCCAATCGGGAACCGACGACGGTACTCGTTTCGCAGGTCGATCAAGCCGAAAATGAGACCGTTTCGCCCGCACCGGCGGAAGAAACTCCCGTAACACCGCCAGCCGTTGCTCCGCAGGTTCCCGTTACTCCGGGTGCGGAAGGGCAACAGGGACCGCCGCAAGGACGGCAACGCGGCGGACAATTCCAACCGCAACCCGGCACGCAAGGACCCGGACAGCAACCGGAACTTCAACCGCTCCAACCGCTCCAACCGGTTCAACCCGGTATGCAAGGTCCCGGTCAGCAGGGACCGCCGCAACGGTTCCAACAAGGCGGAAATCAGCAACCCGGTCAACCCGGTATGCAGGGTCCCGGTCAGCAAGGACCGCCGCAACGGTTCCAACAAGGCGGACAGCAGCCGGGTGCCATTGAGCAAGGAATACAAGCGCGGGATCAGCAACGTGCCCAGCAACCGGGACAACCCGGTATGCAGGGACCGCCCGGTCGAGGGAATCCCGAATTGCCGACTCCATCGGTAGTGCGAATACCGAGATTAGACCCTGCGGAGACGGTCATTTTTAACTTCCGCTATGCTCCCTGGAAGGATGTGTTCGAATGGTTCGCCAACGAAGCCGCCATGTCTTTGCAGGCAAACCGAATTCCGACGGGAACGCTCAACCTGATCGACGGAAAACCCTATACGCCGACCGAGGCGTTGGATATTCTCAATTCGCATCTGCTTTGGCAGGATTACTCGCTCCTCCGCAAGGGCAGAGTGCTTTTCGTTGTTTATCTGCCTGATGGAATCCCGCCGAATTTGCTCGAACCAATCCCGCCGAGCGAACTCGACCAACGGGGAAAATACGAAATATGCAAATGTGTGTTCACGTTAAATCGGACAACGCCGGAAGTCATCGAAACCGAAGTGCAACGCTTGCTGGGTTCGCAAGGGAGCGTCGTGGTGTTGTCGAGATCACAACAAATTGTTATCACGGAAACCGGCGGTACTTTGCGTACCATTCGGGAAATGATCCGGCGAATTGACGACCCGGAAGGCGTTGCCATGGGATCATTCCATACGATTGACGTGAAAAATACCACTGCCGACGATGCACTGCAAATTGCGAGGGCTCTCCTCGCGATTGATACCAACGATGCCTCGCTTCGTGCGGTCGTCGACTCTTCGGGAAAGAGAATTTACGTGTCCGGTCGCGGCGATATGGTGGAAAAACTTAAGGATGTCGTTCAGCGAATCGATACCGACTTGGAATCGAGAGGCGATCTGGGACAACCGCAGTTTGTCGTCCATGACACCGGCTCTGCCGACCCGGCAACGGTTCTTGCTGTTCTCCAAACGCTCCTTGCCGGAAAACCGGACGTTCGGCTTTCGCTTGACCCTTCGACGCGAGGCATTTCCGTGCTTGGTCGCCTTACCGATCAAGCGACGGTTCGAGAAGCAATCAAGCAGATGAATTTGAACGTACCGCAGGTTGACATCATTCCCTTGAAACGGATGAGTCCGCTGACGGCAGTCGAAACAATCAAAAGGTTTTATCAGACCACATCGCTTGCAACGACCACACAGACCGATACTGCCGGCAGAGGACCACAGGGACAAGGGCAAGGACAGGGTCGGCAACAGACAAACCAACAAACGCAACCGCCGGTCGTCGAAGCCGATTCGATGGCACGGCAAATCATCGTGAAGGGAACAATCACGCAGATTACGGAAATCCGAGCATTACTTGCCAAACTTGGCGAAGACGGTACTGCCGGTCCGGCGGCGACCGGCTCGTTGGTGCGTGCGGTTCCGCTCTCACCGACAGCAGCGTCGTTGGTTTTGGAACAGTTACGAACCATTGATTCCGGCATCAACATCGTTGCACCGCAAGCAAAACCGGAGCCGGAAGTTCAACCGACTCCGAGTGTGCTTGTCGATCCGCTTGATTCGCTGATCGATGAAACCTTCGAGAAAGAAGAGGCAATCCCGATTCTGCTTGAATTGCCGATGACTCTGTTGATGCGGCTTGCCGAAGAGCCGATTCTTGCCCAAGTCTTCGATTTGGGAGAAGCACTGGGTGGTGCCAATAGCCCGCTGTCGGGCGTTACTGTAACACTCACGCCGGGAGGTTTTGTGCTGACTTCCGACGATCCCGAAAAACTGGACAAGGCAGAAGAACTGATCCGAATGCTCTCGGATGAGTCGGTACTCGGAAGACCGATATTCAAGGAGTATTATCTGGTTAATGCAACGGCATCGGTCGTCTCTTCCAGTTTGCAGAATTTAATGGGAACCGGCACGGGACTGGGAGCGAGCGGAATCGCTTCGGTGGACTTGCCGGAGTGGCAGCATGCCGAATTGTTCGGATACGTTGCGGCGGGAAGCGGTATCGAAAAGACGGGAACCGTAACGATTGCCGTGGAAGATCGGCTCAATGCGCTGTTCATTCAGGCGAATCCGGTCGATCACGAAACGATTAAAGGACTGCTCAAGATTTTAGATCAACCTAATCGGGATGATATTTTGCGCAATCCTGTTCCCCGCTTTTTACCGCTGACGCACATGCGGGCAGAAGATGCGAAAACGATGGTTGAGCAGGCGTTCGTACATAAGATGCAGGGCAATCGAGGCGGACAGCAGGGTGCGGCTGCCAACCCCCAGCAAAGAGGGCAACAGCCGCAGATGCCCGGCGCAATGATTATGGGACCGGGCGGACAACAAATGCCCGGTGGACCAGCGGCGATGATGCAAGCATTTATGCAACAAGCGCAACAGGGTGGTCGCCAAAATACGGCAAGAGAACAGGAGCCGGCAATGACGTTATCGGTTGCCGGACAGACCAATTCGCTGATCGTAACTTCTACGGAGTCAACATTCAATGAAGTTAAGACGTTCGTCGAGGCAATGGATGCGGATGCAGCACAGCGAACAAAGGTGATGGTTACGGAACAACTCACGTACACGAGTCCTGCGCTTGCACAGCGGTCGCTTATGAACATGTTGGGTTCAGCGGCATCGGTTACGCTCAATAACCAGACGGCAACGCAGAGCGGATTTGGCGGTACGGGCGGAACGTTCGGCGGCGGTACGACGGGTTTTGGCGGACAGCAGCAGCGACCCGGTGGTACGACGATTGGCGGTGCGACAGGTTTTGGCGGTCAGCAACAGCGACCGGGCGGAACGACGATTGGCGGCGGCATTGGCGGTCAGCAAGCACGACCGGGCGGTGCGATGGGTGGAACGACGATTGGCGGTGGTGCGGCGCGACCGGGTGGTGCGATGGGTGGAACGACGATTGGCGGTGGTGCGGCGCGACCGGGTGGAACAACCATCGGCGGGCGATAGAAATAAACGTAAGGATGGATTAGAGTGTGTATCCAAAGTTTCCGGTGGGCGGAAAGGATAGTTTTCGCCCGCGTTTTAGCCGATCCAAAAAATGTTGCGCGACGGTTCACTGCCGACGACTCAAATACGCAGAGAGGGCGGCATCGAGCGGTGTACCTGTCCGAAACAAGGAATAGTCACACTGCAAGCCGATACAACCACGCTTCACTTCGTCCAGATAAACGTTGAGGGCTTCCAAATATCCTTTGCGTAACATACGCGGATCGCAGCGAATCTGTGCCGGTAACTCCAATCCCTCAAAGCGAGTTGCTCCTCCGAGCGTGAAATCGAGTTCCATATCGTCAAGAACATGCAAAATGATGACATCGTGTCCATGACTCCGTAAGTACCGTAAGCCTTGAAACAATCCTTCCCGTTGCATGAGCAGATCGGAAATCAGAACGACCAATCCGTTGGGTCGAATCGACTCCGCCGTTTCTCGAAAGGCATCCTGTAAATTGGGCTGCGAGCCTTCGGGGTCTTCAAGCAACAGCGACAGTTCCATGTTTTCGGGACGGTGTTGTTCCTTTTTCTCGGCGGGAGAGGAGCGAAACATCCGATCCGCAATAGCAAACAGATGCGACTGCTTCATCTTGGAAGGGAGTGCATTTCGTGCATTTTGATCGAACATGATGCACCCGACGGCATCCTGCTGCCGAAGTGCCAAGTAGGCGAGCGACACTGCCGCCGTGCAAGCGTAGTCGTATTTCGTCATCGCTCCGCTACCGAACCGCATGCTTTGCGAGGCATCGAGCAAAAGCGTGAGCCGCAAGTTGGTATCGACTTCATACTGTTTGACGTAGAGTCGGTCTTGTTTTGCCCAGACTTTCCAATCGACGCTTCGGGGATCATCGCCGGGAACGTATTGCCGGTGTTGTCGGAATTCGACGGAATTGCCGAAGTGCCGGGATTTATGCAGACCGCTCAAAAAACCATCGACGACATATTTTGCACGAAGGTCGAGTCGGGCGATTCGTTTGAGAGTCTCTGGATGGAAATAGTTTGTAAGCACGGGATCAATACCGAAAGTCCAATGACGCGGACGGAATTATACCATAAACGGCAACAATATGCTGTTCCGCCGCTCTTGCATTTTTTAATGCTTTCGTGTACAGTATTAGAAGGAGTATCTCTCACAAACTTCCTGCCATGAAGACCAAACGTTTCATTTTCGTTGCATTATTCTTGCCTGCCCTTTCCCTTTCCGCCGTTGCTCAAACCGAAGCACAGCGGATGACTTTCAACCTCCAACAAATGATGGACAAGGTGCCCGACGGCGGTCCCACCGGCGAACAAGTCGGATGGAACTGGAATTGGTATCTCGCCCAAATCATGGAAAAGTGCAAAGCAACGCCGACAGAAGATTGGCTTGTACCGACGGAAAAACTCCTGAACACGATGTTCGATAAAATGTCCGAAGGTCCCGACGGCTACAAAGGCTTCGTCGGACCGTACATCTACAACGAAAATGAATACTGGTGCGATGTCCACGTTTCCGATGCGATTCTCTGCGCTCACGCTCTTTCGTTTGCGATGATCGTTCACGACAAGCCGGAATGGAAGGAAAAATATAAAACGAGTTATGACCGATTCATTGCCGTTGCGAAAAAAGACCTGATAGAAAAGTGGGATGCACGAAAGACTTACGTCGAGGATGGTCCCTTTGCCGGTTATCACGAAACCAGCATGTATTGCAAGCCGAATGACATGAAAAATTGGTTCGAGCGGGCATCGGCACGACCGAATGATGCGCCGGCACCGTCGTTGCCCTTCAACAAAGACCTCGATATGGGCTACTGCATGTTGCAACTGTACTATCTGACTGGCGAGGCAACTTACAAGGAGCGTGCCGAAAAGATTTACAATCGGACAAAGGCGGGAATGAATCGGTTCGATGGCGGCTACACTTGGAATTATTGGGAACCGACTTCGCCGAAGGACATTATCGAAAAGTCGCCGGGTCGTTGGGAACTTTCCCACTGGGTCGGCACGCATCCTTATCGGGACTATCAACTCGGCGAAGTAGAGAAAATCATTTTTGCTTACGATTTCGGTGTGACGTTTACCGAAGAGGACATGAGGCGGCTTGTGCAGACGAATTTGAAATTCATGTGGAACGGCGACAATGACAAGCCGGAGTGGGCAAATTCGGATTCCAAGTTACCCGGCTATACAAAGGCTGCGCCGTCCACTGCGTATCCCACAACGGCAGGTACGATTTGGAAACCGTTGAGAAGATTTGACACTACAATAAATTTTGTTGCCGGTGCGCCGATACTCGGATCGAAACCGTTTTTTTCCCGCAAATACGACCCGGATGCCAAAGTCGAGGACTTTCCGTGGATGAAAGGGATAGCGGAGAGCGGCGGACAAACGTTGGCGATTGCGATTCCTTCGGTCGTACCGCCGGGCGAAAGCACGATGATTCTGTCGAAGTGTTACGACGTGCCACGCAGTCCCGTCGAGATTTACGTTCGTCCGCTTGGAGAGCCGCCGACTGTGTCGGCGACCCTTTTAACCACGCAACAGATGGGCAACAGCGTACAAATGTTTTACCGCTGGGACGGCACGATCAATGGCAAGCGCACACCGGGAGAGTACGTGATCATTTGGAAGTTTCTCGGCGGCGAGCGGGCGTATCCGGTAACGCTGCGGTGATATTGTCTCATTAAGAGTGCAGACGCAAGTTAAGGCTTGCCTGAAAGTTTTATCTTCGTTTTTAGGTTGCCCCCTCTTCCACTGGGAGAGGGCTGGGGTGAGGGCAATCCCTTCATCACTGGGGGGAACCTCTAAAAACTCAACGAGTTCACATTTTAGGGATTATTTTCTTCTTTGCGCACTCTGCGGTTAAGATTTTACCGTAGAGAACGCAAAGTAATTCGCAAAGGACGCAGGGGGGGGTTAGAAATGCCCTGGGGTATTCCGCAGGGCTAACGCATCAAATTGCTCTATATTTCGCAATTGGTCTTTACATGAACGATTCCATTATGAGCGATGGCAACGTCGGTGCGAGTCTTCTGCCGCTTCAAATTTCCACCAACAGGAAATGGGTGGCAGTTGCCCGGTGAAGTGGAACCATGCGTTGCGAACCGAAAGTGGAAGACACAGGCTTTGTCGATGAGAGCATCGAAGTTGATGCCGTCAGCGAACTCGTCCCAAGTCATGAATCCCTTGCGGATATAGACGGCTCCGCCATCGGCAACGGCATACGTTGGGCTGTACTTGTAAACCAAATTCCAAAACAGATAAGACATACCAAGATTTAAGCCTCCCAAAGCACTTCGTCGAATCGTTGCCATTGTATGATGTCGGCGAGATGGCAGAGCCGGAACCGACTGCCGAGTTGGGGCGGGAAGAATGATTTCGCCGGTTCTCCACAAAAATCGGTGTTGAGGAGGTACCCTTCATCAACGGAAAACATAAAACGATGGGGAGTTTTACGAAACCAACGTTTTGCGCAGAGTACCGGCTCAATGATTACCAATCGACATGTATCCAAGAAGACATAGTTTTCAATGGTATTTCCAGTGGCTTGTTCGTTCCGACGAACCAATTCGTTACCAAAAATTTGTCGCTTTCTACATCGTAATCGTCTAGTTCTACTGTATGTATCCCCTCTATTTTTTTCTAATTTGTTTGTTATAAAGGAGTTAGGACAAGAATAATGAGCGATTTCCGCATGGAGAGCGAAAATGGAAAAAC
>Ga0082212_10009791_pt1 | contig 12321 bp, 11 predicted proteins | sample TergutNt197P3_FD_71548 | JGI IMG/M metagenome (GOLD analysis project Ga0082212, IMG submission 71548) | Neocapritermes taracua P3 segment gut microbial communities from Petit-Saut dam, French Guiana - Nt197 P3 | ecosystem: Host-associated > Arthropoda: Insects > Digestive system > Gut ... | reverse complement strand
AGTTTGAAAAACTTGTTCGGACACCTTCCTTAATGCGGCATTTTCGTACCGTTTCAACGAAACGGGAGAAAATGCAAGGGCTGGCCGAGAAGTAACCAACTTCTTGGACAGCCCCGGCCTTTTTTTTACGGTTTAATCCCGCTTTTTTTAATTTGGCCAATATCAAATGCCAGGAAGGGCATTACAGGATACGTGCTGTTGCTGCCGGCCCCGATCCGCAGGAGAACCCCAAAATTATTTAAAAAGCGCAGCCCAATATTAAGTGAAGCATTCCACATTAGTTTATTAAATGCAAAATCTTTCCATTCATTAAGCAGCTGCCCGGCAGCAGCGGAAAAGGAGACAATTAATTGCCCTCCCAGAATTGTCAGGTTTTCCCAGGGCAGAAACTGCACTGCTACAGAAGCTGCAGCCATGTTGGGGTAGTAATTATCTGCTCCGCTTATATTCGGGAAGTATTGCCTGTCAAACGCAGAAAAACCGGCAGGAAGCCCTTTTAGTTGTGAAAGGTTGCTAGTAAGATCCGATCCGGCGAAAGCACCGGCAACAATACCGAACTTCCGGCTTAAAGGTATTATTCCCTGTATTTCGAGCGAAAGAATATTAAAGAATTGCGGATCGCCGGCAGGAAGCGGAAGGCAGAAACGGTTTTCCAGGTTCGCAAATATTCCCCTGGATGGCAAAAAATGGTAATCAAGGGAATTAAATGTATAAGAGGCGCTGAATCCCAAAACTGTTTTTCTCTGATCATATATAACAGGGTAATCCTGCGGGTTCGAAAAGAACCGGACAGCGGCATTAATTGTATTATGTTTGTTGATTAAAAACCCTCCCAGTATCTCCCCGGTAATTATAAACAGGCGGTTTTCTACCGCATTTTTTACCTGCAAGCCTGAAACAGTAATGTCTTTTTCCAGCTTTATTTCTGTTTGTGCTGTAATAAAACTCTGCGGGGAAAGCGGGTGTAAATATTGAATCCCAAATGAAAGTACATCCAGCCATGATCCATGCAGGGCCAGCACAGAACCAGGCCCTGACAATCCCTCTATTTCCATGCCGCCCTGTACACTGAATTTATTGATGCTGTCCCCTGTAAAGGTTCCCTGGTAAAACCCCCCGGCAAGGAAAGTTATACCCCTTGCGCTTTTTGGGTGCAGGAGGAGTACTAATTCTGTTTTTTCCGGGCGGGTATCTATTCTGGCTGCCGCAAAACGGTAATTCCCTGTTTCGAAAACCCTTTTTATAAAATCTTCCAGACTTGCCGGTTCCAGTGGTTTTCCGTTAATTAATCGGGAAAATATTTTTTGAATGTACTTTTTATCTTTGTTGAATGCTCCGGTAATTTCCAAAGAAACAGGCGTTAGGGGGGGAAGCCCGGTATAGGAACCTGAAGCCTGGTACAGGGATTCCCCCGAACCGTCTGAGAAAATATTTTTTATTTTTTCCAGCCCGGCACGCATTTTCTCCTTGTCGTTATATACCAGGGAATAAATTTCCTTTGCTTTCTGGAAATCCAGGATGGAAAAGTCTTGTACATTTAATTGAATTACTGCATCTGCCAACACATGGTATTCTTTGTTTGTTTTACTCCAGTAAAGATCAAGCATAAGTTCCGGCACTTCCAGCGGGGAAGTAGAGATGCTCTCCAGTTGCGGAAAGGGATCCGAGGCGATAATAATATCACAACCCATTTCCCTGGCTAGTGCAATGGGAAGGTTATCTATTGTGCCGCCATCGATATAACGTACACCGTCTATGTCGAAGGAATCAAAAAGCCCCGGCAGGCTCAGGCTTGCACGGATTGCTTCGGCAAGGTCGCCTTCGCCAATCAGTTCCACACTGCCGTCGGGTACCCTGACAACACCTGCCCTAAAGGGGATTGGGAGTGTATCAAAATCTATGTAAGAAGGAATTTTTGCAGTAAGCGTTTTTAGCAGGATATAGGCTGATTGCCCCGGCGAAAGTTCTCTTTGTAAAGCCCCATTGGTATACCGGAGCGGGAGATCTCCCAGATCAAGATACTCTTTAAAAAGTGAGACTGGCCTGTCCAGAAAAAGGGTAGACCAGTTAAGATCGAGCAGGGCTTCCTTAATCATCTGTGGGCTGTAACCTGCCGAGTAAAGGCCGCCGACAATAGCCCCGGAACTGACACCTATTACAAGGTCAACAGGGATTCCCATTTCCTCCAGCAGCTCCAACACAACAATGTGACCAACACCTTTTGCCCCACCTCCGCCGAGTACAAGGCATACTTTGGGTCTTTCGGCGGCAATGTTTATTGTTACTGCAATTAATAGCAAATTAAGAAGAAAAATCTTTTTGGCCATATTTTAAAAGTATAGTTTGTGCAATAAAAGGGAAAAGGGACTCCGCATAATCACCAAAAGTGGTAATGCGGAACCCCTTCTATAACATAATACCCGAGCGCTGTTAACCTAAAAACATGTTGATATACCCGCAGATGTAGAACGCAATAAGCAGCAGCGGAAGACCCCAAACAAAATAGTATTTTAGTTTTGCGGGGAATGTGATGCCTGTACCTGTGTTTGCTTCCTTGATAAAGTTATCAAAGCCCCAGCCTTTTTTTGATATGCAGAAAAGTGCATAACAAAGCGCACCCAGAGGCAGCAGGTTATTGGAAAGGATAAAGTCTTCCAAATCAAGGACAACGCTTCCGGGCCCCATCGGCTCGAATCCGGAAAGCAAGTTAAACCCAAGGGCGCAGGGCAACGAAAGGACGATCATTGCAAAGAAGTTGATGATGGTTGATTTTTTTCTGCTGCAGCCGGTTATGTCCATGGCAAAGGCAATAATGTTTTCAAAAACCGCGATGACTGTGGACATGGCGGCAAATGTCATAAAGAGGAAGAACAATGTCCCCCAAATCCGCCCCCCTGCCATTCCGTTAAATACATTGGGCAGTGTCGCAAAGATAAGTCCCGGGCCTCCTGTCGGATCCAGGTTGAATGCGAAACAAGCTGGGATTACTACAAAACCGGACATAAGTGCAGCGGCTGTATCCACTATTGTAACGGTTATGGCTTCGCCGCCCAGCTTCTTCTCTTTGCCGATGTAGCTGCCGAAAATTGCCATGCTCCCAACGCCAAGGCTTAAGGTAAAGAAAGCCTGACCCATGGCAGCGAATATTACAGTAAAGATCCCGTGTTCCCTAATGGCGTTAAGATTGGGCTTTAGGTAGAATTCAAGTCCGGCGCCGGCACCGGGCAAGGTAACTACACGAACGGCCAGGATGGTTATAATAACAAACAACCCGAGCATCATTACCTTTGCTACTTTTTCCACACTGTTAACAAGGCCCCCGGCGCAAATCCCAAAACCGAGGATGCAGACCACGATCATTCCAATAACCATCTGAGAGGGGTCAGAGACAAAGGCACCAAAAGCCCCGCCCACTTCTGCCGGGCCAAGGCCTACAAAATCACCCTTAGCTATCTTTACCATATAGGCAATCATCCAGCCGGAGACGGTGGTATAGAACATCATAAGGATATAATTCCCGGCCATGGCTGCCCAGGAAAACAGGTGCCATTTGGACCCTGGTTTCTCCAGTACATGGAAAGAGCGGGCGGCGCTTTTTCCGCTTGCCCGGCCTACGGAGAATTCCATTGTCATTACCGGTATCCCGAATATAACAAGGCATACCAGGTAAATAAGAACAAATATTGCCCCTCCATACAAACCTGCAATAAAGGGGAACCGCCATACGTTGCCCAGGCCGATTGCACAACCGGCAGAGAGCAAAATAAATCCCAAACGGGACGAGAGTCTTTCTCTCTTGTTAGTGCTGTCACTCATGCAGTTATTATGTATAGAAGCATTTTTTTTGTCTAGTGGCGGTACTATTTTGATTTTTTGCGAAAACACCTGGATTGGCAGTGTAACTGGACTCGACTTTCCTTAAATAACCTGTTATACTGTACCCATGCCCGATACAGCCGATCCTCCAGCGCAGACAGGAAAAATAATTCCTGTTGCCATAGAAGACGAAGTTAAGTCCGACTACCTTACCTATGCCATGTCTGTTATTGTGGCGCGGGCGCTGCCCGATGTGCGGGACGGGTTAAAACCGGTCCACCGCAGGCTCCTTTATTCCATGGACGAACTGGGGCTGCGCCCCAATGCAACGACCAAGAAAAGCGCACGCATCGTCGGCGATACCATGGGTAAGTACCACCCCCACGGGGACTTTGCCCTGTACGACGCATTGGTCCGTATGGCGCAGGATTTTTCGCTCCGTTACCCATTGGTACACGGGCAGGGCAATTTTGGTTCCGTTGACGGCGACCCCGCAGCGGCAATGCGCTATACCGAGGCTAAACTTTCCCGCTTTGGCGACGAGATGCTTGCCGACCTTGGCAAGGAAACGGTGGACTTTGTCCCCAATTTTGACGAATCTCTTTCAGAACCGGCTGTGCTTCCGGCGGCAGTCCCCAACCTCCTGGTAAACGGTTCCAGCGGCATAGCGGTCGGCATGGCCACCAACATGGCGCCCCACAACCTTGGCGAGGTTTGCGATGCGGTCTGTGCCCTTATCGATAACCCCGGGATAGGCATAGATGAGCTTTCCTCTTTTGTTGAAGGGCCGGATTTCCCCACCGGGGGGATCATCTTTGGCCGCCAGGGCATACGGGACGCGTTCCGCACAGGCCGGGGGAAGATCCTTATCCGGGGCAGGTTTACCGTAGAAAGCGGCAAGGGCGGCAAGGAACTTATCGTTTTTACCGAGATCCCCTATGGCGTAAACAAAAAACTCCTTTTGGAACGGATCGGCAACCTGGTAAAAGACAAGGTAATTGACGGCATTGCCAACTTTAATGACGAATCGGACCGGGACGGGATGCGCATTGTTATTGAGTTAAAGCGCGGGGCAATAATGAAGGTTGTCCTGAACCAGCTTTTTTCCAACACTGCGCTCCAGACAAGCTTTGGGATCATCAACCTGGCGCTGGTAGACGGCAGGCCCCGCTGCCTTAACCTGAAAGAGCTAGTCCACTACTTTGTGGAACACCGGGTAGAGGTTACCACCCGCCGCACCCGTTATGAGCTGCGTAAGGCGGAAGAGCGAGCCCATATCCTGGAAGGGCTCGTTATCGCCCTGGCCAACATCGACGAAGTAGTGGCGATAATAAAGGCAAGCCGGGACATTGCCGCAGCCAAAGATAAACTGCAGCAGCGTTTTAAACTGACAGAAATCCAGGCTCAGGCCATTGTCGATATGAGGCTTGGCCGCCTGACGAGCCTTGAAATAGAAAAAATTGAACAGGAACTTGCTGAACTTAAAAAGCAGATTGCCTACCTTAAATCGCTTCTCGAAGACGGGAAAAAACTCCGCGGGGTAATCAAGGAAGAAATACGGGGAATTGCCGATAAATACGGCGATGAACGGCGTACCGAAATTGTTGCCGGGGAAGTGGAGAACATCAACATCGAAGACCTTATTAAAAAGGAAGAGATGATGATCCTTATCTCCAACCTGGGCTATGTTAAACGGGTTCCCGTCTCTTCCTACCGGAACCAGAGCCGGGGCGGTAAAGGTATGCAGAGCGCCAAGCTTACAGAAGACGATTTTGTCGATCAAATATTTGTCGCCTCCACCCACGAATACATTCTTTTTATTACCAGCGCCGGTAAGGCATACTGGATGAAAGTCCACGAACTCCCCGAAGGGAGCCGTACATCGAAGGGCGCCCACATTAAATCACTTTTAACTGTTTCCCCCAACGAAGACATCACCGCCATCGTTTCACTAAAGGATTTTAGCGGGAATGCAGCCGGTAATGGAAACGCCTCCGGCAACGGGGATGTTGCCGCCAATGGTGAAACCGCGGGCAGTTGCCAGCGTTATCTTTTTATGGGTACCGCACGGGGCGTGGTAAAAAAAGTCGCCGTAGGCGAATTCAGCAACGCAAAAACCCGCGGGATTATCGCCATAAAACTGGACGAAGGGGACAAGCTTGTAAGCGCCCTCCTTACCGGCGGCAACGACGAGGTGGTGCTGATCTCTGCTAAGGGCCAGGCGCTGCGTACCCACGAAGACCAGGTTCGCCCCATGGGTCGCGCGTCCCGGGGCGTAACGGGGATTAAGCTTTCCAAAGACGATGAGCTTACCGGCCTCCTCCAGGTGCACAGCGAAGAAAAAATGCTGATCCTTTCCCGTTACGGTTACGGCAAGCGGGTAAATTTTTCCGAGTTCAGCGCTCATGGGCGGGGCACCGGGGGCCAGCGGATATACACCGTTACCGAAAAAACCGGCAAAATTGTCGGTTGTGTAAATGTGCTGGAAGACGAAGAAATTATGTGCATTACCAGCCAGGGCAAGTCAATTAAGCTCAAGGTAGCAGGAATCAGTGTAATGGGCCGTTCTGCCCAGGGGGTCCGTATCGTTACCATTGACAAACCCGACTTTGTTACCGGCCTGGACAGGATTGTAAAAGACGACGAAGAATAGCGCGCAATTCAATGTGCGTAATAAAAAAATAAAAAATTTATCCCCCAATACAAGCAAGGTACCGCTTTTCCCCCTATATACGGCATATCCGGCATTGCCCTTGTGTCTTGGCAGGCTGGATTATTAAACATTTGGTTAGTATCATGTAGAAGGAAGGTACAGTTATGGGTATAACGAAAACCCGAAAACCACAGATGGGGCTCACGTTTGAAGATGTCTGGGAAATGTTTCAGGAAACAGATCGTAAATTTCAGGAAACAGCCCGGCAAATGAAGGAAACAGACCGTAAAATAAGCAAATTGGGGAGCCGAATTGGCCAACTAATTGAACAACTGGTAGCTTCCAATATTGTCGAAAAATTCAGGGCATTAAATTACACTTTTACCAGGGTTTCACCAAATACCATTATTACCGATGAGCAGGGGCAGGATCTGGCGGAAGTTGATTTGCTGCTGGAAAATGGGGAATACGTTATGGCGGTTGAGGTTAAATCCGTGCTGACCCGCACTGATGTAAAAGAGCACAGAAAACGGCTTGAAACCTTGCGGGGTTACGCAGATAAACGGAACGATAAAAGAGTTTTTGCCGGGGCTATGGCAGCGGCATTGACAAATAAAAACGCCCGGGACTACGCCCTGGAAAACGGAATGTATGTCGTTGAGCAAACAGGGGACACGGTTCAGATAAAAGTTCCGGAAAAACCGCATTTTTGGTAAATTATTTACAATAATTTTTCTTCCCGATACAAGCAACAATCACCATAGTACCTTCTTTTGATCAGGAGGCTATTATGAAAAAACAATTATTATCCCTATTTTTGGCTGCTATGGCAGCGCTGTTTATTACTGCCTGTTCTACCGAAGCAAGCCTGCAGCGCTTGCTGGGAACCAGTGCTTCGGCTGTGGTGTTCTATGGCTGTAAAACACCAAGCGAAGGGGAAGTGAATTTTTTCTTTTCCAGGGAAGTAAAAGTAACATCGGTTTATTTTGACCCGCCCATGGAAACAGAAATTATTGGTGAGGGGGAAATGGTTGCAGTCCGTTTTACGCCGGATATCTCAGCGCCGCCATTGCCGGGGGGTTCCATGGTATCTGCAGATATCCTTGTCGAAGACAAAAACCGGAACACCCTTAATGTGCTGGTTAGTTTTCACACACGCAACGATCGTATGCCGGAACTCGTGATTAACGAAATCAGGACAGCATACAGTAAACCCAGGGTCGAATTTGTTGAGTTAAAGGTTTTAACCGCCGGTAACCTGGGAGCCATGCGGCTTTTTGCAGCCTATGAAAGCGAAGAACCGGTTTTTGAATTCCCGCCGGTAGAAGTAAAAAAAGGCGAATACATCGTTGTTCATACAAGAAGTATAGAGCCGGGTATTGTGAACGAGACAGGAACCAATTTGGCTGCATCTGGCGGGACTGACGCGCTGCCAACGGCACGTGATTTTTGGATACCAGGCAGCCTTAAGCTTCACGATACCAATGTTATTTACCTTATGGATCAGGATGAGAGGATAATTGACGGGGTTCTGCTTCTTTCCAGCGCTTATAAATGGAAAGATTCCATGACAGGGCCTGCAAGGGAAATGGCCAGACAGGGCGCCTGGCCCGGTTCGGAACCGGAAGACGCATTTATTTCCGATGGCAATACCGCCACCCGTACCATTAACCGCGATGAATACAGGCCAAACTCGCATAGCAAGGCCGATTGGTATGTTACGGTTACCAGCGGCGCGACACCAGGAAAAGCGAATAATACGGGACGGTATAAACCGTAATTTGCCGAACAGAAAGCATTGGTATTAATCATTACCCATCAGGCGGGGAAAAGAACGCCCATTCAAGCCATGTCGAGGAACATTTTCTCTACGCATATTTTGATATGGCAGCTTCCACACCTCTCCAAATGTCCTGAATGTGCAACCTTTCCCCCGCCTGCATGGCAACCTTTAAACCCCAATGCTTTCTGTCCGCAAGTCGCGGTTTTTACGGTGGATGCTAACACCCATCTACGGCTGAGAAAATTTCGGTTGCTGTCCTCGTTGCGTGTCCTCTTCTTTTATACCTGAAACCGTGCCAAGAAAGCAGGATCATCACGGATAACTTCAAGCAGGCGGCGAGATGCTCCTTCGGGTTTGTTTCTGCCGTTTTCCCATGCTTCAACTGTTTTGGGAGAAACACCAATTGATCCGGCGAACATAACCTGACTTAAACCGGTTTTTTGCCGTATGCGTTTGATGTCATTGTTATTAAAAGTATCAACAGGTTTAATTGTTAGTTTTGATTTACGCGGGCTGATTTTTCCTTGCTGATAAGCGGAGGCTTCTGTCAAGCCTTGCACTATACTTCCGTATACGCTCATTTTATGTTCCTTTTTTTCTTTAAGCCATTCTCCAGACGGACAATCATTTTGGAAATTTCGTTCCTTTCTGCTTTAGAAAGATTGTCTCTCTCATTTTTTGGATAGGCAGTTATCATGTATATTACTCCATGAACGGTAAAGTCCACGTACACAACTCTACCGCTTCCCTTTTTACCTTGTCCTTCAAAAGCTATACGCACCTTTCGAAGTCCTTTGGTTCCTTTAATTACTGCCCCCGCTTTAGGGTTTTGCAACAGAGCTTCTTGTAACTGCTGGAGTTCGATGTCACATAAGCCAAGTTTCTGCCATTGGCGGTCAAACTCCGGCATCATTATGAAGATACGAGTCAACTTCCAATCCTTGCATCATACCCTATTAAATAGGGGTTGTCAAGAGAAATATTTAAAGAAAACTGTGATAGTACATATCTCTTATCTAGGTATTTGAGTTCCTTGGAAAGCTGGGAATTGGTAGAAATTAAGAAGGGGTTCATACCTTCTAATTAGGCGATAAAATACTTATTGCTTGTATTGCGAAGAAAAAAACGCATTTTGCTGCTGAGCTTATTATACAATTGTTGTATAAAAATGTATAACAGCGCGAAATAATTTTATTTCCTCGAATATTTAAAAAGCCCTTATGGCGCGAACACCACGCGTACTATCATCCTTCGCATTAAAGCTCGAAGTGCCAGAGGCAAAACTCAAGCCCCATGCATGATATTGAGATCGTTGCGACGAAGACCAGTACCAGTCAGCAGCGGTACCAGATAAAGATATTCCTATACTTGATCTTTGATCATACAGATACCTCAGTTCACCAGAACTCGGAAGAAACCAGTCGTTATAAACAATACCGTTATAAGTAACAGTCTTGTCGTCACAGAGCTGTGCTGCTCTGCCTGTTTCTGGTATCGTATTAAGATAATTTACAATAATTCGCGTATCTTTCCTGCCGTTACCAATCAGCGTAGTATCTGCAGCATCCGGGTAAGTAGCAACACCAGGTATCTCTGTGCTATAAGCCCCCCATTGCGGTGTTGTTGCTTCATTCGCAGGAGCAGCTTCAAGGTAGTATGCTGTGTATGCAGCCCATGCTCTTCCCGCTGGAGTTCCACCTGGCGATGCTTCTACAGTAAAGCCCGCCGAAACAACACGAAATATTTTCCCGCCGCCAGGACCGATTTCGCCGATTGCATATTGATGATCGCAGCCTTCCCTTTTGCAAATTAAACTGCTTTCGTGATTGTGTCCGAGCGCGGCATGCATTATATCACCGCAGTCCGTGCAAATTTGTGCTGTTGTACAAGTTGCTTCTGCACCAGGAATGTGAGTATGAGTTGGGCCGTTTGTTTTGTTATTGCATGCTGTCAAAGACAGAGCGAAAGCGACAAAATCGATTACAGTTATTATGGCGACAGCGAGAATTCTATTCGGCCAAACCTTTTGTACTTTTTCCATAGAAAATCTCCTTTCCTTTGGTTAAGTCCAATGGACATACTAAAATATTAAAAAAAAACCATGATATTGTCAATATATAACTACCGATATTACTAAATTTTCAAAATTATATAAAAACATATCATATCTTTAATATATGAAGATGAAACCCAATGATTTACGTAAAATTCTCGCTACAAACATCAAAAAACATAGAGAGCTTCTTGGTTTATCTCAAGAAAAATTGTCTGAAATGGCAGAAATTTCTTCAAATATGGTAAGAGATATAGAAGGTTGCCGAACATGGGTTAGCGATAAAACCATTATAAACATAGCTCATGCCCTAAAAACAGATATTTATCGTCTTTTTATGCCTGAAACCATTCAAGAAGATGAAAATTACCGAACGGTTCTATTGGATTTAACTAAAACTGTAGAAAAACTAAAGGCCGATTTCAATATAAATCTTGAAAATGTATTAAAATTATGGGGTAATCAAGGAAAAACCAGTAAAAAATCCTCTTAAAAAATGTTTAATTCTTTAGTTGTTTACATCCATCTAAAAAAAACGCAACTTACCGAACTGGCCGTAATGAACCAATTGTATACAATTGGTTTTAGAGGGGTATTCATGAAGTAAATACCTGAACATGCTTTCAACGCAGGAGGGGAATTCTGGCCTGACGGGGACTTTCGGGCGTTATGATAGTAGCGTTTTTATTAATGGCCGCGGGAGCGGTCTGTATTATTTGTACTATTAAAAAACAAAGCCGACCCGTCCCCGCTCAGGCCAGATTCCCCTTAATGCGTTGTAGGAAGGTTCCGGATGATGATTCATGAATACCCCCTCTATAACTGGTATTGTACAATTGTTTACGATGCGTTCAGTTCGATAAATTACGTCTTACAAATATTGCTGAACCAAACCCTCTAACTGGTTTTTGGGCAGGGCACCGCTTTGGATATATAGTTGTTCGCCGTTTTTGTAGATTGCCAGGGTTGGTATGGATGCAACGCTGTGCTTTACGGCCAGTCCGTTTTCTTCGTCCACATTGATCTTGCCTACTTTAAGCCTGCCGTCGTATTCATCGGCGATTTGTTCCAGAAAGGGGGCTATCATCCTGCAGGGGCCGCACCAGGGCGCCCAAAAGTCCAACAATACGGGAACGGCGGCGTTGATTACTTCGCTGTCAAAATTACCGCCGGTTATGGTTATTTCTTTGCTCATACGGTAAGCTTAAAACAAAATGGAAGAAAAACCTAGTGTTGCAAAAACAGTTGATCCAAAGTCAAAAGTTTTGGAGCTCCTCGCCCCTGCCGGAACGCCGGAAGCCCTTGACGCCGCGATAGCCGAAGGGGCCGATGCGGTGTACCTGGGGCTTAAGTCTTTTAACGCCCGAATGCGGAGCGCCAACTTTGCCTATTCCCAGTTTGAAGGCGCGCTGCGTTCCCTGCACCGCCTGGGCCGCAAGGTCTATGTTACGGTAAATACCGTTTTTGAACAGCGGGAAGCCGACCGTATGTACCAGCTGTTAAAATACCTTGCCGCAGTTGGACCCGACGGAATCATCGTGCAGGATTTTGGAACCCTTATGATGGCGCAGGAATTCAGGCAGCTTAAAATTCACGCTTCTACCCAGATGAACATTGCTTCCGCGCGCGGAGCCAACGCGCTTTCCAAATACGGGGTATCGCGGGTTGTACTGGCGCGTGAACTTTCTCTGGACGAAGTAAAAAACATACGCCAAAAAACCAACATGGAACTGGAAGTATTTGTTCACGGCGCCCTTTGCGCCAGCGCGTCCGGCCTTTGCCTTTTTTCCAGCTATCTGGGAGGAAAATCCGCCAACCGCGGCCTTTGTACCCAGGCCTGCCGGCGGCTGTATCATGAGGGGGAAGTCTCCCCCTTCGCTCCATCCGACCACCTGGGATCAAGTGGTCGGATTACGCTACCCCCTCTGCGGGGCACATTAGATTCACATTCCGCCCCGCAACGCCCCGAATCCTCTCCCTTTCAATCCGGCTATTTTTTTAGCCCGTGCGATCTTT
>Ga0082212_10009790_pt1 | contig 12321 bp, 8 predicted proteins | sample TergutNt197P3_FD_71548 | JGI IMG/M metagenome (GOLD analysis project Ga0082212, IMG submission 71548) | Neocapritermes taracua P3 segment gut microbial communities from Petit-Saut dam, French Guiana - Nt197 P3 | ecosystem: Host-associated > Arthropoda: Insects > Digestive system > Gut ... | reverse complement strand
CGGACCAACTGTAAAAACCTCCGATTCGGATTTCTGGGATAATTAAGGTTTCATTTCGCGAGCGGTAAAGGGTAAAGGAGTTTTTATGAAGAGACAACGTTTTTTGGCTCTGGCAGTGATCCTGCTTGCGTTCACTTTGATTCCTGCCGCTTGCAGCAATGACAACGATGACTTCGTTCCGGAAACGCTGACGTACTCGGGCACGAAATCCGGGACAGCCTATACCCTGACCATCACACAGGCGAGGTATGTCGCGAAAGCAGGCGATGCCTATGTACTGAAAATAACGGAAAGCGGAACAACAGAAACCTCGAACGGAACGGTTGTAAGTTTTTCGGGCAATACCTTTACCCTGAAACCCTCAAACAACGGTTCTTCAACTTTTACCACAGAAGTGAACGGCACAGCCATAACGGCAATCACCGGTTCTATTGCCATTCAGGGCTCAAGCGCCACAGTGGAAGGCCCCGGTTCATTCAGTGAGAGCAGCGATACTGCTCCTGCTGTTAGCGGTGTAACAGTAATACCTTCCATAGTAAGCGTTGCCAAAGGCGGTACACGGTCGTTTAGCGCAAGCGTTAGCGGGACAGGCAGCCCGGCTCAAACCGTAACCTGGACAGTAACAGGGGGTGTGGCCGGAACGATAATTAGTACAAGCGGCGTCCTGGTTGTTGACGCGGGTGAAACAGCGTCTACCCTGACGGTACAGGCAACTTCTACTGTTGATACCGGCAAAAGCGGTACGGCAGCGGTGACGGTAACAGAGACAAGCACTGATCAGGTCTATGAATTGCATCTGGATAACAGCGCCATAAACAATTATGCCATTGAGGCAAGGTTAACCGCTACACAGTGGGCCAACGTTACATCCCCCAATTCCTGGGACCAGGTTCTGAGAGGTGTCTCGCAAACAGTCTATACCAAAGTCAAAGACGATTTTGATTTTATCTTTTTTATTCTGAACTCCCAAAATGAAAACAATGCCGTCGTCAATCAACTGGGATTTTATGGGATAAACATGGGAGTAAGCAACGATATTCAGGGGTTAGGTCTTAATATTTATTCCAATGCTTCTTCTTTTGGTTCCGGTGGAAAGTTAAAATCCATAATGTTTTTCCCCGATTATAGCGGAATTAAATGGGGTCCGGCGCTTCATGAGATTGCCCATAATTGGGCTGCATTTGTTTGCCCGACCTTCGACCTTATTGGTGATCCTTGTTACGCCCACTGGGGGGTAAGTAACGCGGGTGGACAACTGGGTGGATTTAAGTATATCCGGGAGGTATCAGCCCCCGGCACCAGCCCAATGGAATACCAAGCCAGCATGGATGATGAAAGAAACCTGGACGGATCGTTTGTAAGCGGGGGCTTTGGTGAAATTGCCAATGGTGGAAACGGCGTTCCATATTCGGATATTGAACTCTACCTGATGGGCATGCTTTCGGCTCAAGAGCTCAGAGACGAAAATTTCCGTTTGGACATATATACCGGTTGCGATTACGATCCTTCCAAATTTTTAGTAAATGAGTATGGTGAGCATTTTATCGGGTATTTTTCCGCAACCGGAATAACTTCATATACCATTGACCAACTCATTGCTTTGAACGGAGAGAGAGTTCCCGACTACTCTACTTCCCAAAAAGACTTCAATGTTTTGACGGTCATTCTGAGCGATGGTAATGATACTACCTCAAGCAGCAGGCACAGTGACATTGTGGAGAATGTAAAATGGTTTGCCGGTGAAAGTTCGATCTCCGGGTTTTACAATTTTAATGAGGCGACACAGGGCAAAGGCAGTTTGGTAGTTGATGGAATTCAAAGCAGCCGAAAATAAAAAGGCAACAGAGATCGGAGCATTCTTTGTAATTCTCAACTTGACAGATTCTAAAAGCGAGATAGAATTGTACATGTGGATATTAATAATGTATTGGACAGTTTAGTTACCTCTTTAAAACCTTCGGATCCGTATAAAATTATCCTCTTTGGTTCTTACGCAAACGGCACTCCAAATGAACACAGCGATATTGATATAATGGTGATATTGGATAATGACCATGTGGCAAAAAATTTTGAAGAACGTTTGAATAAAAAGATATTCATCAATAATTTGGTTCTGGAAATAAACCGAAAGTTGCCGCTGGACATACTGGTTTATTCAAGAGAAGAATTTAAAATTGTAAAAAATTATGGGAATTATTTTATAGACGAGATCGAAAAAACAGGAAAAGTGATATATGAAAAAGCTGGTTGAGGATTGGATTTTATTCGCAGAAAGAGATCTCAAAACAGCGGAAATATTAATCAAAGATGAATACCCCATGACCAATATCATCGCTTTTCATTGCCAGCAAGCAATCGAGAAATTCTTAAAGGCATTTCTGGTTGAAAAGGATATTCCAATTATTAAAACACATGATCTTATAAAATTGAACAATATGGTAAAAGAGATTATTGATTTGGATATTGATGAGAGAAAGTTGATGATAGTAAAACAAGTTTTTTCTGAATCAAAGTATCCCGGCGATTTAGGCCTATTGCCTGATGGGCTTCCAACAGATAAACAAGCGAAAGAATTTATAGAATATGCGAATGAGGTCAAAGTCATAATTTCCAAAGAACTAAATCCGTAAGCCTGAGCAAAGAGATTCAATTCCGGCTTTATTCAACATCTGACAGAAGATAAAATCAATCTATAAGAAGTATAGTAAAACACTGAGCGTGGCGAGTGACGCTCTGATAGCATGGTGCCATTATTATAAATACTAATACTATGGTATTTAACCAAAAAAAGCTTGAATAAAATTTGGAATAACTGTATTATTATATATCAGCCGTAAACAGCCCTGACCTTTCTGCATTAATAAATAAATAACTATTGGTCTTTAGAGAAACAAAATAAAAATAAAATCTCACTCTGGGTAAAAAGGAGAAACGGATATGAAGCTTAAATTCAAATTGAGTTTGCTGGTGATTGCCATTGTTGCGATCATAGTATCAGGGATCGCAATTTTGCTTTTACGCGAGGCGTCCGACATAAGCTTGTCGTTGAGCAGGCGAAGTATTGAGAATGTAACCAATCAACAGGTCGAATACTGGAAAGGACGGATGGACGGCCATCTGCGGGCATTGCGCATGATAGCCGACATAATGGCCGATTATGAAGATATACCGGTCGGAGAAAGGCGTGACCGTTTTGACAGCATGCTCTTGAGCGCGCTGGATTCAAATTCCGCCTGGACTCTCACTTATACGGTATGGAAACCTGACGCCATTGACGGTATGGACGCTCAATACATAGGAAGGCCGGGATCCAGCTCCACCGGGCAGTACGCAATGACCTACACCAGGGAGTCCGGTGAGCTGCAAATCCGCGCCTCCGTAGATATTGAAGGTACTATGGAGCGACTCGCCGGCCCCAACGCGAGAAGAGACCGTATAGATCACCCCATAATCAGAATGGTGGAAGGAAAGGAAACGTATGTGTTCATCATGACGATCCCGATAATCAATAAACGTACCAATGAAGCAGTGGGAAGCGTGGGGTGTCTGTTATCTATCTCCGCGATACAGCCTACGATATTAAACACAATGAACACAAACAACGAAATTACGGCGATGGTGATGTACTCGGGTAACGGGTTCATCATGGGGCATTTTATCCCTGACCGGGTCGGAAAAATGATGAGGGATGTCGATGTTGAATACGGCCAATACCGGGAGGAAGCCAGCCGGTCAATAGCCGAGGGCAAATTTTTTGAAGCCAGCGTGCATGATCCTACCCTTAATACGCAGCTGGAAATTGTCCTGGCGCCTATCCCGCATGGAAATTCCGAAACAACATGGTCGGTGATGATAGCAACAGCGAAAGATATCATTATGCAAGAGGTAAATGCCATTACCAGATTTACAATTATATTGGCGGTAATAGCCATCTTTGCAGGAGCTGTTATTATCTATCTTACCCTGCATTATGTAACCAAACCGATAGTTACAGTGGCGGAAACACTCAAAGACATTTCCGAAGGCGAAGGCGACCTGACCAAACAGATTACAACCAGCTCCAATGACGAGATAGGGGATCTTTCCCGCTACTTCAATAAAACACTGGATAAAATAAAAAACCTCGTCTCAAATATCAAAGTAGAAGCAAGCACCTTATCGGACATCGGTAACGACCTTGCGAGTAATATGAACGAGACCGCCGCCGCCGTGAATGAAATAACCGCAAATATACAGAGTATAAAAGGCCGCATCATAAACCAGAGCGCCAGTGTAACCGAAACCCACGCAACGATGGAACAGGTGGTAACAAACATCAATAAGCTTGACGGGTTGGTAGAAAACCAGACAACAAATGTATCCCGCGCTTCTTCCGCAATCGAGGAAATGGTTGCCAACATCAAGTCTGTCACCGGAACGCTTGCCAACAATGCGATCAATGTTCAGACCTTGCGGGAAACGTCCGAAGTTGGGCGTACAGGACTGCAGGAAGTGGCAGAGGACATTCAGGAAATCGCCCGCGAATCCGAAGGGCTTATGGAAATTAACTCGGTAATGGAAAACATCGCCAGTCAGACCAATCTGCTTTCCATGAACGCTGCCATTGAAGCGGCGCACGCGGGGGAAGCGGGAAAAGGCTTTGCCGTAGTTGCCGATGAAATACGCAAGCTGGCGGAAAGTTCCAGTGAACAGTCAAAAACCATTGGCAATGTGCTTAAAAAGATTAAAAGCTCAATCGACACAATAACTCATTCTACAGAAAACGTCCTCACCAAATTTGCGGCGATTGACTCAAGCGTTAAGGTAGTATCGGACCAGGAAGACCAAATACGCAGCGCAATGGAGGAGCAGGGAGAGGGAAGCAAGCAAATCCTGGACGGGGTCAGCGAGGTGAATGAAATAACCCGCAATGTAATGAAAGGTTCCCACGAAATGCTTGAAGGCTCTACAGAAGTTATTCGTGAAAGCAAGGAGCTTGACAAGGTAACACAGGAAATTGCGTCGGGCATTAACGAAATGGCAAGCGGCGCCGACCAGATGAATATTGCGGTGCATCATGTCAACGAGTTGAGCGGCAAAACCCGCGAAGGCATTGAAGCTCTGATGAGAGAGGTTTCCCGGTTTAAGGTAGATTGATATTATCGACAGCTGCTCTTGCCCTAAAGCCTCCTTCTTGCTATTCTGAAATCAGAGTGGTGTCATGAATTACCTTAAATTTGATTTAGGAACATTGGGTTCCGGCAGAATCGTAGAAGTCACTTTGCAGGGAAGCGCTGCCAACGTCCGGTTGCTTGATAATGCCAATTTCTATAATTATACACGTAACAAGGCCTACAACAGTATTGGCGGTTTTACAAAAACATCCCCGATTACATTTCATATTCCAACTCACGATCATTGGTATGTGATTGTGGATATGGAAGGACTGAAGGGAAAACCGGAAGCCTCCGTAAAAGTGCATTAGAGAAGAATGGGTGTTAATACAACAGTTGAAGCCCTGATCAACGGAGCCGAGCGTGTCATAAGAGGCAAGCGGGATTTTCTTGAACTCCTGACGGCGGGAATTCTGGCCGGCGGACATGTGCTTTTGGAGGATAATCCGGGGCTTGGCAAAACCACGGTGGCAAAAACGGTTGCCAGGCTAATTGCCGATGCCGACGGGAAGCCCCTGCTTTTCAAACGGATTCAATTCACCCCGGATTTGCTCCCCTACGACATCACGGGGGTCGATGTCTTCGATTCGGAGACCCGTTCCTTTCGTTTTGTTCCCGGTCCGGTGCTTGCAAATATCGTCCTGGCCGACGAAATTAACAGGACTACTCCGAAAGTTCAATCCGCCCTGTTGGAAGTGATGGCCGAGCGGCAGGTTACGATTGGATCTGTAACACACAAACCACCTGAACCTTTTTTTGTTATCGCCACCGAAAACCCTATCGAAAGTGAGGGTACTTTTCCGCTTCCCGCGGCACAGCTCGACAGGTTTATGTTGCGCCTTTCCCTGGGCTACCCGGACAGGGAAACGGAGCTGGCCATTCTGGAAGATAACCCCGCAGGGAGGGCCCTGGCGGAACTCAACCCGGTCTTGAGGGAGGAGGATTTCCTCGCCGCCCGCTCTGCGGCCGCCGCGGTATTCTGCCACCAAAACCTGAAAGAGGCAGTGGCCGACATTGTCAGAGATACCCGCGTTCACCGGGGTTTTGTGCTGGGCGCATCGCCGAGGGCAGCCTTGCATTATCTTGACGCCGTCAAAGCCCTGGCTCTCGTGCGGGGCAGGGAATACGTTATTGATGAAGATCTCCTGGTTCTGGCCGTTCCCGTTTTAAGCCACCGGATAAGACTCCGGGATCCGAGGGCCAAAGGGGATAAACTCGTCAGGGAAATTTGTCTTGCCAGACTTAATGGAATCAAAACCTAGAAAGACGGGCCCAGCCATGTTAGCCGGCATAATACCCCGGCCCCGGAGCATGGGTTCCTTTATTATCCTCCTTACGATTCTGGCTTTTATAGCGGGCTGGATAAGAAATGAGCTGACTCTTGCTCTTCTTGGGACGCTATTTCTCATAACACTCGCCTATTGCTTCTTCGGCGTTTTCTTTTTGGGACTTGTTCACAGGCGAAGAAGCCGGTCCCTGTCGATGGCAATCGTTAACGTTACCGTCCCCGTTGGGGGTGAAGGGGAACTCAGTGTCACTAACAGCCTGTCACAGGCGAAAAACCGTTTTTGGCGGCTTCCCGCAATTCTGGTCCGCTGCGAACTTCGCCTTGAAACCAGGGATGGCCGTGTTATACGCCATTTTATAAATCCGGGTCTTGATAACTACAGCAGGTTTCCCGTAAAAGAGAGGGGCGCTTACTATGGGGACTGCGATTATTTTGTCATTTTTGACGCTCCGGGGTTTTTCCGCCTTTCCCTGCCGGTTCAACAGACTGTGCAAGCCGACTCTTTAAATTCCCGAACGAGCGCTTCCGATACAAGCGCAAGGCTTCTCGCCGTTCCTCATCAGGCGGAGGAAGCAATTCCTTTATCGCTTAAATCCGGGGGAAGCGAAGAACGGAACGAGCCTCATTACCGCAAGAGCAGCGAGCTAATCGATCACCGCCCCTATATCCCCGGAGATGATCCCCGGAGAATAAACTGGAAGCTCTACAGCCACACTCCCTGGGGGGAGCTTTTCGTACGCGAAGGAGAAAGCGAGCCACCGCCCCGTTCACGGCTCCTCATCCTGATTGACACCGAAACTGACAGTACACTTTATACGCCGGACGAGAGCCGCCGGGCAGTGGACATGTTATGCGAAAACGCTCTGGCTGCGGCAACGGAATTCTCAAGCAGGGGTATGGACATACTTATCGGTTACACCGGTGGCAAAATCGAAGGCGGGAATACTGAAGGCGCTCCCATGAATGCCGCTCAGCATGCCGTTGCTCTGGCCTTACCGGCCGCTATTTTCCCGGGGAAAAACACGTTCGGAGAAAAACCGCAGGGAGCAGAACAGCCGAAAGCACAGCTTCCTCAATCGCCTAACGACAGGGCAGTGCTCATCCTTGCCCTTCCCAGGCAATTCGTATCCGACACATCGGCGCTTGACCGGTTTTTAAGAAAGCGTGAAGCCAATCAGGGAACAGATATTGTTTTCCTGTACAGTTCGGAGAGTAAACAGGCCGCGATATTGGAAAAAGCCGCCGCTCTCTGTGCCAACCATTACAGTGCAAGGTCCGGGGTGCAGGCGGTTAAAGCTGCCCTTCCTGTCGGGGGAACAAAATGAGTTCTCATGTGGAGAGAAATCTCCAGACTGTCCGGGAAGATTTTAAATTCAAAGTCACCGATCACGGTACCAATTCAATAGCGCTTGTCCTGCGGACTGTGGCGCTCTTGATTCTCCTTTACCAGCTCCGCCTCCTAGCCTCCGATCTGGCAGATACTCCATTTTTTGGCGCTTCCCTTGCAGGAGCCCTCGCCGCGGCATTTTTCCTTAACCGGAAAAAAGTAAAGGGGAACCATGTCCGCCCAATTGAAGCTTTCATCATCATAGCCCTCGTTCCCTGGGCAATTCGCTTTTTTATCGCCCTGCCGCGCTCATTTTTTCCCGGTGTTTCAGACGCGGCGATACTCCTTGATTCCCTTCTATTAAATCTGGATCGCAATTATTTCCCGGCATTGCTGCCATTCTACTGGCTCGCGATAACTACCTATTTTTCCATGAGGAGCAGGATCTTCCTCAGGGCGGATATAATCGCGGCGGATACTTTTTTCCTGGTTCTTTTCAGCATTGTATCCGCTTCGTCGATTGAAGCTTACCGCTGGCCCATTCTCATGATAGGGCTTTTTGCACTCGTACTCTTCCTCCAGGTTCTCGCACTGGTTTTTTCAATGCCGCCGGAATTACGTCTGCGGGGAAAGGAAAAAATTCTTGCGGGAGCTTTTCTTCTTCTGCTGATTATTTCAGGCGGGACTTTTTTTATCCGGCCCTTCCAGGAGAGAGCCATCTCCCAGGGTGGAGGTCTTCTGGAGCCAAAGCTCTTCCGTTTTGATTTCTCGCAGTTCCTCAGGCTGGAAAGCGAAATAAGCGTCAGCGATGATCTTGTGCTTATCATCAAAAAAGATCCCTATGATTCACACAACCTGCTGCGCCGTTATACGCTATCTGGTTACAGCCCCAGGCAGGGTTTTTTCCGCCTTGATGATGTTGACGAAGCTGCCCATCCCCAGAGTCTGCCAAACCGGCGTATTTTGCTGCCCACCCGGGAAATTGAAAGCTTTCAACTAACGGAACAGGAATACTACGTGGTCAACTTTGACGCTTCCGCCTTTATCGGGATGAATATGCCCGTGGAAGTAATACCTTTTGAATCCTGGGACGCTTCTTCTTTCAACTCCGCATACGCGGTAGTCAGCCATACAAGCGAAGCCCTGCCCTACGAACTTATCCAGTCGGTCCGGGGCAGACCCGGACCTCAAAGCCTCGGCCTTGACCCGGAAGAATACGCTCTCTACACCGAATACGGCGGAGATGAGGCAATAGCTTCCTTTGCCCGGGAGATCGTTGAGAGCCAGGCATCAAGATTGGGGAGAAGGTCGGACGGAAGTACTGCTTCTTACTGGGAACAGGTTCAAATGGTTTACGACAGGCTCAAGTTCGGTGAATTCCGCTACAGCCTCAAACCCGGAATAGCGTCCGACGGGGATCAGCTAAAACACTTTCTCTTTACTTCCAAAAAAGGCTACTGTTCTTACTATGCCTTTGCCTTTACCCTTATGCTCCGCTCTCTGGGAATCCCCTCCCGGGTAGCAGCGGGTTTTTTTGTGGATCCTTCGACCGAAGCTTTCAACTATTTTCCCGTGAGAACAGACATGGCCCACGCGTGGGCAGAGGTTTGGTTCCCCGGTTACGGCTGGATCGAATATGACCCTACTTCACAAACAATGGCGGAAGGAGAAGAATTCCGTTTTTCCCAGGGGACACCGCCGGAACTGTTTGAACGGCTCATGAAAGAAATCCTGGATAACCGTTCACGGCTCAGGGTGAAAGAAGGGGAAGAAGGCGAAAACGGAAGAAGGGATTGGGCCGCTCTTGGCAGGACAACAATAAATTTCTTCGCCAGAAATGGCCTTTTCCTCATCGCGCCGATCCTTGTCTTCCTGTTTCTGATTACTCATTCCGGGTTTTTATGGCTTTCCCTTATCAGAAAAAACCCTGCGAAAAAAGCTCTGTGTCTCTGGGCTCACACAAAGCGCCGTCTATCCCTTGCCGGCATCGGGAAACTCTCCGCCGAAGCTGAAGCGGAATGGGCCAATACTGCTGACCGGCGCGTTAATGGTATTTACACGCTCTACCTGGACGCGGCGGCGGCCCGTTTCGCCCCGGTCTTTACCATTGAAGACTTCATGAACATGACGGAGCATTACCGTATTTTCAGCGAAGAATACCGGAAAGCCATTTCTCTTAAGCGGCGGCTTTTGGCGTGGCTCCTGCCGCCACTTGCCCTGATCCTCAGGATCCAACCGCCTTCCGCCGGGAAGAACAAAAACAGTTCCGGCGGCGCTAAAACTATTGGCGCTATTCTCATCATAGCCTTTGTTTTTCTGTTTTCTACCGAAACCGGCGCTCAGGATGATCCGTTCCTGCCATCCGAACAGAGAGCCGATGCGTTATACGAAAGCGCCATGGCCGCGCAAAGGGCAGAAAATTGGGAACGGGCGGTAGAGCTTTACAGCCGGGGATCCGAAGAATACCCCTGGGACCTTCGTTTCCCCTGGTCCCTTGGAAACCTCTACTATTACCGCAGGCTCTACAACCTGGCGTGGGATGAATACAGACGCGCAGAAAAAATAATCTCGTGGGAAACTTCCAACCTCATGGAAGTGGTAGGGCTGTTCTATCAGCTTGCCAATACGGCAGGGTATCTCAATAAAAACGAAGTCTCGGCGGCCTATTACGAACTGGTTCTCGCCATTGAACCTGACAACAGGGAAGCTGTAGGAAGCCTTGCCTGGATGTATTTTAAACTCCACCGTCTTGAGGAGGGAGAGAATCTGCTCCTGGATTCCATCGAACGCATGGGAGAGGACATGGATTTCGATATGACGCTGGGAACTATCTACTCCGACATGTTCCGCTATCAGGAGTCCAAAGACTCATACCTGAAGGCCATACGGGGGGCTGAGATCATCGGCGACCGGCTTTTTGCGGCTCTTTCACATTATAACCTTTCCATCCTGGAAAGCAGATTCTACCAGTTCGGCCTTGCCTTTGATCGTACAAATACTTCCCTGGAGGCTATGGACCGCGCTTCCGGCAGGCTTGCCAGGGGCGAGCTCTACGTCACAAGAATGGAATTGTCACGGGCTCTTGCGGATTACCAGGAAGCATACAGCACGGACAGCTCTCCCCTTTCAAAATTGAATCTGGCGCAATTGTTTCAGATTGGAGGGCGCCTGTCAGACGCGGTTCTCTATGCCAAAGACTGTCTTAAAGTCGGAGACGAATCCTGGATGCTGAATTACGGAATTGATCCCGTCCGTTACAAGCGGGATATTCACGAGATATTGAAGGATTCCTATGAAGGTCTTTTCAAAGCCGAACGCTTTTTCCTTGCGGATAATAAGGCAGGAGGTTTTCCAAAAGAACAGATTAAGAGCCTGTTCCGGAAAATTTCGTACCGGTTCCGTTTCGCGGTACATTCACATTTATTCCGCAAGTATACCCTTCTTGCGGCTGACGCATACAAGGGTAGTAAGGGTGAGGTTCACCCGGAAGCGCTCATCCAGTATTACAACGCCTTTGAGGTCTATCCCCGCAGGGCACTCAATTATCTAAGGCAGGTCCGTGATTTTGAGGCGCCTCTCATTCCAGGATCAATTCCTTCATACGATCTGGAAGAAGCCCGGCTGCTTAAGAACAGCAAGCTCCTGAAGCAAGCCCTGGGGGAATTCGATCCCCTCTGGGAGAGGAATAAGATCGCTATAGTTTACGAGGAGTTGGCTCTAAAGGGAAAGAAAACCGAAAGGCAGGATGCTTCCGAACGGCTCTTTGCCATAAACAGGGGAGCGCTTTTACGGAACGGTATACGGCTTCCCGTGGAGCTGCGAATTGGCGCTGAGGCTGCACACATCGAAGGAATACTGAAAAAAATAGTAAAAGACGCAGGCCTCGAAATAGCCCGGCTGGACTCTCCCCGCTATACCCTTAGCTTTATTTCCGGTTCTGAAAGAGAGATTTCCTGTGAGTTATACGACAACGGAAGAGGCATCATCGTATGGAAGCAGGAAATGCCTTTTGCTTCTTTTAACCGGGGATCTGTAACGAGGGCGCAAAGAACAGCTTTGGCTCAGGTCTTAAGAGACGGAATTTTTGATCCCTTCTAGTTTAGGCCTTATTCGATTTTTCCTTGCACAGGTGAATTATTTCGTCAATTACTTTATCGGCTTCTTCATAGGGAACCTGGCAAGTACCGACCTGTACATGGCCGCCGCCCCCGTATTTTAAAAGCATACTGCCGACATCAACCGTAGAACTGCGATCCAAAATGCTATGACCAACGGTAATAACGCAGTTTTGTTTATTCCTGCCGTCAACTATCCAAACAGAAATATCCTGTTCCGGATACATGGTATAAATAAGGAACCGGTTACCCGCACAAATAGTATCAACCCCCCGGAGATCGCCAATAATAACGTTGTCTTCCGCGCGGGTGACCTTTCTGAGCATTTCGTGAAACTCATTCTCCTGTTCAAAATAAACCTTTACACGTTCCTTCACATCAGGCATATCCATAATTTCTTCAATGTTTTTGGTTGAGCAAGCGGAAGCCAGTTCTTTC
>Ga0082212_10009789_pt1 | contig 12322 bp, 9 predicted proteins | sample TergutNt197P3_FD_71548 | JGI IMG/M metagenome (GOLD analysis project Ga0082212, IMG submission 71548) | Neocapritermes taracua P3 segment gut microbial communities from Petit-Saut dam, French Guiana - Nt197 P3 | ecosystem: Host-associated > Arthropoda: Insects > Digestive system > Gut ... | reverse complement strand
CCATAAGGAAGGATAACGATTTCAAAAAAACAAGTCAAGTGTAGTACAAACACGCCCTAGTCAGATCGGGATTCGCTCATTTTTTTCGTACTGCAACGAAAAAAAACCCCTTTTTTGCCAAAATCCGAAAAAATAGCAAAGTTCGGACAAAGGGATTCCGATAGATAGTGTGCAAGGCAGTAGCCTTTGACACCAAATCATGTGCGATTTCCCGGGGGGGATGGGTCCGGTGCGATGACTTTTCTTGATAATAGTCGCCCGGACTTTTTTTTGCGCCCTCAAAGTTCCAGAACATCACTCATTCCATAGAATCCGGCAGGTTTTCCGTACAAAAACTTGGCAGCGGCTAATGCTCCTGATGCGTAGCAATCCCGATTTGACGCTTTTACCGTAACTTCTAACGTTTCGCCGGACAAACCGAACAAAATCGAGTGTTCTCCCGGATTGTCCCCGATGCGAACGGCATGATAGCCGATTTCGTTCCGTTTCCGCTCACCAATGTCGCCGTGCCTACCGTGTTGTTGCCCCGTGATACCCATTTTGCCGGCAATCAGTTGCCCGAATTTCAATGCTGTCCCGCTCGGAGCATCGACCTTGAACCGGTGATGCTTTTCGATAATTTCCACATCGACATCCTTTCCATTCAACGCTTGGGCAGCCGATTCGCAGAGTTTCATCGCCAGATTGACGGTCATGCTCATACTTGGCGACCAGAGCACTGGGATTTTTTGGGCGGCTTCCCGAAGAAGTGCCATTTGTTCCAGCGAAAGTCCCGTCGTTGCGAAGACCAGTGGGATTCGCAATTCGGTACAACGTTTGAGAAGCACGTCTGTCCCTTTGGGGGAAGAAAAATCGATCAACACGTCGATATTTTTTTCGAGTATGGTCGTCAGAACGATGCCGAGTGTACCGACACCGGCGATTTCCCCGGCATCTTTTCCCAGTTGCGGATGATCGGCAATTTCCAGTGTTGCCGCGAGTTCCAAATCGGTGTCCGTTGTCGTCAGAGCGATGAGTCTGTGTCCCATGCGTCCTGCCGCTCCGTTAATTCCAACACGTATCTTTGTCATACGCCGGATTCTATCAGAAGCCTCGCAAAATGAAAATAGGCGAGTCAAAGTGTCCCAATTATACCGGATTTACCGATGGAATCGCCTGAACACTTTTTACCGTTTTTGCCCATTGTGAATGTCCGATTACAAGGAATGAGAGGATTTTCCCCGAAATACAGGTTATGGGTGTACGGATGCACAAAAATTCGATAGAAAATCTTATCTCCCCCGTAATCATTTGCATTTCCTTGCTTTTTTTGGCAGGAACTGCTGGTTGTACCTCCATCGGACGCGCACCGGGAAGACAGTACGTCTCAACGGAATTGCAAGAGCGCATGGGACACTCGCTCGCCGCCGGTTGCTCACGCGAAACCTTTTTGCCCGGCTTTATCAATCCTGATCAAGGGCTGACCGAAACCGATGCCGTAGCGGTCGCACTCTGGAATAGTCCGGCTTATGCAGAACTTCTCGCCGACTTGGGACTAAGCCGCGCCGAAGTCATCAAGGCAGGCGAACTTCAAAATCCCGACTTCTCGATCCTGTTTCCGGTCGCGCTCAAACAGTTGGAATACACGATCAACGTGCCGTTCGATACATTTCTGTTGCGTTCTTCCAAGATTCGATTTGCGGAACTTCAGGCAAACCAAGTTGCTCATCGGCTTGTACAGGACGGTTTGGATTTCGTTCGGGACGTTCGATTCGCTCATTCCAATTTACTGGCGGCGCAGGAACAGTTGCAAATTGCGACCAATCAGGAGGCACTTTGCGAACGTATCTCTCGGATTGCTGAAGTGCGTCTGCGAACAGGAGCGTCCAGCGAACTCGACGTGAAAACTGCCAAAATCGAAAAAATGAAAGCATCGGAACGTTGCCAGCGGGCGCATTATGATGTCCAAATTGCCCAAGAGCGTTTGCGAATGTTCATGGGGCTTGGTTATTCCGACGTTGCCATTCGAGCGGTGGGACAACCGACGTTGCCCGATGTTTCGACGGATACGATGTCGTTACTTGATACCGCTTTGTCGTCGCGTCCTGACATTTGGGCGGCACGTTGTTCGATTCGAGCGGCATCGAAACAAGCGGAACTGGCGAAGTGGGACTTCATCAACGTGACCGGTATCGTTTCCGGCAAGCGAAATGGTGCGGATGTCGGACCTGGTTTGGCGGCGACCATACCGCTCTTCCATCGCAACGAAGGTTCGAAAACTCTGGCGGCTTGGGAATTACAAAAAGCCCGAAAACATCTTGAATCGCTTCAAGAGACCGTTACGATGGAAGTTCGGCAGGCGATATTCCAATGCGAACAAGCACGCACGAATTGGAATCGCTGGAATGACGAAATCATTCCTGAATCGCAGAATGCGATTGCCATCTCGGAGCGTGCTTATATTGCTGGCGGCGATTATCTGCTGAACATTTTGCTCAATTCGCAACAGTTATTGGATGCCGAAGTGCAGCGTTCTCAAACGGCAAACGAAATGCGTTGTGCCGTCGCCGAACTGGAACGAAGCGTAGGGTCGAAGGTGGGCTATTAGCATAGCTCACTTATCGTAAAACGGTATTGCGTCCCAAAGAAGCCGGAATCGGTTCCACCCGGCGGTCATAAATTGATTTGCCATAAGCGGGAAGCGGTTCGGCACTCACCGATGCAACCGGCAATATAGTTGCGGGCTCACTTTGCACGACCGTCGGCGGTGTTTGCCCATCGTTGCCGACCCATTTGACCCAAGTCGTTTGCAAATCACCGAGATTTTCGATGCCGTAATACTCTTGCAGTGCCGATTGCCAGCCGTCGTCGTGTGTTGCCGATTGAGCGAACCGTACCAATCGGCAATGCGGCGCATCGTCGAGTTGCTGACCGCATTCCAAGAGATATTCTACCAACGAAAAACCCTGTGCATAAAAAGGCATTGGATCGGACGGATAATCCTTCATCGCCACCATTCGATTGAGCGGAAAGCACCGCTGGACACTCGATTGAAGACAATGCCGAAGCAACTGTCGGTAATTTGCCTTTTCGCTGTGATGTTCGACCGACGTTGCCATTCCTTCGTCGAGCCAGCGGGGAATCGGCTTGCGGAAATGCGAAGCCAAAATCATGTGCGTGATTTCGTGCGGCAGAACGGAGTCCAAAATACGTTCGTGTGAACCTTGAATTTCCATGTCCCAATCGAAGACTTCGCCGTTTTCAAAGACGAACGAAGTTCTTCCGCCTGCTCCCAAATTGTTTCCGACGTGAACTTTGACGGGACATTTTTCCGACCAGTCTGGCAGAGTTTTGCCGAGCCAGAGGATTGCCAAGTCCTTTCGGCACTGTTCGGCAGTTTCGGCGAATTGCCGAGCGGACTCGGCACTCGGAGCATCCACCGAAAAATTTGCCGTTTCGTAAGTCGCCCCTGTGGTGAGCAAGAGCAGCGGCAACAATACGCTAACGTATCTTAAAAAATGAGCATCCATGCCCGGTGTTCCTTTTTGATACGTTGAACAATCCTTTGTTCAACGGCGGCGTAGTGTACAGGATTTTTCGATTCTAGGAAAGAGCAATTTTTTCCACCTGTCCATAGATTGATTGACCAGATGAACAGAGTTTTAGCAAGAAATGGACGGACTCTCGCCCGACGAAATCCACGTACATTGCGTTGGTTGTCCCTTCGTGAAAATCGGGTATAGTTAACTCATGGCAAAAAGTAACGAAGTAACATTAAGTCCCCGCGATAAACAAACACTCCAAAACCTCCTGAAAATGGCGGATGCCGTTGCGGCACAGGCACTGCGAAAGCGAGACCCCGCCGTCGATATACCGGTACGTGCGCTTTCCAACGTCAACTTCAACGAAAGGAAAAAAATTATCGAGATGGGTAAACGTACCTCGCAGCGGCAACTATTCAACCTCTCGCAGGCAAGGAGTTTTATGCAAACGATGCTCGTTGCCAGCGGAACGAAACAACTTATCGAACAGGGCAAAACCACCAGCATCCGGGGACTCTACTATCTGCTCAAACACACGATTGACGGCGCAAAAGAAGAAACCTTCGACGAACAAAACGAATGCGACAATGTCATCGAAGATATGGAAGTGTTGCTCAATTCCCTTCGGGAAGAACTGCATCTCGCTGCCGAAGGTCGAGGAAATATGGTCGGCAACATTACGCTCATCGACAACGGCGACGAAATCGACTGTACACGGATGGGCACCGGCGGATATGGGATTCCTTCCATCGTCGAATCGAATATCATCCAATTCAAAAAGTGTACCGCCAAGTTTGTTCTGCATGTCGAAAAAGGAACGGTTTGGCAACGGTTCAACGAAGACAAATTTTGGAAGAAGCACCAATGTATTTTAACGCACGGACAGGGACAACCGCCGCGCGGCGTGCGGCGATTGCTGTACCGATTGCATAACGAACTGAAATTGCCTGTCTATTGCCTGCTCGATAATGATCCCTGGGGATATTACATTTACAGCGTCATCAAGCAAGGTTCGATCAATTTGGCGTTTGAATCGCAGCGGATGGCAGTTCCTGAAGCGAAGTTTCTCGGCTTGCGGAGTAACGATTTTGCGCGGTGCAAGTTATCGAACAGCGTGAAGATTGTTCTGAACGAGCAGGATCGCAAGCGGGCAAAACAGATTTCCGCCTATCCATGGTTTGCCAAGAAAAAGTCGTGGCAGAAGGAGATTGCGATGATGCTCGACAACGGTTTCAAGTTGGAAGTGGAGTCGCTGACGAGTCGGGACATTAGTTTTGTTACAGAGGAATACGTTCCGCAGCGGCTCAAAGAGGGACTGTTTTTGGATTGACGATAAAGAGACAAGTTCTCTAACATTCGAGGATTTCCGGCATCCCGGCAATGATGTCCCCTTCGCTTCGTTCGATCAACACATCAACGAGCGTACCGACTTCCAGTGGTTTGTTTAGCCGCACTTCGAGATAGCGTCCGCAGGTGCCGCTCGTTGCCGTTTCGAGGAGTACAGTCTCTCGGCTACCAATCAACGATGTTGCAAAGTCTGAACGAAGTTTTGTGGCAAGGTCAGTCAGCATCGCCGAGCGGTGCTTTTGTTCCAAAGGCGGAACACGATTCGGCAGTGTTGCCGCTTCCGTTCCTTCACGCGGACTGAATCGGAATACGTGAACTTTTGAGAACCGAAGTCGTTTAACAACCCGGCACGTTTCTTCAAAAAACGCCGTCGTTTCTCCCGGAAAACCGACGATCACATCCGTTGTCAGTGCCAATCGGTCGAACTGCGACAAGATTTCTTCGCACCGTCGAACGAACGGTTCGGAGAGCCAACGCCGCTTCATTTGGCGAAGAACCGCATCGCTGCCGCTCTGCATCGACAAATGCAAATGCGGACAAATCCGATCAGGATAACGCAACATTAACTCGATCAACTTATCGGAAACTTCGACTGCTTCGAGACTCGATAGTCGTAATCGAAATGTTTCGGGCAGTTCCACCGCTCGGTGAAGCAATTCTGTTAGACGAACATTTTTATCGGCAAGATCAACTCCGTAATGTCCGAGATGAATGCCAGTCAACACGATTTCCCGATAACCTTTTCGGGCAAGCGATTGAATTTCCGACAGTACCTCTTCGACGGGGCGGCTGCGAAGCGTCGGTCGGACTTTCGGAATGATACAGTACGAACAGCCGACTTGGCAACCGTCTTGAATTTTGATGAATGCCCGATGCCGCTCGCCAAAGGAATCGATTCCCTTCGGCAACTCCGTAATGCCAAGTTGTCGCAAAAAATCAGGAATCTGTTCCTTCTCTGTAATAATTTGTGAAATGCCGCCGATGCGGTGGATCGAATCGGGATGATGCGTAACGGCACAGCCCATCACGACAACTTGGGCACCGGGATTTTCGCCGATGAGTTTTCGGATTGTCTTCCGGCTTTTTGCTTCGCTTTCGGCGGTAACGGTGCAGGTATTGACGATGACGAGATCGGCAATGCCGTTCGTTTCGGTATAACCATGTCGTAACAGAGCGGTGCGGACGATTTCCGTTTCGTATTGATTGACTTTGCAGCCGAGCGTGAAAAGACGAAAAAACATAATAGGATGACCACAAACCCAAAATCGAAGGTTATTTTATCAGGGTACCTCTAAAAACTTTTGGAGGTTCATTGTTTGAGGTTATTTTCTTCTCTGCGTCCTTTGCGGTTAAGGCTTTACCGCAAAGATCACAAAGGAGACGCAAAGTGCGCAAAGGGAGTTATTAAATGTTCTCATCATTGTTCCCATCCTTGATGATTGACTGGCATTCACCCAAGACTGGGCAGTCAACGTTGAAACGCTGTATTTTGCGAATTGACAACAGGCGGCGGACAGAGCACTACATTGTTTTTCAAATGCTATTGCTTAATTCTTTTGGTAGTCGTTTGCATTTCCAATTCATTGGCTTTGCCGTTTGATTGTAAAACTCGATGTATGCCAAAATCTTTTTCTGTAACGATGCCAATGAATCAAAATCTCCACGCCAACACCCGACGACTCAATCCACTAAACCATATCTCAATCTGATTCAACCACGAACAATGCTCCGGTGTATAATGTAAAGTTAACTGCCGTCCGTGACATAACAGGTTCAAAAAAAACGACCAATCGAACGCAACAATAACAATCTTGACAAATTTAAGCAAGAGCAATTAGGAAATTGTGTAGTAGTATAACACCCGTGCTTAATCTGTATATTGCAGTAGGTGCGAGAGCCGGATTTGTTCGAGTTTGTCGGCAAAACCACCATCTCTGCCCGCCATCTGGTAGTACGGAATATCCTTGACAACAATACCATCGACCGAAGAGCCGGTGTTCACCAACTTTCGATAGACATCTTCCATTGCCGCCAAGACCGTTTCTCCTTGCCGTACACAAAGCAACGTTGAATCCGTACTCGAAGCCATAATCAGCGACTCCGCCGCATTGGCAACCGGCGGTAGTACCACGATGATCAACGAATAACCATTGAGATTAGAGGGACTCCACGCCAACGAATCGAGCAGTTCCCTAAAACGACCGTCGCCCAAGAGTTCATACGGTGTTACGTCCAACTGCCCTGCCGACAGGAGTTCCAGGTTCGGCTCTTTTTCGTTCTGCACGATAGCTTCACCAGGACGATTTCGGAAAGACAATACATCTGCCAAGCCGATGCCGGTTTCTTCGTTGCCGAACAATAAGTGCAACCGACCGACCCGCATGTCGCCGTCGATGAGCAGCACCTTTCCTTCTTTCATTTGCGCCATTGCCACTGCAATTTGTACGGCGAGGAACGTTTTACCATCGTCGCCGGCGACGCTTGCCACCGACAGCGTTTTACAGGTACGGAACGGATCGCTCAACAAGAGATGCGTACACCAGTTGTGAACGCTTTCCCGATACCTTGCCAGACGTTTGCGGAACGTGGTTCCATGTACCCAGGAGACCGGCGGTTCCATAATTTCGCCGATCAGTACCTGCGGGACAGCACGTCGGACTTGCGAAACGTGGTACAAGCGGGGTTTCATTCGTTCGACGGCGATGCTCAAAAGCAACGGGAAGAACGTGAACATCGCGGCACCCATTCCAACGGTCGTGATCTGTTTGAGTCGGCTCGGCTGTGCATTCACCGCTTTCGTCAGTTGTTGGATCCGACCGGGCGCTCTGGCTTCCGATTGAATCGTAAGGATTCGGTCATCGATCTGGTCAATGGTTTTGTTCGTTCGGGCGAGTTGAGTCGTGTCAAACGTAATATCGACGGTCTCTTCTGAGCGCACCGCACTCGATGCAAGTTGTTCGGTGTACCGTCTCCTGATTTCCTCTACCAAAATGGCTTGCGTCTTAATATCCTGGTCGAGCGACCACTGTTCTATTCTTGCTTGAAACAATAACGCTTGAGTCATCCCTGACACTGCACTATCGTCTGCTGTACCGGTAATTTCGTCAAGTAGTTTTTTTGCATTTGCGATTTGCCGATCGATCATCTTTATTTTCGGATCGTTGGCATCACTGAGATATTGCTTGATTTCGTCTTTTTGTTGTTGTAAATCCCTTAATTCCGTATTGAGGCGTGCGACTTCTGGGTTTGACTGTATGAGTACCTCAATGGGAACTGCGGCGGGGCGTTGAATCCGTTCGGTAACCGCTCTCATTTTTGCCGTCATCGCAACAAGTTGGGATTCCGCAACGTTAAGGTCCCGTGACAATGATTCACCCAGTCCGAGACCGGCAACCATTCCTGCTTCCCCTGCGATTCCTCCCTCTTTTGCCACCGAAGCCGTTTTTTTGCGAATGTTATCCTGTAATTGTTGTGCCTGCTGTAGTTGCCGACGTTTTTCCACCTGTAACTGCGTTAGCAAAGTCGTATCGGTTTGCCGCTCGAGTTCTTCGAAAAAAGTAAAATAAGCACTGACAACGGCATTGACGATTTTTTCGGAAGCCTCTTCGGTATCCGTCTCGATGGAGATTCCGACGATTTCTGATTTTCCATCGGTTTTTACCCGGAGTTGTTTTGCGAGCCAACTTCGTTTGTCCGGTTGTTTCAAGACAATCGGCAATCTGGCAACTTCGGTGTCTTCCAGTGCCCTTTCGAGTACCGCCGGACTCCGCATGTAGGCAAGTTGCGTATTCACGAAACTGTCGTAACCACCCTGCGCACGGTTAGTGTTGCCAAGCAATTCCGGTTTGACGGTTCGTATTTGGATGGATGCCCGAGACTCAAATTGAAGCGGAAATGCCAGATAAAGCCCTCCCGCCATGAGCAATCCCAGAATCAATCCCATCGGCAAACTCCACTTCCAGTGCCGCTTGAGCCCGGAAAGAACGAGCAACACCATAATCTGCGGCGTGAGTTTTGCCGATTCAATCGGATCAATCATCGGCACCGTATTTCGGGTGTACGTTTGGGGTCCTTGCGGCGGTTGCCAATAACCACCGCCTCCGTTGCCATACGAGTCGGGACCCATAGGGACATTCGGTGGCATTGAACCCGGCGGCATCTCCTGCGGCATGTACCCACCCTGCGGACCATAACCGCCCTGAGGTGCGTAGCCCCCTTGCGGATCGTACCCACCATCCATATAACCGCCTGCCGCGACCATATTGTTCCCCTGAGGAACGCCATTATTATCAAAAGGAACTTGTTGGGACATAATCGCTCACCTTTACCTTTCTTCACAAAATCGGCATTCCCCGTATTGGAACTCTACAAAAAACCTTTCAGGCTTTACGCTGGTTTTATCCGCTACATGTTCACATGAAAATGCCTTCTATATCTCTACACGCCTGAATGTCTTTCCCAGATACCAGACGAACAACGCAAATAAACCGAGTGCGAGGGCAATCGCTATTTTCCCTGCGAACTCATCGGCAACCACCCCGACAGTTTTTTCGTCCGGTGTCCAATTGGATACCATTTCGTGATAATGCACGAGAAGGTATCCCGTGATGGCGATCCGCGACGCATTAACGAACAATGCCAGCGGGGCGGCAATCACCATAATAATGATGTTCTGCCACCACGGTCGGCGCAACAACAGTACCGTTGCAAACGCAATCGCAAAAACGCTCATCAGGAACCGGAGACCGCTACAAGCCGCCTCGACACCGAGTTCCTGTGTACTTAATCGGATGGTATTTTTGATGGGAACTGCCGTTTCCCCTATCGTTTGCAAAATTGCCGCCGCAAAGTGTGCCGCAAAAAATTGCAGATGGTTCTTCATCAACACGTCAATCCGCCACGGAAGTTGGAACATGAAGACGAGAAAACAGAGCGACGGCAACGCCCAAAGGAAGACTCGCCAGCCGTAAAAAAACCAAACGACGCTCAATATCCAAAACCAAATTGCCACTGCATCGAGCGGATCCATATATTGTCTTCCCGCTACTATCCGAAAAACCGCATAGATCAGGAGCGGGAACAATCCGACCCAGTCGAGTTTATAACTCGTGCCAGGATAGGTTTCCAACCTCAAATACAGGAACAGGGCAGTTGCCGGTATCACGAGAAGTCCGTGACTGTAATCGTCGGTGTGCCACCACTCGTATGCCATTGACTCCCACGAGGGAAAGGAAGCCCAAAGACACAGTGGAGCCATCAGGAGTATCAAAAAGAGCAATCGGGATCGCTCGAAGGGTGCGTCAATCGGTCGCCGGATAGGTTCAGAGGAAACCGAGGCAATGGAAACGGAAGTTGTCGGTTGTTTCGGTTGTTTCGAAGGAACCGGTTGTTTGTGTTCACCTGCTCCGAAACGATTGGCGGCTGCCGGTTGAGGGGGAGCAACGGGGGCAACTTGGGGATTGGGCGGTATTACGGCGGACTGTTGGTCAGCGGGAACACTTCTGGAGACACCGGATGGAGTAACGGGCGCAGCACGATGAGGAGCGAATCCGTCGGAAGCAAAATGCCCACGCCGTCTCTTGGGTGTGCTGGAAGCGTTCTGACCATCGCCCCTATTGGGTTCTGTCGGTTGTGAAGGTTGGTTCGTTTGATTCTCCGTCATACTAATTACAATGGTTTGCGAAAGGAATAGGCGGATCGGGTACCGGTGTGAGCTGTTCGCACGTCGACCGCCGGAAAACTTCGCACTCCATTATATCGTATTTTCTGCGATTGCAAAGGTTTTTTTCAGTATTTTTTTCCGAATCCGCAAAATTCCTTTATTTTCAAGAAAAAGTTTACCGATTGGGGGGATTTTGCCTATCATTCGGGATTGTCCACTTTCACGGGCAGATATCAGCACAAACGAGGGCATCGCAGTGTATCCCAATGAATGACGACCTCTATCCCATCGAAAAAGCGAGTCATTTTTGGGAAGTTCGCAGACAACTGCTGTCTGACGCTTTCAATGAATATGTGAAAAGCAAGTTACCTTCTCGTAAAAAATTGTAATTGAGGGAAATTGCGATTCGCAATCTTACGATTGCGGCTCTGAAGCGGAAAACAAACGTCAGAGCTACAATCGTAAGATTGTATTACACACACCATGTTTTCCCACCAAGCCCCATTTTCGCCGTCGGGAGATCAGCCGCAGGCGATTGCCGAACTGACCCGAAACATTGAAGCCGGGCAAAAAATGCAAGGACTCAAAGGCGTTATGAATTTGACATTGACTATGTTGTGATATAGAATAACCGCAATGGTCAAACTGAAACTCTATTTGGACAACTGCTGTTTCAATCGTCCGTTATTATGAGGAGAACAAACAATGAATGATACTCTATTACTTGACACCGGTATGGACATCCTCGCCGAAAAGTTGGGACTGGTTGATGCCGAGCGGTTTATTTTCCTTGTCAACAAGGAGCCGTTCGATTACACGAAATGGCGGCAGAATCTTTTTGAAGGAATGACTGGTCGTGAAATCAGTAACGCCGCAATGGAACTGCGACGAAATGAGACAGAACCGCAATCATGAAATCGAAAAAGAAAAGTCTCAAATAGCGAGCAACATTTAGCCGGTACTCCGGCGCAATTTTCGAGCAAAAATGACAGAACCCGATAATAACCAGATCAAATCCGATATGGGAGCAGTTGCCGGTGCCATCGTTTGCGGGTTACTGACATGTGCCACATTTGTTATGCTTCCCCTATCGCGAGATGCCTGGATGTTGTATTCAAAATGTACCATTTTTTCCATAGTGGGAATTGCATGTGGAATACTTGCATTGAAAAGAAACAAACGATTTACTACACGACTTGTTGCGTTATTTGGAATACTTTTGTGCATTGTATTCAACTTGTGGTTTGTTTTCGGACTCTTTGCCGACTAACCCCATTTTCACGCAGAGTACCGGCTAAATGCAAGCGATGGATTGTACGTTTCCTTCTAACTCCTAACTCCTAACTTCTATCTCCTTCCCAAAAATGTTTTCCCTCCAATCCTCATTTTCGCCGTCGGGAGATCAGCCGCAGGCGATTGCCGAACTGATCCGAAACATTGAAGCCGGGCAAAAAATGCAAGGTCTCAAAGGCGTTACCGGTTCGGGAAAAACATTCACCATGGCAAACGTCATCGCCCACTTCAATCGACCGGCACTCGTCATGTCCCACAACAAAACGCTTGCCGCTCAACTGTACAGCGAATTCAAAACCTTCTTTCCCGATAACGCCGTCGCCTATTTCGTTTCCTATTACGATTACTATCAGCCCGAGGCGTACATTCCACAGCGCGACATCTACATCGAAAAAGATGCGTCGATCAACGAAGAAATCGACCGGCTCCGCCTCGCCGCCACCAGTTATCTTGTTACCCGGCGAGACACCATCGTCGTTGCCAGCGTTTCTTGCATTTA
>Ga0082212_10009788_pt1 | contig 12324 bp, 14 predicted proteins | sample TergutNt197P3_FD_71548 | JGI IMG/M metagenome (GOLD analysis project Ga0082212, IMG submission 71548) | Neocapritermes taracua P3 segment gut microbial communities from Petit-Saut dam, French Guiana - Nt197 P3 | ecosystem: Host-associated > Arthropoda: Insects > Digestive system > Gut ... | reverse complement strand
TAAATTTATTGAAAAATACCAAATCTATATAACAACTATATTTTACTTATTGTTATATAGATTTGGTATAAAGTTGTATATAATCACCTTAAATTTTATACATTGCCACACATTACCCATTTCCTGTTATAATGCCACAATGACAAGTCCAAAAACTTTATAACTTATATGTATCCTTCTATAATAAATTATATAAAAAACATTATTTTCGTCAGCAACATAAATAAAATATAATATAATGAATATTAGAAATTCTTTTAAGATAAAAATTACTATCATTGCTATTACTATCATTGCTGTTAGCATTTTGTCTTTTTTAAACTATAAGCAAAGTATCGTTAATTCTGATATGGATATGCTAAGAGTAGGTTATTATTGGACATCGCCTACTTTAGTTGCTGATTATAATTTTTCTGTTTATAAGTCAAATATTGAATATAGAGGTGAAGTTCAAAATGCAAGAGATAGTGTTTCACCAATATTTATATTAGATGCTTTCGCTAATAGTAATTTAATAGATAGAGTTAATTATTTGGTAGATTGTTTAAGATTGAAAGACGAAACAAATCTTTCTACATTTGCAACAAACTCTCTAATAACTTTGTTTTATCAGCAGCATGAAACAATTCAATCCAATGAAATAAGAAAAATTAATATACATCTGCTACCTTTCTTACAGCAAGTATATAATAGTGGTTATTCTGATCAATTAAAAGATAGATTTAAATTAAACGATTTATTTACTATTCGTGTTTATCCTAACATAGAATATTCTATAGAAAAGGCATTAGTATATGATAATCAGAGATTATCTATTAGTTTGCAAAATTTTTGCAGTGCCACATTTAATGATATTACTGCTCCTCTTATTATTGAAATGTTTTATAAGATGTTGCAGCCAAACTTAACATATTCTGAAGAACTTACTAATAGAGCAATGATATTAGCAGAGCAATCTGTTCGCAAAACACTCGGTATGGTTCATAAGGGCGAAACTATTGTAAAAAGAGGTGACCGTCTTACAGAACAAAAAATTAATATCATAAAGTCATATACGAATTCTAATATTGCAAAAGAAGATAATGGTTTTATATTATTAAAATTATTAGGTAATTTAGGGCTTTCAGCTATACAATACTCTATTCTTATTATGTTTATTGTAATGTTAAGAAGAAAAATATGGGAAGACAATTTTAATTTGCTTATATTGAGTTCTACTGTTGTAATTGTTTCATTATTAGGTTGGTTAACGTTTCAAATACAAGCAAGTAATCCCGATTTGCCATTAGAATATCTTGTTTTAATTCCTGCTTTATCTATGTTTGTTGCTATTACATTTGATTCAAGAACAGCATTTTATACAACAGTTTCTATGGCTATGGTATTAGCAGGAGTGCGTGGCAATGATTATTTTATAGGACTTACTATGCTATTTACGGGGTCTATTGCTGCTTATTCTGTCCGTGATATAGAAGACAGGTCACAATTATTTAGTTCTATTATATTTATATTTATTGGTTTTGTTCTATCTATATTGGTAATAGGGCTTGAACGTGGAAGTTCTTTTATGAGTATGATGCCGCAATTATTTCTTACATTAATAAATGCTATTACTGCTCCTGTTGTGACTTTCTGTTTATTACTACTATTCAATAAATATAACAAAACTATTATAACTAATATAAAATTAAAAGAATATTTAAAAAAAGACCATCCACTTATCTCTGAACTACGCGAAAAAACACAAGGGACTTTTGAACACTCAAGAGAAGTATCACACTTAGCAACAGTTGTTGCTCAAAAAATAGGTGCAAATCCAATATTAGTGCAAGTGGGAGCGTTATTTCATGATATTGGAAAAATAGATACACCTAGTGTATTTACGGAAAATAAAGAACAATATCAATTAGAACCACATACTAATCTAACACCACAACAAAGTGCAAAAAAAATTATTTCACACGTAACTAACGGAATAGAAAAAGCAAAACAATATAATATTCCACAAGTGATAATAGATTTTATTCCAGAACATCACGGCACTTTTTTAGTTAAACATTTCTATAATGTTGCACTTAACAAAGCAAAAGATGGTGAGGTAGTAGATGAAAATGATTTTAGATACCCAGGTCCTATACCACAATCAAAAGAGGCAACTATCGTTATGATATGTGATTTTGCAGAAGCGATATCTAAATCTTCCGACAATTTCGATATCTTTAAGAATACGTTTGAAACAAATATAGAAGAACGATTAAAAGATGGACAATTTAATAATTCTGATATTTCATTAAGAGAATTAGAAGAAATTAAAGAAATTCTCTATAATGAAATAAAAGGAAAGATACATAGAAGAGTTAAATATGCAGTAGCAAAAAACAAAGAAGAAGATAAAGTAAATTAGCGAACAAAAACATTCAAATTAAAAAATAAGAAAATACTAAATATTTAATAACGTTATGAATAATAGGCAAATTATCATATATACGGATGGAAGTTCGTTGGGAAACCCTGGTAAAGGAGGATGGGCTGCTATTTTAATGACACAAGGCAAAACATTAGAAATATCAGGAGGATATAGAATGACTACTAACAACAGAATGGAACTAAAAGCAATTATTAATGCACTAACCACTCTAAAAGAACCTTGTAATAATGTTACTATTTTTACGGACTCGCAACTAATTACTAATGCTATTAATAAAGGGTGGATTGATAGCTGGGAAAAAAATAATTGGAAAAAAAAAGATAGAAAAAGAGTATTAAACATAGATTTATGGCAAGAACTAATTCCGCTATTAAAAAAACATAATATAAAATTTATTTGGATTGAAGGACACAAAGGAATTGAAGGAAATGAACGCTGCGATATTCTTTGCAAGTCCGCTGCTGAAAATGGCATAGATATAGATTTTGTATATGAAAACACTATTCAATCATAATAAATTAAAAATTATAATTTCAACCTTATCTAATAACTCCTCTTTCAGATTTATTGATAAACTCAATAATATATTGTATTTCAGGAGCAATATTGTCGGCATTTGTTTCTAAATATGCTTTAATTCCCGCTGTATTATTATAACCTGATTTAAAAACTAATTGATAAAAATTACTTATTTCTTTTCTTAATTTTTCAGAGAAACCATTCCTCGCTAATCCAACCTTATTAATGCTGCTAAATTTAGGAATTCTATCAATTAAAGAAAATGGTGTTGCATCTTTTGTAATTACAGCCCCTGCCCCTATCATTGTAAATTTACCAACAGTGCAAAATTGATGCACAGCAGCGCACCCACCAATGACCACATTATCTTCAATAACAACATGTCCAGCGAGTTGGACTATATTAGATATTATTATATTATTTCCAATACGATTATCGTGTGCAATATGAACATAAGATAGAAGAACATTATTATTGCCGACAATAGTGTATCCATTTTCATTTGTTCCATTATTGATAGTAACAAACTCCCGAATAATATTGTTATTACCTATAATAGTAGTTGTTAGTTCGCCACGATATTTCATATCCTGCGGGTCAGTTCCTAATATTGCGGCATTATGTATTTTATTGTTTTTCCCTATTGTTGTTCTTTTACCAATAATGCAATGATAACCAATTTTAGTGTTATCGCCTATTGTCACATTATCTTCAACAATAGAATATGCACCAATACAAACATCATTTCCTAAAATAGCAGTAGGACTTACAATAGCAGTGGGATGTATATTTGTCATAATGAATTACGATTTTTAATATTAAACTTCAAATATACTATTTTTTTGGAAAAAAATGTATAATTTGTAAGTATATTATTTAATTTCTATAAAAGATAAACAATAAGAATAAACATTATGCTTACAAAATATGGACTATCAAATATTATTGTAATGGTTCTAATAGCAACTATTATGGTTGTTATGGCTATTTTATTTGTGAAAAAATTATATATAAGTATTCCTCTTTTTATTTGTGCGTTTATACTTTATTTATTCACTTTTTGGTTTTTTAGAGACCCCGATAGGACTTTACCAAGTGAAGCAGTAAATGATAATTCTATTATAATATCTCCTGCTGATGGCGTTATTACGGAAATTGTAGAAGAATTAGAAAAATCTTATTTGCAAGATAGTTCTATTAGAATTAGTATATTTTTATCACCATTAGATGTTCACGTCAATCGTATTCCTGTAAATGGAAATGTGGAATTTTATAATTACAATGCAGGAAAATATATTATAGCAAATCATCCTAAAGCAAGCGAACTAAATGAGCAATCTCAAATAGGTGTTAAAACAGAATATGGAAAAGTATTCTTTAAACAAATAGTCGGTATAGTAGCACGACGATTAGTTTGTGAATTAAAAGTTGGCGACAGTGTTAAAGTTGGTGATAGATTTGGTATGATGAAATTCGGTTCACGTATGGATGTTGCGGTATCTAATAATACTAAAATATATGTAAAAATCGGTGATAAAGTTGTTGCAGGTGAAACAATTATTGCAAAATTAGAAAAATAAAAACTCCACACTATATAATAATGTTTATATTACATAATTGTATAGAATAGAAGTGTAAAATAAAACAGCCAAAAATATATAAACTCATCTTTACAAATTTTATATATATTATATCAAAAATATTTCTATAACGAAATATTTTTGATATAATGTTTGCCTGGTAGTTGTTTTACTAATCCGTTGAATTCCATATCTATAAGTTGGACTAATATCTCTGAAATGTCTAATCCCGTCAGCCCTATAAGTGCATCTATATGTAATGGTTCATTAGAAAGATTATTATATATTTTTTCTTCCGAAGGATTAGCAAAAGTAATATTTTGGTGGAAATTATTTTTATTTTGATTGGTAGTATCTGATTTGTAATCTATTTCAAGTAATCCCATATCTTCTAACATAGTTTTAGGACTAATAGCAATAACTGCTTTATGCCTTCTAATTAAATTATTCGTGCCTGAACTTTTTTCAGAAGTAATATTTCCTGGTATCACAAAAACATCTCTACTCTGCATATCAGCAAATTTAGCAGTATTCAAAGAGCCACCTTTATAGGCAGATTCTACGACTAATGTTGCTTTTGAGATTCCACTAATAATTCTATTTCTATGTAAAAAATATCCAGGTAAAGCTACAGTTCCGAATTTATATTCAGAAATAATTGTTCCGCCTGATGCTACAATATCATTAGCAATTTGTATTGATGCATGCGAATTTATCTTATCTAATCCACTTGCAATGAGTGCATAAGTTATTCCGTTGTTTTTAATTGCAGTTTTATGGGCAATATAATCAATACCATTAGCCATACCGCTTGTAATTAATAGATTTTGTTTAACAAACTCGGATACAAATTGTTCTGTTACAATTTTTCCATAATATGTGCATTTTCTTGTTCCTACAACAGAAATAGAAATTGCATCAGCGTGTTGTAATTCTCCCCAAATATAAAGAACAATTGGTGGGTATTCTATTTGCTTAAGCAAAGATGGATAGGCATCGTTCCAAATAGTTATTATTTTATAATTATTTTTTTCTGCAAACTCTATTTGTTTTTCTGATTTTTGCATTACACTTATACCCTCTTTATCTTTACTTTCGTTTTCGAAAAAATCTCCTTGTCTTAAATTGAAAGCGTTTTTAGAAAAGTCATCAAAAGATGCATATTTATTTATTATTTTCGTGCATTCATTGTAAGTTAATCCTTTAATAAATGTTAATGCAATTATAGATGCTAGATCCCATCCGTTAGGAATATTTTCCACTATTGCAACCCTCGCTCTGATTTATGGATTAAATTTTTATGTTCAAGGATGCCTTTTATTTTTTCTAACATACCATTGACGAATATAGTTGATTTTTCTGTAGAATAATTTTTTGCTAATTCTAATGCTTCATTTATGCTAACTTTTATTGGCACATCGGGGTCAAATAAAAACTCTGCCATTGCAATCATTATAATTGTTCTATCTATTATTGTAATTCTTTCAAAATCCCAATTGTCAGATGTCTGTTTAATATAGTCAACAAACGAATTATAATTTTCAATAGTAGAAAATATTATTTTCATAGCAAACTCTTTATCATTAGGTCGCCAAGAAATTAAGGAATCTAAATTGACATCTGCTAATTTTTCTTCATTCACCATTACCTTATTATCGTTTAATTGAATGTTATTTTCGTTAGCTTCATTATGTTCTCCTTCATCAATAAAAGCCCTATTAAAAATATGGTTTATTAATAAATCAATAGAGGTATCTGACACAAAATGAGCCATCAATATTTGCAAAATTTTTTCTCTGACCAATCTGCGAGTCCCTTTAACTATTTTTTTTGTATTTAATGCAAAACTTATTTGCTTATCTTCATTAAATTGTTTTGAATCCATATATAAAATAACATATTAAAAAAGATTACAAAAATACTAAAAAAAATCATAAATAAAAAATAAATTATGCAAGTGAATAATTATATTTGCTTTTTATATGTAATTTTTTCAATAAGTTTTCTTATTTTTGAAAATTAAATTATTGTCACACATATTATGACACAAATAGAAAATGCCATAAAAGGTATTATTACATCTGAAGTAGAAGTCGTTGCAAAGGCAGAAAAAATTGCTCCCCAAATAATTTCTAATAAAATAGCAACAGGAAGAGTTGTTATTCTAAAAAATAATTCACGTAAAAATGTTGTTCCTGCAGGAATTGGCGAAGGATTAAAAATTAAAATAAATGCAAATATTGGAACATCACTTGAATCATCTTCTAATGAAGAAGAATTAGAAAAAGTTAGGATAATAGAATCCACAGGGGCAGATGCTTTAATGGACTTATCTACGGGTAACAATATAGACATAACGAGAGAAAAGATTCTTTCTGCTACCAATCTGCCGTTAGGCACCGTTCCTATGTATCAAGCAGGTAAAGAAGCAATAGATGAAAGCAACGATATATCAACTTTGTCTGTTGAAAAAATTTTTTCTGATATAGAAAAACATTGTAAGTCAGGTGTAGATTTTATCACTGTTCATTGTGGTGTAACTCGTTTTGTTGTGGAGCAGGTAGAAAAACACCGTAGAACCACAGGAATTGTTTCACGTGGTGGTTCTATGCTTGCTGCTTGGATGAAGGCAACAGGAAATGAAAATCCGCTATATGAATATTATGACAGATTGCTTGATATTGCTCATACTTACGATGTTACTCTGTCGCTTGGTGATGGTTTAAGACCTGGGTGTGGCAACGATGCAGGTGACCAACCACAGGTTGCTGAAACAATAATTCTTGGTGAACTTGTTAAAAGAGCAAGAAAAGTAGGTGTTCAAGCAATGATAGAAGGACCAGGACACGTCCCTATCCACAAGATAGAAAGTATAATTAAATCAATAAAAATGCTTACAGATTATGCACCTTTATATGTCCTTGGACCATTAGTTACTGATATTGCCCCAGGTTATGATCATATTACATCTGCTATCGGTGGAGCAATTGCAGGAATGCATGGTGCTGATTTTTTATGTTATGTTACTCCCGCCGAGCATCTGAATTTACCTGATGTAAAAGATGTGAGAGAAGGAATTATTGCAGCAAAAATTGCTGCACATGCTGCAGATATAGCAAACAAGCATATTGATTCTATTGAACGAGATAAATTAATGAGTAAAGCACGCCACGATTTAGATTGGCAAAAACAACGAGAGTATGCTATTGATAAATGTGTTTTTAACGACATAGATAAAGGTAACCCTTGCACTATGTGCGGTAATTACTGTTCTATGAAAATATATAAAGATTTTTTTAACTAACAATGTATAACAATATAAAAAGCGAAGAAGAGTTAAAAAATAAAGTTACGATGGATTTTTCTCCTGATTTTGATGCTGCACAAATTATAATATAAAAAATATATGAGCGAACTTAAAAAAAGAATTATTGTAGGGTTAATAGGAATACCATTAGGTCTTTTAGTAATATATATAGGTGGATTAGTATTTAATATTTTAATATTAGTCGTTTGCTTAATGGCATTATTTGAATTCTATAAAATAGCAGAAAAAAAACAATATTCGCCAAATTGGTCATTAGGAGTTGTATTAGGGTGTGGAACTATAATACCTTATTCTATATTTATATTTCATAACGAAATACCTTTAATAGAAGATATGTTGTTTGGAATTCAAGTAGCAGTTGGGGTAGGATTAGCATACTTAATAGTTTTTCTTTTAACTCCTGTTTTCTTATTATTTGACAAAAAAGAAAATTATTTAGCAAGAATAGGAGTTGTGTTTACAGGTTTTTTCTATATAACATTACCTTTTTTCTGTTTAGTTTTATTAAGAAATTTAGAACACGGATTTTATTATACAATACTAACGTTTGTATCAATTTGGATTTGTGATATGGCTGCCTATTTTGTAGGAAGTAAATTTGGGAAACATAGATTAGCACCTAATATAAGTCCTAAAAAATCTGTAGAAGGAGCAATAGCGGGCTTTATAACATCGGCAACATTCTTTATAATCACATCTAATTATTTAATAGAAATATCTTTAATATTATCCATTTTATTAGGAGTGATAATAGGAATATTGGGGCAAATAGGTGATTTAATAGAATCAAAATTAAAACGTGACGCAGGAGTAAAGGATAGTAGCAATTTAATTCCCGGACATGGCGGCATACTTGACCGATTTGATAGTATAATATTTGTAGTTCCGTTTGTGTATATAATTATAATATTTTTCACTAATTTATAAAATATAACAAAAATTATATTATATTTTTTTCATAAATAAATAATATATTTGTAAAAAAAATATTTATTTTATGGTTTCTATCTGGCGTGTGACTTTATGTTTATTGTTTTTAATATTAAATACTGAAAGTATTTTATGTTATAGTAGTGTATCAGATACAACTACTTCTAAATCTTTGTCATCTTCAGATAATAATCAACAATACACTCCAGAACAAGATTCTAATTTTTTCCGCGATTCTAAATTAAGTTTTGGATTTTTATATTGGTTAAAAAAAAGTATATTAAGTAGTGATTATGAGTGGCAAATATATAAAAAAGAATTTTTAGATAACCCTTCTAATAACCTTATAGAATCGTTTTCAAGGATGCCTTCAAATATTTTTGCTCCAGAACCAAACGAACTTGTCCAACGTCAAATTACCATTCGTGATGCTCTTTCTATTCCAACTGTAAATTTTTATAAAGGTGGAATGGGGCTTAATATTGGTTTGCGTGATATTGGACTATTTTTAGGATTAATAGAAGATACATCGCCTAAAATTACTTATACGTTGAAATATACTTGCGATGTAGAGATTGTTATATATTCAATTAGTGCTAAAATAATTGCTACTATTTTCGTAGGCACACAAAAGCAAGGAACATACACTACATATTGGAATGGTAAAGATGAATATGGAAAGCAAATGCCTTCTGGCGATTATATAGCAGAAGTACGTATAGGGTCGGAAAGATTTGTTATGAAACGAATTGTAATAGGTGGATATTAATAATTGTCCATTGATAAGCATCTTTGGCTTGGACTTTGCAGAAACAAGTTCGGCGGACATACCTAACTGATATTGCTATACAACTCTCATTTGCATCTCATTATTATAAAAAATCACACTAAATCTGTTTTTACTCTTTTAATATCTGCACCCAAGCAGGTAAGTTTATTTTCAAATGATTCATAGCCCCGGTCAATGTGATATATACGCAAAACTTCTGTCGTTCCTTCTGCAACAAGTCCTGCTATAACTAATGCCGCTCCAGCACGTAAATCCGATGCCATAACAGATGCACCTGTTAATTTATGTCCTCCTTTAACATAAGCAGTATGCTCTATCAATTCTATATTACCACCAAGACGAACCATTTCAGGTATATGTTTAAATCTATCTTTATAAATCGGGTCGGATATTTTTGAATCACCTTTAGCGGTAATCATAAGTGAAATCCATTGTGGCTGAATATCCGTTGGAATACCAGGGTATATCGCCGTTGTTATATCTACGGGAATAATAGTGTTTTCATTTATTCCATCACCAGCGGACAAGGATATACTATCAGAATTAATATCTATCTTGCAACCTGCATCTTCTAATAATCCCAATACAGAAGTCAGATTATATGGATTGCAATTATTTATAACTATACTTCCTCCTGTAATTGCTGCTGCTATTAAAAAGGTGGCGGCTTCTATTCTATCAGGTATATTTATTTCGTCTGTCGGATGCAGTTCTGATACACCTTCTATTTCTAATATATTAGTTCCTATGCCGTTTATCTTTGCACCCATTTTAAGTAACATTTTTGCTAATGCGGTTATTTCTGGTTCTGTAGCAGCGTTAGAAATAAGTGTAGTGCCTTTTGCTAATGTTGCTGCCATTAATATATTTCCCGTAGCCCCTACACTTGATATTTCTAAATTAATTTTTGCACCTGTAAGTTTTCTTCCCTTTGCTTTTGCTACAACGTATCCATTTTCTATATTAATTTCTGCACCAAGTTTTTCCAATCCTTTTATATGCAAATCCACAGGTCTTGGTCCCCAAGCACATCCACCTGGCAAAGATACTTTTGCTTCTCCAAATCTACTTAATAGCGGTCCAATAACATAAAAAGATGCTCGCATATTTTTTACATGCTCATAAGGTGCTTCAAAAGAATTAATTGAACTTGAATCTATAAAAAGGTTATTGTCGTTGAGTTCAGTATATATTCCGAGTGCTGTCATTAATTTTGACATAGTCCGAACATCTTTCAAATTAGGAGTGTTAAATAGATTGTATGTTCCTTGTGCAAGTATTGTGGCAGGCATCAACGCTAATGAACCATTTTTTGCACCTGATATTTTAACTTTGCCACAAAGTCGATTCCCGCCTTTTATTACAAATTTATCCATATATCCATAATAATTTTATTACAAAAACTTTATACAAATATAATAAAAAATATGTGTAAAAATAGTATATTTGTAAATGGAATTTTCTATAATTAATGTATTATTGATTGGCGTTAGTTTAAGCGTAGATAGTTTTTGTATTACATTAGCTATTGGTGGTTTTTTTTCTAATATCACAAAAAAAAAATTATTAAACTAATTATATCATTTATGATAGCACATTTTCTGATGCTTTTAATAGGTTGGTATGCAGGAAATAATATTGTTGATTATATAAATACTTTGTCAAATTGGATTATTTTTATATTTTTAAGTTTTATTGGTGTAAAATTAATATATGAAGCAATAAAAAAAGAAGATAAATTAGAAATTAATAAAGATTTTTTTAAATATAGAAATATATTATCTTTAAGTTTTATTACGAGTTTAGATGCATTAGCAATAGGATTTAGTTTTGCATTATTACATATTAACATATTGTTGCCGAATATTATAATATCATTTATCGTTGGAATAATGAGTTTGCTTGGTATCTTTATAGGAGGAAAATTGCAAGAAAGATTCCCAAATAAAATGAAATTTATTGCAGGAGTTATACTAATTATAATCGGATTACTGCAATTATTAGGACACTATTTTTAGTTGTATTATGGATTTAAATAAAGTTAAAGTATCTAATAGTAAGCGACGTGATGATTATGAAATATTAATTAAAGAAAAATATGATTCTAATTTTATTTCATATTGTCCGCAACTCAATAAATTAATTAAAGGAAAATCTTTTGAATATGTTTATTCTAATATGAAAGAACTTATAAACAAACATATTGAGTAATTAAATACGTTGTCGTATAAATTTATTACAAATGTAGTAAATAGTATTTCTTTACTGTGTAATCGTAAACAAAGTTCTATAGAACCACTTTTTTGTTCTATAGCAAATTTTTAACTATCTATCTAATAAGCAACAATTTATTATAAACAAATATATAATAATGAAATAGAATATAATAATAATAAAAAAAACTATATTTGTATATAAAAAAAAATTATAAATTATGAATATAAAAAATAGCACTATAATACTATTTATGATACTAATAACATCATATAGTGTGATAGCACAAAATAATATAACAAAAGGTATAGACCCACGCTATCAATTGTTTAAGTATCCATCACCATTAATAGATAATGCAGGACCAGATATTCCCCGTCCAAAACCTAAAATAGATACTTTTAGTTTTAAGTATAATTTTTGTCTTAATGATACGCTAATTTATGTTGTAATGAGCCAAGATAGTATTACTATTGATTATGCCCAACCCTTGCTTAAAATAAGGTATGAAAAGATTATGCTTACTTGTGATTCT
>Ga0082212_10009787_pt1 | contig 12324 bp, 5 predicted proteins | sample TergutNt197P3_FD_71548 | JGI IMG/M metagenome (GOLD analysis project Ga0082212, IMG submission 71548) | Neocapritermes taracua P3 segment gut microbial communities from Petit-Saut dam, French Guiana - Nt197 P3 | ecosystem: Host-associated > Arthropoda: Insects > Digestive system > Gut ... | reverse complement strand
TAAGACTGTACCGTTTGCGAGCGTAAAGTACGCGCCGTCCCTGAGCGTGGAAAACGAGATCCTGTATTTGTCTGCGTTCGGGTCTTGTATGTTTTTTGTTTTTTGTGGGGAGAATATAAAGTGCTCGCCGTCCCAGCCGCCATTTTCCCAGAACGCGGGTATATACCAGATAGCGTAAACATCCTCTTCGTCTTCAAAGAAGTTGTTTCTGCAATCAAGAAACGTAAGCGCCCCATTGTAGAACAGATTGATTTCAGTCAGGTTGTTTTCAGAGCAGTCCAAATATTTAAGAGAACCGCAATCAAATAAATATAGATCCATCAGGCTGTTCTCCGAGCAGTCGAGATATTCAAGGTCCGTATTGTCCGAGACGTTCAGCCACTCAAGCGCAAGACCGCTGGCGTCAAGCGAATCAAGCTCGTTCCCGCTAAGTTCAAGAAACTTCAGCGCAGTGAGAGGGGTCAGGTCCATATCACCTTTCAGAGGTGATTCTATTTCGTCCACATACAGGTTAAGCTCTATAATGCGCTTGTCTGTTTCTGTATTCGACCAGACAACCCACTTCGCCCATTCCTCCGGGACGGTATAGACGCCGCTTTTTTCTTCCGCAAGCGGCCATGTCAGGCTGTTGTCCGTGATGATACCGTTGATGACTTCCGCGTCGTCTTCATTGACGCCGGTCAGCGCAATGCGCTGCGGGAAGAAGATATAATTTACGCCGTCCCAGGTGTCCCTGAAACCTTCTACTATTTCCGGTCCGGCGAGGTGGTTGTATGAGCAATTTGCAAACATCAATGTGTGGCCGGTAAGGTCAAGTTCGGACAGCTCGTTCCAGCTGCAGTCGAGTTCATACAGGGAGGACAGGCCGTCAAGGTCAAGGCTTGACAGGTTGTTGCCGCGGCAGAACAGGATTTCGAGGGCGGCGCAGCCTTCCAGATTCAGGGAGGTGAGCTCGCAGGCTTCGCAGTATAAACTCCACAGCAAATTAAACCCTGAAAGGTCCAGGGCGCCGAGCGGGTTGTATGAGCAGTAGAGGGTTTCGAGGACGGCGCAGTCTCCCAGGTTCAGCGATTCGAGAAGGTTTCCTTCGCAGTCAAGGTACCAGAGTTTGCTTAGGCCCATGAGGTCGAGGGATTCGATTTCGTTGTCCCAGCAGGAGAGATAGCGCAGTTCTGTGAGGGCGGTGAGGTCCACATCGCCGGTGAGGTTTTCGTCATATATAGTCAGTTCGCGTAAACGCTTGCCGGTTTTATCTTCGGACCAGACTGCGCCCGGCCAGTCTAATATAATGGGCGCTGACGAGTCTACGATTTCGGACCAGTTCAGGTTGTTATTGTTTATGAGGGCGTTGATTGCGGCTATGTCTCCGGGGTCACAGTCCGAGGCGTAGATGAGGTCTTTTTGCGGGTGGAAATAGAAGTTGTTATAATCCCAGGTTTTTGTGAAGCCGGTTACTGCGTATTCGCTTGCGAGATAGTTGTATGTGCAGTCCAGGTATAAGAGGGCGGTGCAGCCTGTAACGTCCAGCGAGGTCAGGTTGTTGTTTTCGCATCTAAGCTGGTAAAAGGCGGGGCAGGCGGAGAGGTCGAGGGAGGTCAGGCGGTTGTATTCGCAGTAGAGTAATTCGAGAGAGGGGCAGCTGCTCAGGTCCAGCGAGGTGAGTCTGTTTGACTCGCAGTCCAGCCAGCGCAGGTTTTCGAGGCCGGCGACATCGAGGGATGTTAGCTCGTTGTCGAAGCAGTAAATGTATTCCAGGCCGCTGAAGGGGGTGAGGTCAAGGTGTCCTTTGAGGCTCATGTTGTATAGATCGAGTTCGGATAATCTTTTTGTTTGTGTTGCTTCGTCGGTGGCAAACCATTCCGTGTAACCACACCAATCATCCGGGATCGAGTCGCCTGTCGGGTCATCACATTTTTCCCAATCAAGATCGAGTTCATCGATAAGGGCGTTTATTGCTGCTATGTCGCCCGGGTCGTAGGGCCAGGTTTCCGTAACGTCGTATTGCGGGTTGAAGTGAAAGTTTTCATAGTCCCATATTCCGGCAAAGCCTTTTACGGAATCTTCGTTTGCAAGGTAATTCCAGGTGCAGTCCAGATATTCAAGCGCGGAGTTGCCTGTTACATCTATCGAAGTTAAGTGATTTTGATAGATGTAAAGCGTTTTCAGCTCCGTCAGCCCGGAGAGGTCAAGCTCGCCTGTGAGCCAAAATGAATCTAAGTCCAGGACGGTAATACGTTTATTGGTTTGAGCGTCCGACCATGAAACCGCCCACCAACTGGTCGGGATTGATTTGCCGTTTGCGGGCGCTTTATCCCATGACAGGCCGTTGTTGTCGATGATTTTATTGATAATCGCGACGTCGCCTATGTCATAAATGCTGTTGCCTGCGGTCAGTTGCGGGGCGAAGATAAATGGGAAATCGCCCCAACCGCCTGTAGAGATAAAAGCCGGGATGCCGTCTGTTCCTTTTATGTCTGATTCGTTTTCTATGTGGTTGTATGCACAGTTTAATTGTTCCAGAATTGTCAGCCCTGTAACGTCCAGTTCAGACAATTCGTTGTATGAGCAGTTAAAATACATGAGGTTGGTACAATACGATACGTCCAGTTCCGCAAGCTCATTATTTGAACAGTATAGGTTGTATATCTGCGGGCAGCCGGTAACGTTAAGTGATTCCAGGTTGTTGTCCGAACACTCCAGATATATCAGGTTTGGCGACCCTGATAAGTCGAGCGTGGTCAAGCTGTTTTCATTGCAGACCAGTTCCTGAAGAGCGCTGCAGCCGGAGATGTTCAGCAAGCTCAGGTTGTTATAAGGGCTGTTGAGATACTTCAGTTTTGTCAATCCGGAAGCGTTTATCGAGGTTAGTTCATTGTCGTAACATTTCAGCGTGTGCAGGGCGGTCAGGCCGGAAACGTCCAGCGTGCCTGTCAGCTTACCGTTGAATATGCTGTTGTTATAATCGAAGTTTAGGTTAAGTTCTGTGACATGGTATTTCTCATCGTTTTCGTCGAATGTCCAGCTTGTTATTGACATCCAGTCAGCCGGCGCGGTGGTTGCATTACTCGACTCAAGATTCAGGCTATGTGTGCTGATAAGGCTATCTATAATCGCGAGGTCGGCGGGGTTTGCATTTTCTATTTCTATCCTTTGTGGCTCGAAAGAGCCGGTTTTAGTTTCCCAGTCAAAGCCGGTCACTGCGCTTTTGTTTGGCATGCGGTTTAAAGAGCAATAAAGGTATTCCAGAGCATCCAGGTCTGTTAGATTAAGGGCGGTGAGATTGTTGTTTGTGCAATTCAAGCTCTGAAGTGAGGAGCAGGCGGAGACGTCAAGGCCGGTGAGTTCATTATTCGAACAATATATCGAGGTCAGCGCGGCTTTGCTTCCGAGGTTCAGGGTTGCGATATTATTGTAGGAACAGTTTAGGGTTTCCAGCGCGGGTTGGCCCGACACGTCGAGGGCGGCGAGTGTATTGTATCCGCAGTCGATATATGTCAGGGCAGCGCAGCCTGTGACGTTGATCGAGGTAAGCTCGTTATAATAACAGCTTAATGATGTCAGCGCGTCAAGGCCTTGAAGGTTCAGGTTTCCTTCGAGGTTGTCCCAGTTGAGGGTGAGTGTAATTATGCGCTTCGGGTTTTCATTGTTCCAGGTGACCGGCCAATATTCCGGATCAAACCAGCCATCGGTTGAGTAAGGTTGGTTAAGGTTGTTGTTTTCTATTATGCCGTCAATGACGGCGATGTCGATTGGGGAGTAGTCTTCGAAGGCGAAGGGGGCGATATCCGTCAGGGTTTCGTTTTCCGACGGCGGGACGGGTTCCTCTTCGGTTTCCGCGAATGCCGCACCGGGGGTTACGAGGGTTATGAGCAGTGCAAAGGTAAGCAGGAACGCAAAAAATCTGGCCGGGTTAGTCCTCTTCCGTTTCGCTTTCATTTTCTTTCTCCTTATGATTCTGTTCTGTAAGGAAAGTTTATCACAATGCCGGCGGCTTCGTCACGTTCGATTCTCGCTTGCCGTTACGCGGCGTAGTTATAAGACTCTTTTCAGGAATTTGCCTGTGTAGGAGGTTTTTATTTTTACGATTTCTTCGGGGGTGCCGGTTGCGATGATCTCTCCGCCGCGGTCGCCGCCGTCCGGGCCGAGGTCGATTATGTGGTCCGCGCGCTTGATTACGTCGAGGTTGTGCTCGATTACGATTACGGTGTTGCCGGCGTCGACGAGGCGGTCCAGGACTTCGGTGAGTTTTTCGATGTCTGCGAAGTGGAGGCCGGTTGTGGGTTCGTCCAGGATGTAAAGGGTGCGGCCGGTGCTGCGTTTGCTGAGTTCGGTTGCGAGTTTTACGCGCTGGGCTTCGCCGCCGGAGAGCTGGGTTGAGGGCTGGCCGAGGCGGATGTACCCGAGGCCGACGGCGGATAGGGTGACGAGCTGGCGCTGTATTTGCGGGATGTTTTCGAAGAAGCCCAGGGCTTCGTCAACGGTCATTTCCAGGACTTCGTAGATGTTTTTCCCTTTGAATTTGACTTCGAGGGTTTCGCGGTTGTAGCGTTTGCCTTTGCAGACTTCGCAGGGCACGTAGACGTCCGGCAGGAAGTGCATTTCGATTTTGATGATGCCGTCGCCCGAGCAGGCTTCGCAGCGGCCGCCTTTGACGTTGAAGCTGAATCTTCCTTTTTCGTATCCGCGGATTTTTGATTCCGGCAGCGAGGCGAAGAGTTCCCTTATCGGGGTCATGACGCCGGTGTAGGTCGCGGGGTTTGAGCGCGGGGTCCGGCCTATGGGGGCCTGATCTATGTCGATGACTTTGTCAATGTTTTCTATGCCGTCTATGCGTTCGTGCGGGCCGGGCTGCGTCTGGGCGCGGTTTACGTCGCGCGCGAGCGCTTTGTGCAGGATCTCGTTGACGAGGGAGGACTTGCCCGAGCCGGAGACGCCGGTCACGCAGACGAATTTTCCGAGCGGGAAGACCACGTCGATGCTTTTGAGGTTGTTTGCGGCCGCGCCTCTGACTGTTATGATTTGTCCGTTCCCTTCCCTGCGTTTGTCCGGAATTGGGATGCAACGCTTGCCTGAGAGGTACTGTCCCGTTATCGATTTTTTGCAGGCTTTTACGTCTTCGATTGTGCCTTGTACAACCACCTCGCCGCCATGTATACCGGCTCCGGGACCGATGTCAACGATGTGGTCTGCGTGCTGCATCGTCTCTTCGTCGTGTTCTACTACTATGAGGGTGTTGCCGAGGTCCGTCAGTTCTCTCAGGGTTTTCAGGAGTTTGACGTTGTCTTTTTGATGCAGGCCGATGCTCGGTTCGTCAAGGATATACATGACGCCGACGAGGGCGCTGCCGATTTGGGTTGCGAGCCTTATTCTTTGAGCCTCGCCTCCGGAGAGGGTGCCGGCGCTTCTGGAGAGCGTCAGGTAATCGAGGCCGACGTTTACGAGGAAGGAGAAGCGGGCGCGTATTTCTTTGAGTATCTGGAAGGCGATCGCTTTGTCTTTTTCGCTTAGTTTGTCTTCCAGGCCTTCGATGAAGCTGCCGGCGGCGCGGACGCTGAGGTCGCTGAGTTCCGAGATGTTTTTTCCGCCGACTGTTACGGCGAGGACTTCCGGCTTCAGGCGTTTGCCGCCACATTCGCCGCAGCGCTCAAACCGCATATAGCCTTCCATCTTTTCTTTTATATAGTCGGAGCTCGTTTCGCGGTAGCGGCGTTCCAGGTTCGGCAGGACGCCTTCGAAGGGGTGGTTCATGTGTGAGATACGGCCGGTCGAGCGGCTGTGGTAGGTGTATTTTATGTTGCGCCCGTTTGTGCCGTAAAGGACTTCTTTGCGGAATTTTTCCGGGAGTTCGTTCCACGGTATCGAGAGGTCGACTTTTTGTTCCCTCGCGAGTTCGTCCACCATATGGCGGTACCAGCCGCCGACTTCCATGTTCGCAAAGACGCCGGCGAGGGCGCCTTCGATTATGCTTTTTTCGGGTTGGGTTATTATGAGGTTTATGTCTATCTGCTGGATGAAACCGAGGCCGTTGCATACGGGGCAGGCGCCGAAGGGGGAGTTGAAGGAGAACATGCGGGGCTCGAGTTCCTCTATGCTGACGCCGTGTTCCGGGCAGGCGAGTTTTGTTGAGAAGACGCGTTCTTCCGACGGCGGGACGCCGAGGGCGGCGTCCCCTACGGAGGGGGATTGTTCGGATTGTATAAGGGCGGAGACCAGACCGTCGCTGTGTTTCAGGGCGGTTTCTACGGATTCTGCGATACGGGAGAGGACGCCCTCTTTGGCTATGATTCGGTCAACTACTATTTCTACGGTGTGTTTGAAGTTTTTGTCCAGGGAGATTTCGTCTTCGCCGAGGGTTTTTATTTCTCCGTTTATGCGGACGCGGACGAAACCTTCTTTTCGGATTGTCTCAAGGACTTTTTCGTGCGTGCCTTTGCGCAGGCGGACTACGGGGCTGAGGATCGTGAGCCTTGTGCCTTCCGGGTACGCGGCGAGGATGTCCGCAATCTGGTCAACCGTCTGCGAAGTTATTTCCCGGCCGCAGACCGGGCAGTGCGGTACGCCGATCCGGGCGTACATGAGGCGCAAGTAGTCGTGGATTTCCGTGACGGTTCCGACGGTCGAGCGCGGGTTGTTGTGCGTCGTTTTTTGGTCTATTGAAATCGCGGGGGAAAGCCCCTCGATTAGTTCTACGTCAGGTTTGTCCATGCGGCCGAGGAACATGCGCGCGTAAGACGAAAGGCTCTCGACGTAACGGCGCTGCCCTTCGGCGTAAATCGTGTCAAACGCAAGCGAGGATTTTCCCGAGCCGGAAAGCCCGGTCAGCACGACAAATTTATCCCGCGGGATACGGAGGTCAATCCGTTTCAGGTTGTGTTCGTTTGCGCCTTTTATGATTAGTTCTTTCATTTATATATGCGTTCTCTTTCTACAGTTTATTTATCTTCCGCGGGACGCCGAGGGCGACTTCAGAGCATTCGCTCCTCGTTAGCCGCTACGCGGCGTCCCCTACGGAGCGTTTTAATCTTACACCTTAAATTCAATCATGCGGTCTCTCAATATTGCGGCTCTTTCGAACTCGAGGCGGGCGGCGGCTTCCTTCATCTCTTTTTCAAGCCGCTTGATGTACTCGCCCCGCTCTTTGTGCGTCATTTCATTTTTACTCCGCGCTTCGTACCAGGCGTCTTCCGCCTCGGCTACCTTCGTCGCCTCAATCACTTCCCGTACGGCTTTCTTTATCGACTGCGGCGTTATCCCGTTCTCCACATTGTATCTTATCTGCAGCGCCCGCCGCCGGTCCGTCTCGTCTATAGCGCGCCGCATCGAATCGCTAATCCTGTCCGCGTACATTATTACCCGGCCGTTAACATTGCGGGCTGCGCGTCCTATCGTCTGCACAAGCGACGTCTCGTTCCGCAAAAACCCCTGCTTGTCCGCGTCAAGGATCACGACGCGCCAAACTTCCGGCAGATCCAGCCCTTCTCGCAAAAGGTTTATCCCGACCAGGACGTCGAAAACCCCCTTCCGCAAATCCCGGATAATCTCCATCCTCTCAAACGTCTGAACGTCCGAGTGCATATACCTAACGCGTATCCCCGCGCTGTCAAGGTAAGCCGTCAGGCTCTCCGCCATCTTTTTCGTCATAACAGTTACAAGGACGCGTCCTTTTTCTTCCCCTTCGCCCTCGCCCGCCGTGGTGACTTGGTTGATCTCTTCGATCAGGTTTTCGATCTGTCCCTTCGTCGGCCGCACCTCAACCACAGGGTCTACCAGCCCCGTCGGCCGGATCACTTGCTCTGCGCTCACGCCGCCTGAAGAAGTCCGCTCAAACTCCGCCGGCGTCGCGCTCACAAACACCGTCTGCGGCACAAGCTCCCGGAATTCCTCAAACCTGAGCGGCCGGTTGTCCAGCGCGGATGGCAGCCGAAACCCATACTCAACCAGCGCTTCTTTCCTGGACCTGTCGCCCGCGTACATAGCCCGGAGTTGTGGCAGCATAACATGACTCTCGTCAATTATTACCAGGAAGTCTTCCGGGAAATAATCGATTAATGTGCTCGGCCGCGAGCCCGGCGTCTGGCCGCTGATGTGCCGCGAGTAATTTTCGATGCCCTTGCATGTCCCGATTTCCCGCAGCATTTCCAGGTCGTACCGCGTCCGCTGCTGCAGCCGCTGCGCCTCAAGCAGCTTGCCGCGCTCCTTGAACCAGGCGAGCCGCTCCTCGAGCTCCTCTTCGATTGTCTTAACCGCCGCCGCCATTTTTTCCGGCGTTGCGACGTAGTGCGTTGCCGGAAAAATTGCTATATGTGTCCTGTTTCCAACCACCTCGCCGGTTGCGTAGTTGACTTCCTTTATAGACTCAATCTCATCGCCAAACAGCTCTATCCGCACAGGCGCGTCGCTGCCCGACGGGAACACGTCTATCACGTCGCCGCGCACGCGGAAGTCGCCCCGCTCAAAACCCATGTCGTTGCGCTTGTACTGAATCTCTACGAGTTTCGTCAGGATTTCGCGGCGGCTCCGCTCGATGCCGGGACGAAGTGAAAGGGTTTGCGTCTTGTAATCGATCGGCTCGCCGAGCCCGTATATACAGCTGACGCTCGCGACGATAAGTGTGTCACGGCGTTCGCTGACCGCCGCCGTCGCGGAATGCCTCAGCTTGTCGATCTCCTGATTGATGTCGACGTCCTTGTCTATGTATGTGTCGGTTGAGGGGACGTACGCCTCGGGCTGATAGTAGTCATAATATGAGACAAAATACTCGACGGCGTTGTCCGGGAAAAACTCCTTGAACTCCCCGCAGAGCTGAGCCGCAAGCGTCTTGTTGTGTGAAATGACCAGCGTCGGCTTTTGCACGCGCTCAATCACGTTCGCCATTGTGAAGGTCTTGCCGGAGCCCGTCGCTCCGAGCAGCGTCAGATACTTCTGCCCGCCTTCAATCCCGCGGACAAGATCATCCACGGCACGAGGCTGATCCCCCGTCATCCTGAAATCCGATTTAACCTTAAACGCGCTCATATGTTCGCATTATACACCAGCCCGGCCCGCGTGTACAGAGGTTCTAAGATATTATTGACAGGGGTTTTTTGAGGTGATAAGATTCTTTTGCGAGGAGTCACTGTTTCGTTTAGGCAGAGCTCCCGGAACAAGATTTTTAGTCGAGTTCACGAAGGCACCGCTTTTAACCGAGCGGTGTTACTTCTTTTCTTTACTAAGAAGCAGCACCAGCGTAATCAGGGCAATAACGTCGAACGTTATTATGAATGACACCATATGCAGCCTCCTTTCTGTCCCGGAAGCACCCGCACACAGCGACCCCTCGTAAGATATAATATATGGTTATATATGTATTGTCAACCATAAATTGGTATTATTTATTTATGGTATAATTCAATTATGTGCGTTGCGTATCCGGGGAAAATTTTGAGTATAAAGGGGCGGACGGCGGAGGTTGACTTCGGCGGGAATGTTGCGTCCGTGAATGTCGGGCTCGTTAAGGCTGACGTCGGAATGTATGTGCTGGTGCACGCCGGCATGGCAATCGAGGCCATGGACGAAGAGAAAGCCCGGGGAGTCCTGGACGCATGGAATCAGCTGAATATCTGAGGAATTACGACGGCCCGCCCGTCCGGATTATGGAAGTCTGCGGCACGCATACGGCCGCGATTTTTAAGAGCGGCTTGCGCTCATTTTTATCGCCGAAAATCAAACTCGTTTCGGGCCCCGGCTGCCCGGTCTGCGTAACCGAGCCGTCCTACATCGACCGCTGCATCGGCGCCGCGATGCGACCCGGACACGAGCTCATAACCTTCGGGGATTTGATGAAAGTCCCCGGAACAATGCCTGAGGTTCGGACTCTCTCTGACGCGAAAGGCACCGGCGGCCGCGTGCGCATGGCATGGTCCCCCTTTGACGCGATAAGCCTTGCAAAAAATAACCTCGAGACCGTCTTCGTCTTAGCTGCAATAGGTTTTGAAACCACCTCGCCGGCATTCGCCCTTTTAATCGAAGAGGCTAAGCGCGAGGGCGTAAATAACCTTAAGTTTTTGACGTCCCTGAAGTCCGCGCTCCGCGCGATCGAATGGATTTGCGAGACAGGTGAAAACATCAATGCGTTTTTGTGTCCGGGGCATGTGAGCGTTGTTACCGGCGCAAGCGCTTATGTGCCGCTTGCGGAAAAATACGGGAAGCCGTTTGTCGTTGCCGGGTTTGAAGGAGAACACCTGTTAGACGCGATTGCCGCTGCGGTGCGCGACGCGGCAGACGGGCTGAGCGTTGTGCGCAATCTGTATCCGGAAGCGGTTCGCGACAACGGGAACGAGGAGGCGCGGAAATACACGTCGCGGTATTTTGAGCGCGGTGATGCGGTCTGGCGGGGGCTCGGGGTTGTTAAGGATTCGGGGTATTATTTGCGGGAGCAGGGGCTGGAGTATGACGACGGGCGGGACGCCGAGGGCGGCGTCCCCTACGCACTGGGTGACGAGCGGAACCCCGAAGGCGGCTTCGGCGCAAAGTTCGCGCCTCGCTTGCCGCTACGCGGCGTCCCTTACGAGGGGGGAGTTTTTTTTATTGCTATTGGGGTGAGTTTGTGGTATTAAATAACAATGAGTAATCGGATGATTTCTGATGGGAATGATATGCGGCGGAGGTGGGACGCGCTGATTTCGGACATGGAGCAGGAAGATATCGATTGCCTTTTTATGTATTCTACCGACAGGTATTACAGCGGTTATTTAAGATATGTTACCGATTGTCCGACTATTATGTTTCCTCTGGCGGGACTTTTTTCCAAGCAGGGTATTTCTATTATCGGGCACGGGATAAAGGGGACGCCGCTTTATCCGCCTCCGCTTGACAAGCAGCGGGAGGGCGATTTTCAGCATCATGCCGGTGGGATGGAGCAACATGATTTTATTAAGGATTTAATCGGTCTTACTGCATGTCCGACGACTTGGTATGTACCTGATCTATGGGCGGAGAATATAGCGGAGCTTATTAAGAAGTACGGCTATAAGCGCATTGGGCTTGTTGGGCTCAATATTATACCTTTAGGGTATGTTGATTATCTGAAAAAGAACATGCCGGAACTTGAATTTACCGACGCGACGCTGCTTGTTGACAGGCGTAAGGAGATTAAATCTGCGTATGAAATCGAACTGGCCGAAAAGTGCGTCTGGATTATAGACGAGCTTATGGCTGCGGCGCCGAGCGTTATGAAGGTTGGGATGAGTCTGCGGGAGGTTGGACGAAAGATGCGGCGTATTGCGGATGGGATGGACTGCATGGATTTGAATATCATGCTTGGGAAGCACCCGACGATGCCGATGTTTAATGAATGGCCTTTTACCGATGAAGTTATTATTAAGCCGGATGACTGTATTGAGTTCATGGCTGAGGTATCAAGTAATATAGGTTTTTGGGGGGAGTGCGCCAGGATTTACAGTATGGGTGAACCTCCGGATGAACTTGTAGAAACCAACAGGATTGTTTTTGAGATGCAGGATTATCTTGCGAGCCTGATTTATCCGGGAGCAATCCCTAGTGATGTTTTTGCTAAGTATAATAAACGGCTTGAGGAAGTGGGTTTTCCGACCGAAAGGCGGATGTGCTGCCACGGTCAGGGGTATGATTGTATGGAATCGCCTTTCGTACGGCCTGAGATCGAGACGCCGTTCAGGGAAAACGCATTTATAGCCGTCCACCCTTCGATGTATGATACCAAGAGGAAAACAGGTTGCTTTATCTGCGATAATTACCTGATAACAAAAGACGGCGCAAGAATTATGAGTAAGACCCCGAGGGATATTATCAGGGTTTTCAATAGGTGATAAAAGGAGTCTTTATTATGGAGAAATTGGATATTTTAACGAAGAAGAGCGTTACCGCATTGAACTTTGTATCCTGCATACTGTTGTTTGGTGTTATGGTCTTTATCGTTCTTTACATTGTGCTTCGCGGGATGTTTGGGATAATAATCTTCGCGAGCTATGAAATTGTCCAGTATATTTGCCTTTTTGTTGTATGCTGCGCGCTTGCCGGGAACGACTATAAAGAAGGGAACGTTAAGGTGACAGTGCTAACAGATATGATCCCGAAAAAATGGAGGGTAATCCCGGAGGCTTTTTCGCTCATTTTCAGTTGTGCGATTTGCATAGCCTCCACTTTCTTTTTATACAATTTTTTCCTGTCGAGGCTGGCGATGAATACCCTTACGCTTAATCTTAAAATGCCGATTTGGATTTTCTCGTTAGTATTATTTATATCCTTTATACTACTGTCTTTCAGCGTTGTTGTTCGAACATTAAAATACTTTACCAGCTATAAACC
>Ga0082212_10009785_pt1 | contig 12325 bp, 6 predicted proteins | sample TergutNt197P3_FD_71548 | JGI IMG/M metagenome (GOLD analysis project Ga0082212, IMG submission 71548) | Neocapritermes taracua P3 segment gut microbial communities from Petit-Saut dam, French Guiana - Nt197 P3 | ecosystem: Host-associated > Arthropoda: Insects > Digestive system > Gut ... | reverse complement strand
AATCGCTTCCGATGAGAGTGCAAAAGTGGTCGAAACGCTCAGAGCGGTCAAGATACCGGGTGTGGAAATTTTCGTCGAACCGGTCAAGGAGCACCGTTTCGTCGTCGTTTTTCGAGGCGATGGTCTCGGCGACGCGGTTGCCGATACCGATCCACAGAAAACCGGTGTACCGATACTTGATCCGGTTGCCAGCGATGCCGCCAGCAAGAAAACTGCCGACATTGCCAAGCAATTTCATGAACAGGCGGTCAAGATTCTTGCGGGTCAACCGAAGGCGAACAATCACACGATGCGGGGCTTTGCCAAGAAGCCACACATGCCGAGTTACGAAGAAATTTACGGACTCAAGTCGGCATGCATTGCCGTCTATCCGATGTACAAAGGATTGGCAAGTTTTGCCGGGATGAAACTCGTCGGCACACCGACAACGCTTTCCGAAGAGATTGATGTACTCGAAAAGGAGTGGAAAAATTACGATTTCTTCTTCGTGCATTTCAAATATACAGACAGCCGAGGGGAGGATGGTAACTTCGATGAAAAGGTCAAGATGATCGAGGAACTTGACAAGGTAGTTCCGCGAATTGCCGCACTGAAACCGGCGTGTCTCATTGTAACCGGCGATCACAGCACCCCGGCGACGATGTCCTCACACAGTTTCCATCCGGTTCCGACGCTGATCGTTTCGGACATTGCAAGAACGGACGCAACGGAGCATTACGGTGAACGTGATGCTGTGTTAGGTGGACTTGGGCAGTTCGAGGCAATGTACCTGATGCCGCTGGCGATGGCACATGCGAACAAACTCGGCAAGTTCGGGGCGTAGGTTGGGTACCTTTCCTACTAGGACAATGCTCCGTGAGAAAGTTGGTTTGCCCCGGACAAAAACTCGAAGTCAACGGTTTTGCCAATGAGCGTTTCCGACCAAAACAAATCACGGAGATGAAAAGCAGCAGGAGTAAACATCGTATTCTGCTGCGTCACTGTGTCATCACTTCGGAAAATGCATGCAGTTTTTGTGTTATAATGAGACGGGCAACAAAAACAAAAGAGAACGCTCCCATGAAAATAACATCCTGTCCATTGCTCGCGGCAATACTGCTACTATTCTACGCCACAAGTCTCTTCGCCGCAGAGCGGCATGCGGTGTCGAAAGAGCATCCGCGACTCTTCGGAACCGCCGCCGAACTGAAATCGCTCGCCGAAAAGCGTCCGCAAGAATACCAACGCATGAAGTCGGTCGCTCAAAATGCTCAAAGCGGAGAATATGCCCGAATGATTTCTCTCTCGCTCGTCAATGCCGTCGAACCCGATGCCGAACTCGCCCGGAAAGCCGTTGATCTCGCCATGAAACGGATTGATGATCCCATCATTACCGGTCATAATCCCTTCGGCTCCACGCTTGCCGAATGTGCCGTCGTCTATGATTACTGCTACGATCATTGGACACCGGCTGAGCGGACGAAGTTTATCGACTATTTCAACCGCACTGTTGCCGCCAATGTCAATGAGGAAATGCACGTCTTTCACAACGGTTGGTATGGCTACAAAAACTGGGGTTACGGACTCGCCGCTTATGCAACCTATTACGAAAACGCCGAGTCGCCGAAACTGCTCCGGGCGATTGAAAAGGAATACATCGAACGGGCGGCACCGGCACTGGAACTCGCCGGTGCAGGCGGAGGCTTTGCCGAAGGATATTACGTCAACTACTGGATTTACCAATGGACGGTCTTCTGCAATGTCGCCCTCCGCTGCGAAGGAGTCGATTACTTCGCAATGGCACCGAAATTTTTTGAACAGCGTGCCGTCGCCGGAATGTTCGAGATGTTTCCCAGCATCGGCGAATATGGTTCACGTCGTCCGATTCCGATGGGAGACGGCGGCGGAAGAAATTTCGGCGGTGATCGGGACAACACGCTCAATGCCAGACGGATTTTGACTGCCCATTATCGGAACGATCCCGCTCATCAGGCGGTTTTTGCTTTCGACGAAAGCACGCCGAGAGTCAGCGTCGGCGATTATGCGTACAAAGATTTTCTCTGGCACGACACGACGATTCCGAAGGGAGACCTCACGAAGTTCAAACTTTCGCATTACAGTCCGGGTCCCGGTTATATTTACGCTCGGAGTTCGTGGAAAGAGGATGCAACGTACTTTTTCTTCAAGTGCGGCGACCGGTTTACGGCACACCAGCATCTCGATGTCGGGACATTCCTGATTTACAAGGAAGGGGAACTGGTCGGCGACGGTGGACATTACGACGACTTCGGTTCGCCGCACGATGTCAATTATCATCTGCGAACGATCGCGCACAACACGATCCGCATCATTGATCCGAACGAATCGTGGGAAGTACAAGGACGTGATCCCATCCGAGCGGGGAAAGTTATGTCAAACGACGGCGGACAGCGTTACGATTGGCGGCAACATAACGGGGCGGTGCCGGATGCCCAGCAGTGGAACGCTCAGAAGGAAGTTTGGGAAACCGGCAAAATCCTCGCCTTTGAAGAGAAGGGAACACACCTTTTTATCAAGGCGGACTGCACGAAAGCGTATTCACCGAAAAAATTGGAATCATTCGTTCGGCAAATTGTTTTCTTGCGACCGGGTACGTTTATCATTGTCGATAGCGTTCGCGTGAAAGCCCCTGCGTTCAAAGTGATTTGGAATTTGCAAGCGATGCAACCGCCCGGCAAAATTGTTTATCCCTCCGGCGAAGATAGTGGTATTTGGACTTGGACGAACGGAAAAGGGCGACTGTCATTGCAAACATTATTGCCGGAGAAAGTGAACGTGTACAATGCCTTTGGTGATAAGTTGTACGTGATTGACGGCGTGAATTATCCTCCGCGACGTGATACGGGACCTGCGCCGGAGTGCCGAATGGAAATTTCCCCGGCGGAAGCGAAAACGGATTACCTTTTCGTGCATGTTCTCCAAGCAACCGATATACCTCTTGCGGAGGTTCCTTCTCCGGCGAAGGTTAATGCGGCTGAGGGTAAAGTGCAAATTTCGCTTGGTTCGGGGGAGCAAACGTTCGAGTTTGATGTCTCGTTTTGATGCAAGGACACAATGTTATTTCTGGACGACTCCTTTGTTCTGTGCGTCTATACATCGCTTTCGGATGGCGTACTACTCATGCATGTTGCGATGCGTGAATGGAGGTCAATGATGTTTTGCCACTGTTGGGCAGAAATCGAAAGTCGTGCGTTTGTCGGTATTTCCTGTGTCGAGGCAGGTGTCGAACGCACCGTTGCGACCAAATATCGGAGCCGAAGATGCAAATACTGTAAAAACGCCTCCATTTGAGCGGCTTGTTGCGGCGATAAACCTTTCGGTAAAGTAGGAGGCGGCAACTGTTGTAACTGCAACAGTTCCGAAACATCCAAGTCGCCGAAAATTTCCCGCGCTAGCAACTGGGACGATTGTGTCCAATTCGATGGTTCGCTGCCCATCATTCGATTCATGAAATCGGATTCATCGCCGCCGACTCCCATGGGCACGGCAGAGGATAAATCCATTTTTTTCAGTTCTCCCAGCCGCTCGGCAATTTCAGTCGCGGAGCCGAAAAGCAGAATGGAGCGTCCAGCCGTGATGAGGTCTCCCGGCTGCAACTGCCAAACGTGTACCGTTTCGCCATTGATTTTAGTCCCATTGGTGCTTTGAAGGTCGGTCATGAGAACCGCATCGCCGTTCTCATGAATCTTCATGTGGTGCCGACTGACACGATGATCGTTCAGTTGGATCAGATTACCTTCCTCGCGTCCAATCGTTACCGGTGTCGCAATTTGGTAGTATTCTTTTCCCCGATCAGGACCATCCAATATTCGAATTGTTGCCAATGCCATGATTCAAGGATGCCTCAAAAGAGACGAAATTTGTTTCTGTACTCCCGTATTATAGGACGTTTGTTGCTAAAATCAAGAAATAGGGAAAAAAATCAGTCCGTCTGCAAATTTGCAAAGGAGCGGCGATTTCGGCGCAAGAGCGGCATACGCAAGTATGTCGGTAAATGCAAGAGACTCACCAGCACCCTTGCGGGTGCCACTCTTGCGCTCACAGTCCTAACTTTTTAATGAAATTATCGGTGTCGTCCGGCATGCTGAAAACGTCTTCGGAAACGGTCAGCGGAGCAAATTTAGCGGCAGGAATCGGCGGACCATTGGGCATAACTTTGTAAAACGACTCCTGAAACAATACTTTTTTCTGTTCGGACTTTTCCGAAGTCCGGCGCAGATACCGAATTTTATACGGAAATTCATTATGTCTGCCGAGCCAAATCTCCACATCGCTGGGAAAATCCGCCGGGTATTGTCCCTTCTTGTTCAAACCACCGAACCTTTTCAGCAAGTCTTGGTGGTGAATGTTCTTTAATGTACCGGTCAATTTCCACGCCGGAATCGTTTCCTCGTCCTGCAAATTTTCCTGTGTGGGGGACGAAAACTCGTAAAAACGGCTTATCTGCCGCATCATACCGGCAAGACCTCCTAAATTGCGGACTTCACTGACTTGACTGAAAAAAACTTCATTCTTCGTCTGTTTGAGTCGATCCTCTAATTTTTTCAAATCAATCATTTTGGTCTCTGTTTCCCCCTCGATGCTGGTTCGCCACTCAATCCGATGTCTGTCACCATCCTCATAGGCGAGGCACACGAGCGTCAAGCGGTTGGGTTCAGCATCGCTCGTCATCGGATTCCAAAAATTGAGTTCCAACCGATACATCGACCGCAGAAACGTATTCGGAGTCGCACGCGGCAAGACCTGTTCGGCGTAATGTCCGCGAGCGACATATCCTTTTTCGTTGCCGTCCACAAAGATTTCGATTCGAATATCACATTCGACCGTCTGCATTGCCAACAACATTTTGAGAGAGTCCTGAACGTGTTTGTCCCCCGCTCCTTGTGCGCAGACGATACCTCCGGCACTTAAAATTCCTAGTAAAGTTCCAAAAATAATAATGTAATTTCTCATGGACGAAACAATTTTGCTGTTATTTTCCGGCGGCGTAGAGTCGTTCCACTTCGGTCTGCGTCAATTTTCGCCACTCTCCCGATGCCATTTTTCCCAGTTTTACCGGTCCTACCGCCATTCGAATTAAGGACAAAACCTTATGTCCGATTCGTGCCAGCAATCGCCGAACTTCCCGATTCATTCCTTCGGTCAGCGTCATTTCCAAAATCGTGCTCTGTTTGTGCCGACCTCGAATGGTGATATGTTCCACCTTCGCAAAGCCTTCGGCAAGATAAACCCCTGAACGGAGTTGCCGAACTCCCGCTTCCGTCAATTCCCCCGCAACCTGCACCCGATAAACCTTCGGCACACCGTACTTCGGATGCGTAAGACGTTCCGATAACGCACCGTCATTCGTCAGCAAAATGAGTCCTTCGCTGTCTTTATCGAGTCGACCGATGAGAAACAAGCGTCCGAACGAAGGGGGAATCAAATCGATTGCTCTTGCCCGACCTTGCTGATCGGAGTCGGTGCAGAGATACCCCTTCGGTTTGAAGAGTGCAAGGTACACCGGCTTTGCCGATTTGAGTCGTTCGCCATCGACTTTGATTTCCGCGTTGACCAGATCAACTTTGCAACCGAGTTGGGCGACGGTTCCATTGACTTCGACGCGTCCTTGTTCGATGAGTTCTTCGCACTGCCGACGGCTTCCAAAACCGACAGAAGCCAGTATTTTTTGCAAGCGGTGTGTACCCGGTACTTCTTTCTCAAAGAGACTGCTCTTTCGGCTTGTTTTTTTTACCGGTCGCCGATAGGGTTTCTTCGTAATTTTTTTGACGGATCGTTTAGGCATCTCTTCATTATATCGTAAATGGGGCAAATGTTGCTACTATTTTGGTACAGTGCAACGTCATCAATATCAGTTTCCTTTGTGTTCTCAACACGAACAACGATGGATAGTCCCTTCATAAGTATAGGCAGTTTGCGTTTCAATCACTCATCTCGATTGATCATCATTCTCAAATGGGCGACCACGTTTTGGCTGCAATACTCGGAGCAAGCGTACAACAATTCCTCTTCGGCTTTTCGCATTGCCGTTGCCCCAAGGTGCAAAAACAATGCGAGTATAAGAGCGATGAGGGTCGTTTCAAAAGCCGTTGCCAATCCGCTGGTGACGTTTTGCAACGAACCGGTCAACGCTTCCATATTGCCGCCATCCCGCAGTACGTTTCCGAATTCACCGATTGCCGCCGAAAGACCTTCGACCGTACCGATGAAACCGAGTACTGGTATCGCCCACAAAAAACCGTTGAGTAAACTGTACGACGTATCGACGGCTTCCTCATCTTGTTCGTTATACGTCCGCAAAATATCGCTCACATCGGAAATCATGCCGATATTTTTGAGGTTGGAAAGTGCGCCAACGATTCGATTGAAGAGAAAAAACTGCTTCGGCTGTTCGACCTGCAAATTGATGTTCTGCATCACTTGATCGACTGTGTTCGGCGAAAGCACGAACGTCGACTCGGGTAAAATGGAAATTGTCAGGGCTTTCCGCTGCACTCGGATTTTCGTCCACTTCATAAGGAGAATGGCACCCGACCAGAAAGCGAGAAAGACCATGAGATATGGCGTAAAACCGCGTTTGGTGAACATATCGACGAACCAGTGGTCGGGTGCCAAATAGAGCAGGATGTAGAAGGCGACCGTAGCGACGAAAGCAAATGCGACGCACAAACCGGAATGGACGGCGGTAAAACGACTGCTGCGAATGCCAAACAGTGATGATTCAAAGTCGTTCCGAACCCAAGAAAGACGATGATCGTGATGAAAATTACTCATGATTTTTCTCATTATATCCTAAATAAACCGCCAACGTAAGTTGGCGGTTGTGGTTAATAAATTTTACCACAAAGACACAAAGAGCACAAAGTACACTTCACAATCAAAACGGCAATGCCCGGATAGAATTGTTAAAATGTTTACGCACCCAAGTCAAAACATCAGGACTGTGCAGACTCCCAGTCCGACTGCAAGTTTTTTTTGCTGAATTTGTGCGTTTATGGTATTTTTGTCCCTACACGTTCCCCTCCGAAACGTATAAACTCTCTCAGTCTTTCATCGTTTCATTCAAGGAGGTTAACATGAACTCGCCCATTTCTCGACTCAAAAATTCTCTGGCACAGATTGCCGATCCTCGTTCCAAACAAGGCATTTCCCATCCCTTCGCCGGCATTCTCGCTCTCGTTTTGCTAGGAAAAATAGCCCGACAGATCTACATGACTCCTATCGTCGAATGGGCAACTGCTCACGGGCGACGCGGCTTTTATGACTCGTCCCCTGCTGGAAGTTTTGGATGAACTCGGCAAAGATTATATTCTCTGTGTGAAAAAAATCAGCCCACTGTTCTGGAGTCACTCGAACAAACGTTTGCAAACGTGGATGGTGGGACGATGATCGCCATGTTCTTTTTCGTCCCGGTTTGGGCGAGATTTGGTCGGCACTGACGGATTTAGCGTTATCGCTGTTGCGCTCTATTGGGGAGAAGGGAAAGACAATGCCGAGACGGGCAATGCAAGTCGCACTGAAACCACTCGCCTACCTGAGAATGATGGGATACTAAAAACTTGCAGTCGGACTGGACCCCCCCGTTGTTAATTTGCGTAATTTTCCGGTAAAATGGAAAATATGGGCAAGTTTTAACTATATGGTTGCCGATTCCCTTTACGGGGTATAGGCTCTACACGTAATCAGTACCATGTACCGAATCGCTTTTCTTATCATTTTCTCCTGCATCGTCTCCGCCTACTGCATGCACGAACTCCTCGCTCAACCGCCCGAAGGACGACAAGGCGGTGGACAACGTGGACAAGGTGGCGGACAACGTCCCGGTGGCGGTGGACAACCACCCGGCGGTGGAGGAGGTGGACAACGTCCCGGCGGCGGACAACAAGCCGAAGGGGAACAACCCGCCGCCGACCCCGAAGGTGGAGAAGAACCGCCCAAACCGGTCGTACCGCCGCCGCCGCCCAGTAACTCCCTCGCTAAAATCCTGAAACCGGAATTTGCACAACTCATCCATTTGACTGCCGAACAAGCCCGTGAAGCCACGCGTATCATCAGCGTTCAAGTTGAAGAAATTAGTCGGGCGCACGCTTCCAATGCTCCGGTAGAGCGATACGAAGAAATCTACAAGCAAACCGAAGGCAAACTGAAAGCACTCCTTACACCGTCGCAACAGGCAGTACTGGAACTAGGATTGGATACAAAAAAATTCCGAATCTCGTTTCAGGGGCAACCCTGGAAAGATGTGTTGCAGATGATTGCCGATCAGGGGGGGTATCATCTCATGATGGATGCTCCGCCGCCTGCCACTTTCAATTACACCAGTGCGCAAGAGTTCACCATCATCGAAGTTCTCGATCTCGTCAACAGCGTTTTGATTATCAATGGTTTTACCGTTACGCGGAAAGATCGAATCATGCTTGTTCTCGATTTGAAAAAGCCGATTCCGAATTGGTCTTTTCCTTCAGAGCGACCAGAGAACCTGGCGGGACGCGCATCGTCGGAGTACGTCTCCGTGATCCATCAGATGGGACGCAGAGATCCAGCGGCGGTCATGCCTAGGGTCAAACAACTCGAAAGTCAATTTTCGCGGATTACCCAGATGGGGAACCAAGTGCTCGTCATCGACAGGGTGGAGATACAGATTGCCGTCAAGAACGCGATAGAGTCCATTCCACCACGTCCCGAGGATCCGCCGCGACCGCCGCAAGAACAGCAGAGAGGTAACCCGCCGCCGCCGGAATGGAGAAAATACACCAGCGAAAAACTTGAACCAGAAAAAATTCTGGAAATTTTCAAAGAGTACGTTCCGAACATCAAGGTACTCCGACTCGACGACTCAAAGATATTGAACATTTTCGTCCAACCGGGTGAGCATCGTCGGCTCGAAGAACTGCTCAAAATGATGGAAGCGGATGCCGATGCCATGTCCGGCGGCAGCACCGGTACAGGTGGAACGAGAAAAACAGGTACTAGTGCCATCCGTTCCTATTCGATTACGCCGTACATGGAACCGCAAGGCATTCCGATTGATTTGCGTATGTTGCAACGTATGCAACAGCAACGTCAGGCACCGCCCGAAGGATACACACCGGGTCAAGGCGGCGGACGTGGGCAAGGTGGCTTCGGTCCCGGTCAACGCGGACCCGTCGGAGCGAACGGTCAGCGTGGAGACGAAGGTCCGCGTGGGCAAGGCAGACAGTTCGGCGGCGGTTTTGGCGGCGGCGGGAGCGGTCAGTTTCCTCCCGTAATACCGCCGGGTGTTGATCCAAGCCAATTAAACCAAACGCAGAGATTCGGATTGGAACTCATCTCCGTACTCCGGCGAATGTTTCCCGAGGCTTCTTTTTTGGAAATGCCCTTTTCCGACCGGATTGTCATCATGGCTTCGGATGAAGATCACGAGCAAATCACGGAGTTTTTGGAATCGCTCAAACCTACCGGAGCGGATGGTACGGTACTCAAAGTTTACCGCTTTGCCGATGCGAGCAAGAAAATGACCGACACGACGGTGATGCAGTTGCAAGCACTCGTCCCAACTGCGGTATTTGCTCTCGATGCGGAGCAGTCGCAGATGATGGTCGTTGCCACCGCAAAGGAGCATGTGATGCTCACGGAATTGATGAAGGAACTCGAAGCGGTGGCGGCACCCAAACCGGAACAATTTTTGGTGCCTTATCGGCTTTCCGCGACAACGCTGCCGGCGTTCCAACTGCTGATTCAACAACTTGCGGCGCAGGAAAAACTGCGGGGATATTCCCAAGTCCAGGACATGTCTCGTAATCAAGTCTTGATTTGGGCAACGGTGGAACAGCATAACATTATTCAGGATGTGTTCACCGAACTGACGGAACAACGGAAAGATGACACGAACTTTACCCGCACCTATCCGATTGCTCCGTATATGGAAGGAGCCGCACCGGATTTGCGTGCGATCCAGCGTTTGCAAATGCAGCAACAACGGGTTCCGGGCGAAGGATTCATTCCCGGTCAAGGTGGTCCCGGTCAGCGTGGTCAACGCGGACAATTCGGCGGCGGAGGCGGCGGTGCTCCGTTGGTTCCCGTGATACCGCAGGGAGTCGATCCCAACCAGTTAAATCAAGTGCAAATGTTCGGACTGCAACTCATTGCCGAACTCCGGCGAGCGTTTCCTGACATTAGCATTTCGGACGTGCCGATTTCCGAGCAGATTGTCATTACGGCATCGGAAGCCGAACACAAACGTATCGAAGAGTTTTTGGAAGCGTTAAAACCGACCGGCGAGAAGGCACCTGCACTTAAAATTATCAGTTTTGCCGACCCGACGAAAAAGATGACCGACGCAACCTTGCAACAGTTGCAGGCACTCGTTCCGACTGCGCAGATGACGCTCGATGCAGAAAAGGGACAAATTATGGTCGTTGCCACCGCAAAGGAACACACCGCCATCGCCGGATTGGTGAAGGAGCTCGAATCGGCAACCACACCGGTACAGGAAGGGGTACTGCGTCCTTATCAACTTTCGGCAAACACGATTTACGTCTTCACATCGCTCTTGGAACAACTTGCCAACCAGAATAAACTGCCGGGTTACTATCAAGCGGAAGATTATCAACGCAATGCCGTCTTGATTTGGGCAACACCGGAGCAACATGCCCTCATTCAAAAGGTTCATGCCGATGTAACAGGTCAGTCGGGACAGGCGAGCGGAGCGGCAGCGGTTGCCGATGTCGTCGTTACGTTCGGACCGAGAAACATTTCGATGGAAACGTTGCTTACCGTGATTGAAGACATTTATCCGACGGCAAAAATTACGCAGGATGAACGGCGGAAGTCGATTATCATTCGGATACGTCCCGAACAAAAAGAGCCGCTGGAATTGCTCCTGAAACAACTCGATGCCGACGAGCCGGGAGAGGAAAAGCGGTATTACAAGTCGTATCCCATCGAGACGGCATTTTACTCACTGACGGAAGGTTACAATTATTATCGACCGATGCAATTTCTCGCCGACTTGGAGAAACTTGCTCCCAGAGCGACAATTATTTTTGATCCGCAAACGCAAGCGTTGATCGTTTGGGGAACGGACGAAGAGCAGAAAGTCATCGAGGAGGCGGTGAAACACTTGATGGGCGACGGCAAAGAAAAAGTGATGGAGCGGATGCACCTTCGGCGAATGAATTTTTTCAGCATTCGACCGATTCTCGTCCGATTATATCCGGGAGGTACCTACACGCAAGCGGACGAGGTGGGACGAACACTCATCGTCGAAGGACATCCGAAATTGCTCGTCAAAGTGAAAGAATTGATCGAATTGCTCGATCCCGAAGAACCTTCGGAAAGCGACCCGATTGTGATGTTCTATAAGTTCGAGAAGGAACCGACGTACATGATGCTTCAAGGACTTCAACGGCTTGTATCACCGCAAGCGGTGATTCTCCCCGACACGGGCAACAAGCAGATTATGGTCATTGCGAAACCTTCCGAGCAGAAAATCATCGAAAAAAGCACCGAGTTAATCGTGAAATCGTTCAAGGAACCAGAAAAGGAACTCCGCCGGTTTCAACTTCGCCGCTTTCCGCAGTGGGTCATCGAATACGCTCTCCGCCGGAAATTTCCCGACGTGAATCCGATGTCCGATTACGCCGCACCCGGACTCATTCTTGTCGAAGGAGATCCGCTGTCGCTTGCCAAAGTCGAAGAATTTCTGAACGTGATTGATCCGCTTGAACCGACGGAAAATGACCCCGTCATCATGTACTACACGTTGAAGACGGCACCGACAGTCATGATGCTTAACAGTTTACGGAGTCTTGCTCCGACGGCGCAGATTGCGACCGACTGGGAAAACGAACGGATTATGGTCGTTGCCAAACCTTCCGACCACGAACTTATCAAACGAAATACGGAATCGATTGCCGACTCCTTTGCGGAACCTGACCGGGACATCAAACGTTTTACCCCCAACCAGATGACGGCGTACCAGTTACAGTCGCTCATCCGCCGCACTTATCCTTCTGCTACCATCACGTTTGATAACAGCGAACGGTATCTCGTCGTTCAAGCCCACCCCGAATTAATGCAAAAAATTACCGCAATGATCGAAACCATTGATCCATCGGGACCGACGGGGAGAGAACTCAAACGTTTTATTCCGAACCGAATGGGGGCTTATCAGATGCAGACGGTCATCCGCCGAATGTATCCGACCGCCACCGCCTCGTATGACAGTAATGAACGGTATCTCGTCGTGGAAGCCACACCGGAATTGATGCCGAAAATTACCGAATTGGTCGAAACCCTTGATCCAGCGGAACCGACGGACACCGAT
>Ga0082212_10009784_pt1 | contig 12325 bp, 13 predicted proteins | sample TergutNt197P3_FD_71548 | JGI IMG/M metagenome (GOLD analysis project Ga0082212, IMG submission 71548) | Neocapritermes taracua P3 segment gut microbial communities from Petit-Saut dam, French Guiana - Nt197 P3 | ecosystem: Host-associated > Arthropoda: Insects > Digestive system > Gut ... | reverse complement strand
AAATTCTTAGCTTTGCTCAGAGCCGTTTTGGGAAGATCATGCACCTTCTTGACGACTGTAATCACCGGTTTGACATACTTTAGGTTTGCAAAAAGCTCCGCCCCCCGGGCGACCGTCTGGAACGCCTTCGTGCCTTTGATTGTGGTCTTGATCGCTTTTGTCGGTACCGAAAGCGCTGTTTTCGTCCCTTTGGATCCAATGATTTCCGGAATGATGTTCCCCGCGATGTAATAGAGTGTACCCACTTCACCTCGTTTGGCAACGCTTTCACCCCAGGTTTCCCCGATAGCGTCAACCATAGCGTCAAGCTTATCCCATTTTTCCAAGACAAAGCAGAACCTGTCAATCACCAAAAAGCTGCGGCTGTTCCAGTGCCCGTTCCGGTACTGGAAGCCGCAAATGCTGATACGCCGGCACTGTTGTCATCCGTCCCCGGGGTGTACGTTGGATAAATCCCTCCTGCAGCAAAAAAGGTTCCACCACATCCTCCAAGGTCCCGCTCTCCTCTCCCAGAGTCGCCGCCAAAGTTTCCACACCCACAGGTCCGCCATTAAATTTCGTGATAATCGCCTGCAAATACTTCATATCCAAGGCATCCAGTCCCCGCGGATCCACTTCCAGCAACGCCAGAGCCTTATCAGCAGTCCGCACCCCAACAGGACCCTGATCCCATATCTGGGCATAATCCCGCACCCGTTTCAGCAGGCGGTTGGCAATACGAGGCGTCCCCCGGGAACGCCGGGCAATCTCGGCGGCCCCAGCCGTTTCCACCTCTGTCTGCAGAATACGCGACGTCCGTTCCACAATCGCCAACAGCTCCTCCTGACTGTAAAATTCCAGACGGCTGATGATCCCGAACCGATCCCGCAAAGGCGACGACAGCAGCCCCGCCCGGGTCGTCGCGCCAATCAGAGTAAAAGGCGACAGAGAAAGGCGGATAGACCGGGCACTGGGGCCCTTGCCGATCATAATATCCAGACAGCCGTCCTCCATAGCCGCATACAGCACTTCCTCCGAAACCTTATTCAGGCGGTGAATCTCATCCACAAACAGAACATCACGAGGCTCCAGAGCCGTCAGCAAAGCCGCCAGATCCCCAGCGCGCTCAATCGCCGGACCCGATGTCACCCGGATGCTGACTCCCATCTCCGCCGCGATAATATTGGCCAGTGTAGTTTTGCCCAATCCGGGCGGTCCGTAGAGCAGAACATGATCCAAGGCCTCCCCCCGTTCCAGAGCCGCCCGAATAAACACCCTCAGGTTCTCTTTCAGACGTGTCTGCCCAATATAGTCCTCCAAACGCTGAGGCCGCAGCATATCATAATCCTGCTTGTCCTCCCCGCGCTCCAGGGAAGCCATTAAACGTTCTTCCACCGAGATCCTCACCTCCTTGCCTGCAGCCCCTTACTTTTTAATTTTTTAATTAGCATTTCATAACCAATATAGTAACAACTGGCCGAGAATATCCTTATTTTACCCGAATAGGCTTTCACTTCTTTTTGCGAAAATTTAAGTGATGTTATATCAGAAAACGCAAAAACCTTGTTAGTCAAAATGGAGGACACATAAATGTTTTCACCTTTGATCTTTATTTTCCATCTTGCGAGAAAAACTGTCAAAAAAACACCAAGCAATACAAACAAGGAAAACATTGTATAAACCCACCATGTAGCTGTACCATTTGGAAATAATGTCATAATAATTATAAAGAATCCAAAACCAACGCAACTCAAAACTCCGCATATAATCCCAGGCCACTTAATAAATCCAGGAACAGTTACTATAAAGTCATCTTCACTCATCCTTTGTTCTTTTCTTTTAGATTCCCTTTCTCTCGAAGTAATCATTATATAAAAAAGTATAGAAGCCAAAGAAAATATAATACCTGTTAAAAACATTTGTTTGAGATCCATGATCAATACCCTCCCTTAGCCAACAACCGCAGCGCAGCCCTTACCTGATCCTCCGTAGAAGTCCCTTCCTCCGTGCTGCGCACCGTTTTCCAAGCCTGTTTCGCCTCCGCCAAAGAAAATCCCAACGCAATCAGAGAATCCAGCACATCCAGCCCGCTTGCCCCATTAGCGCCCAGACCCAACCCTGCACCGGCCCCTTCCCCATCCAACGCCTCCTGGGCTTTCCCCGTCTCAAGCAAGTCCCTCCACATGCCCTCATCAAACTTCCCTTTCAGTTCCAGCACCAGGCGCTGGGCTGTTTTAAGCCCGATCCCCGGCGCCTGAGTCAGTAACATATGATTCCCCAAGGCAATAGCCTGGGCCAACTGAGAACCCTCATAGGCAGACAGCAAAGCCATAGCCGCCTTGGGGCCCACCCCCGATACCCCTGTCAATTTTAGAAAAAGATCCTTATCTCGCGGCGTGGCAAATCCATAAAGGGACATATCGTCTTCGCGCACCACAAGACACGTATATAAGACATATTCCGCTCCCAGGTTGAGAACAGTATTAACCCGGGTGGGCACAGCAACTTCGTAGCCAACCCCAGCCACATCTAAAACAATCTTGTCTGTACTCTTTTCCCAGAGAATCCCCCTCAGCATCCCTATCAAGCTCCATTCACCCCTAACCTTATTAATTTCTACAGATCTACACGAAAATCCTTTATCGGCTCTCCTCTTCTCCTCTTCCCGCGAAACCGCGAAACCGCAACCTACCCCCGCACACTATGGGCATGACACACCGCAATGGCCAGCGCGTCAGCAGCGTCATCCGGCTGGGGAACGCTAGGCAGACCCAGAATCGCTTTTACCATAAACTGCACCTGTTTCTTTTCCGCCTTCCCGTACCCCACCACAGCCTGTTTCACCTGAAGAGGCGTGTATTCAGCAATATAGGCGTTCTTTTGAGCCCCAGCCAGCAACACCACCCCCCGGGCCTGTCCCACAGTCAGCGCCGTCTTCGTATTGCGGTTAAAAAACAGGGTTTCCACCGCCACATGCTCCGGTCTATGAGTGTCCAAAAACGCACACAGGGTATTGTAATGAGCCACCAGCCGGTCCGCAGTACTCAACTCCGTTGACGTTCGCCAGCAGCCATAGTCCAGCACCTTGAATCTTTCCCCCCGTTTTTCAATCAGCCCAAACCCCATAATCGCCGTACCGGGATCAATCCCTAAAATCCGTATGGTTTTCATTCTTATAGATCTTCCGCCTTCAAAGAATCCGCCAATTCAAAATTCGTCGAAACCTTCTGCACATCATCATGATCTTCTAAGGCTTCAATCAGGGTAATAATCTTGCGGGCCTGCTCCATATCGGCAACCTCCACCAAGTTCCCAGGAATCAGGTTGATCTGTGCCTCCTGAATGGGAATACCCTGCTCAGACACCCCCCGCAAAACCTTTTCCATATCATCAGCCTCTGTAAAAACCTCAAAGTTCTCCTCTTGCACATCAATATCCAACGCCCCTGCCTCCAAAGCCAGCATCATAAATTCATCCTCGTTCATCGCTGCGGCTCCCTCTGCAGAACGCGCCTCTCCCGCAGAACGAACCACACGTGCCCAACCCACCGCCTCCGCCAGAGCTTCTTTTGTCACACTGATTTGCCCCTTGCGGGAAAACATCCAGCTGACACTGCCTTCTTCGCCCATGTTCCCCCCGTTTTTGGAGAAGAGGTGACGCATCTCCCCTGCTGTTCGGTTGCGGTTATCCGTTGTAACATCTACCATAACAGCCACCCCACCCGGAGCGTAGCCTTCATAGCGCAATTCCTCAAGCTGTTCAGCTCCGACAGCCCCTGTCCCCTTTTGAATGGCCCGCTGAATAGTGTCATTAGGCATATTGGCCGCCCGGGCATTTTCTACCGCCACTTTCAGTCGGAAGTTGGTATTGGGGTCGCCGCCGCCGGCCTTGGCCGCCACAATAATTTCCCTGCCCAGTTTGGTGAAGATTTTACCCTTTTGGGCATCAGTTCGTGCCTTTTTATGCTTGATGTTTGCCCACTTGGAGTGTCCAGCCATGTCTTTTCGTCTTCCTTTCTGTACCCCTGCGTTTTTACCTATATCCCATATTATAAATATTCATTCGCTCTCCCCGAGCAAACCCTACAACAGTCACACCATAACGGGCCGCCAGTTCCAGCGCCTTATCCGTGGGCGCCGAGCGGGAAATCAGCATCGGGATCCCCGCCCGCACCGCTTTGATCACCAAAGTACTAGGCATCCTGCCCGTGGTATACATACATGTATCCTTCAGCATCCATCCCCTCATCGCCGCATACCCCACACATTTGTCAAAAGCACAGAAGCGCTCCATATCTTCCATGAAGCACAACCTCTCCTTACCTCGACACAGCATGACAGAATGCACATTACCTGTCTTGCGAAAAAGCTTAGAGTGAACCAGCAACCGGTTGGCGTTTTCCAGGATCATCTCGCAGGTATTCGTCGCAGCCTCAGTCGCAGCCTCAGCCTCAGCCACATCCATTCTGTCTGTGCTTATTTTGTCTGCCCCCATTTTCCCCTTCACCTGTACATCCACTCTCCCCGTCTCCCGATCCACACGCAAAGCGTCAATCTCATCCCAGGAAGCAACAACCCCTTCCGTTACAAGATATCCCACCGCTAACTCCTCAAGATAAGCCGGCAGACAGGGGAGTCGTATCAGCCTGTGGCCGTTGACATGAATTGTTAGGTGGTATTCCACAAGAACCTCTTCCAAAGCCTCTTCAAGGGCTCCAACATGTGAACTCATATCGCCACTGACTTCCTCACATCTATAGCGCTTAACAGGAACCGCTATAGTCAAAGACTCCGCAACAAGCGACGTTTCTACACGATCAGAGGTCATCCCATTATCCTCCTGCATCCCTTCAATATCCTGCGCTCATCATACTTCATCCCTCGTAATTGAGCAAGAAGAAATCCCCTTCATGTATACTGGACCAACAGCGCCGGTATTATCGTTCAGCCATACACTGTATTATCAAATGTAACTAACGACACAAATCTCTATGCCCAATGGCGAAAGAATTAGTACCCTATGGACACGGAGCGTCACTAAAAACGTAACTTCCAGACACAAAAACGCTCTCCAAGCCTTGATGTATCAGGCTCGGAGAGCGTTTTTGTGTCTGGAAGTTACGTTTAAGCATTCACCCACTCCTTTGCTTGTTCCCAAGATGCAAAGGAGTGGTATTCATGATCGGCTAGCGCATCTTTTTCCTAAGAATCTTTTTCCTATTGACTTCAAATCCCTAATCTCCTATGATTAAGACAATTCCGTACACTCACCCCCCCATAAAATTATGGGAAAAAAATCGTGGGAATTTAAAGAAAAAAGGTGATAAAAATGAAGAAAATCCTTGTCGACGATTCCAAATGCCTGGCCTGCCATTCGTGCGAGATGGCGTGCAGCGTTGCGCACTCCACTTCCCAAACACTCTACGGCGCCCTGTCGGAACAGGCGCCTCCCGTGAGCGCCATTCATATTGAGGAAGGCAGCAAAGGCAGAGGCTTTCCGCTGGGGTGCCTCCACTGCCAAGACCCTCAATGTGTCAGAGCCTGTGTCACAAAGGCTCTGTATATGAGCCCAGAGGGCGCCATTCTCTGTGACAAAAATCGGTGTATCGGCTGCCACATGTGCTTAATTGCCTGCCCCTTCGGAGTCATTGAAGACCCCCCCCAAGACTCCGAAACATACGCCATCAACAAGTGTGACCTGTGCGCAGCCTCCGGTTTGGATCCCGCCTGCGCCGCCGCGTGCCCCACCCAAGCCCTTGTTTTCGAAGAACCGGACATTTTCAGCAAGAACAAGCGCGTCAAGTTTTTGGTAGAAATGGCGGCTGCACCAGAAGCATACTTGTCAAGAAAATAATCAGAAAATAATATAAATTAGGAGGCAGACAGAATGTGTGAATTTAATCACGGCGCTCACTCTCATCAAACCTTGGATCCCGCGGCAGCTGAAATGCTGGAAAAAGCCAACCGCGAAAACGTTCAAACCGTATGGGACAGATTTGAACAGCAGAAACCCCAGTGTGGTTTCGGCGACTTAGGACTTTGCTGCCGCAACTGCCTGCAGGGACCCTGCCGGATCAATCCCTTCGGCGAACCAAAGACAGCCATCTGCGGCGCGGACGCCGACCTTATTGTGGCCCGGAATCTGCTGCGCACAATAGTCGGAGGCGCCGCGTCTCACGCAGATCACAGCTATATGGCCATCCATTGCCTTAAAGAGGCGGCAGAAGGCAAAGCCCCTTACCCTCTCAAAGGCGTCGAAAAAATCCAGTCCGTTGCTGCCAAACTCGGTCTCTCAACCCAAGGAAAAACCGACAACGAGCTGGCCCTTGAGATCGCCCATGTGGCCCTGGCGGATTTTGGGTCATACTCCGACGAACCCATGAAATGGCTCACAGCCACAGTTGCACCGGAACTGCTAGAAACCTGGAAACAACTCGGCATCCTGCCCAAGAACCCGGACAGAGAAATCAGAACGGCAATGCATCAGACCTCCATGGGCGTCGACGGGTCACCCCTCAACCTTCTTTTATCCTCGCTGAAGCTGGGACTGGTTGACGGCTACGCCGGCCTGCAGATGGGCACCGATGTTCAGGATATCCTCTTCGGGATCCCTTATCCCATCAAGACAGAAGCCAATTTAGGCGTTCTAAGCCCCGACAAAGTCAACATCGTCGTCCACGGACATATGCCTGAAGTCTCAGAAAAAATCGTGGAATGGGCCAAAAAGCTAGACAACGAAGCCATTGAGGCCGGGGCCGCCGGCATCAACATCGCCGGCATCTGCTGCTCCGGCAACGAAGTCCTCATGCGTCAAGGCATCCCCCTCGCCGGCAACTATCTGAGCCAGGAACTGGCCATCATCACCGGCGCCGTCGAACTCATGGTCGTAGACGTACAATGCTTCATGCCCTCTCTCACCAAAGTCGCCTCCTGTTATCACACCAAAGTCGTCACCACAACCCCCATCGGGCAGCTCCCCGACGCGGAACATATCCCCTTCACCCCCGAAAACGCCGACATGAAAGCTCAGGAAACCGTGCGCCTGGCGATTGCCGCCTACGCCAAACGCGATCCCGCCAAAGTTCAAATTCCCACTCATAAGTCGGAAGCCTGGGGCGGCTTCAGTGTCGAAACCATTGTCGAAACCCTGGCCAAACTTGACCCTGTCAGCCCGCTAAAACCGTTGGTAGACAACATCATCGCCGGCAACATACTCGGCGCCGTTGGGGTCGTCGGCTGCAACAATGTCAAAGCCATCCAAGATCAGCAGACCGTAGAAATGGTCAAAGACTTACTGGCCAACAACGTCCTTGTGGTCGCCACAGGCTGCACAGCCCACGCCTTAGCAAAATACGGATTCCTTTCCCCCGCCGGGGCAAAAAAATACGCCGGCAGCAAACTTCTGTCCGTTCTCACCGCCATTGGTGAAGCCGCAGGGCTGAACGAGCCTCTGCCCCCTGTTTTGCATATGGGCAGCTGCGTCGACAACTCCAGGATAGGAGACCTTCTGGGAGCGCTGGCAGGATACCTCAGTATCTCCATCAAAGATCTGCCGGTAGCCGCTTCCGCTCCGGAACTGCAACACGAAAAAGCCGTTTCCATCGGAACCTGGGCCGTCGCCCTTGGCGTCATGACCCATGTCGGTGTGGTTCCCCCCGTGTTAGGCAGTCCCCTTGTGACCAAGGTCCTGACAAGCGACTTGGAAGGCTTGACCGGTGGCAAATTCTTTGTGGAAACCGATCCGCATCTGGCTGCGGAAGGCATACTGGCCCATATCCTTGCCAAGAGAAAGGCTTTGGGAATATGATCTTATCTCAAGAAAAACTCCTCGGTCTGCTTCAGAAATATCCTCCTGAAAAACAGCACACCCTGGCCGTTTTTCAGGATATACAGCAGGAATGCGGCTACCTGCCGAAGGAACACATTATCGAGGCAGCCCAATATCTGAAGACCCCCCTTTCCCAAGCCTACGCTATGGCCACCTTCTATCGCTCTTTCAGCCTGACGCCCCGCGGAAAATATGTGATCAAAGTCTGCGATGGGACCGCCTGTCATATCAAAAACATCCATGAGATGCGGGACACCCTGGCACGGATTCTGGACATTGACGCAGGCAATACTGACAAAGACGGCCTGTTCACCCTTGAAACCGTCAGCTGTTTGGGCGCCTGTTCCATTGCCCCTGTGATGCAGATCAATGACGAATATTTCGGCAGCCTGACCGTGGAAAAGATATATGATATCCTGGCGAAATTTTATGAAGTGGAATCTTATGAAAAAGAGAGGAGTGAAGTATGAAGAAGACGATTTTGGTGTGTTGCGGACCCGGGTGTATTGCTCACAAAAGCCTGGACGTTGCCGCCTCTTTTCAGGAACAGATCGCCTCGTTAAACATGGATATTGCCGTCGAAACCATAATCAAACAAACCGGCTGCCACGGTCTCTGCTCACAGGGACCACTTATCAGGATCATGCCTGACGACATTTCATATTACAGAGTCCGGCCCAAGGATACTGAAGAAATTCTCAGAAGTCTTGACAAGGCTCCGGTAGAACGGCTCCTCTACCGCGACACCACCGGCGCCAACATAAAAAGCCAACACAGAAATCCCTTCTATGCCCCTCAACAAAAACTGGCCCTGCGCAATGTCGGCGAAATCGACCCCCAAAATATCGACGACTACAAAGCGCGCGGCGGCTATGCCGCCCTTAGCAAAGCCCTGACTATGGCGCCGGGAGACATCATCACTGAAGTCGAGAAATCCGGTCTGCGCGGGCGAGGCGGCGCCGGCTTCCCCACAGGACTCAAATGGCGCATCGCAGCCGGTTACAATAATTTTCCCAAATACATTATCCTCAATGGCGACGAAGGTGATCCTGGGGCGTTCATGGATCGCTCCATTATGGAAGGCGATCCCCACGGCGTTTTGGAAGGCATGATCATATGCGCTCTGGCCATCGGCGCCACCGAAGGATATTTGTATATTCGTGATGAATATGCGCTAAGCCTGAAAATCATGAAACAGGCCTTGGCTGATGCGGAGAACGCCGGTATCCTGGGAGATTCGATCCTGGGCAGCACCCAGAGCCTGCATTTAAACCTGGTACGCGGCGGCGGGGCCTTTGTCTGCGGCGAAACCACAGCCATGATCGAATCCATTGAAGGCAGCATTGGCGAACCGCGCGCCGCTTTCGTGTACCCCACAGAACAAGGGTTATGGAATCAGCCCACAGTGATAAACAATGTGGAAACTTTCATCAATATTCCGTTGATTATTAGGGACGGAGGTAATCGCTTCACCCAGACAGGCACCGCGAAGAGCAAAGGCACCAAGGTGTTTTCTTTGGCCGGCAAAGTTCACCACAGCGGTCTGGTCGAGGTTCCGATGGGGACTCCCCTGCGCAAAATCATCTTCGATATCGGCGGGGGCGTCTTAGGAAAACATCAGTTCAAAGCCGTTCAGACAGGCGGTCCTTCCGGCGGATCTCTGCCCGAATCCCTGTTGGACGTTCCTGTGGATTTTGATACCCTGTTAGACCACGGCAGCATGATGGGCTCTGGCGGAATGATCGTGATGGATGAACGGACCTGCATGGTTGAGTTGGCCAGGTATAATGTGGAATTCTTAGCCGCCGAAAGCTGCGGCGCATGTGTCCCCTGCCGGGAAGGTTTGCGCGCTCTGTTAAGCATTTTGACCCGGATAAGCGCCGGAAAGGGCGAACTCAAAGACCTGGAGATCATCAAGAATATTTGCGAAGTTCTGACGCATACATCCCGTTGCGGTTTGGGAAAAACCGCCGCCAATCCGGTGCTGTCAACCATGAAATATTTCTTCGAAGAATATGAGGAACACATCACACACAAGCAGTGCAGAGCAAATGTTTGCAAAATGCCAGACACAGGCGGCGCGAAGAACAAGAAGAACAATAGGATGGAAAACGGCACGAAGAGCAATAGGATGGAAAACGGCGCGAAGAGCAGTATGGAGAACAAGAACAGCACAGACACTATGAACAGTACGAATACCACAAACAGCGATATGGGGGTGGCACAGTGCAAATAGTTATTGACGGAAAGTCTTGCAACGCCGCACCCGGTCAATCCCTTTTGGAGGTCGCGCGACACAATGGGATAGACATCCCCTCGTTATGCCATCATGAAGGCCTGCCGGGCCGGGGCTGCTGCCGCTTGTGCATTGTGGAAACAGAAGATGCCAACGCCAAAGATGCCAACGGCACTGCCAACGCCGAAGATGCCAATGGCACTGCCAACGCCAAAGATGCCAATGGCACTGCCGACGCCGAAGATGCCAATGGCACTGCCGACGCCGAAGATACCAATGGTGTTGCCGACGCCAGCCCCAAACGCTCCTTGGTCATTTCCTGTGTGTATCCCGTTCACGACAGCATGACAGTCTACACAAAATCGGAAAAGGTCATCCGGCTGAGGCGCACACTTTTGGCGCTGCTCATAGAACACGCGCCAGACGCGGAAGGGGCACTGCCCGCGTATTGCCTTGAATACGGCGTGACTGGTTACCATGGGCTTCTTAATATCCGTAAAGATGAAAAATGTATTTTATGCGGCTTATGCGTTAGGGCCTGCGAGGAATTGGGAAATTCCGCGATCCAAATCACCCGGCGCGGTGTTGATAAAATTGTGGCGCCGCCCTTTGACGAGCCGCCGCAAGACTGCATCGGCTGCGCCGCCTGCGCCAGAGTCTGCCCTACCCACGCAATAGACTGTCTCAACGATGACGAGAGGAGAACGATTTGGGACAAGACGTTCCCTCTGGTGAAATGCGCCGCTTGCGGAAAACCTTATGCCACAGCTGACGAACTGGAATGGCTGAAAGAAAAGCTTTTGGACACGGAATTGAACTTGGCTTACTGCCCTAAATGCAGAGGGCGGGCAAGTCGATTTTAGCTATTAACCACTTAGGGACGCGAAGTCAATAAAAAAATAAGAAAATCTTTGACTACTAACCACTGATCACTGACCACTTGCGGGCGTAGCCCGCGTTAGGTTATGAGGGGGAAGAGGACCATAAAAGAAAAAGTGATAGGCACACCTCATCTTGAAGTCAAGTACTGGGTCGAACCCGTTACTCTTCTGGAGACCTGTTATACTCTTGTCACTGCTTCTGTCGGTAGAAATGTCGTTTATTGTTCATTGCAAAGACCTCTGTCTTCGGCCGCAGAGCATGTACGCAACCTCCCAAAGGATCTCAGACACGCCGGAGAATTTCAACTCGTGCAGGACGACTCCGCAAATCACGAGACTGTCGAACAGGTGAAGGAGTACCTGATGGGGCATCGCCGGGATTTCACCTTGCCACTCCACCTGTACGGCACAGATTTTCAGAAAAAAGTATGGCGGGAACTGTTGAAGATTCCGTATGGCACGACAAAATCCTATGGAGATATAGCCAGGGCTGTTGGCACTCCGCGCGGTCCACGGGCTGTGGGCATGGCCAACAATCGCAATCCGTTGGGTCTTATCATTCCATGCCATCGGGTCATCGGGAAAAATGGGGATCTTGTGGGATATGATGGGGGGGTGGATATCAAGGCCAAATTGCTGGCTTTGGAGAAAACTGCCATTTAAGCACATACCTATAACGTGTATGGAGAAAAAGAAAGGGAATAGTTGAATGGATACAGATGCAGGGTGTTTGTCTTCTTATATCGTTAAAATCAAAAGAGTGCGACATACCAATAATGCCTTGCGACAAACCAGTGATGCCCAATCACCTGGGCCAGGCTGTTTGAGGTCAGATGCCTGTCTGCCACACTACGCGACGCCTCACTCGGCAGGGGCCGATTTATGCGCGGATCTTGATAAGGAGATCCTTCTGCAACCGGGACAGAGGTGCAGTGTCCCTACAGGTTGGGCTTTGGAGCTGCCTGACACGGAAACAACAGCCCTCGTGTTTGCCCGCAGCGGCTTGGCAGCACGTCAAGGCCTTTGCTTAACCAACGGCGTCGGCGTGATTGACGCCGACTTTCGTGGAGAAATCTGTGTGTTGCTGAGCAATCACGGTCATGAAGATGTCTTGATAGAGCCGGGGCAGCGCATCGCACAAATTGTTTTTCTGCCGATTCGACGCGCTGGCTTCGAGGTGGTGGAAGATCTGACAGAGACGGAACGTGGCAGTGGGGGATTTGGGTCTACGGGGTAATGGACCCCTTTCGAGTACATGCCGGATTCCGTGAAAGGCTGGGTTCCAGACGGTCGCCCGGGGGGCGGAGCTTTTTGCAAACCTAAAGTATGTCAAACCGGTGATTACAGTCGTCAAGAAGGTGCATGATCTTCCCAAAACGGCTCTGAGCAAAGCTAAGAATTT
>Ga0082212_10009783_pt1 | contig 12325 bp, 13 predicted proteins | sample TergutNt197P3_FD_71548 | JGI IMG/M metagenome (GOLD analysis project Ga0082212, IMG submission 71548) | Neocapritermes taracua P3 segment gut microbial communities from Petit-Saut dam, French Guiana - Nt197 P3 | ecosystem: Host-associated > Arthropoda: Insects > Digestive system > Gut ... | reverse complement strand
AGGATGATATCGCCATAGATAAAATCCTGAAAAAGATGAAATCTTTGAGAAAAGAAATCATGGATATCATCAAGCCGGCTATCAAGGAAGCGGTTAAGAAGGATAACAAGGGAAAAGGTATCTTGGCCTCAAGAGTACAACACCCCATGATCAGTGGATTCTTTGGAGATGGCAACGGTGGTACATTTACAGATCTTCTGATGAAACGTACCATAGCTAAGAACTTAAATACACTGGAATCGAATAGTGGTAAAACTTGGAATGAAGTTTGTATAATGATCAAGGTTGAGATCTCTTCCACCACATCCTCAAATGAAAACCAGTGTTTCAATTTATATCGAAAAACGATAGAATCCTCTCTCCAAGATCTGGTGAATAGAGGTATCATCAGTTTCCGGAAAGAGTATGTCGTCGTTGTGTCTCTAACATATGCTCACTATTCTATTTACATCAATAAGGATTATCTCAAGAAAGGTATAGATCTCAAGTCACTGTTATCGACCAATTTCTCTGAAGAGGCTCTCGACGATTCCTATGAAGGGGAGCCATATGGAGAACGGAAATCTCAGGATCAAGAGATTGAAGACGGTATGATTGATGATCCTCTGAAACCAACATCCGATCATCCGATCAGAGATAAATTCCAGGATGCTGATAGGGTGATAAGTCGCGGTGGAGCTGAGGCTAAAAAGAAAGTCAACAATGCTATCAACGTTGGTAAAGTTGCTGTAAAACCAATCAAGAGAACTAGTGGATGGATCAACAATCTAGTGAACAGATTCCGAGATGCTAAGGAGACTAAAGTTAAAGAAGACTTAGCTGACCCTAGGGCTCGAAGAACGTTGTATAGTGCCATCAAGAAATGTATCATAGGTGGAGCATTATTCAAGGCCGGTGTTCTACTCAATCCCATATTTTTATTCTTGGCCATTACTCGAAAGATTGGTAAGAAGGGTAATGAATCAAGAGTTCGAAATGAAATGGTTGGAGAACTGAAAGCCGAGCTGGAAATTCTTGATACGAAAATCCAGGATGCTGATAGAGCAGGAGACAATGCCGCTAAGTATAAGATGATGCGATTCAAGACTGAACTTGAAAAGAAACTGATTCGAGTCGGTGGTGGTAAGTCAGCTGTTGCTAGAGCCATCTAGGGGGTGAATGAATGCCAAGTTTATTCGAACGAGTAGTGTTTGGAGAAGCAGATGAAGAAGCCCCTGATATCAGTGATCCTAACCTTCCAGAAGAAGCTGCTACTGGCCCCCCTGCTACTGATGAGATGGATGCCCCTCCCGATGTTAGTGCTCCAGATTTTGGAGCCGGTACAGAGGATCCATTAGCTACAAACACTGGTATGGAAGAGGAACGGGAAGAACCTCTCCGAGTCAGTGAGAAGATATCACTAGCAATGAATGCTAGTCTATATCAAAGATTCCTCACATTACTAAATACTGTGAATAATCAGATATCAACGATTAAGGGGAATAACGATGTTATTTATTCAATATCCCCCACTAGTCTTGAGACAATGGAACCTTTAACCAAGCTATCTGAAAACCTCAGTATGTATTTAGCAAATAACTTCCTCGATTGTAATTATAGCAAAAATCGGTTATTCTACAATAAGTGTGTAAACCTCCTGAAACTTCTGGACGATCAATTCACTAAAGAACTACGTAAGCAGAAACCTCAGGAGGAGTAACATTTATTTAAAACTGATAGGAAGTATCTGTAGTCAAAAATAACTTCTAGAAAATTAATCATGTAAAGGAGATAAAATTATCATGGCTTATACGAATTCAGATCTCGGTTCTTGGTTTGGTGAAGCGGCTGGATCTAGTGTAGCTAACCTTGCCAACTCGAGGAGTGCATTTGAAGTCTGGTCAGACGGGAAATCGTTTGCTGAGCATTTCGAAGATCTCTACGAAAACTACAAAACCAACGCTGGTATCGATATTAAGAAAGATCTCGGCCCGATGGTCAGTGATCGTGGTTTCATGGAAGGATATAAAATGGACATGATGGAGCCTATCTTTGAAGGCTTCAGAAACATTTCAGAACATGATCCTCATATCGAATCACACATCGAAAACGTCAGCCGCCTCTGGGATGCTAAAGTCAGGCAGTATAGTGAGTCTGCCTCTACGACTGCATTCCTTCCAATCGCAACTCTCGAATTTCCGGTGTTGGTGAAGCAGTTCTTTGCTTCTATCACCAAGGATATTATCGAAGTCGAAACCGTTAAAACTCCGAACATCGTAAAACATATCAAGACCCTCTATCTCGTCAACAACGAGACCGGCGATATGTACGAATATCCGCGTTGTATCTTCGACGGCACATGGGAGAAGATATGGGATGCAGCTAAAGGTTTGCCTTTCGACAGTGAGCTCGCGATTCCGATCAGCGGTGGCCAGTGTTGGAACTTCGATCTTATTCACTTCGGCACAACCGGCACACTTCCTGGTGGTCCTCCGACTGGTGGAGTAGATCCTGATGCTCATAACTGGATCAATCAGGCTCAGAAGCTCAGCTTCAATATCCGGATCGTTGCTATCGACTATGACAATACGGCGAACGGTGGTACACTCGATGGTACAGCCGGCAAGGGTGAAAGAATACCGCTTCGTGGAAATGGTATCACAATCGAACTGTCAACTGGTGGTACACTCGTAAACGGCGACCTGAACTTTGAGTATGCAGGCGAAGTCGTTGAAGACGTTGTTTCCGGCAAGGTTAACTTCCAGCAGGGTACTATGTCGATCTCTTCGGCCAATGGCCAGACGACGGCAATCTACCTGGAAGGCTATCTTTCGAATGAGAATAACGTACGTAACGTATCGGTCAGAGAACAGCGTACACTCCAGAAGTTTATGATCGAAGACGGGCCCCGTTGGAACATGCCGTTCTCCATCGAGGAAATCGAAGACGCATCGGCTCTCCTCGATATGAACTACTACAATCGTATGGTCGATGAGATCGTCCGGACCCAGGAAATGATCGAAGGTCAGACGGTTCTTAAGTTCTTCGACGATGAATTTAAGAAGTATGACGGCATTGATACCGACATCTATAATCTCGAATCGATCGTGCATCGCGGCTTTGTGGATCTGAATACTCCGGTAGGTTTTGCCGGTGATCCCTTCCAGTATATGGCAAACGCAGTTCAGTTTGCTCTGAAGGGTATGATTCATAAACTGACAGACGCTGCTAAGCTCGACAAACTCAGTTTCGTTATTATCGGCAACCCGATGGCTACTCAGCTTCTGTCCGAGTGGACAACTTGGAAGATGGAACAGGGCGCCAGCATCGGTGGTATTCAGGTTAACAACAGCTATGGTTTTGCGACAGATATGGGCGCTTCCGTTCGTGTCGTAGCCAGTAACCAGATTAAACCATATACCGATAATACCGTGACAACCGGCAACTATCCGACATTCGTTGCTCCGACCGGATATACGGCCGCCAAGGAACTGAAGCTTCGAGTAATCGCTTATCCGACCGATCCGGAACATGTTTCCTTCCGTCACCTGAAGTATACCTCACATCTGTTGGCGACACCGGCTCAGAGTGCTTACATGGCCGGCCCGAATGCTCCGAATGGTGCATACAACATTGTGACAGCAACTTCACGTTACAAGGACATAGCTATCCAAGGCCTGCAGTGTGAGTTAATTATGATTAACTCCCAAAAAATTTATGGTAGAAAATCTTAATTGATATCACCATATAAACTATTATTGGGTATCTGGGGGATATCCCCCAGATACCCAATAATCCTCTTATATTAATATCACATATTCATCATTATTACCGAAATGACTTTTATTTACAATAACATCCACCACATGATCTTTGTATCTATTCGTATTATCTACCACGAATAGATACTTCTCACATTTGAAATTATCGAGGCATATCTCAATCCAGTCATCACATGATTTTTTACTAACTGGAACATCCAACCATTGTTCTTTATCACCATAAGGAGGACATGTAAATAGGCAATCATATACCCCAATAGATGCGAGACAATTACCTACCGTTACAGTAGCCCGATCCTGTATTGATAAATCTTCGATAACTCGATTCGATTCATTGACATGGATGGGACTAATATCTTGACCTATGTAATGTTTACCGGATGATACACATCCCAACATTCTACCACTAAATCCACTAAATGGATCAAATATTGTATCGTATTCAGATAGATATCTGTATATTAATAGCTTAGCTCTACCTGCTGAAAATACTGAAACTCTAGGGGCTATTCTACTGATAGTGAATCCCTGAAGTATTTTATTAGGATTTAGAGTATTGATATAAATGCTTCGGTTCCTGATAACTTTCTTCAAGAGTTTGTCATCGTACCATGCCTGATAGGGACTGAACGATCCTTTCTTATTGGCCCGGTATATTGAAGGGTGGAAATGTCGAATAATCCGATCCCCCTCTTGGTTACGAGTCGATAGTTTAAGATATTGCGAAGATGGATCCAAACGAAGAAGTTGTTCCCAGGAGTTCCATAGTTCTTTATTACTGTATATAGGTTGTGGATAGGGGATACGTCGACATATCAAAAATTGTTCTTTAATGAACTCTTCAAAATCACATTCAAGATCTTTCATCATCCTAGAAAATGAATCCTTAAATTTCAATTCCAGAATTATATTATACTTAATCCCATCAGGAATAGATTGTAGTCGAATTTCATCATATTCTTCTCTGGAGTGTAACCCATTATAGTCATTTTTATCAGCATGAAAAAACGCTCCGTCAAGGTCTACTACCATTACCAGTGTATCGGAATCTTTTTGATATATTCCATAATCCCAAGAGTGAGTAACATTATTATGACTGAGAGACTCCTCTTTTTTGAAATAATATTGGGAACTTTCCATGACGTTCGTAAATGCATTCTCGAACTGTCGATGTAGTTTATTCGTTCCCTGGGAACCCAGTACTGTTTTTTGAAACAATTTCCTACGATCTTCATCCGTCAGGTTATCTCGAAATTCCCTATAACCATCTCTCAGAGCATTGTAGATCACTCCTTTAACTTCATCCGATAGGGATTTATGATTGAGTGATTGTCTCAATTTTACTACCTCGAGTTCTTGATGGCTCAATCCATCCCAGTATGCTTTAGAATTGGTTTGATTAACTCTAGAGTATGCTATACGCTCCTCTTCTGAAATCCCAATCCACCAGTTTCTTATTTCAGCATATTCTCTCTTCGCTTCAGGGGAGAGCTGACTATAGTATTCTTTTCTCTTCCTAGAATAAGCTAGTTTTTCTTCATCAGACTGACTATGATACCAATCTTTGGCTTGTTGAACATTCTGTTCTTTGTAATGATCACTTTGGTTTTGATACCATTCCTTTCGACTATTCGACCAATTCTTCCTAAACTCTGGATCATCTATCATTTTCTGAAGTCTAGCTGCGACCATGATTAGAGATCGTTCTTGTTTGATTTCAGTAGAAAGGGACGCTTGATATTTTTTACTATTCTTTCCGATTTTGTCATTAATTTCTTTTCGCCTCTCTGGGGATAAATTGGTTATATAGTCAAGCCTACGGATAGCAGTATATTTTTTTCGACAATCATAACACCTAAAACGTTTATCAGAGCTTTTTCGATATTGTCCATACGAAATCTCCATTTTGATCTGACAGTCCATGCATGTAGTGTCGATCCTATCTGTATCTTTCATTGACATACCTCCTTACTCTAATAGAATATATTATGGTAACGGTAATGTATCCACCAATATCTTAAATCTGATATTGTAGTGCCATTCGGGTTTAACCCGAATGGCCCTACCTTGCTATCCATATTTAGATTCTTTATATACAGCTATTATTACCAAATCCCTAGTGATATTATAATAGTTCGGGTCCCAATAATCAAATCCTGTTTTACCTCCTTTACCTGGATCTGGTGGTGGGATGGCGTTATTACCATATAATACAATATCTGTTTTTAAAACAGTACCATCCTCATCTTTAAAGATGACAGTAAAACTGGGTCGATCTGCTGTTGGAACTCCTAAGTGAAATAGTTTGATTGATGAATTCATGTTAACTCCTTTCTTGTTGATTTATTCCTAGGATTATGGGACTGACAGTCCCATAATCCTAGTACTTTTTGGATATGAAGTCAGACTATGATATAATGATTAACGACTCGAAGGAGATGAGATAGATGTCAACAGCAATCAATGAAAGCTTTGAAGACGAGCACGGCATCAGTGATAAGAGCCCAAAGAAAAAATATAATCATAGATGGTCTTATGCGGCTGGACGATGTGTTTGTATTAATAAGGAATGTGGTATGGCACACCCTCACTACCTAATAGTATCTTTAACCGATGATAATGAAAAATATCCTCATGGGTATGTGAGTAGTACCCCTGGTGGTAGGGGTAAAGTACTAGAAGTGCTTACAGAGGCATCCGATGTCTACACAGAATTAGGAGACGCAGAGACCCTACTTGAAGGTTTCATGAATCATTTCCCAAAGTGTTTCAAAGATAATGAATCATTAGAATATCTATCAGAGGAATTCCGAGAAGATCATACCGTCCCTAGAAAGTTTGTTGACATCCCCGGGAAGGTAAAAGATAAGTCCATCGATGATCTGGGCATGCTCGATAAAAAGGGAAAGACTAATATCGTCAGTGGTGGACCTATACATAGTGTTAGGAGAGAAGGTAAAGCTCCTCCTGATACGAAACAGGCTGAATTAGCTATGGGAACATTGGGTCGATCAATCATCAGTGGTAAAGGTAAAGTCAGTCAAGCTACAATGAATACCATATCCAATCTCATTAATAATAATGGATTGATAGGAAAATGGTCCAGAAGTGGGAATAGAGACTTTAAGCGAATTAAGGTTGACTTGGCCGAGAACACCAAACTGGATATTGAGTTCGTGCCTCCCAACAATATCAAATCTCCGGACTTCATAAATCGCTATGTCAATGGGAAAGAGTCGATAGGTAAATTTCTGCGTCGTTCTCCTGATATCCATGTTCGAATATCTAATAAAGTATTCAGAGAATTTACTAAGGGAGAGCAACTGAATACTCTGATGAAAGATATTGTCCAGTGGTATGATTATGGAATCGAAGAGTGTGCCGATGACATAACCCAAGATTTACTCAAGTCGGGAAATACGGTTAAGCAGCTTGTGGCCACGACTCCTCTTATGGGATTATTAACATTACCACTATCAATGTTATTGATATTTGATAATGTGACACCATCTGAGAAGTCAGATAATAAGTATTCCTATTTCATTGATGATGGTAATTCAATCCGAGATACAGTGACTCGTTTCTATCGAACAATGAAACTTTCCCCAACAGCTAGCAAAGAAGAGCAGCAAAAAGTACTTGATGATCTCAAAGAAGCCATCTTCCATGTTTCCAAATTAGCAACATATGGAGAGTTTGTTCAGTCATATCAAAAGTTACCAGAAGCCATACAGACATGGTGTGAAGGTGGCTATGAGAATACCATCAATGAGATTGAAGAACGATGGATAGCTGAACAGTGTGAGAGTAAAATATTTACTGAGGCTCCCAAAGTTAAAAAATTAAAGAAGATACCAAATGATATCATAGCTTATGTTCTGATTGAGGGAGAAGCTATACGAGATGCTAATGATAAGTTTCTTATAGTCTCATATCTATTAGGTAAGCTAGAGATAGTGGATTGGTATATTGAGTTACTGGATGTTGGTAGTACACGATATATCGTTCCTCATAGTAAAGCCCATTTGGTCAATCTACGAACTCAAATGTTGGCTGCCTATCAAAAAATTATGGCTATCAGGATCCCATCACCCAATGATCCAACGGTGCGTGTTGACTATCCTCAAGGATACGAAGGCTAATACGTTGATAGGGAGAGAGGACATCCTCTCTCCCTATCCAAGCTAATCCTTATATCGGGTGATCTTATTATAATCATACTCCGGCATTTTGAGATTGGGGTCGACTGGGTATCTATAATTGTTATCATTCCAGAGAGTTACCAGATATTTCCAGTTAGTTACACCCAGTGATGGATGCTGCTGATTGAGTTTATCCATTACCGAGACTAATTCATCTTTGGATAATGTACTTGTGTTTTTCCCATGATCATAATATTTATTCTCATCCAGAAATAGACATGCTCCATTACACCAATTTTCTTTATCTTGCTCACTTCTAAATACATGAAAGTGGTGAATATTTTTTTCCTTATCTCCCATGGCGATGATAAGTCCAGCCTTTTTAGGCTTTCCTGCTATTTTTGTTTCACCAGGAATTCTCCCAGCCATCTCACTGATGTAATCAATATTACCGATGACAGTATCCATTAAATCATTATTCTCATCATGTATTATTGAATCAACAGCATCACAGTTTTGAATAACGGTATCCATGAGATCATCTACATTATTATTCATTTTCTCACCATATCTTTTCCTTTCATATCACCCCATGTTCCTGAAATGTTTTTAACATTTTCGGAAACTGAATAACCAGCCACTCGACAACGAATTCTTCATCCTTAGATGTAAAGAAGTTACTAAGCCCACTTTCATACATATACCCATGAATGATTTCATGACAGAGAACCTGATTACGATATCTTTTTCGCAGTTCCTCAATATTAGGATACTCTCCCGAATCAGTTAGAAGATTCTTCTCAATCCCGATTACCTTATCCATAAACTCATGAAATCCATCGGCTCGCGCCAACCGATGTTCCTTATCGGCACTTGATTCTATGAAATCATAATCAGTTCCCAGTATATTGATCTTTCTTTCCGATTCCCTTGGTTTTTTAGACTCATTTCCCATTATTTTTCACTCTCCTTTCTTTATCCCATCTTCCATACTCGAACGAATTCTGATAGATGCCACCAGAAATAGTATTGTCCGACGTAGATTATTTTCCCAATGATTTTATTTCTCTTTCCCCATTTGAAATATGGATTTTTATTATCTGGGTAGAACCAATGAGGAGGTTCTGTCGAGATATAATAGTCTGGAATACCATCCCCATACTTCCATTGAAATTGCTGACAGGTGCAGTCAACAAAAACTTCACTACTCCCATCCTTTTCAGTAATCGAAGACCAGGTATGTTGATATTGCCAATCTTTAGGATTACTCCCTAGGGTATGTTTCAACTCCCCATGGTATTGATTGACTATGTATTCTGTCCCATGTCTGAGATTATATAAATTAATCGTGTCGACCAACATCTCGTGGGCTAGATCGCATAGTCCTCGATAGTCGACATTAGCTCCATCTTCAATGATGTATTTCTGACAAAGCTTACCTCGGATTTCAAGAACGAAAGTTCGGATTATCAAGTTAGATATCATGATCATTATTCCTTGACATTTGTTTCTGAAATTTTGTTGAAAATCTCGATTAAGAACCAAGACATGCGATTAATAACTTCGTTTTCTTCGGAGTCACTCAAATACATTTGGCCTGTTTCAAAATCGATACAAACATCAGTCTGGGTATGATCCCCCAAGATAACTAAGCTCCGATCTGCTTCACGCTTTATGCTATTGACAAATAATAGTTTACTTGAATATTCACCGGGTGCTGTATCACATGTTCCCATATAATATTGAACTACGGATTCCCCGCTAGTAGATCTGCGTTCAGATAAAAGCGTCAGGTCACCAGACTCCACCAAGCCTTCTAATTCTAAGAGAATGTTACCAAAATAGGGAGATGTGTCGGTGTTATGAAATTGACTATTATCTGGGAAATGGGGTAACAGATCTCCGCCTCTTTTGAACGGATAGATAGCATAAGCTGCCTTTTCAATTGATTCAATAAGTTCTTCTAGTAATAATGGACGCATGAGGATACCTTCTTTCTCTATATAGTATTAATAGAATATATCAGTGTAAGTATCGCATATGCGATACTTACACTGATAATCATTCATCTTAATGTGACTAATAGTAGTTTAGTCAGGGGCTCGCTTCGAAGTAGAGCAACACTTTCATCTCTGGATATCACAACACTCGGACAGTATAGATCTAATGCTGTATATATCTCATCATCATCCCATAATACAAATGACGCAGGATCTTCGGTTGTTTCTATGAAGGTGTCTCCAATTAATTCCTTACGGGGATCACCATTTAATGTGTCAATTGAGACTGTTGTTCTAGGAGGCATCATTGTATTATTCTCATGAGTATCTCTCCATAGAGGATTAGTCGTTAAATCAGGATAAGCATCAGTATCAATTGATCCCAAGAATGTATGAGCCCCTTGTATAAATTGATCAACATCAATAGTTGAATCATCAGGAGCACTGATAACTGTAATATCTCCATCTTCATTCTCAAACATCAACATGACATTTCCACTCACTTCGAGTTGTGGTAACTTCTCAAAACTTGTTCCATTGAATTTATAGAGACCTGGTTCTCCTGTAATAACTTCACAAGCATATATGGTTCCATCCATGGCTTCAAAAAAACATTCCAACGGACGAGGACACATACTCACGAATGTTTTACTTTCCCTATGATATCCTAACGTTCCAAGGTTGTGAGAAGACAAAAAAATATCTTTATTTGAAGTTACGGCTGTCTCTAGTATTACTTCAGATTGTAATGCCAGTGATAGAGGAATAACTCTTAAGTGAGGAACTAAAACCTTTTTCAAACTGATATTAAATGTAGCCACTCCACCTTCACAATCAAACACATCAGGTGATACCCAGAAGTTACTCACCTTGTCATAGACAGTTTTCTGTTCTCTAGCTAATACCGTTACTGTGGCTAACATTCCAGAAGGCTCATCATTGACATACAGTTCAAAAGTGTAGACAATTGGATCTGGAGTATTATTTCTGGGAATGGTCCATGTCACAGAATATTGGACATCACTAGTCTTTGTTAGTGTCTTATGGGGCATATCTATCATAAATGTTTTGAATTCAATTCCCATAAGGGAAGGATGATCTTTAGTATATACCTTTAGATCTGGTAGGCTATCAACTATCATTGCCACAACTATCACACTCCTTTAATACTAAGTATTAAAGGAGATACAAATATGACTTCAGATACTAAAACATTTAACCTTAAGACAACTAAGTTAGCACAACCTCAATATACTGTAACATTTAAAGATTGGAATGGTAGTGTACTTAAAAGTGATACTGTATTACATGGACAACCTGTACAGTTGCTCCATACTGTCCCATATGGCATAGTGTTTGTTATGTAGATGATCGTTTTATTGCATACGGATGGTATGGTGATGCGATTGCCTATTCAATTGATGGAATTGCCTGAGATTCAACTAATGGGCCATCAAATGAATTAAAGCGTGATGTTCGTAAAATGATTTATAGATCAAATCTAATAGTCGCAGTGGCCTATCCCAATGTTAATAGTTCATCTGATATGGCATTAAGCGGTGTCATTAGTAAGACCTAAAAATAAATTAAGGTCAAAATAAAGAATGAAGGTGTAGAGGGATTAATCCCTCTACACCTTCATATGTATTATAAATACTCCGAGTTACGATATTTCAGTAAGCGATTCTTACGAAGAGTTTCTAACCGTTCCTCAATAACTTTACGTTGGGAATCTAGCTGAGCTTGAGTTCTTTTAAACCCACACGGAGTTTTTTCTAAGAGTCAATATATATCGTATAGTGCTTTACAACTGGGAATACCTTGTTCATTAGTATAGAATGATACACATTCTACTGTTTTTCCGATTAACCCCAATCGCATAATAGTATCTTTGTGATTCCTTTTATCTTTTCTTCCTTTACTCACAATCTTCTTTATTTGTGGTCCTGACATGATTTCTTCTTCTCTCCCTTTCTTGGTCTTCTAAGTATTTGACTTCACTCCTAAGAGTATCAATTTCTTCACACATTTTTTCAATGGCTATACATATGTGAGTAGCTCTACCGTAATTCTGAGCTTCCACACATTCTTTAGTTGCAATCTCCAAGAACTCTTTAGCAATTCCATGATATTCGTTTTCAAAATATTCGTCGATTTGAACATATCCGTTCAGTCCACCGATGGCATGATTAATCCTATCTGTTATTTGTTTCTGCTCAATACTATGAATAGATCTGTTTTCATCTGACATATTACTTACCCTTTCTTTTTTTAGTTTCCATAAGTTTATTTAACACATGATCGATCACCCCACTAGCCACATCCATTGCGATCTGACTCCCTGCTGCCTTACTATGCCCTCCTCCTTCCATAACCTCAGCAAAGGTCATGGCAACATCAATATCATCCTTTAGAGTTCGAT
>Ga0082212_10009782_pt1 | contig 12326 bp, 13 predicted proteins | sample TergutNt197P3_FD_71548 | JGI IMG/M metagenome (GOLD analysis project Ga0082212, IMG submission 71548) | Neocapritermes taracua P3 segment gut microbial communities from Petit-Saut dam, French Guiana - Nt197 P3 | ecosystem: Host-associated > Arthropoda: Insects > Digestive system > Gut ... | reverse complement strand
TGGATATAACCTTTTGTTTTTCTGCCATACCCCCGACTCAAAATTGCAATTTGATGATTTTGAGATAGAAGGTTAGCAAGATACTCTACCATTGGCGTTTTTCCGGTGCCCCCCACGCGCAAATTCCCCACACAGATAGTGGGAACAGGAAAATTTTCAGGATGGCGATAGGCTTTTCTACGCAGGGCGGCGAGCATACCGTAGAGGAGGGAGAAGGGGGAAAGGAGAAAGGAGAAGGCAGAAGGCAGAAGGCGGTGCGAGGTATGCGGTGTAAGGTGTGAGGTGCTTTTGTTCATGTGGTAAAGAAACAGTAAATATTTCAATGATTAGAGGTGTTGTACAGTTTCTTCGTCTAATCCTGTTGCAGTAATAATGTCGGATATGGACATTCCAATATTTTTCATGTTTTTTGCAACATTTAGCTTTCCTTTTTCCATACCTTTTTCCAATCCTTCACTAAAGGCTTCGCGGTAGCCGGTATCAAAAATGGCAAACCAATCGGTCATGCTTTTCCAACTTTTGAAATATGCCCAACTTTCTTGATCACTAAAATTACAAACCCTTGCTTTTTCCATAAATTTGTCAAAAATAGGATTGTGCAATTCTTCCGGAATGTTTTTCATATCTGCCATATTCTTAATGAGATACATCCATTTGTCAAAACCTGTTTGTAATTCTTCTAAGGTTTTATTAAATTTGGGCATTTCAAGGTAGATAAACGTCAGTTTGTCGTAAAATATTTTATGAGAATCAGTATCCGTCAATTTCACATCGTAGCGAAATTTTTCAAGATTGTCTTTATCTTCAGGAAACACAAAATTCAGAATGGCAATGCAATATATTGGTTTTAGTTCGTAGTTCCAGCCCGGTACCTTTGCTTGCTCTCTGATAGGAAAAGTGCTGTAAAAAACCATACGGTCTTTGAAAAAATCGTGCGGCGCCTTTTGCATTTCTACAATAAAATGATCACCCGTATCGGTAACACAATACAAATCGAAAATAGCATTTCGATAATTTGCGTTCGACTCCAATTGTTCATTTTTAAGAAATTTTAAGGAAACAATTTTTTCCTGCTCGTTTTTAAGAAGTTCATTTAAGAAATCAATGAGAATATCTTCGCAATCTTCTTCACCGAATAATTTTTTAAAGCCGAAATCGGTGTATGGGCTAATGAAAGTTGAATTGAAAAACATAGTAGTAAATTTTAGTGGTTAATAATTGGTTTTTATTCGGCGCAAATATACATCAATTATTTAATAATCAAAATTTTGAAAAAAGTTCAAAAACTGCAAAAAACGATATAAAAATTGCAATTTTTAAGGTAAAAACTGCAAAATGTAAAAAAGTGGGTTTTCTGAGTTTTTGGTTTTTGGAAGAAAATGGAAGAAAATGGCGATAAAAATTTCTCAAATTACAAATCACTGTTTTTTTTCCCAAATGCGACTCCCACTTTCAAGCCAAAAGTTAACGTAACACACTTCAATCTGTCAATAAATCCGTGATGATATTGTTGCGGAGTTTTTGTTCCGATGCCCATTCCGGCGCCAACAAATCCCTCTAAAACCAACCATTTTCTTGTCCATTGATAGCCGGTGCAGCCCATTAAAGTAACCCACGATGAGAGTGTTCTGTTGTTTTTTTCTTCTGTAAAAAAATCGTGATGGAAGTGAGAAAATGCAAGTTCCGGCTTTACATAAAAACCGTTTAACGGCTCAGGAGATTTTGAGTAAAGAATAAATTTGTAAGACACGCGAAGCAAGCCGCCTTTCGGGTTTACTTTAAATTTATCGTGTCCCCAGCCAATAACTCCTGCGGTTATCTCGAAAGATTGTCGCGGAAAAGTGGCACGCTCGTAAGTTACTTTGGTTGAACCGGTAATGAAAGAAAGAAAGGTAACTTTGATAGCATTATTATACACTCTTTCTTGAGAATAAGTTTTTATGAATGAACATATTGTAATGCTCATCAGAAGAAAAACAATGATATTTTTTTTCATACAGAAAATTAAAACTCCGCATTTTGCGGGGTGCGTGGAAATGGAATGACATCGCGGATATTGCCCATACCTGTGATAAAGAGCATCATACGCTCGAAACCGAGTCCGAAGCCGGCGTGGGGCGCCGTGCCAAACTTTCTGGTTTCTAAATACCACCACACATCTTTTTCCGGAATGTTGAGTTCGTGGATACGGTTCAACAACTTGTTGTAATCGGCTTCGCGCTCGGAGCCGCCAATAATTTCGCCGATTTTCGGAAACAGCACATCCATAGCGCGAACGGTTTTGCCATCCTCGTTCTGTTTCATATAAAACGCCTTAATAGCTTTCGGATAGTCGGTTAAGATAACCGGCTTTTTGAAGTGATTTTCAACTAAATATCTTTCGTGCTCCGATTGCAAATCCACGCCCCATTCTACTTTATACTCAAATTTTTTACCCGATGCTTTCAAAATTTCAATCGCTTCGGTGTAGGTTAGGCGCACAAATTCGTTGTCAATTACAAAACGCAACCGTTCAATAAGTTCTTTATCAAACATATCATTCAAAAATTGAATATCATCACGGTTGTGTTCCAACACATAATTCACCAAAAACTTAATAAAATCTTCGGCAAGGTTCATATTGTCGGTAATATCAAAAAACGCCACTTCGGGTTCAATCATCCAAAACTCGGCTAAGTGTCTGGGCGTGTTGCTGTTTTCTGCTCGGAAAGTAGGTCCGAAAGTATAGATTCTTCCTAACGCCATCGCGCCGAGTTCGCCTTCCAGCTGACCGGAAACGGTGAGGCTGGTATGCTTTCCGAAGAAATCTTGCGCAAAATCAATGTCGCCTTCAGAATTTTTCGGCAAGTTGTTCAAATCGAGCGTAGTAACGTTGAACATCGCGCCGGCGCCCTCCGCATCAGAGCCGGTAATGATGGGCGTGTGCATATAGAAGTAGCCGTGGTTATTGAAGTAAGTATGAATGGCGTATGACAGCGCGTGGCGCAGCCGTAGTACGCAACCGAAATAGTTGGTACGTGGGCGCAAGTGCGCAATTTCGCGAAGAAACTCCATGCTGTGTCCTTTCTTTTGCAACGGGTAAACTTCCGGATCGGCAGTGCCGTAAATTTCAATAGTTTCTGCCTGAATTTCAACGGCTTGTCCTTGCCCCTGCGATGCTACCAACTTGCCGACCACGCGCAAGCACGCGCCGGTAGTAATCTGTTTCATAATATCTTCAGAAAAATTGGCGAGGTCGGCAACCACTTGAATATTATGCACAATAGAGCCGTCGTTTAACGCAATGAACGCCACGGCGTTGTTGCCGCGTTTGGTGCGCACCCAGCCTTTAACTTCTACTTGGCTTCCGATGCCGAACTTTTCGGGGGTTTTTAAAATATCTTTAATCATAAAAAATGAGGTATGCGGTGTGAGGTATGAGGTGTGCGATGTGAGAGTAGAGGTTATACCACATACCTCATATCGCATTTGGGCGGCAAAAATAAAAAAGTCCGCAGATCTGCGCTGATTTTCACAAATTATTTTTCTGTGCAATTCTGCGCAAATCTGTGAAAATCTGTGAAAATCTGTGGACAAAATTACCTCCGCTGAACCTTCCGCAACCAAATCGGCAAAACCATCAACCCCAGCGCCAAATACGGATAGTATGAAATGGCGCGCCACAACACGGCTACAGCGGCGTGGCTGTGTTCCGGAAAGTCGTTCATAAAGAATGCGGAAAAACTGATTTCGGCGATGCCGCTGGCGCCGGGTGTGGGGCTAATCAACAATATTACCCACATTACCAATTGTTTGGTGAAAATTAACAACTGTTGTAAAATATGAAATCCTAAGTCCGGATTAAGCGCTAAGATTAAGAAGTTGAGCACCATAAACCGCGCTGTCCAGGTGAGGGCGGTGGCAACAAATGCTTTTGCCCAATAGCCAAACGACTTGCCTTTCAATTCAATGGAAGAAACAATAAGTTCATCACCCACCTCTGCCATACGAGGTTGCCATTTCTTTAAAAATGAAAAAGAAAAAAGTTTGATTAACAGTTTTTTAATTCCTTTTGGCGCCACAAAAATGCCTAAGATTATTCCGGCAGTCATCGCAATAATAACGGCGTAACCTATGAAAAAGAAAATCATGGGGTTAAAAGGCAAAGACGCACCCACTTGCACGATGTTTGTTCCTAAAATTACCAATAACAACGCTACCGTGAGAATGTAAAATATTTCGTCTAACATCGCCGTAGTGAGCACAATGGCAGTGCTTTTGCCCAGCGTTAATCCTTCCTGATTTACAAAATAGATGGCAAACGCCGAGCCGCCAACCATAGATGGCGAAACGGAAGAGGCAAATTCCCAAAGCATTACCACGTGCCAACTGTCTAACCAACTCAACTGTTTTTCAGTTAAAATTCTTATTCTTACAATATACATCAAATCCCGAATGACCATACAAAGCAGCGCTAACAGTATGTATTTCAAACTGATTTCGATACCTCTTAAAACCGTTAAATCAAATTTTGAAACGTATAACGAATAGGCGGAAAAAACAATCCCAATGGCAATGGGAATTAGAACACGTTTGAGGGAAAAAACGGATTTGATATTTTGCACGCTTTAAAAAATTAGTGGCAAAAATATTAAAAATAAAAAAGTTTATTATAAACAGAAGCTAAAAACCTGAGTTCCGTTTAAAAAAATCATCTTTAACAAGTGCTAGTAATGTAGATAGTATATACCCAAAAGACGAAGCCCTTACATATTTCAGCGTAGGGTAACGTCCCGTGGAATGAAATGTACGAGAAAATCAAAGCACAGAAAGGACGACATATCATTTATTCAAACAGAACGATCTGTCCTATTTTTTCTTCTATATTAAATCGAATAGCAGGTTTTTTGTTGAAAAAACAATAGGCTACTAGTACTGAAATGAGATTCAACACAAAGTTGTTCACTGCCCGATGGCGCAAATGTTCCACTTCGCAGATATTTTTCAATTCATCATTAATTGTTTCTATAACAGAACGTTTGCAAAGCATTGTTTTTTTTCCTTAACGGAACTCAGGTTATAATATTGCTCAAAAACTTTTTGAATATCACATTTTATTAAAAACATTAGCATATAAAAAATAATATATTTGCCAAAAATTTTTAGTAAAATTATTAACATAAAAATCAATACATTATGAAAAAAATTAAGATTGGTATTAACGGTTTTGGAAGGATCGGGCGTTTGGTGCTTCGCGCTTCCATGCAAAGAGATGATGTGCAAATCGTGGGCATTAACGATTTGTTAGATGTTAACTATATGGCTTATATGCTGAAATACGACACGGTGCACGGTCGGTTTAATGGCGATGTGGCTGTAAAAGACGGCAAATTGGTGGTGAACGGTCAGGAAATTCGCGTTACGGCAGAGAAAGACCCCGCAAATTTGAAATGGAACGAGGTGGCTGCCGAATACGTGGTAGAATCCACCGGCTTGTTTCTCACCAAAGAAACCGCGCAAAAACACATTGACGCCGGCGCCCGCGTGGTAGTGATGTCTGCCCCTTCAAAAGACGATACACCTATGTTTGTTATGGGAGTTAACCACAAAAATTACAACGGCGAGGCTATCGTATCAAATGCCTCTTGCACCACCAACTGCTTGGCACCCATTACGAAAGTGCTTCACGACAATTTCGGTTTGGTGGAAGGCTTGATGACCACCGTGCATGCCACTACCGCCACGCAAAAAACAGTGGATGGTCCCTCTGCCAAAGATTGGAGAGGTGGGCGCGCCGCTGCCGGTAACATTATCCCCTCTTCTACCGGCGCTGCCAAAGCGGTTACCAAAGTGATTCCCGAATTGAAAGGAAAACTCACCGGAATGTCGTTCCGCGTGCCTACATTGGATGTTTCTGTTGTGGATTTAACCTGCCGTTTGGAAAAAGCCACCACCTACGACGAAATTAAAGCCGCTATGAAAAATGCCTCTGAAAAAGAATTGAAAGGTATTTTGGGCTACACTGAAGAAGCCGTAGTTTCTTCCGATTTTATTGGCGACCCCAGAACCTCCATTTTCGACGCCGAAGCCGGTATTATGCTCAATGCCAACTTTGTAAAAGTGGTTTCTTGGTACGACAACGAAATGGGCTACTCGCACAAAGTGGTGGAATTGATTGCGTATATTGATGGAGTGAAATAAGGCTGTTATTTAAAGAAACAAATCAATCTATCAAAATAAAACGCAATACTTTTCAGAGCCTTTAAGGGTTGCGGTTTTGTCTTTCCCATTTGTAAATAGTACCGGTAAAATACCCTTGCCGTAATACCCCATTTTTTTAGAAATAATTTTCGTCCGTGGCGTATGCTTTCTCTTTTTATTTTTGTGGTTGAAACCTCCAAAAAATGATAGGCACGACTTTTTGCAACACCGACAAATCGCCGCACACCGGCTTGCCACAATTTCATAGAAAAATCGGGATCGGAATAAAACCCCGGAAAGAACTCTAAACTGTAACCGCCCACTTCTTCCCACAAACTGCGATGCACTACATTGGGGGGCCACGAGGCGCCGCACCAGTCTTCCATCGGAAAATCGGCAAATTGTTGCAATAATTCGTTCTCTTTGAAAGTATTAAGCGATGTTCCGAAATCGCAGGGCGCAATAGTTACCTTTTTATTCACATCGCGCGGCTCTATGGTGGTTGATGATAAAAAGAACTTATTATCAGGTTGTTGTTCAATAATTTTCCATAAATAATAATCCCAATCAGGACAAACATACATATCATCGTTCAAATACACAATATAATCGGTGCATGCTAATGAGGCTGCGCTATTCACCGCCAAACAAACACCCACATTAACAGGCGTATAGGTATGGTTAAGCCTGTTTGTTTCCGCCCACTCGCGACTGCCGTCTGCGCCTTCATTAATATGCAAAATAATTTGATGTTTAAAACGACTGTTTTTTAAAATACTGTTTACACATAATTGTAACATTTCCAAATTGTTCCACGTAGGAATAATGATACTGAATCTACAAGAAGATTCGTTAGGATAAATTTGTTTAATGATTTCTGTATTTTGAAAATCCATTGTATATCATTCAGTAATAATATTTTTCGGAGCAATCCACATCAAAAAACAAAGAAAGAAGATAAAAAAGTTTAAGCCGATAAAAGTTTCCCAATTAGCTTCTCCGAAGTTTGCTGCCAACATACTCACAAAGAAGATGGTAAGTAAAAAAGAATTGTTTTTTCTTTCTTTAATAAAAACATAAATTAAAACACTCAAAATAAACACAGCGCCTAATATTCCAAAGCGAATGAGATAATTAAGATATTGATTGTGAGAAGAACCTGTTTTTTGAAATCCCAAATTTGAAGACGATTGTTTGATAACCTCATCGTAAGCTTGTGCACTATTGCCCAAACCAATGCCTATCAAAGGATGTTTTTTGATAATATCAATCGCAAGAACTGCTTGATCAATGCGTTGTCCCAATGTTCTTCCTTTGGGATTAATTCCGATTTTATATTGATCCATCTCCCAAATTGTTTCATAAATACGAGGATAAACACTGAGTTTGTTTTCTGCATAAATATAGTTAGGAATTTCATTTTCAATATTTTCAATGTCTTTTTGAGACAGTTGCGCAAAACCTTCGGCATCTTTCGTCAATCCTTTGCTGGTCATATATCTTTTTATTACGGAACTAAGTGGATAACCATTAGATGTTTTACTGTTGTACTGTTTTTCGCTGTGGGCATTCCAAAGTGGCGCTAATTCTTCATCGCAAACAAATAAACCGATATAATTTCCATTTTCAATCGTTTTATCCTTAAAATTATGTGTATAAAGATGCCCCTCCGCCGTGTATTTTGCTATGTCATCAATATTGTATTCTGTTGTATTATAAAATTTTTGAACACAGTGATATACATAGAAAACAGGAAAAACAAGAATGAATATGGCTAAACATAGAAAAGTATATCTCAGAATTTTCTTTTTCGTTTTTAATATTAACAGAATAACTGCCGTAACCGACATTATGCCAAAATAAAGATAGCCGGTGAACGATTTGAGTGAAAATAAGGCGATTACTAAAAAATGGAGAAGAACAAGTAATAATATTTTTTGAACCCATGTAAATTTTTCATATAAAATAAAATAGGCAATAAGCCAAATAGCAAAAGCAATTTGATAGGAAAAAGGGATATGGTCAATCAATGTAACACTTCTAAAATCAAAGAATTGAACGGTATCTAAAAACGTTAACTTATACAAAGCAACACTTGCGGCAACGGATACTGCCAAAATATAAATTCCCAATAACCGGCACGTTTTTTTAGATGAAATGGGCGCGGAAGAACCTAACACAAAAGCAAATATAAACCAATACAAACTCTTGTTAAATTCTTGTATGCCTAAAGAAAAATTATGTGTAAAACAAAGTCCAATCAAATAAATTACGGGAATACTCATCAATAGCCACGCACTTTTATTGTGTATCAACCTGTTCCATTTTGTTTTGTAATCTCCGGTAAGCATCCAAACGATGAGCATTGCTACAGAAGTGCAACTGATTAGGGCTATTGACGTAGGTAATGCTATGAGAAACGCTGCTATAGATAACAAGTATAGGTTTTCTTTCCAGTTGGTAATAAGCGATTTACAATATCTTTTTATCATAAAAAAAGTTTATATCAATAGCGTAAAATGTTGTTAATTATTGTAACGGGCACAATTTTATTTGTACAAAATAGTATTCTCTATTTTTGTTTATTTTTTGCCTGATTTTTAATAACTTATAGCATTTTACATGCCAGTACCATTTTTAATCAAATTGTACAGAAATACCATTTGGGGTAATTTTACTTCCATTTTGAGGGGCGAATGGGTGAAAATGGCTTCTATTTGGTCGCGCTTTGCGCCGGAAATGATATGGAGGGATAACTGCGTAACTTATTTATTTTATTGGCATTTATGGAGATTTTTAGCGGTATTGATTCTGAAATATTTTTATATCTTTATTTATTATCCCCCCCCCCACAACATCCTCCCCCTCATAAAATACTGCCGATTGTCCAGAAGTTCCCGCAGAAACCGGTGTATCAAAATCACAACGCAACTTGTTCTTTATTTGGGTAATGGTTGCCATGGTGCCGGCATCTTTATAGCGAATACGCACTAACGCACGAAAATTTTCGGGCAGCGTTTCGTATTTTGAGATGTTATAATCTGTTACAAACAATGTTTGCGACAACAAATCTTCTTTTTCACCCAAAATTACTTTGTTGTTTTCTATGTCTAATTGCGTAACATAAATGGGGTGTCCCACAGCCACTTCCAAACCTTTTCGCTGCCCGATGGTATAAAACGGATAGCCGCGATGTTTGCCCAGCCATTTTCCGTTTGTATCGCAAATAACGCCCCCGCGCAAAGCCTCGCACGCCGCAGGGCGCTGCATCTGCAAAAAACTGCGGTAATCTCCATTCGGAATGAAACACACATCGTAACTTTCTCTTTTTTCTGCAATTGACGAAATGCCGAAAGATTGCGCCAATGCCTTCACTTCTTCTTTCGTTAATTCGCCCAAAGGAAAAATGCACCGCGATAATTGCTCTTGAGACATCTTCCACAATACATACGATTGGTCTTTTGTAACATCTTTACCACGAGAAACATAATATCTTCCGTTTTCATTTTTCAACATTAAATAATGACCGGTGGCAACTTTTTCGCAGCCCAATTTTTCTGCATAATGAAACAGCGTTCCGAACTTCATCGTGGGGTTGCACAGCACGCACGGGTTCGGCGTGCGTCCGGCAAAATATTCATCTACAAAATTTTGAATAATTAAATCGGCAAAATCATCTTGAATATCTACAATATGATGTTCAATGTTTAATTGTTTTGCCAAATTTTGCGCATCTTCAATAAAATCGCTGTCCGATTGTGTACCGGGTTTTCCGCCGTATGTTTTTTCATAACTCCACATTTTCAGCGTAATACCAATCACTTCATAACCGGCTTGTTGCAACAGAAAGGCAGCTACGGAACTGTCCACGCCGCCGCTCATGGCTAACAAAATTTTTTTGTTATTTTTCTGCATGTTACTAAGGGTGCCTTTAAGGAATAAGGGTTTTAGGTATTATGGTTTTCGGGAATTTATTTCATCGTGAATTTTAGAGGCTAATTCAAAATCCTCGCTATCAATGGCGCCTTGCAAAAGATTTTCCAATTCTTTGATGGGCATTTCCTGTAGTTTATTTTCTACAAATAGTTCTAACTCTTCGGGTTGCAAATCCATATCGGGAATCAGGTCTTCAATTGTAGTTTCCTCTTTTTGTGGTAAAATAGCCAATTTTTCAAAAATCTCTTTTTTAATCAATATGGGTGCGTTCATTAGCAGGGCAATAGCAATGGCGTCGGAAGTGCGGGCATCCAGTTCAAAGTCGGAGGTTTCATTATTCAAAAATAAATGAGCATAAAAAACACCTTCTTCATAATCATTTATCTCAATTTTATTCAACTGATAATTTGAGCGTTGCAAAAAATCTTTAAACAATTCGTGGGTGCCCGGGCGGCGTGTTTGTATTTTATTGATTAACAAAATCAACGTGCGTGCTTCTTGCAAACCAATCACAATGGTCATCTCTTTTTCGCCCTCTTTTTCACGCACAATCAGCGCAAACGCCTCCGAAGGGGTGGGGGTTGCTTCTACATCAAGAACTTCTAATTCAATATATTCCATAATTATTTTGAAGAAGTTTTGGGTTCAATGTAATGTGGAATTTTATCTTTGTGAATAAAAGAATAGATTAAAAACCCTAACCCAATAATAATGAACGGAATACTGAGCCACTGCCCGATATTCAGCGTCATTCCTATTTCGTTGCTTACTTGCACTTCTTTCACAAATTCAATGAGAAAACGGGCGGTAAAGATTACGGTGAGCAATATTCCTACGGTTCTGCCTGCGGGAATATTTCCTTTTGTTATTTTAAAGTAATAGATTAACATAAAGCCAAATAGCGCAAAATAAACGAGTGATTCGTAGAGTTGTGCGGGGTGGCGCAAAGTATCCGCAACGCCGTAGCCGCCGTAGATGAAATTGAACGCCCAAGGTACTTCTGTGATGCTGCCCACAATTTCGTGGTTCATCAGGTTGCCCAGTCGCACCATTGCCGCCGCGATGGGAACAACCACGCACAAGCGGTCTAACAGCCACAGCACGTTCATCTTACGTTTCCAAGCAAAATAACTGAGAAACAGAATGAGCGCGATAACTGCGCCATGACTTGCCAGCCCCTGATAGCCGATGAAGTTCCAATTTTCATCAAAAGGAAGCAAAACTTGCAGCGGATGTTGCATCAAATATTGGGGTTCGTAAAACACAAAATGCGCCAATCGCAGCCCGATGACCGTCCAAAGGATGCACCAACCGGAGAGTTTGTCTAAAAGTTGTTGCGATAAATGCTCTGTTTTAAACACTTTCGACAACGTTAAATAGGCGAAGAAAAAACCGGAGGCGAGCAGCACGCCGTACCAGCGCACAGAAAAACTGCCGAGCGAAAAGATTTCCGGGGTTACCGACCAGGTGATAAAATTAAGGGTAGGGGACATGATTTTTAATTTGCGGCGAAAATATAAAAAAGGTGACAGGTTAAACGTGAAACGTGACAAACGTTACACGTTACTTTTATGTCGTCCGGTTTTCATTTTTTTCTAACACTTCTTTTTCTTTGCGAAAAAAATATATTTTCGCGCCCCAAAAAAATTAACCAATAAAAAATTGTATTTATGGCAACAAGAATCAGATTACAAAGACATGGTAAGAAGAATCAACCTTTTTATCACATTGTGATTGCGGATGGTCGTGCACCACGTGACGGACGTTTTATCGAAAAAATTGGCACCTACAACACGCTGACCCATCCTGCAACTATCAACATTGACTTCGATAGAGCATTGTATTGGGTAGAAACCGGCGCTTCGCCCTCCGATACTGTTCGTTCGATTCTGAAACACGAAGGTGTTTATTTGATGAAACATTTGCGCGGCGGCATCGCCAAAGGCGCTATCAGCGAAAACGAGGCTACGAAGAAGTTTGAAGACTGGAAACAGGAAAAAGACTCGAAAGTGAGCAACGTGAAACGTGAAGCAGCCGACCAAAACCGCACAGAAACCAAAAAACGTATGGAAGCGGAAACCAAAGTTCGCGAAACTATCGCGAAAAAAGTAGCCGCCAAATATGCCGTTGAAGCCGCTAAGGAAGCACAGGCAGCAGCCGAAGCAGCAGAAGAGGCTGTGGAACAAGCTGAACCGCAAACCGAAGAAACT
>Ga0082212_10009781_pt1 | contig 12326 bp, 9 predicted proteins | sample TergutNt197P3_FD_71548 | JGI IMG/M metagenome (GOLD analysis project Ga0082212, IMG submission 71548) | Neocapritermes taracua P3 segment gut microbial communities from Petit-Saut dam, French Guiana - Nt197 P3 | ecosystem: Host-associated > Arthropoda: Insects > Digestive system > Gut ... | reverse complement strand
TTGGCCCCATGCGTTTTACCTGGGGGTTTCCTTTTCGAAATCGCGCCTTTCCAAGATGCCAGACATGCTCACAGTATTGAGCAGCTGGCCTTCCGTCCTAATCTGGACAGTTTTGCCGCATTCCCTTTCAGCATCTGCGGCTGCTCCGGCGGACAAACCCCAAAAAACGGCAGACACCATCAGGAGCGCACAAAATACCGCCGGCTTGACTATGCTCTTACGTCCCAATATCGGCTGATTGAACACGTACGCGGTCTCCTTCCGTTATAGCTTTGTTGCTTCTGGTTATTATAAGGTCGTCTTGGGTGAACCCCCCCTCAATGGCGGCGTTTTTATTGTCTTTTTCGGTTACTGTAACTTCCATCTTCGACGCAGTCTTCTGTACGCCCAGTACGCCGCTGGTTTCGCTGACAATGTAAACATAGTAGTCGTCCTCGCTGCCCCTGACCGCGCCGAGTGGGACAGTGCTCCTGTACTCTTCCGATTTCTGCTCGTGGGTGAGCGTCGCTTTTTGGGCGATGTACGCATCCGTTCCAGCAGGAATGTCGCAGATGACTCTGGCTACGCCTTCCTCCCTGGCGATAGACTTGACGGTCAGGTTCGAAAGCGGCCTGCTGACCCCGGCAAGGGTGATGGTCGCCGGATCCCCAGTTTTCATGTACTGGGCGTCGTCGGTTTTAATCTCTCCGGAAAAAATGAAGTTCGCCCCTTCCGGAATAATCGTACAGTAGTTCTCGCCCTTGAGGGTTTCACCCTGCACTGCAAAAATCTCGCCGATGGTCCCGTCGATGTCCGCAGCGACTTTGCCTTCGTCTATTAAAACTTTCCGGATGTCGTCGTACTCCTTTTGCTTAAGCTTGAGGTTGTTTTCCCTGATTTCAATATCAATGTTGTTTTTCGTTGAATTTTTCCTTGCGTCCTCCAGTTTGCTTGTAGCGTCTTCTATCTTCCTCCTGTCTGCCTGCATCTGCATACCGTCATTGATGCCCCTGTTGAACTCGTCATCCGCAAGCGCCCTGTCAAGCTCTGCCTGGGCGGAGCTAATTGCTGAACTGCTGCCGCTTTCCATTCTCATCTTCTGAATTTCAAGCCTCGTATTTGATAGTTCCACCCTCATCTTCTCGGCTTCGTCGGCTAAATTTCCGCAATCCAAGGACAAGAGAATGTCCCCTGCTGCAACATAGCTGCCCTGCCCCACGAATATTTCTTCAACTCTGAGGGATGTGCTGCTGCGGACATAATGCTTCTTCGATGCGTCTATTTCCCCATTTACCATCGTTTTCTGCACAAGCGATCCCCTCTTTACGATTTCCGCGTTGACCTTTGCCACCGTCACTGAGTCAGTCGCCCTCGAAACCGCAGTCAGGCCAATCAGCACTGCTACGCATATTATCAATACTTTTACGTATTTGTTTTTCGACATAGTTTGTTTCCTTTCCAACCTAACTTACTCTTTTAACCCTACCGCTTGGATGCCTCGTTCAAGGTATTTCTGCCCCGCCAAGAACACCAGCAGCGGCGGCACCAGTATCATAATCGACGCTGCCAGCGCTACAGCCGCCTGGTTTCCAGACGACCCCGGCAAATAAAGCGAGAGGGGCCAGAGGGCCTTGTCTTTGATGAAAGTGAGGGGCTGCTCAATCATGCTCCAGTATTCGATGAAGCCCAGTATCATTGCGGCGGCTATACCCGGTGCCCCCATCGGTATGCCTATGTAAACAAAGGTGCCTAGCGGGCCTGCCCCGTCGATGGCAGCGGCTTCAAGAAGCGCGTCCGGTATCCCCTTGAAGAACCTGTATATTATGAACACGGGGAACGTAGAGAAAACTGCAGGCAATATGACGGCAAGCCTCGTGTTCATCAGGTGCAGCGTGTCCAGCACGATGTAGTTCGACACCATGGTGACTTGGAAAGGCATGAGCATCAGTACGATGTAGACCATGAACAGCGCTTTCCTGCCTTTGAACTTGTATTTGGCAAAACCCCACGCAGCCGGCACCGCCACCAGCATCTGCCCAATGAGGATAGGGAGCACCAGCTTGATGGAATTCCAGAACATCACGAAGAAATCCGGGGAATCAAGGAGCAGTTCAACGTATGCCCGCAGCGTAAGGTACTCGGGCAGGAAGAACCACGCAGCTGACCTCCCGCTGTTGTCAGTAAGGACCGGCCCTATTTTTTCGTAGACCTCGTCGGCACCCATGAACGATCCGGCAAACAGTATGCATACCGGCACCAGCACAAACAGGGCGAGGATAATAATTACAACTGACTTTAAAACTGAGGTTTTCCTTGTTTCGAACATCAGTCGTCACCTTCCCCTATTAGCCTCATCCATAGGGATATGAGGATGAAAATCACGATAGCCATCACAACTGCACCCGCACACAGCTTCTCGATGTCAAGGGCAGTGAACCAGTTGTTGAAAAGGTGCTGAAGCATGTACATGCTCGTATGCGGGTATTCGCCTGCCACCAAATAGGCCTCACGGAACACCTTGAACGAATTGAGCAGCGAAAGCACTACCACCATGAAGAGCACCCCTACAAGGTTCGGCAGGGTGATTGAAAAAAACCTTCTGAAGTTTCCTGCCCCGTCCACTGCAGCGGCTTCGTAAATTTCGAGCGGGATCTTGGAAAGCCCCCCCATCCAGAGCACCATGTCATAGCCCATGTTTTTCCATAAGTAGCTGACTGTAAGCACCCAAAACGCCGCCGCGCTCGCCATGAAGGGCACGGTCGTCCCGAAAGTGCTACCCGTCAAGCTGTTCAGCAGCCCGTCGTTGTGAAAGAAAAGCTTCCATATGAGCACCATCGAAGCCGCCGGAATCACGAGGGGGAGCAGGAACACCGATTTGGCAGTGTCCCCCCCGCTCTTCGCCCCGGAGACAAGCAGCGCAAGCACCAACGACATGGCCACCAGCGCCGGTATGCAGACCGCCACGAACTTCAGCGTGTTGCCGGCAGCCAGCTTAAATGCGTCGTTTGAAAATACGTTAAGGTAGTTGCTCATGCCTACGAATCTCGAGCCTGTCGCCGTGAAGAATGACCTTTTAAGCACGTCTGCGAACGGAATCAAAACAAACACCAAAACGCCTAGGAAGCTTGGCGCAATGAACGCCAGCGGCACCTTATTCTGCGAGATATATCTTAGTCCTCTCCCGGATGTCGGCAATAGCCCTTTCCAAATCTTTATCCCCATCGAAATACCCTCTCGCCTCGTCCAAAATCATTTCCGCAAGGGTGTTGTTCACCAAGTACGGAGTTTTCACGGCCAAGCACAGGTCAATGACCTTTTCCTGAGTTTCGATGCTCGGCGCACCTCCCGAAAGCGCCTCCCCTGCAACAGTGGCGTTTGCCATCGTCATATAGAAGTTGTTTTCGGTTTCCATCGTGTCCCTGATGGAGTTTACGTTTACCGCAAACCCGTCTTCCAGCTTAACGCTCTGAACGTCTTTTGAAAGCATCGTCCTCAGAAAATCCTTTGCGATGTCGATGTGCTTCCCCTTCGCGTTTATGCCTGTAATGGCAGAAGGTATGTAGACGTTTTCTGAAAGCCCCGGAAGCGGGAGGACCACACAGTCGCCTCTGCGTTCGCAAGCCATGTTTGCGCCCATGAGGGACCTCATGCTTGCGATTTTCCCCACATAAGCGTGGATATTTCCAAATGCGAAATTGAATATTTCATTTGGGTTGCTTTCCCCTACCTCAAATGCAGGACCCATTCTGATCATCACGTTGCCGCCGCCCATCGCGGCGCCCCTGTTCATCCTTTCAGGCGGCTCTATGACTGAAGCAGGTGTGTCAGCCATTGTCTTTATCGCGCCAAAGTATTCCGCAAGTTTTTCTTCATTTATCTCTTTTCCAGAAAGCCAGCCCGGCATGCTCCCTGGCAGGAACACTTTCAGCAGGTTGTCAGCGGTTTTGTCGCCGATGATGCCGATGTCAGGGTTCGCGGCAGCGAAATCTGCGAGGCTGCCGATGTCCTTCATCGCATCTGCGTTTTTCGCGTCGGCAAATATCAGCGGTACTGTGAATTTTGCCGGAACTGCATATATTTTACCGTCCTTATCAAATGCCTTGAGTACGCTTTCGACCATCTGCTCTTTGCTTGATTCTTCATCGACCAAATCCGTCACGTCGAGGAAGACCCCCTTGTCGATGTAGTTTCCGGCGTTGAGCCCGTCAAGCATTATGATGTCTGGGCCGTTGCCCGCCATTATCTCAGTGTTCAAAACTCTTGTTATGTCTGCCACTGTTGCACCGTCATCGCCCATCCCTACCTGTATGTTGACCTTTGTGTCCGGGTGCATTTTTTGGAATATGCCGGCAGCCTGCCGCAGGGTCCTGTTCTCGTTCAGCGTGAATACCACGAGCTCGTTCTCGGGCCTGGCTGCAATATTTGGGTCGTATGTGAAGTGGTGGAGCTTTGACTTGCCATCACCTGATGAGGCGATGAAGAATTCCCCTTCCGTCACCTCTGTAAACCCTTGGAAGAAATTGTTGGGCATCGAGAGGGAAGTCAAGTCACCGTCGATTATCTTTTCAAATAAGGATCCACCGGGCAGCAGGCGGAAAACTCCGTTCGAATTGTACAGGTAAACCGCACCCGATAGGCCCGCTGCTATGCTGGTCTGCAAAGTGAAGCTGTCAAAGCTCAGCTTTGCCTCTTGATCAAAGGTCTCCCCGTCGTACACGAGTATGGAATTGCTGCTTGTCTCGCAAATGTATATCTTATTCCCGGAAACCGTGAACGCTTCCGGCTGTATTTCGCCATACGTCCTCTTGCACGTACCGTCAGGCCCGTACTGGGCAATGCCAACGCCGTACTGTCCAGCCACCATGTCACCGTTTTCAAGGAACATCATGGCAGACATCATCGAGATGCCCATTTCTCCCGTGGCCCAGTTCACGTCCACCTCCTCAAGGGAATTGCCGGAAACTTTGTAAACGCGCATAGTGGTGCTCCCCGGGCCGCCTCTGAAAGCACCGCCTTGGGGTGGTGCCTCGCCTTGGTCTTGAGACTGTCCTTGGATTCTCTGGGGTTCGCCTTGGGTCTGCCCTTGGATTCTCTGGGGCTGGCCTTGGCTTTGCGGCGGATCCTGGCCCTCCTGCTGATCTTGGCTTTGCGGCGGGCCCTGGCTGCTCATCATCCTGATAGGTCCATCGCCGACTTCAATCGCCGCGATATAGATTTCACCGTTGCTGCCCACTGCCATGCTCGTATTAACCAAATTGTCCGCCAGCTGCCACCCGGTTTCTTTCTTTTCCCATGATTCGCCGTTTTTCGTCACATAGAGAGACACTTTGCCCTGATCCATCGCATATACGTTCAGGCTGCCGTCGTCGCCGGCGAACTGCGCCAAAACCCCGCCTGCGTCGTCTGGGAGGTCAAGAATGTCTTCAACGTACCTGCCCATCGGCATGTTGCCTGCGTTGTCCGGCCCTCCGCACCCGGCAAGGGGCACTAGGCAAACTACAAGCACCAGTATGATCAATCTTTCTAACCCTCGTTTCATTTTCCAACACTCCTTTGTTTTAATTGATTTGTCTATAAAGAAATATGAATTGCATCTACATTATATCTCTATTATCTCTAAAAATCCTCTAAGCCTTGTGGAGATTGTGTGTGGTTTTTTCCTTATTCCGCTTCCCTGCGCCTGACTCTCATCAGTATTACGAAACCTAGCAAGATGGAAACGGCAATAACGACGGCATTGAACGCAGCTGAGTAGTCCGGCTTGACTACCTCATTCATTTCCTCCTGCTTTATGCCTAGGATCGCCAATGTATCGTATCCTTCCTCCAGCACCAAATCCTTGTACCCGGCAATGTCGTAGACGGGCGCACGCGACACGTCTGCATCGCCAAAGGACAAAGAATACGCCTTGCCGTTTTCACCTTTGAAAACAACATCGTCGGCAAAATACGTGAGCGTTGCCCCGCTAACTGCAATGGGAGCGTCGTCTCCGTTCGAGATTTCAATCTCAAGGGCGGCTGCGCTTTCGCTGAAACCGTTGAAGCCCAAAGTCAAGTCTTGGTAATCGTTGCCGCTGAAAGAAAGGTTGTACAGCACCTTCGCATTGCCCTGCGCAAAATATGCCATGCGTTTGAACTGATCACCTGTGTGAATCGTCACCTCGTTAATCCTAACGTTATTAAGCCCTTGAAGCTTGATGACCGTGCTGCCGCCACGCTGTTCGATTTTAAACGCAGGTTCCATCGTTTCTGTAAAATACACCTTGTCCATCGTATCCTGACTGTATTCCAAGAAAACGCCACTAATTGAAAGCGCGTCTCTCGCAGCTCCTTTTTCGGCATTGCTATGCACCCTGAACCTGTAATGCGTGTATTTCAGAGGCTTTTCAAAAGCTATGGAAAGCTTCTCGCTTTCGTCCACCCTGTACAACTTGTCGTTTTTAACAAAATCCCAAACCACTCCGTCGTAGCTTCCCCTAAGCTCCACGCTTTTTGCAAACATGCCAGAATTTGTCTCGATAGAAACAGAAGTTGCAAGCATGTCCCTGTTCTCGCTGGTTTCAATATAGTAGTCGTCGTAAGTGTCGCCGCTTTTGACAAACGTATCCGCATGCATTAGCGGGTATTGAAAATACTGGCTTTTGGATTGCGATATCTCGTAACTGTTGATAAAGTAAGGCACTGGTTTGCCTTCTTCATCAAGTACCAGCAAATCTGACAAATCCCTGTTCGCCCCACCGTAAATCGGCGGGGTCAAGCGGACTGCTTTGTATTCATGCTCCCCTGATATCAAGAAGCTCGCCGTCTCCGCTACGGCATGCGAAGTGCCCGCAGCAAATAAAATTGCCGAAACGCAAAGCACCCTAGCTGCTGCCATTCTCCACATCTGCTGTACCTCCTCCCCCCCTCGGCGCAAGCCGCTTGCTAAAATATTGATATACGAACGAAATGCCTAGAAGCGTTATGCCAAAAGCAAAATACGAAACAATCTTAGACCCCTGCGTAAAAGCAGCCAAGTCGATGATGAACAGCTTGGCGACAGCCAAGAACGAAAGCACCAGCCCAAACCGCCGCATGAAAGCGAACCTTTTCACAAACCCGTATATGATCCAAGCCAGCGCGAGGGCGACAAACACTATGCTTATCGCAATGCTAGTCGCCGGCAACCTGAACTGGAAGACGAGGGCTTCTGTAAGCAATGCAAGAAAATATGCAGATACCGAAAAAGGCATCCATTCCACTGAAATGCCATATTCGAGAGTGAAATGCATCATGGCGCCACGCACAGCAAAAAGCGACATGCCGCAGAGCGCTGCCAGCACCAATGAAGCTGTTGCGACAATCGGAGCAGGTGGGAAGCCTGAATAACCGACGTAAAACACTTCAAACGCCTGGGCACCAACAAGCAGCGCAGCCGCCCCCAATAAAGACAAGCCCACGGAAATAGTTTTGACCACCTTGTCTGCAATCACTGGTATGCGGGGTAAGGTGGCCGATATGGCGAAAGTGCCGGCAATCGCCATGGCAAGCAGCATGAAACGCGGGCTGTAGGCAGTGCTCTCGAGCTGTACCCGTATGAAATCCTCGCAAAGGCTGACGAGGTACATGCAATAAAGCCACGCGTTGACCAAAACCGCGTATTTGAAAGCGTTCTCAAAAACATTCGCCAAGCTTTTTCTATATGCAAGGGCGAGCAGCACGATCGCGCTGCCGATAGTAATTGCCAGATATTTATAAGAAAAGAGGTCGTCCACCCTGAGAAGCACATCTAAGTAAACAAACGATGCAAAGCAAAGCCCGCCTATGACCGAGCCGGCTTTGATAAAGTTTTTCTCCCCCCTCAATATGCCATACGCGGCAAGCGACACTGCTTGCGCCAGCCAGCCCAGTGAGAGCCATTCCTTGCCAAACTGCAAAGGCACGACTAGGACGACGAAGGTCAGCCCTGTCAAATAAAACAGTGCTGCGGTATGCTTTTCGCCTAAAAAGAAGCCCTCCACATGCCTTCCAAGCGCAAGATAGGCCACCGCAAACACAATTGCCATTATGCCTGTAAAATCGTCAAGGCCGAATAGCTTAAGCACCCCGTACATTATTGCTGCCGAAAATACAGTATTCAGCCCGAGGATGACGGTGTCTGGCTTTGCAAACGGCTGTTTGGTGCGCAAGTTGCCTGTGATAGGGATGAAAGTGTAGACCGCGAATGCAAAAACCACGTACAGCACGGTTGACAGCTGCGTCATGTCAAGGAGCCTGCCCGGGCTATGCCTCATCCAATACATTGTGTACATGTTGAAGATAATGTACATTGTTCCTGCCAAGTTCAGGGCAAAGCCGATGAACATGGTAATTCTCCATTTTTTATAAAACGAAATGATAAGCGCAAGCAAATTCAAGAAGACAAAATACACCATCATCCCGTAAGCCAAGGCTACTCCATCAGAAACCGATATGATGGGTATGTAACCTCCGACGAGCGCGAAGGCAGCAACCGTCTGTGAATCGTACCTTAGAGAGAGCACGAGAGCTCCTGCGGTTATCAGTACGCACAGGAGGATTGCGGGATACATCGAGATGATGTTCAGCAAGAAATAACTGATAGACAGCGAAGCGTAGAGCCCGGCAACGCCGCCGCTTGTAACCCCGAGCGAGAAAATGTTTGCTTTCCTGCGGTTGAACAGCTCCCCTGCAAGGAGCAGCAGCCCACTGACTGCAAACATGATCACCCCTTTAAAGGTGTCCGGCAGGCGCAGGAACGTAAACTGCGCAACCGCAACAATTCCAAGTATGACAAATACTATGCCCAGCTTATTGATCAAGTTGCCTCCCAAAAATGCCTCAATGTTGTTTTTCTCGCCGATGGCTGCCACCATCTCATCGGTCGCCTGCTCGGCTTTCAGCTTTTCAAACTGCCCGGAGCTGTATTCAGTGAAAGCTCCTGACTCCCTTGCCAAAGCGGCTCTAGCCTCTGTGACGGCTTTCGTAGCGCGCATGGACAAAATATCAAGTTCTGCATAAAGCTCGTTTGCGGCATCTGTGCGGTGCTTCTCGAGTCGGTTCTGCAATTCTTTTGTCTTGATCCTTAAATTGTCTTCCAGTTGCACAAGCCTGTTGAATTCGCCGCCTGCCTCTGCCTTGAAATAAACGTCGTTCTTTTTCTGTGCCTTCTGCAAAATCCGAATCTTTTCGCTGTAAACCTGCTCATACAGGGCGTTGCTTAGCTCAGCGTTCTTCGCACTGGCTAGTTTCAGGTTTTCCCTGCTTTCTGCCAGCAAATCCGAAAGCTTCCGCACTTCTTTCTTCAGCGACTCGTTTTCCTTTGACAAATCCGAATGCAGAATAGTGTCGGCTTCTTGCTCCAGTTCTGCCAGCAGATTCTTCTGCTTTTTTACGATGTCCCTTAAATTGCGGGAATCAGGCATTTTTTCCCTCCCTTGTTCATAAGCACTTCTTTAAATAAAAGATACTATAACTTGATACTGATGTCAAATATTCTATACAAAATATTATTTTTGTGATTTAATATTACTGATATACTATAACAAAAAGGGGGGAATCTGGCAGCATGAGAATTCTGATCGTTGAGGACGACGCCGACCTTTGCGGCATCATTCATGACAGGCTCAAACGGGAAGGCTATGAGTCGGACATTTGCCGAAACGGCGGCGACGCAGTTTATTATATTGACCAAAACGCCTACGACCTCGTGCTCCTTGACAGGATGCTTCCAGGGCTTGACGGAACGGAAATCCTGAAATACATGAGGAAGCAGGGCATTCAGGCTCATGTAATCATTACAACGGCACTGAACGGGGTTGGAGACAGGATCGAAGGCTTGGACGCCGGGGCAGACGACTACCTCGTCAAACCCTATGACATGGACGAGCTCCTTGCGCGCATCCGTGCCGTGAGCCGACGCCCTGCAAGAATTGAGGCTGAAAACCTAGTATTTGAGGACATCTCTCTCAACCTTGGAAATTCAACGCTGATTGGGCCTCTGGGGGCTCGCGAGCTGTCAAGCCGCGAAGCTGCCCTCATGGAAATCCTTGTAAAGAACCCAAACCTCCTTCACAAGAGGGCAAACCTGATAGCGAAAGTTTGGGGGCCTGATGCAAGCGTCGAAGACGGCAACCTCGACAATTACATACATTTCCTGCGCAGAAGGCTAAAGGCTGTGAACAGCTCCGTCATAATAAAAACTGCAAGAGGACAGGGCTACACCCTTGAAATGGAGCGCGACTGTCTGGAACGAGGGCAGCATGAGTAATTCTATGGGAAAAGCCTTGTACAGCATGAGGGTTCGCCTGGCGTTGGTTTGCGTCATCACAACAGGCGTCCTGCTGTGCGCCATGGCAACCGTGCTCCTTCGGATATCTGAGAACCAGATGGAGCTTCAGAGCGACGCTGCATTTCGGAACAGTGCCAATTCCATAGTCTACCGCCTCCAGAATAGCAGGATAATCGACGACGCTTGGCTGTCTCAAATTGAAGCCGGAAGCAACTTGATAGTGCACATTGAGGACAACACCTACCCGATATTGTTCCGTGGCTCATGGAGTCCGGAAACAAGCAGGGGCAGGCTTGTCAGCCTCGCTCACGAAAAGGCTATGTCGGAGTATTTGTTTGACGTGAAAACCAAGCCGTATTCGGCGCTTGCTACCGAGGAAATCACATTTGACGTCAGGGGCAACCATGACGAGCTGTACAAAGTCTTCATTTCCCTAATACCGAAAGACGCAGGCTGGCAGAGCCTAACTTTGCTGAAAGACCTTGAAAAGGAAAACCGCACGAGGTTTCTGCTGCGGGTTTCGTTTTTTGCGGTTATTTTCGCGTCCCTTGTGCTGCTTTTGTTATTCAGCCTCCTGTTTTCCAAACGTGCAACCGTGCAAGTTGAAGACGCAAACAAAAAACACGTGGAATTCATCGCTGCCGCTTCCCATGAGCTCCGTGCACCGCTCACTGTCGTTAAGGCAAGCGTCGCAGAATCAGCAAAGGAGCAAGTGTCCAGTCATGCAGAAAAATACCATACCATAGCCGAACGTGAAATACGCAGGATGGCAAGGCTCATCGACGAACTGCTGCTCCTCGCCAACGCAGATGCCGAAAAACTTACCTTGAAATCCGGAACTGTCGATTTTGACACTATCCTAACTGAACTGTACGAGAATTACGAAGTAATTGCCAGAAGCAAAAAGCAGCATTTAACGCTGTCTCTTCCGGACAATGCGCTTCCGATAATTTCCGGGGACAAGCAGCGGCTGGCGCAGGCGTTTACGGCAATACTGGACAACGCCGTGTCTTACACCCCGGAAAACGGCCACATATCAGTGGAAGCGATAAAGAGCAAACGGACTCTGTCAATTGTCGTATCCGACGACGGTCCAGGCATCCCGGACTGTGAGAAGGCAAGGGTTTTTGAAAGGTTTAAAAGGTCCGACTCTGCCCATGCGGACAAGGATCATTATGGGCTGGGGCTTTCTGTAGCGAAGGAAATAATCGAAATGCACAACGGGAAAATCACTGTCTCTGACTCGTCTGCCGGCGGGGCTCTGTTTACAATCAGATTTTTGCTGCACTAAAGGCATTGCATCCATACAACGCAAAGCTGCGCCCAAATATAATCCAGGCGCAGCTTCGCTTTTATTGTTAATGCATCTCAGTAAGTCTATTTTGTATAGTGGATGAACAGGTCAAGGAGGTCGAGCATGTCGATCACGCCGTCCAAGTTGACGTCGCACATCTTGGCCGTCACGCCCTTGCCGTGGGAGTCGTACACCTTGATTTCGGTGTCCCAATCAGGCGAGTCGCTGTCCCATCCGCAGTACAGCAGCACCATGCCGAGGTCGAGGGCGTCAACCACGCCGTCCCTGTTCAGGTCGTACTTCGAGTAGACCAGCTCGATGTTCGTCGTCGCCACGCCGTTTTCGATGATGGCATCCACGTCGACCACGTCAAGGCCCGCTTTTCCTGTGACCCTGTCGATCTTGACAAGCGTCACGGACACGTCGCCTGCCGCCCTCGGGGTGAAGGTGAGCTTGCCTATGTCGGTGTAGGACGCGTTGGTGAAGCCGGCGCCGGTTTCAGTGCCGGTGTCCGGGTAGCCCAGTGTGATGGTGCCCCTCCAGACGTCGCCGCCCATGCTCCTCCAGCTGACGCCGTTGATCATGTCAAACCCGTTAAGGCCCTCAATGCTCTTGAACGCAAGCAGGCCGCCGTCGATCTCGAATGTTACGTTGACTGTCAGCACGTCGTTCGCGTTGCGGGCCGCAATGGTGAACTCAACGTCCTGGTTGATGTAGCCGGTTTCCTCGCCGAACACGCTGAGCCTGAGTATGCCGCCCAGCGGGT
>Ga0082212_10009780_pt1 | contig 12328 bp, 13 predicted proteins | sample TergutNt197P3_FD_71548 | JGI IMG/M metagenome (GOLD analysis project Ga0082212, IMG submission 71548) | Neocapritermes taracua P3 segment gut microbial communities from Petit-Saut dam, French Guiana - Nt197 P3 | ecosystem: Host-associated > Arthropoda: Insects > Digestive system > Gut ... | reverse complement strand
ATTCCACACGCCTTTATTTTTGCAGGCGCCCAAAATGTGGCGTAATGAGGCGTGGGACTGGTTCCGAAGGAACCACGACCTAGCCGAATGGAGCCCGAGCCGCCGCTTGTCGGCGGCGTAGCGTTAACATACCTGTTATGTGCCGTTTTTTCTGTTTATTTATTATTGTATACAAAATTAAAAACCGTTTTAATTATATTTTTTTTGTATTACATTAATTGTCTCAATCAAGAACATTTGCATTTATTGCTTTTGCTATTCTATTGGATTCAATACATAAATCTAAATATTTATTAGAAATTTGTATGTCAAAAAAACCAATTGTGTCTGTTTGATAACTATTACTTTTATAACGTAATATATACCTATTTTTGTTTTGCCAAACTCGTAAATCTATATTATATTTTCCGAAATTTACTATTGCTTCATTTCCATAATTTTGCCGTAAATCATATAACATATCAACACTAGGAGCACGAAAGACTACTCCAAATAATTTTCCATTTTCAAAATAAAAATAATAATTATTCCAAAATCTTGTTTCATAAACATTCCAATTATAAACTTCTTTCCCGTCAATTATTTTAAGACTTGTTTTAACCGATATTAATTGTTCATTATTAAATCTATTAATTAATTCAACACCATGTCTGTAATACATTAAAAAATCAAAAATGTCTGGAAATGGGCTATGATTTGTATAATCTCCTGTATCAACAATATCTAACATTGTTAATACTTCATCCATTCCCATTCCCCATTTAAAATCAAGATAACCATTTTGTGAAAATAAAGGAAATATTATTCCTGAAATTAATACTATTATAATAAATTTACGCATTTTTACCCTCTTTTAATAATATTTTATTTTTATAATTATGTCAAGTCTATATAAATAATACTACCAACTCAGAAAAAATGGCACATAACGTTCCGGCTGTTGGCGAGGTTTTAGGTGCTCGAACAGGGAAACGCAAAGGCAATCCATTCCACACGCCTTTGCGTTTCCAGGGCACCTAAAATCTGGCGAAGATAAAACTGCACAAAGGCGCCAAGCGCCGACTGCGGTTTTTCTGAGCCCGAGCCGCCGAAAAGGCGGCGTAGCGCTAACAGACCTGTTATGTGCCGTTTGCCCATATTCTATTTTATTTATCAAAAAAATATTTTACGTTAATTTTTAAAAATTGTAAAACATATCTATTACTTTTTTTCTTTCTGGATGATCTTCATATGACAAAAGAATAAAACTTCCATTCACAAATGCTGGAATGGTTATTCCTGAATATTCTATAGTACCTGTTTTTTTTGCATTTTCAACAATACTATTCTGTTCTGGATCCATAAGATTATATTTATAAAGTTCAATTCTATGTCCATTTAAAAATACCAAACAGCCGTGAACTGCATTCAAAGTATGATAAGGGATATTATACCATTGAGATACAGTAAAATCAGAAGAAAAATATACTAATAAATCATTAATCGATTGCGATGAATTATCTTTATTAGATATTTGTGGGTAAACCAAAACACTTAATAAAAAGAAAAAGAATATTAAATATGTTTTTTTCATAAATATACTCCTAGTTTTAGAACATATCAGATATTTGTATCGCTGTCAATTTAAAAATGTTTTTAAAATATTATTTATTATTTTTGAGCAAATGGCACATAACGTCCCGGTTGTATACGACGATTTGGGCAGGCAATAGGACTTTGCGAAGCAAATGTCCCCTGCCCAAATTGTGGGTGGAGGCTGGCGTGGGATTGGTTCTGTAAGAACCATGACATAGCCAGCCGGAACCCCAAGCCGCCTATTGGCGGCGCAGCGTATACAATCCTGTTATATGACGTTTGAAAATATTTACAGGTATATTATTATTCATAAGAAAAACCCAAATAAGTTTTATCTCTTTTTCCCCTATTGAAAAACACCTTCCGCCAAGGACGGCGGAAGGTGCCAGGTATATTCCTTGACTATCAAATTTATTGTGCTTTTATTGTTCATTAATTTTAATTCTTGAAATTATTTTTACTGTGGGGAAACTGTCTGTTTCTCTTTGTGCTTGTTTAATAAAATTTATATATTAGTGATAATTTCATTATATTAAGGTTTTAGTGATTTTAATGTAAAAGCTAATACCAGACCATTTAATACAATTATCCTTAAACGATCATTCCTTCATTTTTATTATATGATTTTTTATTAGAACTCAATTGAATGACCAATATTTACTAAAGTTTAACCTTATTGTACCCTATTTGGCTGACTAATTTACACCGGAGGCGTTTATATTTATTTTATCATATGCTTATTCTTATTCTTATCTTGGTAAAAGCCAAGGAACAAGAAGTTCTCGTGCCAGGGATGGTACGATGTGACAACAGCGTGGGGAAAAAGAACATTTTCCTTATATCTTTATTACATCAATTTTTTTCAAATGTCATATAACGTACCGGATGTTGGCGACGTTTTGGGCGCCGAAACAAGCAAAAATAAAGGCAATCAATTCCATACGCCTTTATTTTTGCAGGCGCCCAAAATGTGGCGGAGACAAAACCGCATAAAGGGCTTAGCCCGACTGTGGTTTTTCGTAGCCCGAGCCGCCGCTTGTCGGCGGCGCAGCGCTAACATACCTGTTATGTGACGTGGGGCTTTTATACTATTATTTTTTCTTTATATTTCTGTACATATCTTGCCAATACTTCATTTATCATCGTTTGGTATTTTACATTGTTTTTTCGGGCATATCTTTTGAAAAAATCAATGCTCCCTGTGTTTAATGTTATTGTTATTTTTACCTTGGGTTCTTTTCTTATCAATTTTTCAGGAGGTGGTAAAAAGTCAACAACTTTCTTCCCTTCAGATAATGCCCTTACAATATCCTTTGGGGCTTCAGTGTAAATTATTTTTCTTCTGTCCATATTTTTCTCTCCCTTCCCTCCAATATCCGGCTCCAATAATACGGATATTTCCATTCCGCATTGTAAACCGTACCGTTAAAATCCCATTTCCGTCATTTCCTATACAAAAAAACCTTTCTTCTCTTTTTGAGTGTTTTTTGTCTTTAATAATAACACGTTTTTTGTCATAAAATACTTCCTGTGCCAATTCAAATGAGACATTATGTTTTTCAATGTTTTCAAGATTTTTGTTTTCATCCCATTCAAAAGTCATATATATAATAATATGTATATTTTACCATATTGTCAAATACTTAAAAAAATATTTAATATTATTAACACTGTATACTTTTTTATACACATAATAAATATTTATATGTTTAATTTACCATATTATTATAATGCCCCATGTCACATAACGTACCGGATGTTGGCGACGTTTTGGGCGCCAAAATAAGCAAAAATAAAGGCAATCCATTCCACACGCCTTTATTTTTGCAGGCGCCCAAAATGTGGGTGAAGTTGGGCGTGGGAACGAGCGACAGCGACTGACCTAGCCCTACGGAACCCCGAGCCGCCGAAAAGGCGGCGTAGCCTAACAGACCTGTTATGCGAAGTGTGCTTGCTCTTTTATTCTTTATAATTATATTCTTTCATATATTTTTCTTTATGAAATAAATAATCTTCATTATAATTGTAAAATGAAAAAATATTAAATTTCTCATTATTATATTCTATTTCAAATATTTCATCAATAATTTTAATATCAATATCATAGTTTATTAATATTTTGTCATGTTCATATTCTTCTGCAATTTTCTTTCCATATTTATTTAATGAAATAATATCATACGGAAAAATATTTTTCTTATATTCATTTGAAACAATAAATATTCCCTCAAGATCATTTTCTGTTTTTATAAATATGAATTTAAAATCGCCTATTATATCTTCTGACCAACCATATCCACACTCTGGTTCAATATTATATTCATATTTATTCTCTTTATCATCAATAATTACTATTTTTGTTATAAAATTTCCATTCTCAAATAATAAAAATTTATTTTTAGGGATAAATCTACAACCAAATAGAATAAAAAATAATATAAGTAAAAAACCATATTTTAATATTTTTTTCATACAAACCTCCAATTAATATTATAATTAACAAAACATTATGTCAAGCACATTGCGCATAACGTTCCGGCTATTGGCGAGGTTTTAGGTGCCCGGATAGGGAAACGCAAAGGCAATCCATTCTAGCCGCCTTTGCGTTTCCAGGGCACCTAAAATCTGGCGTAGTGAGGCGTGGGACTGGTTCCGAAGGAACCACGACCTAGCCGAATGGAGCCCGAGCCGCCGCTTGTCGGCGGCGTAGCGCTAACAGACCTGTTATGCGAAGTACGACCCACATATTATAACTTCATGATCCTAAACAAGTTTCCATAATTATTGGAGCTTTTTCTTCTTTTGGTTCAAAAATAAAATTTATTTTATTAGTATTTAATATAGAATTTATTTTTAATAAAATTTCTTGTTCATTTTTAACACCGCTACCACCAGTACAAAACTTATAATAATAAATTATTATATCAGTTGGGAATTTATTTTGCACAATATATTCTAATTCATCAATATTTTTTACTATATATTCTATTCGATTTTTCCTATCATATAAATATATATTTTTTAAATTCCCAACTAAATCGGAGTCAATTCTCAAGCCATAATCTGTTACTAACCGGTGGATTCTATATTTTCCATAAATCTCCCAATAATTTTTAGGTAATTTTTGTTTATAAATAATATAATAACCATTTTCGTCAATTTTTATTTGTTTTTCTACATTATAACTGCAAGAAAGTATAAATAAAATAATAAAACAAAATATGACTATATTTAATAATCTCATAATTTGTTATTATATCTTAATTTCCTATATACTGTCAATATAATTATTAGGGTCGTATTTCGCATAACGTTAAAGATTGGCGACGTTCAAGCCCACTTTATAAAGCAAACCGCAGGTTTGCGGTGGGCTGGAATGTGGGTGAGAGAAAACCGCACAAAGGCGCCAAGCGCCGACTGCGGTTTTTCGAACCCCGTAGCCGCCCTTTACGGGCGGCGCAGCGCTAATCGTGTGTTATGCGAGGTACACGCCGTATACTATATTTTTTTTATATTTTATTCCAAGAATTTTATTGATGATGAATATATATGATTATTTCCATGAGAAAATAAATATTCTTCCAAATAATATTTATTAATTTTTATTATATATACATTTGATCCTCTTAATTGTTCTCTTACAGGATATTCTCCAATTATAATCTGAAATATTAAATTTTTATATTCATTTGAAATAACTTTCATATCTACAGTATCTCGCCATTCATCCCGTGTACCATTTTCACCGGTAATTGTAAAACGTATTCCTTCATCAACATAATTAAAAAACAATACATTTATTATTATATTTTCATTCTCATCATTGGTTTCTTGAGTATTACTAATATATACAATATTAAAGAAAAATAACAGCAAAAATAATATTTTATTCCATTTTATTGGCAAATATTTAATTTCCATATTTATAAGAAAGCATATTATTTTAATTTTGTCAATATATATAATTATAATATTTATTTCAATAATTTTAGGCGGTATCTCGCATAACGTTCCGGCTGTTTACGAGGTTTTGGCCGCCGGAACAAGCAAAAAACAAAGGCATACAACCCATTCTTACCCCGCCTTTGTTTTTGCAGGCGGCCAAAATCTGGGCGCAGTGAGCCGTGGGAGCGAGGCCGTAGGCCGACCGACCTAGGCAAATGCAGCCCCGAGCCACCCAAAGGGTGGCGCAAGCGTAAACAGGCCTGTTATGTGCCGTAAAATCTGCTTTGAAATAATATGTTATACATTGTACAACTTTTCAAGTCAGTTTTTTCTAGCTAATATCACTGAATCACCATCAAATGATAAGGCAAGAGAATTGCCTGAAATAGAATAGTCAAATGTAAATGGTATAAAACCAAAAATACTAATCATACCAGTAATTGATTCATATTCAAGACTTCCCATGTCTTTAAGTATTTTTTCTACTTCTTCCTTTGTGTACCATTTTGAATCAAAATTAAATGAAAATTCAGCAAAAGAACCTCCAAGCACTTCTGCAAATGAACGGTATACTTCTTCCCTATACTCAAATAATTGATCTAAACAATTACCGTGAAGATGTGTCATAGTAATTGTTATTTTTCCAGCATCCGTAGTATAAGTTCCTTTCAAAAATGAACCGGAATCACTAAATAAAATTTCATAATTACCATTATGAAATTTCCATTCCATATCTTCATCGACGTCTTTGGCAATCCAAGTCCCATTAAGGTTTGAAGCATTCGAACATTCAATAACCGTTATTCCAAATATAAGTATTACTGCAAGTATACCCAACCAATATTTTTTCATTTTGTTTCTCCTTTGCCGACTCTTCGGCAATAGCCTGAAGATTTTCTATGTAAGAAAAAGGTATAAGTACTCTCTTCCCTACCCGCGCCACGGGTATCATTCCCGCCTTGATACCACGGTTAATGCCAGATCTAGAAACTCCTGTCCGCATCATTAAATCCGCTACAGATAAGAAGTGGGGAGTTCCCGCTTGATGATTCAATTCGCCGGAACCATCCACGGTCTTTGTATTTGCAGTATTTTCGCCCATACCTATATCTACAAATTTGAGATTACGATCTAATTGGCACAGGTAAAATTGGCTGGTATACTATGTTCTGAAGGGATAAAACAATGATGCAACAAGAAAATATATATTTTATGGAGTTCCAGAGGCGGTTTGGGTGCGAAGATGCATGTCGGGATCACTTATTCAGAAAACGCTGGCCTAATGGCTTAACCTGTCCCATATGCGGCGGGAAACATTTTTATGTCATAAAGACTCGGAATATATTTGAGTGTAGATGTAAACATCAATTATCATTAACAGCGGGAACTATTATGCATGGGAGCCGTACACCGTTAACTAAGTGGTTTTGGGTAATATATGTCAGGACTTACCTAAAATTTGTTGATTCGCCACATCATTTGAAAAAGGAATTGAACGTATCCTATCAAACAGCATGGAGTATGTTGAAAAAAATTTCTGGCGAGATACGTCTAGGTGAGGCCAGTATTGTAAATAGGTTGTTTAATTAAAAACAGCCTATTTACATTTTCTTCTGTCAGTTTATAGTTGACTATCATTCACTACCCCCCGATGCCTTGGGCAAATACGCCTGTTCGATCTTCGCCTTAAGTGTCGGAAAATCCAGCACTTGGTTGGCATGGGAATAATGTTCCATCATGCGTCCGGACTTGTGGCCGGCGAGGGCTTGAATCTCCATATCGGAAATGCCGGAGAGACGGCCAAGGGTAACAAAATCATGCCGTAGGCCGTGAAGCTTGAGGTTACGGCGCTTTTGTTCGTTTACATAATCTTCCGGCATTGGTTTCCTGCTCTGCCATTTTCCGGGTATGCCGATTCCTTCCAGTTCACGGTTAAAGGCATTACGGAAGAAAGTTTCACCGAGCGGCTGTCCCGGACATTCGATGCTTTCAAAGACGTAGGCATCGGGAGCGGGGTTTTTTGAAAGTTTACGTATTTCGTCAAGAATATCCTCTAAATATTTTGGAACGGGAATCTTACGGTTGCTGCCTCGTTTCGGCCCTTTCAATCCGTCCATGCAGACAAAGTTGTGATTGATGTCGATTATTCCGTTTTCAATATCACCCCACATAAGCCCCCGAATCTCACCCCGGCGCAGGCTGCAAAGAACAGCCAACAAAATAACGGCCCGATCATGTGGGTTCTTGGCTGGCGAATGAATAAGTCTGCTCACTTCCTTTTGGGAAAGGATGCCAGGTTCCTGTGGCTGTTCCATTACTTCGCCGATGTTTTTGAAGGGATCACGGTCGATGTCTTCATTGGCAACCGCATAACGAACCGCTATACGCATGGCGCTGAGGGCGGAGTTAATACGACGGGCTGAACGTCCGCTTTCGGCAGCCCAGCGCATCCATGCCCTGATATGTCCTGCGGTAAGTTTTTCCAGGGTAAGTTCCTGAAACGGTTCATACGAGGCAAGATGAAGACGGGCATCATCGGCGTTACCCCGGATGTATTTAAGGGAAAGCGGTTTTTTTCTGATGTTGGAGCAATCCTTGATGTAATCGCTGTTCTTTGTCCAAAAGCCGGCAACGTATTCAAGAAAGGGCTTGCCGGCCGTTGTTGCCCCGGACTTGGCATCCTCAAAGCTAACGGTCGGTAAAATCGCCATTGCTTGGTTCCATGCTTCCTGCTGCCGTCCCTTCTTTCCTGAAACCGCAACGCCGGTTGAACGGTACTCGGTGTAATCTCCGGCCTTCTCGTTCCAGAATCGTACATACCAGACAAGGCCCTGCTGTGTTTTTTTCTTGTAAAGTGAAAACGGATTACGCATATCCTCTCCTCAGCTAGAGCAACAAAAGTGTGCCTTTTGTGTGCCTTTCGCTTTTCAGCGTGATATGCCATCCGTCTTTCGGGTAGGCTAATTCCTTGTAACGTAAAGACTTACGTTTGAGGCTGACACGATTCGAACGTGCGACCTTCAGATCCGCAATCTGATGCTCTATCCATCTGAGCTACAACCTCGGTTTGAAGCCGGAATCACGTTTTACGGCGTTCCGGTTCGAATCCCCCTATATTATGGGGGGTGGAGTTTTGCTCTGCAAAACTCCAGAGTCAAAAATCCGAGGGATTTTTGACAACGGAGCAGGAGGGATTCGAACCCTCGGTACCCTTTCGGGGCACAACTCCTTAGCAGGGAGCCCGATTCGGCCACTCTCGCACCGCTCCAGTAAACTCGACCGCTAGGTCGCTTGACAAGTTAATGTAACACGAGCCGGCGCAGGAAAACTCGTCACTGTCCAAAATGCAGGCAACCTTTAGGTTGCCGTGCGCGCCGCTCCAGTAATGCGACCGTTAGGTCGTCTACCTCAAAAATCAGCATGAGCTAGCGCAAGATACCCATACATAACCCGAAACTATAGGCAACCTTTAGGATGCCGTGCGCGCGCTCCAATGTAGCCTTATTCCAGAATTGATTCCAATATTAATGAGAAGTGGGTTTGGTGTCAAGTTACCGCGGTGCCTCATCTTAAAAATGCTTATAGAGGAAAGCGCCGATAGGATGCTTGTTTTTCAGGTTCCTCAGGACATTCTTCCTTATTATTACAGCCGTCTACCGCTGCTAACAACATGATCACCTGCCATGGCAAACCTACCGTGACAAATATCGAACCGTATGCTATACTCAAGCCTGGATCATAAGCCGGGAAAGCAATCACTTAATGTGTAATTTGACAGAAAATATGACCAAATTAGCCTTAGGAGGCAAGCCATGAACGAGAGCTGTTACGGGTGTTCTACCTGCGCCAGCGCGGATAAACCTCTGGAAGAGTTTATTGCGAAATTGCCGATGGAGACTTCCCACCACAGGGTAGAAAGCCAGGAAACCAAATGCGGCTTCGGCTTGCAGGGCGTTTGCTGCAGGCTATGCGCGAACGGTCCCTGCCGTATTACTCCCGAAGCGCCCAGGGGTATCTGCGGTGCCTCGCCGGACGTTATGGTAACACGGAATCTCCTCAGGGCTGTTGCTTCCGGATCGGGCTGTTATATCCATGTGGTGGAAAACACCGCGCTGAACCTCAGAAATACCGCTCTTGAAAAGGGCAAGCTCAAGGGCCTGGGCGCGCTCAACAGGCTGTGCAAGCTCTTCGGCGTTTCCGGCGGGGATGATCATGAAAAGGCCCTGAATGTGGCTGACGCGGTTTTAAACGATCTTTACAAGCCTCAGTATGTAAAAATGGATCTTGTTGAGAAAATGGCCTATCCTCCCCGGCTGAAAGCCTGGAAGGAGCTTGGCATTCTCCCCGGCGGCGCCATAGCGGAGGTGTATAAGGGGGTGGTGAAGTGTTCCACCAACCTCAATTCTGATCCGGTGAACATGCTGCTGGACTGCCTCAAACTTGGAATCTCCACAGGCATCTACGGCCTGACCCTTACGAATTTGCTTAACGATGTTCTATTAGGCGAACCTGAACTCCGTCCGGCTCCTGTGGGCCTTCGTGTGATAGATCCTGATTACATCAATATTATGATAACAGGCCATCAGCACACCATGTTCGTCCACCTCCAGGAAAGGCTTACCCAGGGCGATGTGGTTGCAAAGGCGAAGGCTGCGGGCGCCAAGGGTTTCAAACTCATTGGCTGTACCTGCGTGGGCCAGGATCTACAGCTCCGGGGCGCCCATTATACGGATATTTTTGACGGCCATGCGGGAAATAACTACACCAGCGAGGCAATTTTGGCCACCGGCGGCATCGACGCGGTCCTTTCGGAGTTCAACTGTACCCTGCCGGGCATAGAAACTGTCTGTGACGAGCTGCTTATCAAGCAGATCTGTATAGACGATGTCGCGAAAAAGGCAAACGCCGAACTCATTCCCTTTGATTTCAAAAACCGTGAGGCTCAAAGCAATACAATAATCGATAAAATTATCGCTGCGTACAAGGAACGGCGGCCAAAGGTTAAGCTGAATTTGCTGCCTGACCACGGCAATTCAAATACCCTTACCGGGGTGAGTGAGGTATCCCTAAAAAAATTCCTGGGTGATTCCTGGAAGCCCCTGATTGACCTTATTGTTTCAGGCGATATCAAGGGTGTTGCCGGGGTTGTCGGCTGTTCAAGCCTTGTGGCAGGCGGTCATGATGTGCTTACCGTCGATCTTGTTAAAGAGCTCATCGCAAAGGACATTATTGTTCTTACCGCTGGTTGTTCTTCGGGGGGTATTGAGAATTGCGGCCTCATGGTTCCCGAAGCGGCGGACTTGGCAGGACCGAAACTGAAGGCTGTGTGCAAGAAACTTGGAATACCTCCGGTGCTGAACTTCGGGCCCTGCCTTGCCATCGGCCGGCTCGAAATTGTCGCCACGGAGCTCGCCGAGGCCATTGGAATCGACATACCCCAGCTTCCCCTGGTCCTTTCCGCGGCCCAGTGGCTGGAAGAACAGGCTCTGGCAGACGGCTGTTTCGGCCTTGCCCTTGGGTTGCCCCTTCACCTGGGGCTTCCTCCCTACGTTACGGGCAGCAAAGTCGCGACCCAGGTTTTGTGCCAAGACATGAAATCCCTTACCGGAGGCCAGGTGATAATCAACAGCGATGCCAAAGAATCCGCTAATCTCCTTGAGGGGATCATCCTGGAAAAACGCGCAGCCTTAAAGCTCGATGCAAAGAGCTGATGGAGGCCCGGAATGAAACGGATTATTATCGATCAGGAAAAATGCGATGGCTGCAAGAGCTGCAGCATCGCCTGTATGCAGGCACACAGGGATCCAAAAGGCGGAACAGTTTACGACCTGGATCTTCTGGATCCGAAAAACGAAGCCCGGCATATCATTACCAATGGCAGAAAGGGCGGATACATTCCTGTCTTCTGCCGCCACTGTTCTGTGCCGGACTGCGCCGGCGCCTGTATGTCCGGGGCCCTTAAAAAAGATCCTGTAACAGGCCATGTTCAGTACGACGAAAAACGCTGCGGCACCTGCTTTATGTGCGTGATGAGCTGTACCTACGGGAATGTAAAACCCGACAGGTACAGCCGCACCAGGATCCTCAAGTGCGACTTCTGTAAAGATGATAACGAAGAACCGAACTGCGTAAAATCCTGTCCAAAGAAGGCAATTTTTGTGGAAGAGGTTGATGCGGGAGGAATGGCTGTATGAGACATCTCATAATAGGCGCGGGCGCCGCCGCGATTAGCGCCATAAGGACCATCCTGAAAGAGGCGCCGGATGATTCCGTGGTCATGGTATCCCAGGACGAAGAGGTCTATTCACGGTGTATGCTTCATAAATTCATTGCCGGTGAACGGGATGCTGAAAGCATCAACTTCATTAACGATGATGTTCTTAAATCACCAAATGTAAAGTGGATAAAAGGTAAAACTATTACCCGTCTGGATTCCGCGTCAAAGACAGTGTTTTCAGGTGATGCGGATATTGCCTCCGCTGATACAGTACTCATTGCCACAGGTTCAAACAGTGTTACTCCGCCCATAGGGGATCTCCGTACCGCGAAGAATGCATTTGGCCTGCGCCACCTTTCAGACGCCCGCTCTATCAGGGAATTTGCGAAAAAGGCAAAAAAGATAGCCGTAATCGGCGCGGGCCTTGTGGGGCTTGACGCGGTATACGGGATCCTTGAGTCACCGGGAGGAAAAGAAAAAGAAATAACTGTTGTGGAAATGGCGCCTTCTGTACTGGCGATAAACCTTGATGCCCGTGCAGCGGGAGCCTACCGGGGGCTTTTTGAGAAAAATGGCGTTAAGTTCCGCCTG
>Ga0082212_10009779_pt1 | contig 12329 bp, 12 predicted proteins | sample TergutNt197P3_FD_71548 | JGI IMG/M metagenome (GOLD analysis project Ga0082212, IMG submission 71548) | Neocapritermes taracua P3 segment gut microbial communities from Petit-Saut dam, French Guiana - Nt197 P3 | ecosystem: Host-associated > Arthropoda: Insects > Digestive system > Gut ... | reverse complement strand
CGCCGCCGCTCTATATCGTACCCCTCGTGGTATCGTCCGCCCGTAGGGGCGCACATTGTGCGCCCGCCGCATACCCCGCCGTTCCTCGTTCCCTAACGCGCCCGCCTTTCCCCTCCCCGCCCTCTTTAGAAAAGAGGGTGCCGTCCGCAGACGGCGGGTGTTTTGACTGCGCCCGCAGGCGCGGGTGATTCCCCCCTCACAGCTTCTCGCCCAGCTCCGCAAACCGCGAATCCGCCATCCAGCGCGTCAGACACAAACCGCCGAACGCCATGCCCGCCGTTATCACAAGCAGTATAACCAGCGCGGCCGTCGCGCTCATGGCGGGTATCAGTATAACAACGGGCAGTATGAGCGCGGCGGCTACAGGAGGAAGCATGGCGAGCAGCATACCCCAAATGGTGTTCATGTTCTGCTTCATCGCCTCGTTTTCGTTGTCCCACCTCAGCTTGGGGTTGATTATATCCGGTATCATGCTGAACGCCGTTGTCGCAACGCCCGTCAGCGCGGCGGGTATAAACGCCATGAGGGCGAAGGGTATCAAAGCGGGAATTATTACGCAAACACTGACCGCGACCATAACCGATGAGAACAGCGATATGGCCGCCGCGCCCAACAGCTTCGCGGTTATCAGCGATCGGGGCGTCATGGGTATCACCCTGTAAATCCAGAACGCCCGCCCCGCCCGTGAGAGTGACGTGCTTGCGGCGGGGTTTATCATGCCCGCAAGCGCGAGTATCAAAACGGCGATGACAATCATCAGGGCGGGGCTTGCCGCGTCTATGCCCTCGTCAAGCATAACCATCAATTCTTCCCACTCCGAGCGTATTATCAGCGGCATGACAAATATCATAACCGCGAAAATAAGCCCCGACAGCGAGTTCATCGCGTATACGGGCGAGCGCAGTATCAGCTTGATATCCATAGCCGCGAGCGTAAAAACCGGAGACGACGACTTTACCGCGCTTGAGCGGAATCCGGCGTTCTTTTGCCTTGCGGCGGGCGTTTCAAGCATTGACAGCGTTCCCGCGTAGTAAAACTTGCCCGACAGCCTTACCGCCAGCAGCAGCGCGAGAATCGAAACGCTTATGAACAGCAGCAGCGACGAAACCGCGCCGCCCGACATGGTAAGCCCCGACGACAGCCACATGGCGGGCGGGAACACCGCCGCGGAAATTTTGAGCATCGGCTCCGCGCCGGCGAAAAAGTCGTCCAGAGCCGCTTCGCCGCCCTCTATAACCAAACCCATGCTTCCCGTCATAGCGATTGAAAAGGCGACGGCGGCCGCCGCGAGGGCAAGGGTGAATATAACCGTGACAAGCTCCCTGCGGCGGAACTTGGACGACAGCTTGGACAGAGGAAGCGCGAGTATAGCCGACAGCGACAGGGGTATCACGGGCACAAGCGGCAGCGTTACCGCCGCGATAATCCAGAACAAAATCCCCGCGCCCGACTCTATGGCATACAGCAGGTAGGCGGGTATGAGGACGAATGTGGTTATAATAAACTCAATGGCGTACACAATGCCGAATTTTGACGCGAAAACCGCCTGCGGCTTAAGCGGCAGACAGGCGTACCACTCGATATCCCTCGCGTTGAACACCAGCGCGTTTATCTGAAACGCCCCGAAAATCAGCACGATTACCATGGCCGCCAGAACCGTGGCGGCGAGTATGAGGCTGCCCAGCCCCAATGTTAACGCGCTCTTGACGACCGCGCCGTAAACCATGCCGTATACAAACAGCATCGAGCCGATACCGTAGGCGGCGGCTATTATCACGAATATGTTCATGCGGTACTTTTTTTTGTCGTGTACCCGGTAGTATTTCATCGCCGACAGCCCGAGCTGCATTTTCACCTGGAGCCAAAAGAGTTTGAAAATCTGCGCGTTCAGCGTCACAGCTCCTCACCTCCGTCGGGGTCGGTCAGCTCGAAGAACAGCTTCTCAAGTGTCTCGTCCTGCTTGCCCGAGCGCAGCTCCTCCATAGTTCCCACGGCGGCAAGCCTGCCGCCGCTGATTATGCCGATACGGTCGCATATGCGCTCGGCAACCTCCAGCACATGGGTGGAAAAGAACACCGTGTTACCCGCGCCGCAGTGGGCGCGCATTTCCTCCTTAAGCCTCAGCGCGGACTTGGGGTCAAGCCCCACCATGGGCTCGTCGAGTATCCAAAGCGGCGGGTTGTGGAGCAGCGCGCCCGTGAGAAGGAGTTTTTGTTTCATGCCGCGGCTGTAGGAGCGTATAAGACTGCCCGCCGCGTCCTTTATCTCGAACATGGTCAGGTAACGCTCCATGCGCCCGCGCCGCTCGTCCGCGGGAACGCCGTACACGTCGCCTATGAAGTTGAGGTATTCAACCCCCGACAGGCGGTCGAACATCTCATGCTGGTCCGGCACATACCCGATTTTCGCCTTGCACTCCTCGGGGCGTTCGGCTATGCTCACCCCGTCTATGGCTATTGATCCGGCTGTGGGTCGCAGAATCCCCGTTATCATCTTGATTGTCGTCGATTTTCCCGCGCCGTTCGGCCCGAGAAACCCGAAAATTTCCCCCCGCTTCACGTGAAACGTCAGGTTATCCACCGCCTTCACGCCGCCGTGGGCATAGACCTTTGAAACATTTTCAAGCGTTATCATAACACAGAGTACCCCCTTGCAAAAGTGAACCGCGCGCGCGCTTCTGTCCCGCATTATACACCATTCCGCCCGTTTTCACAACCTATGTTTTTTTTCCTTGACATTTAACTCCGCATTGGTTATAATGTCGCCTGTACCCTTGCGGAGGGAGATTTTGCTATGAAGCTCGATTTGCGGAAAATTAAGGGGTTTCCCGGCAAACGCGAGGATTTTTCATTCAAGCTCGGCGGCCTTACGCTCGGCGGAACGGAACAGCCTCCCCTTGACGTGTCGGGCAGCGTGAGAAACGCGGCGGGCGCGCTTTTGATTGAGGGACGGGCGAGCGGCGTTTTATCGCTTGTCTGCGACAGATGCGGCGCGGTCTTCGGAACGGAGAAAACCCTTGACGTGTCGGGACTGCTGTCCGACTCGCCGGACAGCGACGGCGACGGCGGGGTGTTCCCCTATGACGGCGGAAGCGTTGATTTAAGTGACATTTTCATATCCGAGCTTATACTCGATATGAGCATGAAAACCCTGTGCGGCGAAGACTGCGCCGGGAACAATAAATATATCTGTGAGTGAGGAGCGACAACCATGGCAGTTCCAAAGAAGAAAACATCAAAACAGCGGCGCAACCTGCGGCGCAGTTCGCACTGGAAGCTCGAAACCCCCAATCTGGTCATGTGCAAATGCGGTGAATACACGCTGAGCCACAGGGCCTGCAAAGCCTGCGGCATGTACAACGGCCGCCAAGTCATTAAGGTGGACGAAGATAAGTAACCCCCCTTTGATAACCGGCGTCCGGGCGGGAAGCCCGGCGGCGCGCGCGGGTCTTACGGCCGGTGCGCGTTTGTTGCGCGTGAACGGCAACCCCGTACGCGACGTTCTGGACTACCGCTTTTACACATGCGACCGCAAGCTGAACATAGAAACCGCCGAGCCCTCCGGTGAGCTTAGGAAAATTAAGCTGATACACGCCCCCGGCGGCGACCTGGGACTGGTTTTTGAAACCTCTCTGATGGACAAGCCGCGCCGCTGCCAAAACAGCTGCGTATTCTGCTTTATCGACCAGCAGCCGAAAAATATGCGCCCCACGCTGTACTTCAAAGACGACGACTTCAGGCTGTCGTTTATGCAGGGCAACTATATAACGCTGACAAACCTTGACGACGGGGATATAGACCGCATAATCGAGCAGCGTCTTTCGCCCGCGCGGGTGTCCGTACACGCCACCGACCCCGCCGCCCGTTTTGACATGCTAAGGAATCCCAGGGCGGGTTTTTGCCTTGACATACTGCGAAGACTCGCGGACGCGGGAATCGTCCTGCACGCCCAGATAGTAATATGCCCGGGCTTCAACGACGGTGATATACTGACGCGGACGCTGAAAGATTTGTCCGCGCTTGGGTGCGAAAGCGTGTCCGTCGTTCCCGCCGGGCTTACCCGATACCGGGAGGGGCTGACACATATACCCCCCGTAACAAGGGAAATCGCGCTGGACTGCATAGACCGCTGCGAGAAATTCATGCGCGTGTACTGCGCCGACGAGCTGTTTCTCCTCGCCGGCCTGCCGATACCCTTCGCCGTCTACTACGACGGCTACCCCCAGCTTGAAAACGGCGTGGGCATGGCGCGCTCGTTCATCGACGATTTTATGATGGAAGCCGAGGGGCGGACGCCAAGGCGGCGTAATATTTCCGTCGCCACGGGCACAGCCTTCGCGCCGATTCTGCGCGGTCTCGCGCCAGCCGTCAAGGTTTACGCCGTGAGAAACGAGTTCTGGGGCGAAACGGTTAACGCCGCGGGGCTTATCGTGGGCGCGGACTTAATTTCACAGCTGAAAGACGCGGATTTGGGCGAACTCCTGCTGATACCCGCAAACATGCTCCGCAACGGCGGGGACGTTTTTCTCGACGGTCTTACGCCCGCCGATGTTTCGCGGGAACTTGGCGTTGATATAAAAGCGGTTCTGCCCGACGGTCTCGCGCTGGCGCGTGAATTATATATGTAGGGCGCGACGCCGTACCGCCCGCGGGCGGTGGTGTTTTGATGAAACGCCATAAAGTCTTGGAGGATAAACATGAAACCTGTAGTCGCGATAGTGGGACGCCCGAACGTGGGCAAATCGCTGCTGTTTAACAAATTGGCGGGCAGGCGCGTGTCCATCGTGGACGACACCCCCGGCGTGACCCGCGACAGGGTAATCGCGGACTGCGAGTGGCGCGGCCGCGTGTTTTCCGTTGTCGATACGGGCGGCATCGAGCCGCGTACGGACGACGAGCTGCTCATATCCATGCGCCGCCAGGCGGAAATCGCCATAGACAGCGCGGACGCGGTGATTTTCCTAACCGACGTCCGAACGGGGCTGACGTCCTCCGACGCCGATGTGGCGGTCATGCTTCAAAAGTCCAAAAAGCCCGTAATCCTCGCCGTAAACAAATGCGACACCCCCGGGCCCGCTAACCCGGGCATATACGAGTTTTACAACCTCGGGCTGGGCGACCCCCACCCCATATCCGCCCTGCACGGCATGGGAACGGGCGACCTGCTCGACGCCTGTTTTGAGCATTTTTCCCCCGAAGCGGAGGAAACCCCCGCCCCCGACGTGATTCAGGTCGCCGTCATAGGCAAGCCCAACGCGGGAAAATCGTCGCTGATAAACCGTATCCTGGGGCATGAGCGGGTGATAGTGTCCGACATACCCGGCACCACCCGTGACGCGACGGACTCTTATTTTGAAAACTCACGGGGCAAATTCAATTTCATCGACACGGCGGGTATGCGTAAGAAGTCAAAGGTTAACGAGGATATCGAATATTACAGCGTTCTGCGTGCGGTGATGGCGGTGGAGCGCGCCGGGGTGTGCGTTATAATGCTCGACGCCCGTGACGGCGTCACCGAGCAGGACACCAAGGTGGCGGGCATGGCGCACGACGCGGGCAAGGCGTGTGTTATCGCCGTAAATAAATGGGATTTAATTGAAAAGGATACGCATACAATGGATGATATGCGCGAGCGCGTCCGCGAAGCCTTGTCTTTTATGCAATACGCGCCCATTGTGTTCATATCCGCCAAGACAGGTCAGCGGATTGACCGCCTGTTCGAGCTGATAACATACACCTCGGAGCAGAACAGCATGAGGATATCCACGGGTATGCTGAACAACGTGCTGGCGGACGCAACGGCGCGTGTACAGCCGCCCACCGACAAGGGCAGGCGGCTGAAGCTGTATTACATCACGCAGGCGGGCGTGAGGCCGCCGCATTTTATTGTGTTCGTCAACGATTTGAAGCTGTTTCACTTCTCGTATAAACGCTATATCGAGAACCAGATACGCCGGACGTTCGGCATGGAGGGAACGCCCGTTAAGATTACCGGGCGCATGAAAGGTGATAAGGATGACATTTCTCATTAAATTGGCGGCCGCGTCGGTTGCCGCGTATCTGTTCGGCAGCTTCAACACCGCCGTCGTGGTGTCGCGGTCGATGTTAAAAGACGATATCAGACAGCACGGGAGCGGCAACGCGGGGGCGACAAACGCCCTGCGCGTCATGGGCAGACGGCTGGCCGCGCTGGTCATGGCGGGAGACGTGTTAAAGGGCGTTATCGCCGTGTTTTTCGCGGGCTGGCTTCTTAACGGCACGGATTACCACGACCTGGCGCGTATGCTGGCGGCTGTGTTCGTGGTCATAGGGCATGTATACCCGCTGTTTTTCGGTTTCAAGGGCGGCAAGGGCGTAGCCACAACAGCCGCGATAATCCTCGTTGTTGACTGGCGGTGCTTCCTGATAGGCGCGGTGATATTCCTCGCCGCCGCGTTCATCACGCGCTATTCGTCGCTGGGCTCCATGCTCGGAATAGGGAGCGTACCGTTCTCCATGTGGTTTTTCAGCGTTGACACGCTGACTATCGGCGTATCCGCGCTGCTCGCCCTGTTCGTGGTTTTCCTTCACCGCTCGAACATCCAGAGACTGCTAAAGGGTGAGGAGAACAAAATCAGCGTCGGCAAAAGGGCGCGATAAAATCGTAAACGTCGCCGAAAATCTGTTCGCGCTCCAACTCGTTGTGCAGCTCGTGATACAGCCCGTCATATTTTTTAAGTGTTAGGCCGCCGCCTGAGTTGGCGGCCATTTCCATGGCGGCGGGCGTTGATACAATCCGGTCGTCGCCCGCGCACATCAGGAGAGCGGGCAGCTTTATCAGCCCCGCGTTTTTAATCGCGTACTCGCCCCGGGAGGTTATCTGGGAGAACAGCCTGAACGACAGATTCCCGTGATACGCCACGTCCTCCTCCGTTTTACGAACAAGCTCGCCGTCGTGGGTGAGGGTTTGAAGGTCGAGCTTGTTTGTCACCGTCATGTTTTTCGACAGCTTACCCAAAACCGACGCCAAAACCATCACCGCCGCCGGGAACGGGTGGTAAAGCCTGAGCCAGGGACTCCCGATGACGGCGCACGCATAGTCCTTCTGTGAGCGCGATATGAGGTAATTCGCGGCGATATTGCCGCCCATGCTGTGCCCGTAGAGGATGACGGGAGTATCCGGGTACAGCCCGCCGATATGCTTTCTAACGGCGGAAACGTCGTCGAGAAGCCTGTCATACGAAGGCGAAACGCCGCGCTTTCCCTGTGTTTTGCCGTGACCCCGCTGGTCATGGGATACGAACGCGATATTTTTCGCGTTAAACCGTTCGGCAAGCTCCGTATACCGCCCGACATGCTCGCCGAACCCGTGGACAAACTGGACAACCGCCGCCGGAGTCCGCGCGGGCGCGAAGTCAACCGTATGCACATCCGCGCCGTCGGACATTTTAAGCGTTTCGATTCTCACGGACAACAAACACCTCCGTTTTATCCCCTCAGCATGATATTCTCATTCTTAAACATCACGCGCGTGCCCGCAAGCGCCATCAGCAGGAACACGGCGGACATGCCTAGGGTGACTCCCATATAAGCGTAATCGGCGATTCCGCCGAGAACCATCTTCATGCAGCCTATTGTGTTCAAAACCGGAACGAACGCCGACCACATGCCGAAATCCCCCGGCTGCATCATCATTGTGGCGAAAATCGGTATATAAGAAACAATCATCATGAAGGTCACATATGTCCCCGCCTCTTTCGTCGTCCGCGCCCAGCAGCTTATAATAACCTGTATCGCCGCGAAGGTCGTGGCGAGAACCGCCACCGACAGTACGGTGAACACCGCGGACTGCCACGGTATGCTGAACCCCGCCGTTCCGCCTATGATATCCTCCGCGCCCATGTTCATCATCTCGGGGAACGCCACATACGCTATGACAATACCCGAGCCGCTTGAGACCACGGCGACAAGCGAATATATAACCAGCGCGGTGAACTTGCCTATCAGTATCTCGTTCCTGCCCGCCCGGGTGCAAAGCAGAGCCTCCATCGTGTGACGCTCCTTCTCCCCCGCGAATATATCTATCGCAACGCTCATGCCGCCCACCGACAGATATATCGTTATCAGCATGGGAAGCATCATGGACAGCATCATGCCCGCGCGGTTCGACTGCTTATCCGTAAGCTCGTCAACGGTTATCGCGGAGACGGCAAACGGGCGCAGGGCTTCCAGCGATATATCTATCTCCGCCAGCTTCTGTGTAACCGCCAGGTCGTTGTAGTTGCGGAAGCACCACAACACATACTCGCTGCTCGTCACCGACGCGGACTTGTTATCGTCGTAAACCAGCTTCATATATGTGTTCCGTCCGTTCCGCAGGTCGTCGAGGGCGTTCGGGCCGAATTGCAGGACGATTTTAACGTCGCCGTTCTCCAGAGCCTCCGCCGCGTCGTCAAAGCTCAGCGTTACAATACCCGGGATACCTCCGAACACGGTCTGCATAAGGTATTCCTCCATGCCCGCGGGACCTTCCACCATAACGGTGGTGTTGGTTTCCGCCTCACGGTTCATGTTGTTCACAAACGAACCCATAAGACCGAACATCATGGGGTACAGCAGAATGGGAACGAGCAGCGCGGTTATCAGCGAACGGCGGTCGCGGACTATGTCAAGTATCTCCTTGCGGAGGACTATACCTGTGTATCTTTTCATTTCCGCTCCTCCTCTCCCGCCAGCTTGAAAAACACTTCCTCAAGACTTGAGACGCCGTGTTTTTCACACAGCTCGGGTATCGTTCCAATCTCGACCAGCTCGCCCTTCGACAGTATGCACACCCGCCCGCACAGGCGTTCGACAACACTGAGGGCGTGGTCTGAGAGGATAATCGTCTGCCCCTGACCGCGCAGGAACTTGATAAACTCCTCAACATCCCGGCGGGCGGTTACATCCAGCCCCACCATCGGCTCGTCGAGCATCATCAGCGCGGGGCGGTGTACCATGGCGCGAACCAGCGCGACCTTCTGCCGCGTTCCCTTTGACAGCTTCGACGCGTGTTTGTCCAGATGCTCCGTGAACCCGAAGCTTTTTGCAAGCGCGTCAATACGCTCCTTGGCGTCGTTGGCGGGAACGTCGTTCAGCTCGGCGAAATACTGTATGTTCTCCCGCGCCGTAAGACGCTCGTACAGCCCCGTGTCGCCGCCGAACAGCAGCCCCACGCTGCGCCGGACTTCCTCCGGCTGTTTTTTAAGGTCGAAACCGTTAATCTGCGCGTTGCCCTCTGTGGGCGAAATCATGGTGGCGAGCATACGCATGGTGGTGGTTTTGCCCGCGCCGTTCGCGCCCAGCAGCCCGAACACCTCGCCGCCCCCGACCTCCAGCGACAGGTCTTTCACCGCCCGCACCTTGCCGAAGGTCTTTGACAGGTTTTGGATTTTCAGCATATTTTCCCTCCTAAAAGATTTACAATGTTATTTTCTTGCCGGGAAACAAACGGTAAGATATTGGATTGTTCTATCGCGCGAATACGTCGGCGAGATTTACCGCGCAGCCGTCCAGCACTCCCACGGAAACCGTTTCTCCCTTTCCGTACACAGCGCCGATATATTTCCCGCCGTTCAGCGTGTGGATTTGAACCGTTTCGGTGTCGGGGTCGGCTATCCAATATTCGCGCACCCCGGATTTCAGATATTCATGGTATTTCGTGATACAGTCCCTGCCTGCCGTGGACGGCGAAAGAACCTCTATAACCATATCCGGCGCGCCCCTGCACACCCTGCCGTCAAGCTTTGACATGTCGCATACCACGACGATATCAGGCTCAAAGGCGGTGTCCTCCGATTCGTTGAGACAAACCCCGAAAGGCGCGGAAAACACCTTGCACGGCTTGCCGAAAAGAAAATTTGCAATCTGCCTGAAAAGCTCGCCGCTTACAGACTGATGCCTTTGGGTCGGCGGCGCCATCATGATTAAATTTCCGTGAGTTATTTCAGCCCGCGTGTCCTCGTCCCAAGCAAGCCAATCCTTGCAGGTAAAGCGTTTCTCGCTTCTCAAAGCGTCCATGGCCGCACCTCATTTCCATAAACAGCATACCATTCCCGCCGCGCCGTGTCAACACCGAGCGCGGTCAATAACAGTCAGATAACCGCCTCCGCGTGCCGCGTTACCCAGCAGCCCACGGCGGCGGCGGCGGGCAGCCCCGCGATGTGGGTGGGCGCGGCAAGCACCCGCGCCCCCAGCGCGGTGGTGTCTCCCCCCAACCCCTGGGGACCGATTCCCAGCGCGTTTATATCCGCGAGAATACGCCGCTCAAGCGCGGCGTAAAATTCATCCCCGCTGTTTTCGTCCGGCGGCAGGAGCAGCGCCTGTTTGGCCAGCAGCATTGCCCCCTCGGCGTTCGCGCCCAGCCCCACGCCCGCGATTACGGGCGGGCACGGGTTCGCCCCCGCCCGCTTAACCGCGTCAACAACAAAGGCCGCGATGTCGTCCGCCTCCGCGGACGGCGTAAACATATGTAACGCCGACATGTTTTCCGAACCGAACCCCTTCGGCGCGACGGTCAGCTTCACCGCCTCGCCCTCAACTATGCTCACATGGAGCATGGCGGGGGTGTTGTCCCCCGTGTTTTTTCTCCCGAACGGGTCGGAAACAACGGAAGACCGCAAAAAACCTTCGGAACACGCGCGGCGTATCCCCTCGTCCGCCGCCTCCCGTAACGAGCCGCTCTCCAGAATACACCGCCCGCCCCACTCGCAGAAAACCGCCGCCATGCCCGTGTCCTGGCATATGGGCAGCGGATCGGCAAGCTCAAGGTTTTTCAGGCACAACTCCAAAATGCCCTTTGCCCGTCTGTCCGTCTCGCGCTCAAACGCGGCTTTCAACGCCCTGACATTCGCCTCCGGCAGCTCGCGGTTGGCTTTGATAAACAGCTCTTTCACGGTGTCGGATATCATCCGTCGGGTGATTGTTCTCATGATGTTAATCCCTCGTATTCAAATAATCAACCGCCGCGGTCGCCGCCGCCGCGCCGTCGGCACAGGCCGTTACGATTTGATACAGCGGTTTTTTTCGTATGTCGCCCGCCGCGAACACGCCCGGCGCGCTCGTCCTCATACACGCGTCCGTAACTATGTACCCGTCCGCCATATCGAGCTTATCTATAAACAACTCCGAATGCGGAGTAAACCCGATAAAGACGAACACACCGAAGGTCGGGTCGCCGCCGTCCGGGAATATCTCGCCCGTTTCGCCCGTCTTTACGTTCTTAAATCTCATAGAGCCTAAGATCCCGTCGCCCGTAAATTCGGTTACGACGCTGTCCCATATAAAATTGAGCTTAGGGTTATTAAACGCCTTTTCTTTCAGGGAGCCGACCGCCCTTAGCCCGTCGCGGCGGTGTATCATCGTCACCGACCTCGCGAACTTCGTAAGGTAAATCGCTTCCTCCACGGCCGAATCGCCGCCGCCGACGACGTAAACGCGCATGTCTTCGAAAAAGGCCGCGTCGCAAGTCGCGCAGTACGAGACTCCCTTTCCTGTAAACTCCCTCTCGCCGGGGCAGCCGATTAGCCGCGGGCGCGCCCCCGTCGCGACGACGACCGCCTTCGCGCAGTATTCGCCTTTAACGCCGGTCAGCGTTTTGATGTCGCCGCCAAAATCGACGCCGGTTATCGTATCGAAAATCTTAGCCGCGCCGAACCTCGCCGCCTGCGCGGACATCCTTGCCGCGAGCGAGGGGCCCGTCTCTTTTTCGATTCCGCCGGGGTAGTTATCGACCTCGTCCGTTATGACGATTTGCCCGCCGTCTTTTTCTTTTTCGACGACGAGCGTACTAATGCGCGACCTCCCCGCGTAAAGCGCCGCGGATAACCCCGCCGGACCCGCTCCGATTACGGCGGTTTTATTCCCGTTTGACAGGGGAGGGGAGAGGTTACTCGTCTTTTGGGTTTCGCCAGCTGATTCACTGCTGTTTTGCGCGTAATAATCGGCGGCAAACCGCTCTAAAGCCCCTATGGCGACGCTTTCCGCTTTCATCCCTCGAACGCACTTTTCCTCGCACTGGCTCTCCTGCGGGCAGACCCTCCCGCAGACGGCGGGCAGGGAATTATCCCCCGCGATAACGTCATACGCGCCGATAAAATCCCGCTCCTTGATTTTTCCGATAAACGCGGGGATGTCGATATTAACGGGACATCCGTTCACGCAGGGTTTATTTTTGCAATCTAAGCACCGCTCCGCTTCGCTTACGGCGGTATCGGGGGAATAACCCAAAGCAACCTCGTCAAAGCATTTACTGCGGGTTGATGCGTTAAGCTCCGGCATTTTGTTTTTATTCGGCGACATGTTCATAATAAA
>Ga0082212_10009778_pt1 | contig 12334 bp, 10 predicted proteins | sample TergutNt197P3_FD_71548 | JGI IMG/M metagenome (GOLD analysis project Ga0082212, IMG submission 71548) | Neocapritermes taracua P3 segment gut microbial communities from Petit-Saut dam, French Guiana - Nt197 P3 | ecosystem: Host-associated > Arthropoda: Insects > Digestive system > Gut ... | reverse complement strand
TACCGGTTGTTTGTATCATTGGAATTAACTGTAATAAACGAATAAAGCACGAAAATAAATACATTTTTTGTATACACAATAAAAAATGAAGGAAATAATATATCTTTTAAAAAATTAAGTATCTTTGTAGCCTAAAACAATTACGGCAACGGAAATGAAAACAACACTTATATTGGCAGATAACCAACCTATCACAAGGCTTGGGATTATTAGTTTATGGAGTAGATTTGTTCCGGATGGGTTGGTTATACCCGTAAAAGACAAGAAAGAATTACTGCATTCATTAACAGAAAACCCTGAATCGTTGATTATCTTAGATTATGCATTGTTTGATTTTTCAAGTTTGGATTCGATGTTGATTACTGGTTTGCATTATAATCGTGCACGATGGATTCTATTTAGTAACGATTTGAACGATCTTTTTTTACGTCGTATTGTTCCGGAAAGACGCTTTAGTGTATTATTGAAAGACGATTCAATTGAAGAAATCTCACAAGCAATCCAATCCGGGATTGCAAAGAAACAATACCTGTGTGAACGGGTAAAAATCATGCTGCAAAGCAAAATTGAATCAAACAAAAAACTTCCACTTACTCCCACGGAAGTGGAAATCCTTAAAAGTATCTCTCAAGGCAAAACAAGTCAAGCCGTTGCCGATGAACGGAATCTGAGTGTGCATACAATAGCAACACATCGCAAGAATATATTTAGTAAAATCGGAGTCAACAATGTACTTGAAGCAACTAAATATGCTGTTCAAATCGGAATTATTGATATGACAGAATATTATATATAAGAAAATTTCTAACCCCCCCACATATTCGTTACGCTCTATCGACAAATGCTCATTTACTTCAAATAAACTCCGCTTTTGTCTTTTTCGCAAGCCTTGATTTTGAGATTTATAGAAGCCCCCAAGAATTAAAATAAACAAGCGTTTTTAAAAGGATACCTGTGACAAAAATAATAGATACTCCCATGATGAAACAGTACTTTGAGATCAAATCAAAGCACCCTGATGCCATTTTGCTGTTTCGTGTGGGCGACTTTTACGAAATGTACGGCAAAGATGCCATCATTGGCGCCGAAATTCTGGGGATTGTCCAGACCAAACGCTCAAATGGAGTCGCAGAATATGTCGAGATGGCCGGATTTCCTCACCATGCATTGGATACCTACCTTCCGAAAATAGTCCGTGCAGGCAAGCGAGTCGCAATCTGTGACCAGTTAGAAGACCCTAAAACAACAAAAAAATTAGTCAAAAGAGGCATTACCGAATTGGTGACTCCGGGGGTATCGATCAACGATAATATATTGAACCACAAAGAAAATAATTTCTTGGCTGCAGTGCATTTCGGGAAAAGCCTCTGTGGCGTTTCTTTTCTTGATATTTCGACAGGCGAATTTCTTACAGCCGAAGGGCCTGTAGGCTATATCGATAAGTTATTAAATAATATTGCTCCCAAAGAAGTGTTGATTCAGAGTAATGTAAAAGAACACTTCAAAGAAACATTTGGCACCCGTTTTTTATTGTTTGAACTGGATGATTGGGTATTTACTTTCGAAGCGGCTTATGAACGGCTATTAAAGCATTTTGAAACATCCTCACTAAGAGGATTTGGTATACAAGATCTACTGCATGGCATTATTTCGTCAGGAGTGATTTTGTTTTATCTTGATCTTACTCGGCATACGCAAATATCACATATATCCAATCTCTCACGTATCGAAGAAGAACGGTTTGTACGACTCGACAAGTTTACAGTACGTAACTTAGAATTAATTCAACCCATAAACGAAGGTGGAATCGCACTTTGTCATATCTTAGATAAGACATCATCGCCAATGGGAGCACGTTTGCTGCGACGTTGGATTTTGTTTCCCTTGAAAGATATGCAAGCAATTCAAAAAAGACAAAATGTCGTAGCCTACTTCTTTCAACAAAGAGATCTGCGTGATAAATTCAACAAACTTATCGGTGAAATCGGCGACTTGGAACGCATCATTTCGAGAGTCACTGCAGGAAGAGTTTCTCCACGTGAGGTGGTACAATTAAAAACGGCCCTTTTTGCGATTGAGTCGATACAGTCTCTCTGTAAAATCAGTGATAAAATCGAATTGCAATCGATCGGTGAAAAATTAAATCCATGCATCGAACTTCGTGACAGGATTCAAAAAGAAATCAATGATACCCCGCCGGTTTTAGTAAACAAAGGAGGTGTGATAAAGAAGGGCGTTCTCGCAACACTCGACGAATTACGTGAGATGGCTTATTCGGGCAAAGATTACTTGCTGCAAATACAGCAACGTGAAAGCGAATCCACAGGGATTCCAAGCTTGAGAATAGCATTCAACAATGTATTCGGTTATTATATCGAAGTGCGGAACACTCATAAAGACAAAGTACCATCGGAATGGATTCGCAAACAAACGTTGGTTGGAGCTGAGCGATATATTACTGAAGAATTGAAAGTCTATGAGGAAAAAATTTTGGGGGCAGAAGAAAAAATCATTGAACTTGAAACAAGATTATTTAGTGAGTTGGTGCTTGCAATAGTGCAATACATACTCCCTATTCAACAAAATGCATCTATGATAGGCCAATTGGACTGCCTTGTGTCGTTTGCGGAAATTGCCGCTAAAAATAAATATACACAACCGGTAGTCGACGACTCGGATACGATCGATATCAAATCCGGAAGGCATCCGGTCATTGAACATCAACTCCCATCTGGGGAATCTTATATTGCCAATGACGTTTTACTTGATCAAAAGAAGCAACAAATCCTGATTATCACAGGACCCAATATGTCCGGCAAATCCGCTCTGCTAAGACAAACAGCCTTGATTACCCTGATGGCGCAAATTGGAAGTTTTGTGCCGGCTAAGAGCGCCCGTATCGGTCTTGTGGATAAAATATTCACCCGTGTAGGTGCCACTGATAATATTTCTATGGGCGAATCGACTTTTATGATCGAGATGAACGAAGCCTCAGAGATCATCAATAATATTTCGTCACAAAGTTTAATTCTGTTTGATGAACTTGGACGAGGCACAAGTACATATGATGGGATTTCAATTGCTTGGGCCATTGTGGAATATATTCACGAACACCCTACTTCTTCTGCTCGGACGCTGTTTGCGACGCATTATCACGAATTGAACGAGATGGAACGCTCGTTCAAGCGTATCAAAAATTTCAATGTGTCGGTCAAAGAATCTGACAACAAAGTCATTTTTCTACGCAAGTTAGTACCGGGAGGAAGTGAACATAGTTTTGGCATTCATGTAGCCAAAATGGCAGGGATGCCAAAAAGTATTGTCAAACGATCGGACGAGATTCTGAAGCAATTTGAAGTGGAAAATAGTCAGGCAGGAATCACTTCAAAACCGGTCAAGAAAATCGCGTCAAAAAGCGAAGGCTATCAACTCAACTTTTTCCAATTGGATGATCCCATACTTAGTCAAATACGAACGGAAATCAACAATCTGGATATCAACAACCTGACTCCAATAGAAGCACTCAACAAGTTGAACGATATTAAACGCATTTTGAAAGGATAAGCGGAAGCGTCCGATTGAGAGTAGAAAGTGAACTTTGACTACTTTCTGATACCCAACTCCTTGATTATAGCGCGATAGCGTTCTATTTCTGTCCGTTTCAAATAATCTAATAATCGACGGCGTTTGCCTACCAACATGATAAGCGAACGTTCGGTATTATAGTCTTTTTTGTTGATTTTCAGATGTTCGGTAAGGTGATTGATGCGATAAGTGAAAAGCGCAATCTGGCTTTCTGCTGAACCGGTGTCTGTGGAGGATTTTCCGTATTTACCGAAAATCTCTTCTTTCTTAGTTGAATCTAAATACATGTTGTTACTTTGAATAAATGAATACTATATTATTTAAGCGGCTGCAAAGATAGAAAATAATTTTGAATTATGAGTTTTCATTAGTGTAAAAAATCATATAATGTGTTGTTTTCTGCAGGGAAGCAATTTTGAATTATGATTTTTTCTCATTCATCTCGCGAATGTAAAGTCCAACTGTTTTCTTTCTAAATTTGCATGGGTGACTTTGATGGTAAGCGGGTCGCCTAAACGGTAGATTCGTTTGCGGCGGTTGCCTATCAAGCAGTAGTTTTTCTCATCAAATTCGTAATAATCGTCGTCCAAATCACGGATTGGCACCAACCCTTCGCATTTGTTTTCGTTCAGTTCAACATAAAGCCCCCATTCCGTCACGCCCGATATGATTCCATCGAATATTTTTCCCACCTTATCGCTCATAAATTCCACCTGTTTGTATTTGATGGATGCCCGCTCGGCGTTTGCCGCCAATTGTTCCATAGCAGAAGTATGGTCGCAGTAACCTTCATATTTTTCTTGCGAAACACTTTTCCCTCCTGCCAAATAAAGTTCCAGCAAACGATGTACCATCATGTCGGGGTAACGGCGAATAGGCGAGGTGAAGTGGGTATAATGGCTGAAAGCAAGACCGTAGTGGCCAATATTTTCAGTCGAATAGCGGGCTTTTTGCATGGAGCGTATGGCCAATGTTTCGATCAAGTTTGTTTCCGGTTTTCCTTTGGCGTTGTCCAACAGGCTATTAATGCTTTTGGTTATGTCCGATTTACTACCTTCTGTTTTTAATTTGTATCCGAAACGACGGATAAATGCCGCAAAATTTTCCATTTTTTCCTGATTCGGGGTTTCATGGATGCGATAGACAAATGTTTTTTTACTTTTACTTTTCGGATTTTTCCCGATGAATTCGGCCACAGTCCGGTTGGCAAGCAACATAAACTCTTCGATAAGCCGGTTAGCCTCTTTTGATTCTTTGTAATAGACGCTTAAAGGTTTCCCTTTTTCATCCAAATCGAACTTGACTTCGAAACGGTCGAAGTCAATCGCTCCGTTTTCAAAACGTTCCCGTCGAAGATGTTTGGATAATTCGTTCAACGTCAGTAGCTCGTCTTGCAAAGTCCCCTCCTCTCCTTCAATGATTGCCTGTGCTTCTTCGTACGAAAACCGGCGGTCGCTTTTGATAATTGTCCGGCATATCCGCGATGATTGTACGATTGCTTCACCGTTCATTTCAATAATAACCGAAAAGCAGCGTTTTTCTTTATGCGGTTGCAGGGAACACAACTCGTTGCACAGCCTTTCGGGCAGCATCGGGATCGTACGGTCAACCAAATATACGGACGTGGCACGTTCGTAAGCCTCTTTGTCAATAATACTGTCGGGTTTGACATAGTGAGTCACATCAGCGATATGAACGCCGATCTCCCAATTCCCGTTGGCTGTCTTGCGTAAAGACAAGGCGTCGTCAAAGTCTTTGGCATCATGCGGGTCGATGGTAAAAGTGGCGACATTTCGAAAATCTTCTCGCCCGGCAAAATCATTTTCTGTCATACCGTCCGATATTAGTTCGGCGGCTTCTTCCACATTTTGAGGATATTTATACGGAAGACCAAACTCCGCTAAGATGGCGTGCATCTCAGTATCGTTCCGGCCTGACATACCCAGCACATCTACAACCTCCCCAATCGGATTTTTGGCGCTTTCGGGCCATTCTACAATCCGAACGATGGCTTTTTCGTTGTTCTTAGCTCCTTTGAGCATATCTTTGGGAATAAAAATATCGTTTGCCAACGTTTTATCTTCGGTAACAAGGAAAGCAATATCTCTTGCCACATGTACTCTCCCGACAAACGCACTTTTTTTACTTTCCAATATCTCAATTACTTCGGCTTCGGGGTCTGTGCCTTTTCGGCGTGCAAAGAGTTGTACGCGTACTTTGTCGCCATCCATTGCATGCTTTGAATTACGCTCGGCTACGTCGATGGAATCGCCGCCGGCTTCCGGAATAAAGGAGTTTCTGCCGTTGCTGCGCCGTTGAAAAGTACCAACGGCAATCGTCCCGACACAGTTGAAACGAAAGCGGCCGGGCGACTGCTCCCGAATGAATCCATCAGCGGCCAAGTCATACAAGATATCAGCAACCAACTGTTTTTGTACTTGGTTTTCAATCCCTATCTGTTTGCTGATTTGTCTGTAATTATAAACGGATTTTGGGGTACCCTGAAATAAAATCAAAATGGCTTGAATGATTTCTTTTTTTGTCATCCGCCCTTTTTTTTCTTCTTTGGATTTCTTTTTCATTTTTCAACAACTAAATAATGCTAATCAATAATTGGGCGAAAGCTTTTCGCCCCTACAAACCATTAATTATTAACCGTTAACATCTACCTTTTGTATTTTGCCAACAAAACCACCGGATTGTCTTCTACGTCCAGTTTTGCTGCAATTTCTTTCAATTGTCCTTTCAATTGTCCTTTTCCGTATGCATCAACAAGTTCGTGGGCTTCTATTTTTTGCCAAAATGCAATTTCGTTGTTTCCTTTTCTTTCAGGAAAACCTAAAGTCACCTTATTTGTAAAATCGTCATTGACAACTGTATATTCGCAGATCGTTTTTTCTTGTCTGTCATACATTAAATTTATATATGAGTAAACGGCTCTCGTGTCTATATGATTAGTGCCTCTTGCCTCAGGCTCTATGGTTACGGTTCGCAAAAAATAATGCCGGTCGGTAAGTATTACCGGATATAAATAGAATGCAGGATCTTTTGATTCTATCGACGGTGTTCTGACAATCAAAGGCATCATACGGCCGTCGGGTCGATAGCTAAACACTGTATCGGATGAATTTGCTGTAAGTATCCAACTGTTATGATGGGGTATGATAGATACAAATGGAAATTTTTGGCCATATACAACAACTACCATGTCATGATGAGGTAATCTTATTTGCTCCGGTATTTTTACTTGTGAAATAATTGGAATATCCGATAAAATGCTACCATCCTGTTTTGACAGGATAACGAATGGTGATTTGTCAGCCCCTTCCTCCAAATCAAAAGAATTATCATGGCAAATTAAACTTACCTTGTCAAAATTACGGATACTTCCGTATGAAGAACCTTCTTTAAATGGGAGACTCCTTAAAAACCTCCCGTTCAAATCATATGCCAAAATCCTTTTATTGCTATTGACAAACAATTCATTGTTGTCTTCATCCAATTCAATTTCCGAAACACCAACATATTCTTCAGCACCCTGTCCTTTACGGTTTATTTTTCTTAGACCTTTACCGTTACGGTCGAAAATAAAAATATCCCCATCATTGAGATTGTTCTTTACGAGTAATACATCCTTACCGACAGATAGCACAAAACCTTGCGTAAGGAAATCGTCATTCGTTTCCAACGCAATGTATTCCACATCAAACAAATCCTGCAGAATCAGTTCCTTTTGAGGATATTTTTTTGTAACGTCAACCGTAATGAAATCTTCTGTTGATTGTTTGTGTACTTCTCCACATCCTGTCAACACAATCGACAGTATAACAGTCAAATACACAACGTTTTTTCTCATATTCTCAATTCAAAAAATCACACATCACAAATACGGATACATTTTTCTAAGGAGGCGATTTTGTCTTCTTGTTTTGGGACAAATTCCTGACCGACAAATCCTTTGTATCCTACATCCACCAACGCTTTTATGATCGCAGGATAATATAGTTCCTGTGTCTCGTCGATTTCAGCGCGCCCGGGATTGCCTCCTGTATGAACGTGTGAAAAATAGGTGTGGTATTTTTTGATGTTGTCAATGATATTTCCTTCCATGATTTGCATGTGGTAAATATCATATAACAGTTTGAAATTAGGAGAATCAACACGCCGACAGAGTTCCGCCCCCCAAGCTGTATGACTGCACAAATAGTCTCGATGCCCGTTGGTATTCAGCAATTCCATCGTCAGTACGACATTGTATTTTTCTGCAATGGGGGTAATCCGTTTCAGCCCTCTTTCACAGTTTTCCCATCCCTGCAAATCAGTGACACCATCGCGTCTGCCTGAAAAACAGATCAGGTTTGTCAGCCCTGCTTCAGCAACCATCGGAATTACTTTCTCATAGCTTGCTACCAGTTCATTATGAAGTCGGGGATTATTAAAACCCTGGTCAATGCCCAAACCTGCTCCCTGCGCCATGGCAACAGTTAATCCGTTTTTAATGACTGTGTTCCAGTCTTCCGGATCCAACAATTCAATCGATTCGATACCGATGGATTTGCAGATCACGCAAAATTCGTCCAAAGGGATATTTCCAAAGCACCATTTACTGACCGAATGACGGATATTTCCTTTCAACGGTTCTTTGGCGGGAGTTCTCGCTTGATTGTTTGTGGCATTCAATCCCGGCGTTGCCAATACGGCCACTCCTGCCATTACTGTTTTGAATGCATCCCTTCTTGAGATGTATTTCATATCAATGGCTGTTTTTATTTTTCGCCGGCCACCGATTTCCATACCAGTGCCGAAAGAAATGCTCCGATAAACGGCGCAACAATGAAAATCCATAGATTTGCCAACGCTTCCACCGATCCGTTTATCGCTTCAAAAACGGCCGGGCCGATACTGCGAGCCGGATTTACCGATGTGCCTGTAATCGGAATACAAACAATGTGTACCAAAATCAATGAAAATCCGATGGCTAAACCGGCCGGATGGCCTGCTCCTTTTTTACTGTCGGTTGTTCCCAATACGACCAAAACAAACACAAACGTAAAGATCACTTCGGCAATAAAAGCGCTGACGACCGTATGTCCCGGTTGTATGCCATTGGCGCCTGTTAATGTTGCGCTTTGGAATGTCGGAGCCGCTAATTTTACTAACAGGAAAAGAAGCGCCGAGCCTATCAATGCTCCAATTACCTGGAAAATCATATACATGGCTGCATCTTTCCCGGTAATTCTGCCGGAAACCAAACAACCCAACGTGATAGCCGGATTGATATGACAACCGGATATATTTCCGATTGTGTAAGCCATCGCAACTACAGCTAACCCAAACGCAACGGCTACGGTCAAAACCTGTGCCGTCGTACCCACTCCATTGTTGAAAATTGCGCTTCCGCAACCCATCAATACAAGAACCATTGTTCCAATCATTTCTGCTACATACTTTTTCATAATATATGTTATTAAAAATTTGACGAGGCGAATATACGGATTTTTTACGATACATACTTTTTTTTGCAAAATATTCTTTTGAAAAGCAAAAAAATAACCAATGCCAACAAATATACTTATTTTTTTACTGACAAAAAATGTCGTATCTTTGCAAATGATTTAGAAGTAGTTATGCTTGTCGTACAACAAGCAACGAGCAGGCTATTAGCCAAACATTCAAATGAATACAATGAAGGAAATAACGGGAGACGCCATTTGGCTTGCTTTTGGTCTGACCATGATTGCCGGTCTTTCGACAGGAATCGGCAGTTTAATTGCTTTAATGGCAAAACGCACCAATACGAAATTTTTGTGTGTATCACTGGGATTTTCGGCAGGTGTGATGCTTTTTGTATCTTTCATTGATTTAGTACCCATAGCAAAGGAGGTATTGATAATGTATTATGGCGAAAAGACAGGCATGTTGAGTCTGTTGCTTGCCTTTTTCGGAGGAATGGGGATGATTACACTGATTGACTTTCTGATACCAAAGCCCAACAACCCGCACGAATTTCAGAGTATCGAGGAAATGAATACATCCGATGACCGGCAAAATTCGCTGCACCGCATAGGCATTGTTGTAGCTTTGTCGCTCGTTGCCCATAATTTCCCCGAAGGTATTGCCACATTTACTTCGGCGATGACCAACGGACTTTCGATAGCGATACCGATTACCATTGCCATTGCCATACACAATATCCCTGAAGGAATTGCAGTATCGGTACCTATTTACCATGCTACGGGCAACAAACGGAAAGCTTTTTGGCTATCGTTTCTGACAGGGTTGGCAGAGCCGCTGGGCGCTCTGATTGCCTACCTTTTCCTGCTACCCTTTTGGTCGCCTTCGTTAACCGGAATAGTCATGGCCGCAGTTGCAGGAATCATGGTATATATTTCGTTGGATGAACTATTGCCCACAGCCGAAAAATACGGAGAACATCATTTGTCTATTTCAGGGCTAATTGCAGGGATGATGGTAATGGCTTTGAGCCTATTTCTTTTTATTTAGCGCTTGTTTACTTGCACATTTTTTCAAGCAATCCATCGCATGCATCTTCCAACAAGTCGAGTACAAGTTCGAATCCGGAAGCTCCGCCATAATACGGATCCGGAACGCAATCGGCTTTGTGTGTGCGACAAAAATCAGTCATTCGGCAAATTTTTCGCCGGGATTCGCGATTCGGCGCCATCCGATTCAGGTCCTGTATATTACTGTCGTCCATGCCGATGATAAGGTCAAACTTTTCAAAGTCATCGTATTTGATTGGCCTTGAGCGCGATGTTAGTGCATAGCCCCTTCGTGAAGCATGGGTGCGCATTCGGCTATCAGGCAATTCTCCTTCATGCCAGCCGTGCATTCCCGCAGAATCGATGTAAAAACTATGCTCCAAACCCTGTTCCCGAACTTTCTGTTTCATAATACCCTCTGCTGCCGGCGACCGACAGATATTTCCCATACAAATAAAAAGAATTTTATGCATATAATTTCGTTATTTGTTTTTCGCCATTTCCAAAGCGTGTGTTGTAATATAATATTTAGTGATCATGTTGGGCGTTTCCCATACAGGCAAAGCGCCTTCAGCAAGGTATTTCAGGAAATTCTCCGTCACTTGCCCAAAATGAGCCTCATGGCCGTTATGGTATCTTTCCGGAATTTCGACTATCCACGAGTCGCTTTCTTTTTTGGTCAGCGTGACGCCCGGATATTTTGCCGTAATCGTTTTCAACGCTTCGGCAAGCTCGTTTTCGAAAGCAACCAAGTCTGTCTCTTTTACGGCCTTAATGGTTAAAAGAGGTTTATACCCCTGTTCCTTCCCTTGTTCGATAATCAGGTGCGACTTGCTTCCTTTCATAATCGAGAAGTGTGTATCGCCTCCACCTTCGGGAAATGTATAGTTCCAAATCACAGATACTTTGGCAAAAATATTTTTGATTTTATAGGTAATATCGCCATTGGAATATACATGCAGGATATTTTTGTTGACGTCTTTCTGCAGAAAGACCGGATAGGTATCAAGCCCTGTAACCCGCTGAAATTCGGCAAGCGACAAAGGAGTATCCCATGAATTTGCCTTTACCAGTTCCACCTCTTTGGTATAATCAATGATCTGTTCGGGGAAACATTCCCATTGCACAAGGTCAACCAAATGGGTAGTCACGTCAACGATGCCTGCACCTTGTTGCTCGATATCAAAAAACCATGCAGGTCTTATCAGCGGGTTGCCGGACACTGTTTTCAGAAAATGATGAACGCTTTCCTTTACGACGCCGGGATCGTCGGGTGTTCCTGACTGTTGTACGCCATACACATCGGGTAACAAAGAAAATTCTTTTTGAAGGATGGTCGTTATCTCAAATCGCTCGGTCATGATATCATAAAGCAGTACACCCTCCCGACGGGCTATTTCGAAACATTCCTGCAATGCTTTAAATCCTTCCACGTTGATTGCCATCGGTTTATCGGCCAACACATTGATGCCGGCCGACAATGTAGCACGAAGATAGCCGACTCTTTTTCCATTATTTCCGGCAGTAATCATTACATTGCCCTGTTTATCTCGAAGCATTTTTGCTAAATAATCTGCCCCTGTATAGATGATTTCATTCCATTCGGTAGGTGTTTCCGCACGCATATTATATCCTTCAATGCGTTTAAGATGTTCCTGCAAATCTTCGCCATCGGGTGCATACACATAAACATCCTTACATACTTGCGAATAGGACATTTTTTGTACCAAAGCCGCATGAAAATGACCTGGGTCGAGTGTGATAAGTTTGATTTTGCAGGCAAGATCACAGCTTTCTTCTTTATCCGTTTTTGTAATACATGACACATTTGTTAGCATAATAGCCATAGTGACGCAAATAAAATACTTCATAAGTTGATCGATAAATATTTCTGCAAAATTAGTATTTTTATTCAAAATAATGAATGCTTGTTTTACAATAAAAGCAACAATGTGGATAGCAAGGTCAAAGCATATACCGCCATACGGTAATTTTTTTCAGAAACTTTTTTAACAATCAAAACACCTGTCAGGGCGCCGACAGCAATGACAGGCAACATGGTTAAGTCGAACAGCAACGTTTTACCTGATATATTGTGCCACACAAAGTATTGCAACGGAAGTTTCATGAAATTGACAATCATAAAAAACCATGCTGCCGTACCTACAAATGACTTTTTGGGCAGTTTTACCGATAATAGAAAAACTGACATAACAGGCCCTGCGGCATTGCCTATCATTGTAGAA
>Ga0082212_10009777_pt1 | contig 12335 bp, 8 predicted proteins | sample TergutNt197P3_FD_71548 | JGI IMG/M metagenome (GOLD analysis project Ga0082212, IMG submission 71548) | Neocapritermes taracua P3 segment gut microbial communities from Petit-Saut dam, French Guiana - Nt197 P3 | ecosystem: Host-associated > Arthropoda: Insects > Digestive system > Gut ... | reverse complement strand
TTCAGCGTCGATCAGCCGCCCCCGCACCTGGGAGAGGGTGCGGTTGGCCTGTTCCAGGTCGTCATAGAGCCTGGCGTTCTCAATGGCCAGTCCGGCCTGGTTGGCCAGCATGGTCAGGTCGCGCAGGTCGCTTAAGGTCAGCGATTCACCGCTTAAAGACCTGTCCACGGCAATGACGCCCACTTCCCGGTTTTTGGCCACCATCGGCACCGCGGCGTAGGCTTTGAGGCCGAAGTTTCTAAGCCGTTCATCCTGTTCGTTGTCGAAAGCCCGGAAACCAAGCATGGCCTTCTTTTCCAGCATCACCCGCGACAAAAGACGGGGATTTTCGGAGAGAACCGGAATCCGGACCCGCAGATCCATTCCGCGCTGAAGCATTCGGATAGCCTCTTCTTTGGAAGGATTTCTCAACAGTTCGGCCAGGCCTCCCTCCGGGACGGGTTCTTCGTCCGATTGTCCATAGGTCCAGAAAGCGGAACTTATCAGGGTGGAGGGGCGGCCTTTCTCTCCTTCTTCCAGGAGCAGGATCAACACCTGGTCAAAACCCAGGCCCCGGGGTTCCGTCAGAGCCCTGGTGATGATCCAGACCAGTTCGTCGTAGCGAACGGTGGTCATCATGGCGCTGGATATTTCATGGAGGATGGAAAGATAGGTGACAATTTTCTCATTGGTCCTGGCCAAACTCTCAACTTCCCTAAAAGTTATGGCGTTTTCCAGAACCCCGGAAATCATGTTGTTCATGGAAAACAACAGTTCAAGGTCGTCGCGGTCGAAGAGGCGGGGAGAGATGTCCGGCTGGATCCCCTGGCCGCCCAACTTGTTGAAAAGGGAAATACTGCCCTGATGATGGCCTTGAAAAATCAAGGGGCAACTGATGATGGTGCCCATCATTTCAGCGTCTGAAAGGTCCATGGCGCAGGGGTCTTCCTTGAGGAAACCGCTGAAGCTGGTCTGGCGGGTAAGGGCCGCGGCCACGGACGAAGGCAATTTACGGGAAGAATGGTAGCGTTCGAAATTGTAAGCCGGAGGGATGATTCCGTATTGGGAGGCTAGAATAAGGTGCCGGCCGTCCTCGTCGAGAATATTGACAGTGCATCCGTCAGCCAGGAAGATGCCGGAGGCGATTTGGGGGATCATGTTCATGACTTTTTCCACGTCGATGGTCGAGGACAAGGTGCGGCCAAGGTCGCTTAAGACGTTCAGGACGCTGAGACGCTTGCGGGTGTCAGTAACCAGCCTGACATTCTTGATGGCGATGGTCAATTCGTTGGCCACGGCTTCCATAAGGAGGGACTGGTGGGAATTCAGCGGCTGAAAGGCCCGGCGCAGAAGCAGAAGCACGCCGTAGCAAGTCTTGTCGTCGCCCAGGGGAGTGACCATCAGGCCATCGCTGAAGGGGGCGACGAAAGCGGCCCAGTCGCGGGGCAGGCCCAACAAATCGTCCGGGTCGGCCAGAAGGGTCTGCCTACCGGTCAGGCAGCGGCCGATGATGTTGCCGTCAGCGGCGACAGAACCGAGGCGGGGGCAGGTGGAATCGGCCAGCCAAAGGGGCTGGAGTTGTTTATGATCGTTGTCCAAGGTCAGGAGAATGGAGTATTCCAGATCCAGTTCCCAGGAGATTATGTTCAGAAAACTGGTGACCTTGAATTCAAACTGGGTGTTGGAATTGGAAAGTTTGATCAGCTTGGCCAAAAGGGCAGCCGTATCGATTTTGGCGGAATGAGGCATGCTCAGACACGCTTCCCGGCCGCATCCAATGCTTTTCTATAAACCATCTCGTAAAGCGCGGCGGAACTGTCCCAGGAAAAATTACAGTTCATGCCCCGCCGGACGGCATTCACCCATCCATCCTGATCATCAAAATCGCGGACCGCCCGGCCCAGGGCCCCCAGGAAGGCCTCGGCCGAGTATTCGTCGAATTTGTAACCGGTCCCTTCCCGGGGATTGACCACCAGGTCCACCACGGTGTCGTCCAGCCCGCCTGTGCCGCGCACCACCGGAATGGCTCCGTAACTTAAGGCGTAAAGCTGTTCCAGGCCGCAGGGCTCGAAACGTGAAGGCATTATGTAAATATCCGAACCGGACAGGATGTGGCGCAGAAGGACCTGGTCGTTAGCCCTTTTGTAGCCCAGCCGGCCCGGCCAGCGTTCGGCCGAATCAGCCAGGAAATCCTGATAATGAGTTTCACCCAGGCCCATGAGGGCCAGGTTGATCGGCAAGTCCATCATGCGGTCCATGGCCTTGACCACTATGTCCAGCCCTTTGCGGGACAACAGGCGGCAGACCATGGAGACTACGGGCAATCCCGGGTCGGTGAAACCGAAAAGCTCAGACAGGCGGAGACGGCATTTTTTCTTGCCGGAGAGGTCGTCCGGGGAATAGACGGCCGCCAGGTGGGCGTCGGCGGCCGGGTTCCACTGGGTGTAGTCAATCCCGTTTTGCACCGGTATCAGCCGATCCTGACGGCTTAAGAGAACGCCTTCCAAACCCAGGCCCATGGCGGGGGTCAGAGTCTCCTGGGCGTATTTCCGGCTGACGGTGGTCAGGTAGTCGGCAGCCAAAAGGCCGGCCTTGGTCAAATTCAACCGGCCATGAAATTCCAAACCCTCGCTGGTGAAAAGGTTCCAATCCAAGCCGGTCAGGGCGAAGTCATAGTGGAGAAAGAGGCCCTGGTTGGCCAGGTTATGATAAGTGAAGACCGTGCCGGCCCGACCAAGAGTGGGGAATTGACTCCGCCAGCTTTTCAGATACATCGGCACCAGACCCGTGGTCCAATCGTGGCAATGTATGACCACCTCCTCTTCCGGTTGAGCCAGGCGCTCGGCGGCCTGAAGGGCGGCCCGGGAAAAGAAGATGAAACGCTCGGCATTGTCGTCATAGTCGCCGAATTCATTGCCGTAAACCCCGGGCCGGTCAAAAAACTCGTCACAGCCCACCAGTACCGCCCGATGTCCTTGTCCGGTGTCGCCCCTGAAAAACCGGGCCTTGCGGCGGGAGATCGACAGGTCGATTTCCGAGCGCCAGGAATCTATTTCCTCCAGAGGCATCTGACCGGCGCTTCTATGCTTTGGGGCGATGACCGTCACCTGATGGCCCAGACTGACCAAAGATCTGGGCAGATAAAAGGAGACATCGGCCAAGCCGCCCACTCGGGAGAAAGGAACCGCTTCAGGGGTTATGAAGATGACCTGCATAAGATGACCAGCCCCTTTCCGTCGTGCCGGGAGATGTTCTATGTATAACCACGGTCAGGAACACAGTCGTAACCACTTTTATTATATACCATTTATATTTAATTATCAAGAAAGCCCTGTAGGGAACTCCAGGTTGACATAAGGCTGGTTTAGGTATAAACTTAAATATTCCGGCGCTTTTCCTGGTCAGGCCGGGAGCGCCGGGGCGGGGGGACGAGCCTTTCAGAAATGACCGGTGAAGCCAGCAATAATAATTCGGGGGACCAGACCTTACCGGCCGGAAGGCCGGAAGCCATACCTCCGGCCAAGAGAACCAAAGGCGCTCCCCCGATTCCCAAAAAGCCGGCCGGGCCGCCGGCGCTTAAGACTCCCGCCGTTCCGCCCGTGGAGAGAAGGACGCCCCCCCCGCCGGCGCCTAAAATTCCGGCCCCGCCTCCGGCTCTCCGGACATCGGCCCCCCCCGCGGCCACCGACCCTTTACGGGTCTATCTGGCCGAAGTGCGCCAGTTCAAACTCCTGAGCCGGGAGGAAGAAGACCGCCTGGTAAAATCATACAAGGCGACCGCGGACCCTGAAACCGCCCAGAAGATCATAACTTCCAACCTCAGGCTGGTGGTCAAAATCGCCATGGACTTTCAAAGTCACTGGCTCAACAATTTATTGGACCTCATCCAGGAAGGCAATGTGGGGCTCATGCAAGCCCTGAAAAAATTCGATCCCGGCCGGGGCGTCAAATTTTCCTATTACGCTTCCTATTGGATCAAGGCCTATATCCTGAAATATATCATGGACAACTGGCGCCTGGTCAAGGTGGGCACCACCCAGTCCCAGCGCAAGCTATTTTACAACCTGCGCAAGGAGCGGGACAAGATAATCAAGGAAGGCCTGACCCCGGCTCCTAAACTCCTGGCGGAAAGACTGGGCGTGGGTGAAGCCGAAGTCGAGGAAATGGATTTGCGCCTTTCGGCCGGCCGGGAAATTTCCCTGGACGCCCCCCTTAATCAGGACACCGGCCAGACCCAGAGCGATTTGTTGCCGGCTGGAACACCCGGGGCCGACCATCTCCTGGCCCAGTTGCAGTTAGATGAACTCCTAAAAACCAAGCTGGATAAATTCCGCACGGCCTTATCGCCCCGGGAGAGCCTGATCCTGGAAAAACGCCTGTTGGCGGAAGCGCCGGTCACCCTTCAGGAGATCGGTGAGGAGTTCGGCATCAGCCGGGAGCGGGTCCGCCAGTTGGAAGAAAGGCTTAAAAAGACCCTCCTGGTTTTTCTGCGCCGGGAAATGCCGGATCTGGAAGGTACGGAACTTGATTAGAATACTCCTCCTGGCTTTGATCCTTCTGGGCGTCGGCTTTATCGTTGAGCCTGGGCCGGCCCTGTCTGATGACGGATTCGAGGCCGACCGCTACTATTATTTCCTAAAGTCCACTTACGAGGAATTAAACCGGAATGATGCCGCGGCTTTGAAGGATATGGTCAAGGCGGCCGACCTGGGGCGGGGTTCCTACCGTTTGAAGCTGGAAGCCGCCAGGCTCTATTCCCGCACGGGTGACAACCTGAACGCTTTGAAATACGCCAAGGCCGCCATGGCCCTCAACCCGGAAGACCCCATGGCCCATCTTTTGACCGCCTGGTTGGCGGGGTCTGAAGACGACCGGGAAACGGCCGAAAAGGAATACCTGAAAGTCCTGGAGTTGTCGCCGGACAACCCCGAGGCCCTTTACTGGCTGGGAACCCTGTATTTTGACAGTCGGCGCCACCGGGAAGCGGAAAAATTTTTCAAACGCCTGGCCGTGGTGGATCCTGTCCCGATCTCTTTTTATCACTTGGGACATTTATACCAGCGCCTCGACCGGAAAAAAGAGGCCATTGAAGCCTTGGTGACCGCCGTGAAGAAGGACCCGGATTTCACCGATGCGCTTGATGAATTGGCCGGATTGTATGAAGAGACCGGCCAACCCAGATCCGCCGAGAAGACCTATCGCCAACTCCTGAAGTTCCGGCCCCAGACGGCTCGAAACGGCCTGGCCAGGCTGCTCTTAAAGGCCGGACGCCGGGCGGAGGCGGAGAAAATAGTGGCCGAAATTTTACTGGAGGAGCGCCGCTTCCGGCATGAGGCCGGCCTTACGGCGGGCGAGGACCTGGATATCAGGCTCAGGCTCGGGCTGATCTACCTGGAGATCAAACGCCATCGCGAAGCCATAGGCGAGTTTGAAGCCGTTTTAAAAGCCAAGCCCGGACATGACCGGGCCGCCTATCTTCTGGCCTCCGCTCTCCTGGAGCGGCAGGAGGCCGGAGGCCCGTCCGGCGCCGCCCGGGCGGCCGGGCTTCTGGAAGCCATTGAACCGGAATCATCACTTTATGTGGATGCCCGTCTCCTTCTTACCTCCATACCAGGCCGTAACGACCGGCAGTCGCTGGCCCTGCTTGAAGAGGCCGCCAAGTTCAGGCCGGATTCCCAGCGTCTCAAACTGGCCGAGTCCCATCTCCTGGAACGCCTGGGAGAATTGGAGAAGGCCCGGACGCTTCTGGTCCGGGCCGTTGAGGCCTTCGGACCGGAAATAAAACGGCGGCAACAGAGTCCGATCTCCCCGGAAGGCAAGACCAAGCGGCGGCATCAGGCCGCCCCGGAAGAGGGACGCATCTACCCCAGCGAAGCCGAGATACTCTTCCGCCTTGGGGCTTTGGAAGACCGGCTCGGACACCAGCCGACCGCCATAGAATCCATGCGCCAGGCTATCAATCTCAACCCTTCTCACGCCGACGCGCTCAATTTCCTGGCTTATACCTGGGCTGAACGCAAAGAGAATCTGGCCTTCGCCCTGGCTATGGCCGAAAAGGCCGACGCTCTGAAACCAGACCAGGGTTACATCCTGGACACGGTGGCCTGGATCCATTATCAGATGGGTCAGCCTCAGAAAGCCCTGCCCATTCTGGAGCGGGCCGTCCCTCTTTCTCGCCGGGATCCAGTGGTGCTGGACCACTTAGGCGACGTCCTGTCGGCCCTCGACCGGAAACAGGAGGCCTTGAACGCCTATCGTCAGGCCTTGAAGGGTGGCTTCGCCAACCAGGAGGAGCTGAATGAAAAAATCAAAAAACTGGCCCGGTGATCCGCTGGCCATATTGACCCGCCTGGCTGTTTTGACTGTGCTGGCCGCCGAGTTGACCGGTTGCGCCGTCCCCGTGGAGGTGGCGCCCAGAGCCGCCGAGGGCCCGGCTATGGACTTGGCCCGAGGGCTTTACCTGAGGAGTGAAAGCCTCCGGACCCTGGCCGCCAGAGGAGCGGTCAGCCACGAGGCCGACCGCCGCCGCACATTTTTCCGCTTCGAGGTTTTGATTCTGAAGCCGGATCGGTTCCTGTTCACCGCCTTTGATCCGACCGGCCGGCCGGCCTTCCGTCTGTCTTCGGCCGAAGACCGGCTGACCGGCCTACTGTATGGGGCCAGACAGTATTTCACCGGGGCCGCCACGGCTGAAAACTTCGCCCGCTTTCTGCCTATCAATATGACCCGGGATCAATTGGTGGCCCTGTTATGCGGCTCGACGGCCCGGCCGGCAGCCGCCGGCGCCCGGGCCGTGGGCGAGAATACGGAACTGATCATCGTCCCGGTCGAAGCCAGGGAGGACGAAAACGAGGTTTGGCGCCTGAAGCTGGACGGCGGCCTGGACCAGGACCCCCAGCGAGCCGTGATTATGACCGCCGCGCGGGGCCCGGCCCGCCGGCCTGATCTGACCATCAGATATCTCACGGTTCAGAATTTGCCCCGTGAGGACGAACCAGGCCTGATGACGCCCTTCCCCACTTCGGTGGAAGCTCAGTGGGCCAAAGAATTTCTCAAGCTGACCTATGACGAAATCAGCTTGGGCCCGAAACTGGACCCGAACCTTTTTGCCCTCGCGCCGCCCGAGGGTTTTGAAGTGGTGCCCCTGCCATGAAAGGCCAAATGTTTGGCCACGGCCTCTTGGCCCTGACCTTGATAGGGATGATACTGACCGTGACGGCCGAAGCTATGGAGAAACCCTCCCTTCTCCTGGGCCCATCAGGCTGGGACAGAGTGGACGGACAGGACCACGATCTGGATGAAATGCTGTCTCTTCTGCGTCCCGCCGAAGCTGAAACCCTGGCCATTTTCGCCCCGTCCCAAAGTTGGAAGCCCTTTTTTGACAAGATCTACGGCCGGGCTCCCATTGACCTGACCTTTTACGCCGCCGTCTATAGCCTTTCGTTCGACAGCCCTGACCCGCCAAACTTAAGCGACTGGCCGTCTTTTTACCAGGCAACCCCGGCCGGATCCGAAGCGACCGCCACTTGGCCTCCAGGGGAACAGTTGAGCCCGTCCACTTCCAAGGCGGTGACTTTCAAGACAATCCTTGTCCCGCCTGGAGAAGACGACCGTCAAGGGGAGGACCAAACAACTTATACGGTGTTCGCCTCCCTCATTTTGACCGGACGGCGGGTATTTTTTCTAAACTTGTTCCAAATCGATCCTGGCGACCCGGCCGAGCTGGAACGCCTGGCCCTGGCCTGGCGCGCCGAATTCCTGGAGACCGCGGCCCAAATGGAGGAATCCTCAATTGAGCAAACCCTGGAATGATTCAGACCTGGCCCGGCTCTCAGCCGACCTTGATGAGGAATTGAACGCCATTTTCGACCAGGTGGAAGCGGCCTTGGCCCAATCGGACGACCTCTGGACCGACGACGAGGTTCCGAGTCCCGAGGCTGACCCGACCTGGGAAGCAATGGATCCCACCCCTCCGCCGGCCATCGCTCAGACTGACCTGTTGACCGAAGAACCTTCCCCTTTGGAAGACCTGGATATGGCCTTGGCCTTGGAAAACGAAACCCCCTTCCCTTTCGGCCCGACTGAGGCGGAAACCGACTGGCTTGAGCCGGGACTCCTGGGTGAGCCGGAAATTTCCGGGGACTTGACAACCGAGGCGACCAGGGAACTGAGCCGGATGATAGAAGTGGCCGTGGAAAAGGGCGTGGCGGCGGCCTTGGCCAAGATAAAAGGCTGATAGCGGCCCCAAAGGGCTCTTAATGACTGAACATCAAAACACGGCGGGTTGAAGCATGGCCGCGGAACGCAAGAGCGGGGGGATCCGCAACATCGGCATCATCGCCCATATCGATGCGGGCAAGACCACCCTCACCGAGCGGATCCTCTATTACACCGGCCGGACCCACAAACTGGGCGAAGTCCATGACGGCGAGGCCACCATGGACTATATGCCCGAAGAGCAGGCCCGGGGTATAACCATCATGAGCGCGGTCACCGCGTGCGACTGGAAAAACGCCCGCCTTAACCTCATCGACACCCCCGGACATGTGGATTTCACCATAGAGGTCGAGAGAAGCCTCAGGATCCTGGACGGCGCGGTGGGCGTGTTTTGCGCCGTGGGCGGAGTTCAGCCCCAGTCGGAGACTGTCTGGCGCCAAGCCGACCGCCACGGGGTCCCCAAACTGGTCTTCGTCAATAAAATGGACCGCGTGGGCGCCGATTTCGACCAGGTCATGGCCCAGATCAAGACCAAACTCGGCGCCGTGCCCCTGGTCCTGACCCGACCTCATGGCCAGGAAGAAAATTTTAAGGGCGTTCTGGACCTTATCCGGCGCCGGGTCTACTCTTGGGACAATGATGACCTGGGAGCGGAGATGAAAGAGACGGCGCCTCCGCCGGAAATGGCCGCGGCCCTGGAGGCGGACCGGGCCGCCCTGGTGGAAACCCTGGCTGAAAACGATGATGAGATCATGGAGGACTACCTGGAAGGCCGGGAGCCTTCGGAAGATCAGCTCAAGGCGGCCATCAGGCGGGCCACCCTGGGGCTCAGGCTGGTGCCGGTTTTCTGCGGCGCGGCCCTCCGCAACAAGGGGGTGCAGCCCCTGTTGGACGGCATCGTGGATTATCTGCCCTCCCCGTCCGACCTGCCGCCTCTGACCGCCCAGGACCCCCGGGGCGCTCCTCTTAAGGTTGAATTTCGGGAGAAAGCGCCTCTGGCCGCTCTGGTATTCAAAATACAAATGGTGGACCAGGGACGTAAGATGAGTTTTTTGCGCCTCTACAGCGGCCGGTTGGCCGAAGGCGACGAGGTGCTGAATCCCCGCACGGGGCAGAAAGATAAAATCGGCCGCATCCTGCGCGTTCACGCCGGCAAGCGCGACCGCATCAGCGAAGCCAGGGCGGGTGATCTGGTGGGCGTGGTGGGGCTCCGGTCAGCCGGCACCGGCGACACCATCTGCGCGCCGGATCGCCCGGTGCTATTGGAATCCATCCAGGCGGCCGATCCGGTCATCTCCATCGCCCTGGAGCCGGAAAACTCGGCCGATCTGGACAAGCTGGCCGAAACCCTCGCCAAACTGACCGAGGAAGACCCCACCTTCAAAGCCAAGGTGGATGATCAGACCGGACAGACCATCATCTCGGGCATGGGCGAATTGCACCTGGAAGTGCTGACCCAACGCCTGGCCCGCGAATTCGGCCTGAACGTGCGTTCCGGCAAGCCCCAGGTCGTCTTCCGGGAGACCATCGGGCAATCCGCCGCTGGTGAAGGCTTGTTCGACCGGGACTTGGGCGGCGCCCGCCACTGGTCCCGGGCCGTCGTGACCGTCGGCCCCCTGCCCCGGGGGGAGGGCTATCAGTTTGAAAACCGACTGGCCGCCCTGGAAGCCATCCCCCCATCCCTCTTGGCCGCCGCTCTGGACACCTTGGCCGAAGGAGGCCACTCCGGTCCCCTTCAGGGTTTTCCTCTTCTGGATCTAAAGGCCGGACTGACTGAATTGGAATTGGGCGAAGGGGAAGACAGCGAAGCCGTGGTCCGCACAGCCGTGAGCCTGGCCCTGCGCGAAGCCCTGGGACGGGCCGCCCCGACCCTTATGGAACCCTTGATGCGCCTGGAAATAACCACCCCGAATGAATTCATGGGTGAAATCATTGGCGACTTGTCCGCCAGGCGAGGCCGGGTTGAAGAGATGACCGGCCTAAGCGGCTTCAAAGTATTGACGGCCCTGGCCCCATTGAGTGAATTGTTCGGCTATTCCACGGCCATCAGATCCCAAACCCAGGGCCGCGGCTCATTTACCATGCGCTTCTCCCATTATGATGTGGCGGCCCGCAAATAAGTATAATAAACTGATATAAGCCTGATTGCGGTAATAAAATCCCCGCGGAAGCCAAAGCCCATCCAAGATGTTCAGCCGACCGAAGCCATATAATAAACGCGCCGCCATCTGGAAATACGCCTTGGTGGCCCTACTTTCCTGGTGCCTTTTCTGGATGGGTTCCTGGAGGTGGATCGACAATCGCTGGGCGGTGATCCCCGCTTTGGCGGGTGACCTGGAACTTGATTTTCTCGCGGACTTAATGGGGATTCCAGGTGACCCCTTAAGCCATAAATTGATGAGCCCGGCCCAGGCCAATAAGGCCCCCTCCTTGGTCGAGGGCAACGGCGATGAGGATGACGACCGGGTGGAGCCATATGCCCCGCCCCCGTTCCTGGCCGTCCGCAGTCAAATCCAGATAGTATTAAGAAAGCCGGGCCAAATTGACCGACGCCAAGTGGCTTCATATAAGGACATGGGGCAACTGAAAGTTGCCCCCGCCAGCACCGTACACATTGAACGCCGCACATTAGCCACATATAAAGATTTTGGACACTTGAAGGTCGGCCCCGTCGGCGAGGCCGCTTTCAATTATCACCAGCTACGCTTCAGCTTCAACCACAAGGCCGCTCCAATTCATTTTGGGCGGCCTTGGTGTTTTTGAAGCGGAACGTGATCACGAAAAAAATTGAGATGAAAATAATATTAAAAATTATGCTAAATATTTGCTTAGTCATGCCCGTCATTGTGTGTGTCTTTGTGGTCGCTTCGTTGGATTGCCTGGCGGAGAATAATGAAACATTATGTACAAAACTGACTAAAGCAATACAAAATAGCGACCAATCCATTGTGAGAGAGGTTATCGAGTCCGGTTTTGCCGTCGATACTGAATGTTTAATGCGCTCAAGAAGCTTGGAAACAGAGCATCCTGTCTCTTTAACCCCGCTTATAGCCAGTGTTGAAAGCGGTAACACTTTAATGGTGGAATTACTTTTAAAACTGGGGGCGGATATCAACAAAGCGTTGAAGATTGAAGATTCGGAAGCCCACATTCCATTATTTTTTATACCTAAAAAAGAACGACGCGGTGGAATTACCGAAGTGACCATAACTCCGTTACTGGTTGCGGTCATAATGCGGGATAAAAATATGGTAGATCTTCTGCTTAAAAAAGGAGTAAAACCTAATGAATCATACGAGCTCCGTTTTTTTAACCAGTATACTAGCGGCGATAAACCTACATTGATGTCTTACTCTCCGTTGAGATTTGCCAGAAGGAATTTTAAAAACGATCAAATACTATTATCATTTTTGAAATACGATATCCATCTAGCCAAAGCTAATGATGTGTTCAAACCCACATCAGAAGTGTTAAATTTTTTAATCAAAAATGGAGCCAGCATTGAAGAAATTGCTGAAGCTTTAAAATTTACAGATATAAACTTTAACATCAAAGATTCTCCTTTAGAAAATGCAGTGTTAAAAGGAGATATTAAATTAGTAGAATTTCTTTTAAACAACGGAGCTCGCATAAAATTAAAGCCTGACGACTCAATAGGAAACCCCAATTTATATGATGCCGCAGCGAAAAATTTGGAAATGATTCGTTACTTAAAAAGTTTGGGCCTTAAACCTTACCGGCCTTTATTTGGTCAAAGCCTGGAGAGGCCTATACATAGCGCAATTTATGCTGATGATCCTGAAGTTTTGAGCGAATTAATTGGCCTTGGTTTTGATCCTGATGCCACAATCTACGGTTTGACACCTATTCAAATACTAGCCAAAGGGAGAGGCAATCATAAAGCTTTAGAAACACTTATAAAGCTTGGTGCCGATGTTAATTTCCGGTTTAGCCGTAAATGTGGGGACATCAATACTTTTGAGGCTCCATGTAATAGCCCACTAGAAGAGTCCGGTAATATTACCCCATTGATGTTTGCTGTTTATGAGCATCCTGATCCCTATGATACGGTTAAAATACTTCTTCAAAATGGAGCAAAGGCAAGTTTGAAAACTAAAACAGGCTTAACGGCTGAAGAT
>Ga0082212_10009776_pt1 | contig 12337 bp, 8 predicted proteins | sample TergutNt197P3_FD_71548 | JGI IMG/M metagenome (GOLD analysis project Ga0082212, IMG submission 71548) | Neocapritermes taracua P3 segment gut microbial communities from Petit-Saut dam, French Guiana - Nt197 P3 | ecosystem: Host-associated > Arthropoda: Insects > Digestive system > Gut ... | reverse complement strand
TTGATAGTTCTGATACGCAAAGTAACCGAAGAGGAACGTAATAAAAAAGTGTTCGTATCGAAGAGCGGTAACGCCGAGCAAGACGGCGATCAACATCGACAGGATGAGTGAAAATTTGACTCCTTGCCACGGAAAAAAAAATAAAAAAATTTCCCGAAAAATATGTCCGCCGTCCATCGGATAGACCGGCAACAGATTAAAAATGCTCCAAAAGATCGAAATCGTTGCCGTCCAATAAAGAAAAAACATGAACAGCGAAGCGGCAAAACCGTTGCCCATCGGTAAAAAGAAAAAGAGTCCGAGCATCAAAAAAGCGAGAAGGAATCCTGCCAGCGGACCGGCGAAGGAGAGAAAACAGTTCGCAACCGTTCCTGTGAAACCGAATCCGCGGCGGTAATGTTGAATCGGCATCGTCGCTCCACCGAATCCATGAAGGAAGATCACGCTTTCCGTGTGGAACACATGTCGGAAGACGAAAGCGTGTCCGAGTTCGTGAACGAGAATCGAGAGGAGCACGCCTGCCATACCGAGGAGCATTTTGACGATCCAGAGCGACATTTCGTCGATTTCTCCGATGTGCAGTGCCGCAATGACGGCGGCGATCAGCCAAAAAAACGGTTGGATGGTTGTCGAAAAACCAAAAAGATTGAACGAAACGTCGTTGGAAGTCGGTTGCATAGTCCGGTATTATACCCAGTATCCGGGGACTTCGGAGTACCTCCGTCCCCGGCTCTTTGTCACGTGTCACATTTTAGAATGACACCAACATTCCGAGACCGCCAGATACCTGATCTTTTCGTGTTCCGTCGGTTCGCTCTCCGCCTTCGACGTGCCCGCCGAACGGTGTTCCTGCGCCTTGATACCAATCGTATCGGACTTCCGGTCGGATGCTCAAGTTTTTGTTGATGTCCCATCGCAAGCCCAGCGTGAGGTTCCAGTAGTCGCCCGGTGTTTCGGTAACATAACCGAAGCCGCCGTTGTCCCGAAGCCACTCCACTCTCATTCCCGTCGTTACAGCATCGGTGAGTGCATAGAGGAAATGATTGTTGATGCCATACGAACTGTATTGTCCTTGCCCCGTATTATCATTTCGCAAATTGTATTGGAGTACGTATGTGAACCGATCCGTTGGGAGCCATTCAAAACAGAGCGACTGCACGAAATAGTTATCCCGCGCCCCCTCACCATCGTACTGTTGTCCCTGGTTCAGCCAATAATAGACGGTCGCTTTGTCCGTCAGTGCGTAGGTGAAACCGGTCAACAATGCCGTACTGTCGTTAGGATTTTCGAAACTGTCCATGCCCGATGTCCAACCGGCATTGATGGCGAATCGATCGGTGATGTCATACGTTGCCAACACGCCAGTGTGCGTTGCCGGTTCGATCCAATAGCAGTACGAATGGCTGTAAAAGATGTTGTCCTTCGATGCCGATGCTTCCCAGCCGATGGGCGTGATGAATTTACCGATCCTAACGCTCAAATCTTTGTAACCGAGCGTTCCATAGAGTTGGTACGCTGCCATTCCATAGCCGTGCCGGTTGGTTCCCCAACCGTTATCGAACGATTCGTCTCCCCAGGATTGCATTCCTGGACCGTCAACGCCATAAACGAGGTCGGCGCGGGCTCCCCAGTCGAAACCGCATCGGGTATTCATTTCTTTTTTCCCAAAGAAGTACAACTGATTCATGAGGAGATCTGTACGGCGATTGCTTGCTGTGTGCATCGGACCGTTATCGCTGCCACCGCCGTTACCATTGGTATAGATTCCTGACTCGACCCAACCGCCGAACGAGAAGGCACTTTTTAATGGACGAAGTTCGAAATGACCTTTGTATCCGCCGCACGGGTCGCAGGGATCGCATATTGGTTCGCACGGGTCGCATGCCGCTTCGCAAGGAGCGCAGGCAGGTTCGCAAGGATCGCATACACTAAAAATTTGACCGATTGCTGCGGAAGTATTCCACAGCAGGAGGGCTAGTCCTAAGGGAAGTATTTTTTTCATGTTAATTCTCCACGGGTTGGAAATATGTCTGTTCTCTTTATCGAACGATATAACCGGATAAAACAGAATTATGGGCGCATCCCTAAAAATCGTAAAATTCGATAAAGTTTGTGCAAATTACCTATTTTGTGTCGTGCTGCATTCTCGGCAACCATACCCGGTGAGCGGGGTATCGGCATGGTTCCGGCATGGTGTTGAGATGATTGCCTCCGTTTCCCTTGGTTCGCAAAGTTACGACAATTCCGTCGGTAGCGATCTGGTAAAAAATGCCGGTGCTCGATGCCGAAGTAGAAAGTAATGTCAAAATGTATTTTCATAACCGGAGCGGTACAACAAATTGTACGTGTGGTGTAGCATGCTTTTGGGAAATTTGCATGTGATTTGTGAAAAAAATAGATCCCTTACGACTGTGGCTCTGACAACACGGAGAGAATGAGTATAATAAGTGACATATTACCATCCAGAAATTTCTGATGATTGTCCCCGTTTCCCTTGGTTCACGAAGTTACGATATTTCCGTCGGCAGCGGTTACCTAAAAAATGCCGGTGCGATGCTGGCTAAATTTCAACCAATGTCGTCCGTCATTCTTCTGACGGACGAAAACGTAGACCGTTTGGGCTATGCACAACAGGTTGGTGCTTCGATTGCCAAGACAGGTGTTTTGGTTCACGGTTTCACGATTGAACCGGGAGAAAGTGAAAAAACGATTGGAATGGCGAACACCATTTGGGAAGACCTTCCAAAAATCGGTATCGACCGCAAAGCGGTGCTCGTTGCTGTCGGCGGCGGAGTCATCGGCGACCTCGGCGGATTTATCGCCGCTACGTATGCCAGAGGAATTCGATTTTTCCAAGTTCCAACAACACTTCTCGCCCAAGTCGATAGCAGCGTTGGCGGAAAAGTGGGCATCAATTTGAACGCCGCCAAAAATATGGTCGGGGCATTCCACCAACCGCTCGGCGTGTTGATTGATACCGAAACGCTCCAAACGTTGCCGGAAGAACAGTATTTGAGCGGACTCGGCGAAGTCATGAAATACGGTGTGTCGCTGGATGCTCGACTCTTTCGGACCATCGAAACCAAAGTCGATGCGATCAAGCAGAGAGATCATGACGTGCTACAAAAAATCATTGCGAAGTGTTGTAAAATCAAAGCGAAAATCGTTTCCGAAGACGAATTTGAAACAACCGGACAGCGAATTTTGCTGAATTACGGACACACGTTTGCCCATGCGTTCGAGGTGATGAGCGATTACACCATTCCGCACGGTTTGGCAGTGTCGATGGGTTCGATCTGTGCAGTGCGGCTTGCCAAGCGGTTGGGATTGGTCGACGACAAATTTTTACAACGGCAAATTGATCTTCATCGGGCGTTGAATTTACCGGTGGAATACCCTTCGGAATTTGAACCGGAGCGGATGATCGAATTGATGCGGCACGACAAAAAATCGGAGTTCGGCAAATTGCGATTCGTTTTGCCGACGGGACTGGGAAAGTGTCAAGTCGTAGAAAACATTGATTCGAAAGACGTGTTTCCGAAAGCGGCTGATTAAGGAAATACCAGCAAGCCAAAACCTTCGTTAAGGTCGAACGAATTTTCGGCGTTCCAACATTCGATGCCGATGCCGGGAACCAAACGGCGAATCGCAACGCTCCATACCGTGTCCGGCATCAATGGTCGCGGCGACAACGACGAAAATGGTATTGCCGCCTCAATGTACCACGCCTCGTCGTCTTCTTGCCGAGCAACGCTACACGGCGGATTCCAACTTTTGTCCCCCAAACACGCATCCGTGATCCAACCGCAAGAATCGATGGTCAACGAATAACACGTTTTGTAGTCTCTGTCCGTATCGATTAAAATTTCAATGCGATCTCGATCCGGCATTACTGTATCACGAAGCCGCTGCTGACTCACCACTGGCGGATAGACGAACCCCGCCACCTTCGGACACCGCAAACCGATGTACCAATACTCCGCATCGTGCAGAAACATTGCCTGTGTGCCAAAGTTTTGCGACATTGACCGCAACCACTCTTCTCTGACCGTACCGACTCGCCGATCAGCATCTTTCTGCAATAGTTCCGAAAGTCGTTTGCGCGGCGTTGCCGGAGTGAAGGCATAAACTTGACTTCGTTGCCAAACGCCCTTGTCCTTTTCTTCGTCAAACTTGCCGTCTAAATAGGGTTGGCTTCCAGTGTATGTCGTTACCATCGCCGGCATCGGCAATTCCTGCTGCTCCACCGGCAATTCCGATTTGTTCGGCACGGTCAGCCAGTATTCCGTCCGCGCTCTCGTTCCCCAAACATCGTCGAACCGCAAGTTTGCTCGCGACCGATAAAATCGTGCCGCATCCTGTTCCCAACCGCTTTTTCGCAACACCGATGCCACCGCAAACTGCATCGAAATTTCATCCGCTAGGTCAGGAATGTTCTGTTCCAAAAATTGCCCCATCAACAATGCCCGCTCATGCTGTTGGTCGGTCAGTAAGGAACCTTGAATCGGCTGCACTTTCACTCGCGTCGTTCGCGGCATACGAAAGTTTTGCGGATTTCGGGGATCATCGACCCACTCGGTTTTTTCTTCAAAAATTCCATCGTCTTGCAATTCGCCGGAGATGATTTCCCCCGAAGCAGAATAGTGCATCAACCGGAGATAAGCGTGCCGAACAAGGGGATGCTGAGCATAGTTCCGAGTCAAAATCAAATATGTTTCCGTGGCGGCGTGCCAATTTCCTGACTGGTGAAACTGCTCCGCTATTTCCAGTAGAACTTGCACTGCCGAGTCGGGATCGAGTTTGCGAGTAAGATCAGAAGCGTGCGCAGCTATGTTCGCTTGATTAACAACTTGTCCCGAACCTTGCGTTGTCTTGGCGGTGCTTTGCAAAATCCCCAGGACATTACGGCGTTGGAATGCCCGGCGGCGATGTTCGTTTTGAAACTCGGTATAGACTTCCGACTGTCCCCGACGACCATCTTCTCCCGGCACGACTTGAAGTCCGGCGAAAAAACTCTTGCCGGGTATTGCCGTGGGATTTTCCGAAGTTCCCGGCGACACGTTCAAGAAGCCGAGTATCGGCGGACATTTTTTCGCTCCCACGAGACTTCGGGAAATGTACGTCATTTCTTCGAGCGGCATTCCGAGCCGAACCGTTGGTTCCGAAGGTGTCAGATGTACATCGCTGAGCGTGCCGTTTTTCATCGTGAGAAAAACTTTTTTGACGTTCCAAGCCGCCAAGCCGAGTTCGGTCAAATGATGCGGATAGGCGGAAGAATCGGCAGCCCGTTTCACCGCTTCCATCACTTCCCGCAACACTAAATCTTCGACCGCCGAGTCAATATGTTGATTCGTGTAGTTGGAAGTCAAAAGGACTTCCGGTTTCCATTGCCGAATCGTGGCGACAAGTCGTTCGCGGAGTTGCTCCATGCCTCTGCCGTCTGTCGCTTTTTGAATCTGTTCGGCGAGATTCTCCGAAGTCGTCCAAAGTTCTTTCGGCAAGATCGGCAACGCAGAGAGTTCCGAACCTATTGAAGCACCAATGCGAATCATTGACTCGTGCAGGAGATTCTCCTGTTCGCTGGAATTCTGCTCGTTGCGGAAGAGCATCACGCAGCCGCTCAAAAAACCTTGGTTTGACGAAAGAGAAGCAAACGCCTCAAAGGGAATCGACTCGCTGTCGCCGAAGAGTCCCAAGACCGAAAGTTTCGTGCTGCCGGTTCGTTGGACATTCCACGTTTGCCCGCCATTTTGCGTCGTCAGAATCGTTCCCAAGTCGCCGACTGCCCAGCCGGTGTTCGCATCGACGAACACGATTTTTTGGATCGTTGCCGAGATGCCGGTGAGCGTATTTTTCCACGTTTGACCTGCATCGTTCGACATGTAGATGACCGAACCCGGATTGCCAGCGACCCAAAGATTTTTTCCGTGCGACTCGATGGTTTTCAAGTCAACAACCTCCGCCACATTCTCCGACAGACTTCCCGGCACGACACCCCAGCGGTATCCCTGATCGACGCTCGATAAAATCAATCCTCGATCCCCGACCGCCCAACCGGTGATGTCGAATTCGCCGTCCGCTTGGTTAACTTTCACGTCGGCAATTTTTCGATGCCCAAAATCGGTCGTTTGAGAAACGGAAATGTTGTTTTGGAATTGTTGCATGATGCCATGAAAACCGATGCCGATGCCCAGTCGGGGTTCGTAAAAGTCGGCGGCGGCGAAACCATCGGAGAGTTGCGACGCAAGTGATCGCCAAGTTTGTCCAGCATCGCGGGAGATGAGCAAACCGCCGGGACAACGTTCGGAAGTTGCACCGGCAACGAGAATGTTGGTTGGATCGAACATCTTGACACGGTAGAGCGGCGGCAAGTCGGGCGGATGTTGCAGTTTCCAAGTTGCTCCGCCATCGTGAGTCGTGAGAATGACACCGCGACCTTGACCGGAGAGAGGAAACCAATAATTTCCGACGGCAATGCCGAAGGATTCATCGAGAAATTGAACGTTCCGCAACGTACAATCGATGGGCGTTGCTTGGAGTTGCCAATTTGCACCACCATCGCGGGTTGTCCAGATGACTCCGTGATCGCCGACCGCCCAGCCGCGTTGGGCATTGACGAAGCAGACATCGTAGAGTCGTGCATCGCCGAACGATTCGGTATAGGGGGACAATTTAGCCGATGCGTTTGGCGAAAATTGTGTACACAACGGATCCCGCGAATTGCCCTGAGCAACCACAAGGGAGCAGTGAATGAATAGCAGTGTCGTGATACAAAATCGATACATAATTTTCCCTCTACCGCACGACCGTCGGCTTCTCGTTCGTCACCCAGAAGAGTATCAATTTTCCGCGTTTTCGGCAAGGGAGAAAATCATGTTCCGCCGCTGGGACAGTGTTTGAAAGTGGCATTGGACACGAGAATGTCGGTTGGATCGAACGTTTTGATGCAGTAGAGCGGCGGCAAGTCGGGCGAGTGTTGCAGTTTTCAAACCGCTACGCCGTCGTGGGTCGTCCAGAAGGTCTCATGATCACCGACTGCCCAGTCGCGTTACCAATTTTTTTTAACCGGTTCAACTTGCATCAGGAACGTTTTGAGTTGTTCCCGGAGTTCCTTCGCCGCTTGTTCTTTTCGCCGTACCTGCATCAATTGCCGTTCCGCCTTCTCTTCCGGGGACTCTTCACGTTGCTCTGATTCCCCTTCTTGTGGAGAGGACTGCGGTTGGTTTTGGTCCGATTCCTGCTCTTCGTTGTCCTGCGGTTGCTGATCCTGGTCCTGGTTTTGCTGTTCCTGTTCGTTTTGCTCTTGATCCTGCTGCTCTTGATTTGGTTCTTGCTTCAACAATGACCGAAGATAATCGAGCACCTCTTGCTGTTTCGGCAAGGCTTCCTCCGTGCGGTGTTTCGCCAACAGTTCGGCAGACTCCTCTGCCATTTTTTGGATTTCAGGAAAACGTTCCCACTTTCCTCGGAGTTCCTCATCATCGATCGGCTCCTTTTGGAGTATTGCCAACTCTTCCGCTAACTGTTTTTGTTTCCGGCTCGTCTCGTATTCTGTTTGGAACTTTCTCGGCGAATCCGGCTCTTCCAGTGTCGGACGGATTTTTTCCATGAGTTTTTCTTCCCAGTCCGCCAGTTGTTGAATCCGCTGTTGCAATTCGGCTTGGCGAAGTTGTTCCCAGTCGTATTCTTCCCAAGCGTTCATCATGTTGTGCCGCCAAGCCCGAAGCGTTTCGAGATACCGCCGGATTTCCTCGTTCGGCTGCAATGATAACGACTCCGTGAACGACTGTTCTGCCGATTTCAAATGATCGAAAATTGCAGTCCGCTGCTGGGGTGGCGTTTCCATAGGGTTTTCTGCAATGCTCGGCTTTGCCGAGGCGGCGGCAATTTGACCGAGCAGCGATAATGCCTTGGCGGCGATTGTCCGATCCTGAACGACGCTAACTTGCCGCAGGATTTCCGTTGCTTCGTCGAGTTTTCCCGATGCCGCCAGTTCGGCACCGTGATTGAAGAGTAACCGCGGATCAGTCGGCAAGCGATCTTCTGCAACAACAAAAGCGGTACAACACAATAGTAGAGTGATTATCAGGCGAGGATCCATTTTTTGTATGGTATATCCTATTTCTTTACCAGTTTTTCATAGAAGCGGACGTATTCTACCGCACTTTTTGCCCAAGACCAATCCTGCCGCATTCCATTTTTTATTAGTTGGTTCCAGACTTCCTTGTTGTTCCAATAGGTATCCAACGCCCGCCAGAGGGTCGTGTTCAAGCCGTGGGCATCATCGGAAGGAATCAAAAAACCTGTCGCCGTGCCGTTCTCTACGGTTTCGTCGTTCAAATCCGTTACTGTATCTGCCAATCCGCCGGTGTCCCGAACCACTGGAACCGTTCCGTAGATTTGGCTGTACATTTGGTTGAGTCCGCACGGCTCATACCGACTCGGCATGAGGAACAAGTCCGAACCCGCCTCGATTTTGTGCGACAGTTCTTCCGAAAATTCAAACCGTACCGCCACATTTTCAGGGTACTGATGTGCCAACGAGGAAAGATGCGATTCCAATCCTCGATCTCCTTTACCCAAGAGACAAAATTGGACACCATGTTTTTCTATCCAAAGCGGAATCACTTCGGCGATCAAATCGATCCCTTTTTGATGGGCAAACCGGCTGACCGCGCCACATAGCGGTACATTCTCCCGATGCGGCAAGCCGAGCGTTGTCAACAAGTCATTTTTGCAGATAGGTTTTTTCTCGAAAACGTTTTCTGCATCATATTGGGCGGCAATGTAAGGGTCGGTTTCGGGATTCCATCGTTGCATGCAAGCACCGTTCAGGATTCCCCGAAGCATCGGACTGCGGTACTGCAAGGTTGTTTCCATTCCATAACCAAAGGCGGGCGATTGGATTTCCATCGCATACTGCGGACTGACCGTGGTGATGCCGTCAGCAAACATAATACCGGCTTTCATCAAACTCATTTTGCCGTAAAACTCCAATCCATCGAACGTGAAATGTTCCCAGCCGATTCCTGTTAGCGGCAAGTCCCAGTGCCAAAAAACTCCCTGATACGCCAAGTTGTGAATGGTATGAACCGTCGCAATACGTTCATAAGCAGGCTTGTCTTGGTACAAGATGGATTGCAGTGCCGGCAGGAGTCCCGTCTGCCAATCGTGGGAGTGGAGAATGTCCACTCGGAGATTCATGACCGAGATCATTTCCATGATTGCCCGACAGAAGAAGACGAATCGTTCGCAATTATCGGCGTAATCGCCGCCGTTTTCGGAATAGAGTTCACTCCGGTCGAAGTAATCGTCCTGCTGAATGAAATAGACCGGTACATCGCTGTCGGGAATAATGCCTTTCCAAACTTTTGCTTGTACCGCTTTACTCCCGATGGGGACGGGAAACCGGATACCGGAGTCTTTCAGTTCGAGATCGCTGTTGAAGACCGATTTATAGGCGGGGATGACGACGGTAACATTCTGTCCGAGCCGTTCCAGTGCGGCGGGAAGAGCGGCGATAACATCTGCCAAACCGCCTGTTCGGGCAAAGGGAACAACTTCACTAGCGGCAAATAAAATGTTCATGAGATAATTGCTCCTTGGGGGCGAAAACCAGCCCTCCTACGATTTTACCACACATGAGCGGTTTTGTACCGGAATCGCCCCTCTTTTTTCAAAGATTTTGCCATAGAGTACATAAAAACGGAAAAAAGAGTATAAACGGTAATGGAAAAATGGCAGATCATTCGACGTTCATTTTTTGACCGCTCGTCCCTTTTGAAACGCTTCGAGATTGACGGCAATGTGTTTTTCCTTGACGCTCCGCTTGATGGCAATTTCCCAAGCACTTTCCGGCAAATCCAAATAGGTGGAAATCGTTCCCAGCAAAATAATGTTCGCTGTCTTGACATTGCCGAGAGCGGTAGCCCATTCGACGGCTTGAAGATAAACAAGCCTTGCGAAAAACTGGGAAAGCACCTGCTCATCGACTTCGGGATAAGGCGTTCCGCCGGTTGAAGCCGTTACCGGCACGATTTTTTGATCCGAAACGACTGCCACGCCATCGTCGGCAAGATAATCGATATACCGCAGACATTCGATCCGTTCGAGTGAACCGAGTACCTTTGCTGTGCCTGTGGGAACGAGAGGGCTAAATACTTCTTTGCCATACCGGATTTGTGCGATGACGGAACCGCCGCGTTGTGCCATTCCGTGGACTTCGTTGGTTTTCACGTCGAATCCCGTCGCCACTGCCGCTTGGGCAACGATTTCACTTGCCAGTAAGATTCCCTGTCCGCCGACTCCAGTTAAAACTACACTCGTTGTCATTTCGGTCATTTTAGTCCAAACGGTCGGAAAAGCAATTCCTTGTGATGCGAAAATTGTAAAGTTTCTGTGACCTAATAGGCTATTTAGAGAATTGGTCTTGCGTGAAACGCTGTAAAAAACGATACTTTGTATAAATACTCCAGAATGCTCATGATGTCCGAAAACACCCACAAGGGGAGTCAAATTATAATTCCTCAAACTGGGATACACTCATTGGAATCGCGTATGAATTCCCCTTGACGAAAACAACGAAAAAGACTATTGTTCCCGTTCCTTTGAGGTAATTGCGGCGAAATATCGATGATCCGAACCGGTATTGTGTTTTTTTTTCTGTTTCCAGTGGGATTGTGCGCACAGAGCATTCTTGATCCGGCATGTATGACGCCTCCAACATTTTCCGAAGCATTCCGTCAATTCGGAAATCGGGAACGGGACAGAATCTTCACCGATTACGGCAACTTGTACAACCGGAACAATGCCATGAATTTTGGTGTCGCCCTGCTGGGAGCGGGCGTGATGGCAAATACCAAAATGGACGGCAATTTTCAGCGTTGGTACGGTAATCATATCCGCTCCGATTTTACCAACGATTTCAGCAAAGGAACAAAAGTATTCGGTGAGGGGCTCATTTTTCTTCCCGTGATGACTGCCTCCGCACTGACATACCGATTGTGGCAGGAGAAACAAGGACTACCGGACTGTCAATTAGGAAACTTCACGGATCGAACCTTTCGCGGTTATTTGGTCGGTGCTCCGACGCTCCTCATTGGTCAGTTGGCACTCGGTGGAGATCGTCCCCGGGATGGGGCTTCCTACTGGCGACCTTTTAAGCAGGATCATGGTATCAGCGGACACGCCTTTTTGGGGGCGGTGCCATTCATTACCGTTGCTCAAATGACCGATCAACCTTACGTAAAAGGAGTATTTTATGTACTCTCGACTTTTACCGCTTGGAGCCGGGTCAATGATGATGCCCACTATCTTTCGCAAATTATGCTCGGTTGGTATTTGGCGTATCTTTCTGTTCGGGCGGTTTCGGAAACGGAAGGACGTAGACCGTTGCCACGAGGATTGACGATCTTTCCCGTGGGCGATAACTGTTCAGTGGGGGTTGGAGTACATTATCAATTCTAGGGCGTGTTTACTCTACTCTATTCTTGTATCCTTTCTACTAGGGCGTATAAAAAATTGGTCTGGAGTGTTTTTTTGGAAACTGTTAGGAATGCCTCTCTCGGTGAATTGTACCGAAAGATGCACTCCTACTGGGATGCGTGGGGTGGTCGGGGATGCTTGTTCTACCGAAAGTTGCATTCCTATCGGAATGCAGTTACATTACACTTGACAGAAGTAACCCAGGGCGTTGCCCTGGGCTATGATGCGTCGGTCTTACAGACCGTTTTTATATCGACGAAATTATTCTGTCAAACGCACCGGATTTTGTCAAGGGGCGTGGGATTGATTGGCGATTTTCGCCGGAGTACCGGCATATTTGCGTATGCCGCTCTCTATCCGTCATTCTATTTCGTTTCATTCCGGCTTTTGTTTTCTCCTTGCTTACGCGGCGGGCTCCGTTAACTCTTCCTTTTCGTTTCAATTTCATCTTTCGTATCGGCGGATTCCCGCTTGCGGAATAATAACCGAATCGGCACTTCAGCAAAGGGCAGACCATCACGCAGAAAATTGAGCAGATACCGCTGATACGGCGCAGAAAACGCATCCGGCATGTTGCAAAACAATACAATCGTCGGCGGAGAAACATCCACTTGCGACGCATAGTAAATCTTCACCTTGTGAAAATGATGCAGCGGAGGAGGATTGTTTTCCAGTGCCGCCGTTACCAATTTGTTCAGTTGCGATGTCGAAATCCGTTGCCGAGATTGATTGAACAACATCTGCGCATGATTGAGCATCGTCTTCATATTCTTGCCCGTCTTGCCGGTGATGAACGCAATCGGTGCGTAACTCAAATCGGGAAACGACTCCCGAATGTACTCTCCCCAACGCT
>Ga0082212_10009775_pt1 | contig 12337 bp, 10 predicted proteins | sample TergutNt197P3_FD_71548 | JGI IMG/M metagenome (GOLD analysis project Ga0082212, IMG submission 71548) | Neocapritermes taracua P3 segment gut microbial communities from Petit-Saut dam, French Guiana - Nt197 P3 | ecosystem: Host-associated > Arthropoda: Insects > Digestive system > Gut ... | reverse complement strand
TAGTAGTATTAGTGGTACTAGTATTATTACTTAAACCTGAGCCAAAAAGCAAAGGATAAAAAAACAAAAACACCTATCAACTAATTGATATGGTGTTTTTGCACAAAGACTACAACATTTGAGACAACACCTAACCTACCAAGTTATCTGTATCTCTTTTTTTATTATATGCAGATTGCTCTGCTTACATACAAAGTATAACACAAAGTTATGTTTTTGTCAAAAAAGAACTAATCCATTAGTTCTTCTTCTAGAGCTTCTAAAGGCTCTTCTTTTAATAATTCGTTTTCTAAAACATAATCAGACTCACGATATTGTTTAGCTCCAGTACCAGCTGGAATTAATTTACCAATAATAACGTTTTCTTTTAATCCGTTCAAGTGGTCAATTTTACCATGTACAGCAGCATCCGTCAAAATCCTAGTAGTTTCTTGGAATGATGCAGCCGATAAGAACGAATTGGTTTCTAATGAAGCTTTGGTAATACCTAGTAAAACTGGTTTACCAACTGAAGGTCTTTTACCTTCTAAAATAAGTTCTTTATTTGTATCAGTAAATCTATTAATATCGATCATCGTACCTGGTAAGAATAATGAATCCCCAGAATCCGATATTTTGATACGTGATATCATACGTTTAGCAATTACCTCAATATGTTTATCACTAACTTCAACACCTTGTGAACGATATACTTTTTGTATTTCGTATAAAATGTATTCTTGAACCGTAATTGGGTCAGTAACAACTAATAACTCTTTAGGGTTAATAGCTCCCTTAGTTAATCTTTGTCCAGCTTTTACTTCTTCTTCTAACTCGACGACAACCTCAACACCATAATTAGTTGAATGTTCTCTGGTTTCAACATCGTTTTTAACTTTTATTTTGAAGAATCCGCCTTCGTCATTAATTTCGGTAACTACACCATTAATTTCAGAAATAGTAGCTTTACCTTTTGGATTTCTAGCTTCGAATATTTCTTGAACACGAGGAAGCCCTTGTGTGATATCTTCTCCGCCAGCAACTCCTCCAGTATTAAAGTTTTTCATTGTAAGCTGTGTTCCTGGTTCTCCAATCGATTGAGCAGCCATAATACCAACAGCTTCACCAACTTCAACTTCACTACCAGTAGCTAAGTTACGGCCATAACACTTCTTACAAACACCTTGGTCAGTACGACAAGTAAGAATACTTCTAATCGGTACCTTAGTAATTCCGGCTTTAATAATCTTTTCCGCAACCTTCTCTGTTATATAAGTATCTTTATCATACATAACTTCTTTAGTTTCTGGATGAACGATTTTCTTATTAGTATATCTACCAATAATACGTTCTTCAAGTCCCTCAATTAAAGTGCCATCATTATTGAAAATATCTTCTACTGCATTACCTAAATCAGTACCACAATCGTCTTCTTTTACAATAACGTCTTGAACAACATCGACTAACCTACGAGTTAAATATCCCGCATCGGCAGTTTTTAACGCTGTATCAACCGCTCCTTTACGAGTACCATGGGTTGATGTGAAGAATTCAGATACTGTAACCCCTTCACTAAATGAAGATAAGATAGGTATTTCAACGTAATCTCCTGAAGGTTTGTTCATGATACCACGCATACCAGCTAACTGACCATATTCTTTAATCGAACCACGAGATTTAGAATCAATCATCATACTAATAGATGAATCAGGATTTGACTTAAGCCAGCCTTCTAAATCCTCATATACTTCGTCTTTCGCCTTAAACCATGTATCGATAACACGATCATATCTTTCACTATCGGTAATTAAACCACGTTTAAATTGTTTATTAATCGCATCGACTTTTTCTTGAGCTTTAGTAATAACTTCCTCTTTAATACCACTTTCTTCAACGTCAGCAATCGAAAAACTAATTCCTGATAAAGTTGAATATTTAAACCCTAAATCTTTAATCGCATCAAGCATAACTGAAGTTTCAGTTGTTTGATATCTTTTATAGATTTGGGAAATGATATTACCTAAAGCGTTTTTATTTAAAGCTTTGGTTAAAGGTCTTTTTTCTATTTCTTCTTTAATATTAATTCCTTTATCGACAAAGTGAATCGCTGGAGTAATGTTTTTAACGTTCTCTTCGCTTCCATCATTAATATATTGGAAAGTATCTGGGAATAAATCATTAAACATTAATTTCCCTGGCGTTGTAACTAAATACTTATCCATATATTTATCTGGGAAAATTTTATATTTAAATGATTTTACTGGCAAGGCAATACGAGTATATAACGCAACTTCGCCTCTTTGATAAGCCATAATTGCATCATTACTGTTTTTAAATACTCTTCCTTCGCCTTCACCACCAGCTTTTTCTAATGTTAAATAGTAATTACCTAAAACCATATCTTGTGATGGTGTAACAATCGGTGCACCATTTTTAGGCGATAAGATATTATTCGCACCAAGCATCAATATTCTAGCTTCCGCTTGCGCTTCCTGACTAATTGGCACGTGAACGGCCATTTGGTCCCCATCGAAGTCGGCATTAAAAGCTGTACAAACTAATGGGTGCAGACGAATAGCTTTACCATCGATTAGTTTTGGTTCAAAAGCCTGAATACCAAGTCTATGTAAAGTTGGAGCTCTATTAAGTAACACTGGATGTTCTTTAATCTTTTCTTCAACGATGTCCCAAACTTTTTCATCTTGGTTTTCTATCATTCTTTTAGCCGCTTTAATATTACTAGCTAGTTCATAAGTAACTAAACCATTAATAACATGCGGTTTAAATAACTCTAAAGCCATTTCTTTTGGTATACCACATTGATACATCTTTAAATTAGGTCCAACAACGATAACCGAACGAGCTGAATAGTCAACACGTTTACCAAGTAAGTTTTGTCTAAATCTTCCTTGTTTACCTTTAAGCATACTAGATAAAGATTTTAAAGGTCTATTACCTGGCCCAGTGATATTTTTACCACGACGACCATTATCAAATAACGCATCAACGGCTTCTTGAAGCATTCTCTTTTCATTTTGAATAATGATTGAAGGAGCTCCTAAATCGATTAATTTCTTTAAACGATTATTACGGTTGATAACTCTTCTATATAAATCATTTAAATCAGAAGTGGCAAATCTACCACCATCTAATTGAATCATTGGTCTGAGTTCTGGTGGGATAACTGGAAGTGCATCCAAAATCATCCATTCGGGTTTATTACCAGATTCCATAAACGCATCTAAAACATCTAATCTTTTGATTAAACGAATACGTTTTTGACTACCAGTATCTTTAATTTCGTCAATTTCTTCTTTTATAACCGCAACTTCACCTTCGATGTCAACTTGTGAAAGTAATTCTCTAATGGATTCAGCGCCCATACCAACTCTAAATGTAGTCCCATATTTTTCCATATAAGCTCGGTATTCTTTATCACTAATAGTTTGTTTTTTCTCAAGCGGAGTATCTCCCGGATCTAAAACAACATAAGAAACAAAGTATAATACTTCTTCGAGTTCCCTTGGGGACATGTCTAAAACTAGGCCCATTCTTGATGGTACACCTTTAAAGAACCAAATATGCGAAACAGGTGTAGCTAGTTCAATATGCCCCATACGTTCACGACGTACTTTTGCTCTTGTAACTTCAACACCACAACGATCACATATAATGTTTTTATATCTTAATCTTTTGTATTTTCCACATGAACATTCAAAATCCTTAGTTGGACCGAATATTTTTTCACAGAATAAGCCATCACGTTCTGGTTTTAAGGTACGATAATTCATAGTTTCAGCTTTTTTAACCTCACCATAAGACCATGAACGGATTTTTTCAGGGGAAGCGATGGCAATTCTTAATCCTTCAAAACTGTTCGCATCCATTACTCATCATCCCCTTCCAGTTCGTCTTCTGTGTCTTCTATTTCGTCTAAATTATCTTCTTCTATTTCTTCTTCGTCTTTCGGTTCAGCAAGTTCGTCAGCTAATTCATTATCTTCATTCTGATTCGACTGTAAGATTTCGTTTTCCAAATCCGATTCGACAACATAACTGTCTTTTTCGGCTTCTTCTAAATCTTTAAGTTCCACTAACTCGCCTTCAGAATTAACAACCGTGATATCTAAACCTAAAGCTTGGAATTCTTTGATAACAACTCTAAAGGACTCCGGAACACCTGATTTAGGTAGTTCTTCACCTTTAACTAAGGCTTCGTAAACTTTAACCCTACCAGTAACATCGTCAGATTTAATGGTCATCATTTCTTGAAGAATATTGGCAGCTCCATAGGCATATAAAGCCCAAACTTCCATTTCCCCAAACCTTTGTCCACCAAACTGCGCTTTACCACCTAATGGTTGCTGAGTAACTAATGAGTAAGGTCCAGTTGAACGTGCATGTAATTTATCGTCAACCATATGGTCAAGTTTAACCATGTACATAACGCCAACCGCTATCTTATGGTCAAATGGTAATCCACTTCGACCATCAAATAAGGTTGCTTTACCATCTAATGGTAACTTAGCTTCTTCTAAAGCTTCGATAACTTCAGCTCTTTTAGCGCCATCAAAAACAGGTGTCGCCATATGAACGTTTAAAGTTTTAGCGGCCATTCCTAAATGTAACTCTAAAATTTGACCGATATTCATTCTCGATGGAACTCCTAATGGATTAAGTAAAACGTCAACCGTCGTACCGTCTTCCATATATGGCATATCTTCTTCTGGAAGGATTAACGAAATAACCCCTTTGTTTCCATGACGACCAGCCATTTTATCCCCAACTGATATTTTACGTTTTTGGGCAATATAAACTCTGATTTTTTTCGATACTCCAGCCGGTAATTCGTCCCCGTCTTCCTTAGTTAAAACTTGGATTTCATGGACTATTCCACCACCACCGTGCTGAACTCTTAATGAAGTATCACGGACTTCTCTTGTTTTTTCACCGAATATAGCGTGTAATAATTTTTCTTCTGAAGTTAGCTCAGCCATCCCTTTAGGGGTAACTTTACCAACTAAGATATCGTCATCTTTAACTTCGGTACCAATACGAATAATTCCGTTATCGTCTAAGTTCTTTCTAGCGTCTTCTGAAACGTTTGGTATATCTCTAGTAAATTCTTCGGTACCTAGTTTTGTATCACGACATTCAATTTCGTAATCTTTAATATGAATTGAAGTATATACGTCATCTTTAACTAATCTTTCGTTAAGAACAACGGCATCTTCATAGTTATAACCATCGAAGTTAACAAAAGCAACGGTAACGTTTTTACCTAAAGCCATTTCCCCTTGGTCGGTACTTGGGCCATCGGCAATTACCATATCTCTTTTAATTTTTTCGCCTTTTGTAACAATTGGCACTTGGTGATAACAAGTTCCGGCATTACTACGTTCATAACCATCCATATAATATGTATCAGTAGCTTTCGCATTTTTAACGATTATTTTTTTCGCATCAACGTAATCAACTACTCCATCAGCTTTGGCTAATATTGTCGCCCCACTATCACGAGCAGCAATTGTTTCAATACCTGTTCCGATTAATGGCGCTTCTGATTTTAATAGCGGGATTGCTTGACGTTGCATATTCGCCCCCATTAAGGCTCTTTTCCCGTCATCGTGCTCTAAGAATGGTATTTGACTAGTTGTTATTGAGATAACTTGCTGCGGAGAAACATCCATAAAGTTGATTTTTTCTTTATTAGTCATTCTCGCATCAGTTTGATAACGAACGGTTACTCTTTCGTCTATTATTTCGTTTTTATCGTTTAATTTAATAGTTGCTGGCGCGATATAGTAATCAAATTCTTCGTCAGCAGTCATATAAACAATATCGTCAGTAACTTTACTATTTACTACTTTACGATAAGGGGTCATGATAAACCCATATTCATTAACTTTTGCATAGCACGCCAAAGACGTGATAAGTCCAATATTTGGTCCTTCTGGAGATTCAACTGGACATAATCTACCATAGTGCGATGGATTAACATCACGCACTTCCATTCCGGCTCTATCTCTAGAAAGTCCTCCTGGACCTAAAGAAGATAGTCTTCTTTTATTTGTAAGCTCGGCAATTGGATTGATTTGATCCATAAATTGTGATAGTTGTGAACTACCAAAGAACTCTTTAATAGCTGCGGTTAATGGTCTAATATTAATTAAACTTTTAGCCGTAACTTCATTAATATCTTGAGTACTCATACGGTCTCTAATCATTCTTTCAACTCTACTAATACCAATTCTAAATTGATTTTGTAAAAGTTCTCCTACTTGACGAACTCGTCTATTTGATAAGTGGTCTATTTCGTCAATTTGTCCAATACCTTCTAGTAAATTTAAATAATAAGATACTGAAGCATAAATATCAGATATTGTTAATCTTTTAATATCGGCGTTTTGATCATTACCGATAATATTTACTATTTTGCTTGGGTCTTTTTTAGAGTATACTTTAATAACTTGAACTTCATTATAAGTATCTAATTCGTTATTAATTAATACTTCTTTTTTGCCATACCCTTCTGCAAATACTGGTTTTAATTCGTCTAATAACTCTTTAGTTATTACTTCGCCTTCTTTAGCGTAAGTTTTTCTACCAACTTTTATGTTTTCTGCTAAAGTGCATCCTAGTAATCTATCTAACACGTTTAATTTTTTATTGAATTTATAACGACCAACTTTTGCTAAATCATAACGAAAAGCATCAAAGAATCTGGTGATTAATTGATTTTTCGCACTTTCTAAGGTTGAAGGTTCTCCTGGTCTTAATTTCGAATGAATATCGATTAAAGCTTCGTCGGTATTTTTATTGGCATCTTTTTCTATTGTTTTTAAGATATAATTATCTTCACCAAATAAGTCAACAATATCAGCATCGCTTGATAGGCCGATTGCTCTTAAAAGAGTAGTAATTGGTACCTTTCTCGTTCTATCAATTCTAACGTAAATAATATCACGCGCATCTGTTTCATATTCTAACCATGTCCCACGACTTGGTATTACTTGCGCTCCAATATTTATTTTTCCGTTTTTCTTGTCTACTTCCTTGCCGAAATAAACTGATGGTGATCTAACTAATTGCGAAACGATTACTCTTTCCGCTCCGTTGATAATGAATGAACCACTTTCGGTCATCATTGGCATATCACCTAAATAAATTTCTTGTTCTTTTACTTCGCCTGTTTCCACGTTGAAAAGACGTGCCTCCACTTTAAGCGGAGCCGCGTAAGTTGCGTCCCTATCTTTACATTGTTTGATTGAATACCTAGGTTCTTCAAAAGAGTATTCACCAAAATCCAATGATAAATCACCAGCAAAACTTTCTACTGGAAAAATATCATCAAAGACTTCTTGAATACCTTCTTCTAGAAACCAATTGTAAGACACTTTTTGAATGTCTAATAAATTTGTTAGTTCAAGTGCATTTTTTGTTTTAGAGTAACTTCTTCTTTCACGTTTGTTCCCGATTTTTTGGATTGTATAAGCCAAATTTTCACCCCTATAACCTAGATTTTTAGATTTTTGCATACACAAAGAAAATATATGTCGCCATTGTATAATTATAAATGTTTGTTAATGAAATGTCAATATTTTTTTGCTTTTATTATGTAAAAACCTTTATTTTTACAAATTACTACAGTTTCATAGACCTCTTTTAGGTCTTTTAAGACCGTTTTAGCACCTTGGTCTTTATTTATTACTAACCATAACTCGCCTCCATCTTTTAGATGGTTATTTGCTTCTAATAAAATTTTATATAATATTTCTTTACCCACTCTAATTGGTGGATTAGTTATTATAAAGTCATATTGTTTAGTTATGTTCCTATAAATATCACTTTCAAATACGTTAGCTTTTACATTGTTAAGTTCGACATTTTTTTTAGCTAAGTTTATACTTCTTAAATTTATATCAACCATATCAACGTTACTATTAGTTGTTTTGGCCACATAAATACCTATTGGTCCGTAGCCACAGCCAAAGTCTAATACATCACCTTTTATGTTTTCTAGATTTTCTATTAGTGTTCTAGTACCAAAGTCTAAAGCACTTTTAGAAAATACGCCATTGTCTACATAAAAACTATATTCGTCATTACCTATTTTGGTTTGGATAATTTTCTCATCACTTTTAACATTATCGTTAGTAAAATAGTGTGCCATATTTTTCACTCCCTAAAATTGACTTGAACGGGGAAATGTGCTATAGTAATAGTGCATTCAAGCAAATATGTATTTTAATTACATATACTAGCAATGTAAATGTTATGTCGCTTCTGGATGGTGCGAGTAATAAATGATTCCAGTAGTTAAATGTTATGTCGCTTGCGAATGGTGCGAGTAATAAATGATTTCGCTAGTAAATGTTAGAAAACTTTATCCTCATGGGTAGAGTTTTCTTTTGATATATGGTAAAATGTTTTTATGAAAGTTGGTGAAATTATGGAAGTAAAAACTGGTTATATTTATCATATCAAGGATGAGTTTTTCGATAAAGTTAATGACGACCGTTTAATGAGTAATCATGAGCGAGGAAGAAAACGACCAACATATTTTACTATTAAGGATAATGATGTCCTTTGGTTTATTCCTTTAAGCTCTAAGATAGATAAATATACGTCTATTGTTAACAAAAAGGTAAATAAATACGGTTTTTGTAAAACAATTTTAATTAAAGATGTCGCTGGTAAAGATACTGCTATTTTACTCCAAAATGCTTTCCCAACTTTAGAAAAATACATCGACCACGTTCATACAATAAACGGTGTGCCTCTTCGAGTTTCTGATGCTATAAAGGAAGAAATTCTAAAAAACTTCTATTATATGTTATCACAAAAACGAAAAGGTATAGATTTGTTTTTTACTGATATCGATAAAATTAAAAATATTATGCTTGAAGAATTAAAAGAAGAAAAACTAGAACCTGTCGCATGATTTTAATAGATTATTCAATCTATTTTTTATTTCCGCTTTTAACCATTTAATAACTGCTAAAGCCCACACTTCTAAGTGCAGGCTTAACCATTTTTGATTTTATTATTTTAATTCTACTGTGGCGCCAGCTTCTTCGAACTTAGCTTTTAATTCATTAGCTTCGTCTGAAGAAATGTTTTCTTTAACTGTTCCGCCGTTATCAGCAATGTCTTTAGCTTCTTTAAGTCCTAAACCAGTAATATCACGTACTAATTTAATAACTGGTATTTTATTACCACCAGCACTTGCTAATACAAGAGTAACTGTGCTTAGTCCTGCTTCTTCTGCTGCTGCAGCTGGAGCTGCCGCTACTGCTACTGCACTTGGATCAACACCAAATTCCTCTTTCATCGCATCGACTAATTCTTTAACTTCTAGAATTGTCATTTCTTTTAAACCTTTAATAAATTCATCTTTTGTAAATTTTGCCATTTTTTTCATCTCCTTCTATTTTTCTAAATCTTGACTATATAAGTCTAAGCAAATTGATAAATCTTTTATCGTTCCGATTAATCCACCAGCTAACATTGTTAGTAAGCCTTCTCTTGATGGAATAGTCGATAACTCTTTTAATTTGACTTCGTCAGCAATTTCACCTTCAACAATCCCCACTTTTAATATTAATGATGGATTCTTTTTAGCGAAATCACTTAGAACTTTAATGGGAGCCACAGCATCGCTTCCGAAAGCCATAGCCTTTGGCCCTTCTAAGTGTTCATTCAAATCGATTTTTAAACCGTCTAATGCTCTTTTAACTAAAGTGTTTTTATAAATCTTTAAGTCTGAACCACTTTCTTTAAGTAATCTCCTAAGTTTATTAGTATCTCCCACTGTTAGCCCTTGGTATTCAAATAATACTACTGAACTAGCATTTTTAGTTTTTTCACTAATTTCGTTGATTACTTCTTGTTTTTGGTCTAAGATTTTTTGATTAGCCAACTTAGCACCTCCTTATTTATTTTCTAAATAATCCATAGAAAACGCTCTATCATAGACAGAGCGAAAAAAACTGTTTTTTCCCTCGGTAGGAATTATTAAGCTTTAAAGCTCCTACTGTCTACGGCATTATTTGTGAACTAATTCATTATAACATAGTTTTGGTTTTTTGTGAACTTTTTTTTCTTTGAATACTTATATAATCCACAATTTTAATTATTTCGGTAGTTCTCATGAAAGATAATTTAGAAACATCAAAACCATTTTCAGTTAAGAAATATCTTAAATTACATGCTTTGTTTGGATTGTCTATTAAAGTGTCGTCATCAAGAGTCAACCAACTAACAAGTTCCGAAATTTCATTTGTTTCTTCATCATAATAATAATCTTCTGTATTGTTATCAACAAGATATATGACTTCATCACAGTCTACTATTGATATATAATCTATATATTCAAATCCCGTTATCTCATCATTTATTTTTTCTTCAAGTTGAAGTAATTCTTCGTAAGATAAACTACTCAAATCAAAATTGTTCTTTTTATTATTTTTCATATTTTTCTCCTACACATCAAAGCTTGCAGTATCAATTTTAATTCCTGGACCCATAGTTGAAGAAATTGATATATTTTTAATATATGTTCCTTTAACAACTGCGGGTTTAGATTTAACAATTAATGATACAAAGGAATTAATATTTTCTAACAAGTCTTCTGCTTTAAAAGAAACTTTGCCCACGATTGCGTGTACGTTACCATTAGCATCAGTTCGATATTCAATACGTCCTTTTTTAACTTCTTCAGTAGCTTTTGCGGTATCAACTGTTACTGTCCCAGTTTTTGGATTAGGCATTAAACCTTTAGGACCTAAGATACGTCCTATTTTACCTAAAGCTGGCATCATATCAGGAGTAGCAATCATAACATCAAAATCGAACCAATTTTCTTTTTCGATTTTTTCTAACATATCAGTATCCCCAACGTAGTCAGCTCCTGCATCTTTAGCGGCTTTTGCAGCTTCACCTTTGGCAATTACTAATACTGTTTTTGTTTTCCCTATTCCTTTTGGAAGCAGGGCTGCTCCTCTTAATTGTTGTTCTGCTTTTTTTGTATCTAAATTTAAACGCATTACTAATTCAACTGATGCATCAAACTTAGTAGTTGATGTTTCTTTTACTAATTTAACAGCTTCTTCTTTTGTATATAAGTTGTGTTTTTCAACTTTTTTAGCTGCTTCAACATATTTTTTACCTTTTTTCATTTTTTTTACCTCCTTGTGGTATTAGCGGATTTATTCCTCCCACATAGACTTGAGATCTATGTAAAATTTTATCTTTCGATTTGAACTCCCATATTTAAAGCTGTTCCTTCAACTATTTTCATAGCTTCTTCAATTGTATAACAGTTTAAATCTGGCAATTTTATTTCAGCAATTTCTTTTAACTGTGCTTCTGTTAAAGTGCCAACTATTTCGTCTTTACCTTTAACTGAACCTTTTTTTATTTTACAAGTTTTCTTGATTAAGAATGCAGCTGGTGGAGTTTTAATTATAAAACTAAAACTTCTATCTTCATTAACAGTAATTTCAACTGGTAAAATGTCTCCCATTTTATCTTTTGTTTCATCGTTAAACTTTGTACAGAATTCTTGTAAATTAATTCCTGCAGGCCCTAACACCGTTCCAACTGGTGGAGCTGGTGAAGCTTTACCGGCAGGTACTTGTAATTTGATTTTCTTTGCTTCATTTGCCACGAAAAACACCTCCTATAATATTTTTTCGTTAGTGGTAAACGCGTATCCGCTTGTCTCCGCTCCCACTTCTATATAAAATATAGCTTTTTAATGATATCACAATTTAGTTTATTTGTCTAGGCTTTACTTATTTGTGATAATTCTAATTCGACAATTGTTTCTTGGCCGAATAAGTCTAAAGCAACTTCTAGTTTAGCACTTTCTAAATGTACGGCTTTAACTGTTCCATACATATTGGTAAATGGACCATCGATTACTTCTACTTTATCGCCTTCGGCTAATTCATTCGCAATATCTAACCTACTCATACCCATTGAGCCTAAAATATGATCAACTTCTGAAGGGGTTAAAGGAAATGGTTTGGCGCCTTTACCAGACGAACCGATAAACCCAGTTACTCCTGGAGTATTACGAACAATAAACCATGCGTCATCAGACATAATCATTTCTACTAATATATAACCCGGAAACATTTTTTTGATTTTCTCTTTACCATTGGCGTCTATTTCTGTTTGCTCAGGCACCACTACTCTTAGGATGTGTTCTTCCATACCCATAGTAGTTATACGCATTTCTAATTTTTCTTTGACCTTATTCTCATGCCCTGAATAAGTATTAACAACATACCATTCCTTCTGCATTATTTAAGGCCCTCTACAAATGACTTAATACCAGCAATTATAAAATC
>Ga0082212_10009774_pt1 | contig 12337 bp, 11 predicted proteins | sample TergutNt197P3_FD_71548 | JGI IMG/M metagenome (GOLD analysis project Ga0082212, IMG submission 71548) | Neocapritermes taracua P3 segment gut microbial communities from Petit-Saut dam, French Guiana - Nt197 P3 | ecosystem: Host-associated > Arthropoda: Insects > Digestive system > Gut ... | reverse complement strand
CGAGCCGGTAAAACGGACGGCAAAAAAGGTGATGCCGCCCAGTGTTAACAGCAATAGAGAGGCGATCAGTCCCGCCGAAAAAAGTATACGCCTGTCCATGCCCGATCTTGTATCGTTGGTTATCCTCCAGATTTGATTCTCTATAAGCAGGGCCGAGGCGGATATTTCCTGAACGGGAACGGCAACAGCAAGACTCCACCCCAGAGTTTCAACGGGGGCATAGGCGATATATACGGGAACCCCGTCCATTTCCAGTTCGGTCATGCCGAAAGCACCCAATGTCATGCTCAGGCCAAGGCTGCGTAAACGCGGGTCGGAGCTTTCAAGAAATTTTTCCCCTTCGATTTTACCTGCCTCTCCAAACGTTACTTCCACTCCGTTAGATGAATAGATCACCATCCCGCTTCTGTTCAGAAGGAAAAGCCGGCCCGTTTCCCCGGCCGCCGAAAAATCAATGAGCCGGGAAAAGTCGGCAAGAAGGACAGCGCTCCGGGTAACGCCCCTGAATATACGGCCCCGGCCGACCTCTTCGTAAAACGGAACGGCGCAGGTGATCGCCGGCCCCCTGCCCCTGTGATCCAGGTAGACATCGGTCCAGCATAGGCCTTCGGCTTCTTTTGCCGCAGTGTACCAGTCGAAAACCCTCGGGTCATAATCCGCCATGGGCCAGGGGTACGCATCCATAGCCAGAACATAGCCGGTTTCCCCGCTTACAGTACTGGTGATAATGCCCCGATCAACCACGGTAATCTGACGGAGCATCTCTTTGATATTCCCAACCAGTTCCGCTTCGCCGCGAACACGGGAAAAGTCCACACCCGGTATTATATACAGGTAAGGCTCCCCCGGCGTGACATCATCCGAAAGAACAAGGGGCAGCGGTTTGGCAGACCAGCCCTGCCTGTTGGTATAGATGGAACCGATGATGTCTGCGGTCATGCGGGTTTGGTTTTCGATTTTATTCAGCCTCTCATTCAGTACGAGCGTGGCATCCTTGGCAATGCGATCTATTCTTTTTGTCAGCTGATCCTCCATCGCATTGGCGCTGATGCCGGCAGCACTATCACCCAGTTCATAGGAATTCGCAAGCACTGTTTTTCTGATCCCGATGACAGATATGAAAAAAACCACGCCGAGGACAGCGATAAGGGCCAGCGACGCGCCGAGTGTCTGGATGAGGATGCGCCTTCTTATTTTCATTCTGCCGCCTGAACAAAGGGGGCTATACGCAGATATCTGCTTTCCACCGTTTTTAATTCTTCCATCCAGGGATAATCATCGAACAGCCCGCTTCCCCCCTCCCAGCCCGGAACCATAACCGAAATATTGCCCATATTTACGTCACGGTTCAGATCCGTTGCCATTACCAGTTGGGGACCGAAAGAAAAAGTAGCCGGAGGTATTTCACCTGCCAGCCTGGCGGCCAGTATCCGCATATTTACCGTTCCGGCAAGCTGGAGATCGACAGCGGCGCTTGCCAGCCATATCCGGGAATAGCGCTGCATCAGGCGTATGCCTTCGTTGGAAATTCCTATGCTGAAAAGCTTTATGTCCTCCCTCCCCGCCGCAGCAAGGGCCTCTACACAACCGGCGGCGCATTCTTCGAAGGGCGACCACACTGCATCTACCGTTCCCGGAGGGAAGCGGGAAAGAACGGAGGCAAGCTCCCTGGCGGCGGCCTCGGGGTTTTCAAGATCGCGCAGGTTGATCAGTCCCACTTCTTCAATTTTGCCTTCGCTCAGATAATCGTCAAACACCCTGTTGCGCCTGACCATAAAGGGGATCCCCGCTTCGGTACCGATACGGATGATCTTTGGCGGACGATCCCCGGAGCCGCAGGAAATCAGCGTATCAAGACTCAAACGGGCGAGCCCGCTGTCATCCTGAAAAGTCTCGTTAATGCCGCTTATGATCCTGCCGCCCCTGGAGGGGGATGCTTCAAAAGTGACAATCCGCATACCCCTGTCGGCGACAGGTTTGAGTGTGTCGTAGGACAGAGCATCGTCGCCGATGCTGTTGCCGCTATTTGAAAAAACAAGCCCGTCGTAATCGGCCTGTGCGATACGGGCCAAAAGATCCCTGCACCGCTGTTCGTCCCCGCCGGTAACAAATACGTCCACGATAAAGCCCATCGACCTGCCTTCCCAGACACAGCCTTCGGTAAACTGCCTCGGCTGATCGCCTGCCTTCAGATTGACAACAACGGCGATTTTAACAATTCCACCGGCCACCGTCCCGAACATATAACGGTCCAAAAGCACCTGCAACGGCGGGCCTTTCCCTGCAGTCGCTCTTGAAACCACGTCCTCTCCTCCCCCCCTGACACAGGCCATTAACAGAAACAAGAGTAATGTTATCGATGCAGAGAAAGGCCTTTTTCTCATACAGGTTTATGGTAACGGTATTTGCCCTGGTTTTGCAACATGAGTAAGATTATCATTCCCGCGGAAAATGACTCCCCCTTCCCCTTCCCCCCAAAAATCCGTTATTATAAAGCCAACATCTATGGAATTCAAGGAATTTACCCTGCATCCCGGGTTACAGAAGGGAATTGCGGACGCCGAATATATAACCTGTATGCCCGTTCAGGAGCAGGTACTGACACACGCTTTCAGCGGGCAGGATCTTTATGTGCAATCCCAGACCGGAACGGGAAAAACCGCCGCTTTTTTGGTGGTGATCTTTCAGCGGCTGCTTACGGAAAACCCGCTGGCGGGGAAAAAGGCCCTCATTATGGCACCCACGAGGGAGTTGGCGGTACAGATAGAAGAAGAGGCAAAAATGCTTGCCAAACATCTGCCCCTCAGGATCGGGAGTTTTTACGGCGGTGTAGGTTACGCTCAGCAGGAAAAGATGCTGCGGGATAATGTTCAGATAATGGTGGGAACTCCGGGCAGAGTGCTGGATCTCAATAAATCGGGGAAGATGAATCTGATGGAAATTGCCTTCCTCGTGCTTGACGAGGCCGACCGCATGTTCGACATGGGTTTTTACCCCGACCTCCGTAAACTGATCAAAGTGGTGCCTCCGGCGGACCGCCGCCAAACCATGCTGTTCAGCGCGACGCTTAACTCCTGGGTGAAAAATCTCGCATGGGAATATACCCGATCGCCCTTTGAAATTGAAATTAAGCCGGAAATCGTTACGGTTGAAGAAGTCGATCAGATTCTTTATCATGTCCCTTCCGAAGAAAAGATGAAACTGCTGTTGGGTATTCTGCGGAGGGAACAGCCGGAAAGCGCGATTGTTTTCTGCAACACCAAACGTTACACGGAAATTGTCGCCAAACGGCTGAGGATCAACGGTTATCACTGCGAATTTATCATCGGCGATCTGCCCCAATCCAAAAGATCCAGGGTGATCGACGACGTAAAATCGGGGAAAACCAAACTCCTTGTCGCAACCGATGTCGCGGCGCGGGGGCTGGACATTGAAGGCCTGGCGATGGTTATAAATTACGACCTGCCGGTTGAGTCGGAAAATTATGTACACCGCATTGGCCGCACGGCACGCGCCGGCAAAACCGGAAGGGCAATCACCCTGGCCAGCGAACAGGATGTGTACGAATTACCCGCTATCGAAAGGTATATTGGAAAAAAAATCCCCTCGGAAATTGCCGCCGCGGAATTTCACGGTGAAGATGCAAGTGCCGGACAGTATATCCATTCTGAAGCAGCGGCCCTGCCGTACGAGGATCGCGGCACTTCAAGAAGCGGTAAAGGACATCACCTGCACGGCAGCGCAAAAGCCGGCCGCCGGTTTTCATCCGGCAAAGGCGGCACACACGCACATGGACAAAACCGGGGCGACAGGAACCACGCCGGAAAAAAGAACAAAAGCCAATGGGGCAAGCCCGGCCACAGGCAGGGAAATGTTACTTCCGCGGGAAAAGGCCCAAAACAGGATTCCTTTAATCAGGACGCGTCGTACCCTGCGGTGAACCATGATGCGGTGGATCTTTCCCTTCTGAGTGCAGCCATGCCGTTTGAAGAAAGGATGGCCTTATACAAACAAAAGTACAATACAGGTTCCGGACATCCCGGCGAAAGCAGGCAGGAGAAAGGAAAACAAAATCCTCCGCAACAAAGCGCCGGTACCCGTACCAGAGGAAAAAAACCGTCCACGAAAAACGCAAAAGCGGATACGCAGAGAAAAAAACAAACCGATAAACAGGCCCCGCCTCAAGAACAGGACAACCAGGCTGCCATACAGACCACACCTGTGAAAAAAGGAATTTTTTCCCGGCTTCTGGGGTTGCTCAGAAAAACGGACGACAAACAATGAAAACATATACCGGTATTCCGGCATCGGCAGGAATCGCCATCGGTGTCGCCTTTATCTATCGGGAAAATGATACCCCCGAAATTCCGCATTACAGTATTAAAAAGAACCAGGTGGAGGGTGAGTGGGAAAAACTGCAAAAAGCCCTCAACCAGGCCGGAGAGGAATTAAAAACCCTTTGCAAGCGGGCAAAAAAAGAAATAAGCCGCGAACAGGCAGAAATATTTCAGGCCCATCTGATGATGCTGGAAGACCCGGATTTTCATGATCAACTGCTGGATCGGCTGAAAGCAAGCCTGCATAACATTGAATGGATAGTATGGGATGTATCCCGCGAAATCAGCCAGAAATTAATGATGTCACCCGATCCTGTTTTTCGTGAACGGACCGATGACATTACCGACGTATCCCGCAGAATCATCAATAACCTTCTTTCCGTTACGCATAACCGTTTATCCCTGGCGGAGCTGGACAGGGACGTAATTCTGGTGGCCCGTAACATAATGCCCTCCGACGCGCTTGTAATGAACAAGACCCATGTTAAAGGTATAGCGCTGGATGAGGGAAGCAAAACCAGCCATACTGCCATTCTTGCAAGGGCATTCGGCATACCGGCAGTGCTGGGGCTTTCGATCATTTCGAGGGAAATCACCGACGGCGAAATACTGACATTGAACGGGACATCGGGGGTTGTGGCGGTAAATCCCGATAAGAAAACACTGGCACTGCAGGAAGACGAGGAAAAGCAGCAGCGCAGACAATCCAACCGTCTTGCTGCCCTGCGGGATCTGCCTGCACAAACAACCGACGGTCACCGGGTGGCGCTCAAAGCGAACATAGGCTTTCCCGAAGAAGCGGAAAACGCGCTGGCTTTCGGCGCGGAAGGGATCGGCCTGTACCGATCGGAATTTCTTTTTATTACACCCGGCAAAACCGCGGATGAAGAAACCCAATACAATGCCTACAGCCGTGTTCTGAAAACAATGGGAAAACTTCCCGTTACCATCAGAACCGTCGATATCGGAGGCGACAAGATCATCCCTGAATTTGCGACAAATAATGAAAAAAACCCCCTGCTCGGATGGCGGGCGATCCGTTTGTCTCTTGCAAATCCCGATCTTTTCAAGGTTCAATTGCGGGCAATACTGAGGGCCAGTGTTAACGGCAATGCGCGGGTCATGTTCCCCATGATCTCCGGAATCGAAGAGTTGGTACATGCCTGCCTCCTGCTTAACGAGGCCCGTGCCGAATGCAGGAAAAAGAAACAGCCTGCTGCCAGAAACATTGAAGTCGGCACAATGATCGAAACTCCGTCGGCGGCAATGACCGCGGACATTCTTTGTGAAAAATCAGGTTTTTTTTCCATAGGGACAAACGATCTTATTCAATACACCCTGGCCGTAGACAGGGGTAATGAAAAGGTAAGCTACCTCGGCGAACCGTATCATCCTGCGGTACTGCGTCTTATTAAAAAGATAATAGACGCGGCCCATGAAAAAGGCATAAAAGCCGGAATGTGCGGGGAACTTGCGGGGGATCCTTCCGCAACGGCAATACTGTTGGGCCTTGGCCTTGACGAATTCAGTATGACAGCTTCATCAATTCCGCAGATAAAACAAATTATCCGGGGGACAAGCCTGAAATCCTGCAGGGCTCTTGCCGCCAAATGCCTGCGGAAACGTTCAATCGCGGATGTTCGCGCCTCAGTAAAGACCTGGATGAAAATCAGAAATGAGGAGTGAGGAATCAAAAAATACCGCAACCTTCCCACCGTAGTTCTGGCAGGCCGTCCCAATGTCGGCAAATCCACCCTGTTTAACCGCCTGCTTCACAAACGCCGTGCCATTACCGACCCCACACCCGGTGTTACCCGCGACCCCGTGGAAACAGATTGTCTTATCGCGGGCAGGCCCGTCCGGCTCATCGACACAGGGGGCTTTAAACTGGATCGTTCTGAAGAACGCCGTTCCGCAGACAACACCATCAATGACCTGGTAGTGGCAAAAACCCTGGAAACAATCAAAAAAGCCGGCCTTATCGTTCTTTTGCTTGAGGCGGGTGAAATAACCGGCGAGGACGAGGAATTTATCGGGTTGCTGCGCCCCTACCTGCAGCGGCTTATCGTCGTGGTGAATAAATCCGAAGGGGGCAGAAGGGAGGCAGATTCATGGAATCTCCTGTCTTACGGTTTTGAAAAAGTTTTTATGATCTCGGCGGAACACGGCGACAATGTCGGCGACCTGGAACAGGAAATCATCAGCCGCCTTGATTTTTCCGCAGTGGAGGAAGATGACGAAAAAAGGCCTATCCGCATCGCCCTTCTGGGAAAACCCAATACCGGCAAATCCACTCTTTCCAACCGGCTTACTTCAACTAACGCTTCCATCGTAAGCGACATTCCCGGCACAACCCGCGATGTGGTTGAGGGGAGCTTCCGCTGGAAAAAGACCTCTCAAGGAGTGGTTTACGACTTCGTTATTCTCGACACCGCCGGTATCCGCCGCAAAAACAGGGTAACGGAAAACATCGAATACTATTCGGTAAACCGTGCCATCAAAACCATCAATGACGCTGACATTGTTATTTTGCTTATAGATGCCGAAGAAGGGCTTAGCGACCAGGATAAAAAGATAGTCGCCCTTGCCCACGACAAGGGCCGGGGGATTATCATGGCGCTGAACAAATGGGACCTGATGCCCCAGGCGAAAAATATTGTTAAGGAATCAACCGAACGGATTCGGTTTATGTTCGGCAAAATGGAATACGCCCCCGTAATACCGGTAAGCGCGAAAGACGGTACCGGCGTTGACAAACTCCTTTCGACAGCGATAACCATGTACGGCCAGCTTAATACCCAAGTCGAAACAGGCCGCCTTAACCGGGCGCTGGAAAAGTGGCTCGAAGATTACCCCCCGCCCTCCGGCCCGCAAACCCGTTTTAAGGTAAAATACGCCGTACAGACTTCCTCCAACCCGGTGCAGTTTATTTTCTTCACCTCACGCACACGGTCGGTCAGCGAAGCGTATATATCCTACCTGAGAAACAGGATCCGGGGGGACCTCGGCTTTTCACTCATTCCCATCAGTATAGAAATACGGGCATCAGCGAAAAAATGATCCTTTTCGCCCCCCTGTCGAAGGAAACCCGCCGCCTTATGGACGGGATTCCGGCGCTTATCAACAAGACCTTTCCCCTGCCGGACCGTTTCCGTTCGGCGCTCCCCGGCGATGTGGCGGAACTTTCCCGGCTCCTGACATCGGGCAGAGGCGAACGGGGTTTTTCCTACCTTGGCCAGCCGCCGCTGCTGTCGGCATATCTCCGCTACTTTCTGCCCTGGAACCTGTACCGCCTCTGCCGCCTGCTGCCGGGTCTGGACATAACCCTTGCGGAAAATGATCGCGTAACGGACCTTGGCTGCGGGCCGCTTACCCTTACCACCGCACTTTGGATCTGCCGCCCCGATCTGAGGAGCATTCCGCTAAAATTTTACTGCATCGACCGCAGCGGCCCGGTTCTGGAAGCGGGCAGAAAATTTTTTGCCGCGCTTGCCGGAGAGAACGGTCCCTGGAAAATACACACCGTTAAGGGTGATATTGCGGGCCACCGGACCCGCAGTCCGCTGTTCGATACCGCCGTGGAAAAACCGTCTGCGCTGGTTTGCGCGGTAAATGTCTTGAACGAAATGTACGGTGATGTTTCACGAAGCGGCGGGGAAACCCTGCGGCGCAACGCGGAAAAATCCGTCCGTATGCTTGAAAGTTATGCGTCATCCGCCGCATCTTTTTTGGTAGCGGAACCGGGTTTTCCCCGGTGCGGCGAATTTATCAGCCTGATACGGGGCGTGTTCCTGGAACACGGCCGTCACATTGCTTCACCCTGCCCCCACGAAACGGTCTGTACCTTTGCCGGCGGCCAAAACAAAAAAGGCAAAAAACGCTGGTGCCATTTTGCGTTTGAAACTACTGATGCCCCGCCCGCCCTGCATAAACTTTCAGCGGCTGCCGGTTTTCCCAAAGAGAGGGCCGTTTTAAGTTTCCTGTCCGCCGGACCGGAAGAAGCCCGAAGGCCTGAAACAACAGTGCGTGTAATCTCGGACCCCTTTCCCCTGCCGCACAACCGTTACGGGCGATACAGCTGTTCGGGGCAGGGACTGGTTCTGCTCGCAGGGGAAAAAAGCGCAGTTGAAAAAACACCTTCGGGAACACTTGTTAATGTTATTATCAAAAAAGATAAAACGGATCCGAAAAGCGGCGCGTTCATTGCGGAATTTCAGGTGTGATGCCGGACAATGACGCTAAAAACAAACCTGCACACGGTGCAGCCTCCATTGCATACAATTTACATACTTTTCAATGCTTGCCACGGGTCCCCTTTCAGCACGAATGAATGTAAATCGGTTTTGGCGGGACAGGTTAATGAACTCTGTGCCCTCCTAAAAATTCTTAAAATGCCCCACAATCTCTCTAATATCCCGGATCCTGGGCAGCGTGCTGTTTTTGTGAATATCCCTTTCATCAATTAACACGCCCCTTCCCCCCATTGCGGCAAAACCTTCGACATAAGAAGGGTTATCATCGACAAATAAAACTTCCGCCGCTTTTACCCCCAGTACATCAAGGGCATTTTCAAAAACTTCGCGGCGGGGTTTGCCCATATAATCGCACTGCCTGATGTCAAAGACATGGGTAAAAATTCCGTTCAGGCCCATTTTCTCCAGAATCAAATCGGCATGTTCCCTCGGCGCATTGGTGAGAATCGCCTTGGGAAGGGGAATACCCAGAAAAAACTCCCTTAACCCCGGAACAGGGATCAGGGAATCCGCTTCACCTTCCGGATGAACGGCGGCAAGATAAGTTTCAGCATCAGTAAACCCCTTTTCTGTTATGAGCCATTCCAGACATGTGCCGTATTTTTCATCCATCGCTGTCCGTTGCCGCCACGCCTCTTCCTGCGAAACTCCCAGGAACCCGGCAGTAAATTCTTTAATACGGCGGCTTACATCGTTTTCAAGCCCGTAACGGCACGAATAAAGGGTATTGTCCACATCAAAAAGCAGATATTTAAGCATAATACATCATAGCATATTCAGACCGGATCAAATACGACATATGAGCAATTTATTGACGAACGGAGCGGGATCGCGACTGTGCCTGCACGGGCATAAACGAGCGAGTGAGGAAACGAAAGGTTTAATACCCCGCCGGAAATTGAAGGGGCGAGTTTGTTTGAAAGTGCCTGTAAGGTTAACAGGAAATTTACCCGCTTTACAGTTTCTTCAAATCCTGACGGTCAACACAGTTGGTCTTGAAATAGATATTGCTGATGTGGTTCTCCACGGTTCGCAGGCTGACTCTCAGGGTTTCGGCTATTTCCTGATTAGTTTTATTGAACTTTACCAGATTAAGCACTTCAATTTCCCGTTTGGTTAATTGGGCGTATATACCGGAAAACCGAATGACTTTTTCGGCATGACCCTTCGCAAACAATCAAGGTTAATGTTTCCCGTTGTGTCTATGCGGCAATCTATCCCTGAGCGTTTGCTGAAGTCAAAACAAAGCCCCTGCAACGCATCGGGCAGGCTCTGAAAGTTGAAGTCGGGCGGCACTATCGCATATATCCCGCACTTTGACGATAAGGCCGACAGGCGGCTTCGGTGCAGAGCTGTTCCCGTTTAGCGGCTTCTCCGCATATATTAATCCTTTTCATATACAGCGAAAGCCCGCGCAAGTCCTGGGCTATGGTATCATGCAGTTCGCGTCTGATACGGGAGCGTTCTTCTTCCTGAGCCAGAAGGACGGTCCGTGTAAAAGCGGACGTTTCTTTTTCACGTCTGGATGTGCGGGTAAATGTTTTATGCAACGACCATATTATAATGGTTGCGATAACAATAAAAACGATAAACACCAAAAACAGGCGGAAAAACGCCGCTTCGGTAAACTCCTTTGCCTTGCCGTCTTTTATTGAGGCTTGTATGAGCTTACCTGTCATACACATAGCACCCTTTCAAGCCTAAAACTTCCCCTTCCGGCGGTATGCACCATTCGCGGACACGCCACGGCTTAAGTTCGTTTTTTTTAATGTTCTTCTGATGGTCTCGTACGATACCGTCTTCGTTTCGGTATACGCTAACGTACTCCAGGCGGCTTCCAACAGCCGCAGTGTCCAGCGCGCCCTCCCGTCGGGTTTGGGGCCGCACACAAGGGCGATTAAACGTGCCTCGTCTTTGCCCCCCAGTGCCTTCGGGCGGTGCCCTCTTGGTTTTCCCGCCAGGGTTGTTTCAAAACCTTCTTCGACAAACCGCTGCCGCAACTGCTCCAGCCCGCGCCGGCTTAACCCGGCCCGTTCGGCTATCACCTCGTCGGTGTAGTTTTCGTCGGCAAGCAGCAATGCCTGCGCCCGTTTGCGTTTCTCCGCGCCGTGTTTGCCCTTGTTGATGATTTCCTTTTCCCGAATTTTTAGCATACAAGACCCGCAACGCTAAATCGTTACAGGATAAGTATTTATGAGGCCTGACTATTTTGTATGTACGTAATTTCTGCAATCTTCCGAACCACACGAAAGAAAACGAATAATTTTGCTATCAATTAGTATCAATTCGCGTTCATTCGAGCGGTTCGTTGACTCTTTATTCTTCGTCGCGGCCTTCCATAAAAGCGCGGTATTTTTCCGGGTCGCTTTTAAAGGCTACAATGTGGGAAACGGGGTCCAGCATGGCCCTTTCAAGGGATTCTTCGGCTTCAAATATCAGCCGCTGCGCGTTAACGGGGCGTTCCGATCGGGCGGAAAGACCCATACAAAGTTCTGTTTTTGACTTGAAGAAGGATGGATACTTCCCCATAACGCGGCTGTGGAATTCGCCGGCGTTCAGAAAGCCCGCATCCAGATTAAGGCCGGGGCAAATAACCGAAATTCCCCTCTCCCCTTTCTCGCAAACAAAATCCCTGGACGAGAAAAACCGGGCCGCGTCGGCAGCAAAACGGGCGTAAAAAGAATCGTCGGCAAAAGGTTTAAATTCAATGGCAATAAAAGCCAAATCGTGCCCCCCTTCCTCGCAGCGGCGCAGCTCTTCCTTCAACCGTGATTCGGTGTACTCTTCCTTGATAACGCTGCCCCTCTGCGAATAGGCTGCGGCGTCTGCGTTGTTTTCGCCGGTGGATTTCTCCGGCTTTTCCTGGGCATTTTTTTTGCCGAAAAAACCCGCATTCCAGGCCTGCCCCCTCAAAAGCGATTCGAACAGTAAAGTAAAAAATGCCAGCGCAAGGGCAATGGTTATTAACAACAGCGTTTGTTTCAGTACTTCGATAAGGCTGGCATAATCAAAAGCGCTGGCCCTGGCTTCAATGTTGACATTCCGCAGGCCCTCTATCTGAAGGGGACGGTACAGTTGCTGGCGGGAGAAACCCAGCCTGTGTTTAAATTTGGGAAAACCGTTTACCATATTGATGGCTTTTCCCGGTTCTTTTTCAAATGAATATTCACCCCTGGAACTGGTAATGATTATCCCCTCAAGGGTCCTGCTCTCCATCAATTTTTTCTGGATTATTTCTATGAATATTTCATCTCCAAAATTGGTACGTCCCGAAGAGAGTGTCAGGTCGGCAAGGTCATAGAATTCCAGCTCGGCTTCAATCCGCCGCTGATCCATGCCGGAATAAATGCGGAGGATTGCACTGATCAAAACCACAAAATATACAACTATACAGAATGCGGCAATGATTGTGCCGACAATAGGATTTTTTCCGTTGTTTTGTTTTCTAAGCATAAACAAATTATATACTTTTTTAATTATTTCTGCTAGGATCATATAGGTGAAAAAAAGAGAAAGGCAGTTGCCCCCGCCCTGGTATCCTGACGATCCCGGCGAAATAAGCCGTTTTTTGGAGGGATTTCCGCGCGGGCAGGCTGTTGCCGCTATTTCGCCCCACGCGGGCTGGTATTATTCCGGAAAAATCGCCGCCAGGGCTGTTTCTTCCCTCAAAGAAGATGTACAGACAGTGGTGGTAATCGGGGGGCACGTCCCGCGAGCTTACCCGATTTTATTCGCCCCGGAAGATAC
>Ga0082212_10009773_pt1 | contig 12337 bp, 8 predicted proteins | sample TergutNt197P3_FD_71548 | JGI IMG/M metagenome (GOLD analysis project Ga0082212, IMG submission 71548) | Neocapritermes taracua P3 segment gut microbial communities from Petit-Saut dam, French Guiana - Nt197 P3 | ecosystem: Host-associated > Arthropoda: Insects > Digestive system > Gut ... | reverse complement strand
CAAGATTCGTGCCGGGTGAAAGATAAGCAAATAAAGTATTCATAAGATCCCATGTGATTATTTTTCTTCAATAGCGTAAAGTACCAGTTCATAGAAAGGAGACATTGTATACTTTCTCAACCAAAATTTATAATTAGGACATAGTGAAAGCAAATATGCCGGAATTTCAAATATATCTTCCGGTTTATGATAAACGCATACTGCCATCTTTGGTCTGAATAAGCTAATGGTATTTTTACCACCCATCAAACATTTAAGCTCTGCACCTTCAATATCCATCTTGATATAAGTTGGCTTAACGCATCCATTCGAAAAAAAATCATCTAATGTAATAACATCTGTCTCTAAATCGGTTTCTTCCAAACTTGCAACGTATAGGTTCCCAGCAAAAGTACAGTTCGCTGCTTTGTCAAAGAAAATTTTTCTGCTTTCACTCCACAACCCTTTATTCACAAAAGTCACTTTTTTACCTTTTAAATTTTCTTGGCATTTTTTATAGTTTACTATATCTGGTTCAAAAACAATTGCCTGACAGTTCTTGTAACCTTTACATATATCAAAAAAATTACAGGTATCATTACTATCGAATGCTCCAATATCAACAAATACCTCGTCATTTCGGAGCGACAGCTGTGGTAGTTCAAAATATGAGTTTTCGTACTTTAATTTTGGTAAATGATGTATATCACAACTCGAGAAGCCCGCATCTGTTAATTGTTTGCAAACCTCGTCAATTGCTTTCCCGGCATTTTCATATGGAGACAACGCAACTGCGACAGACACTCCTCGTTTTTTATAATATTGACTATTCAGCAAAAATTCATCCGTTTTAACGACCTCAATGGGAAAAACAACCGTGTCGGATTTGTTGTCTATACAGAAATTAAAATCTACAAGACTCTGAAGAACTTTCCCGTACATTCCCGCCCCAAGCAAGACTCTCTTTTCTTTTGGTACATTGCTTATTGCGGCAACGAACTCTTGCCATTCAGATGAAACTGCTACCATCATTTCTCCAAGAAAGCGCGCATTACTGGTCAAATTATACATAATGCGTTTTTCATATATCAATCGGCTCATGTCGTCAGAAAGAGCGTTATAAATATTTGTATTTTCTGCTATTTTCATCTATTTATCCTTGTTCGTAATAAGCACGGACTCAATTAAATTATTTATGTCAAGAATATTAATTTTAGAACTATCTATGTTAAAATCATTTTCAAGTTCTGATTTAACCGATTCAAATCCGTCATATAATGTTACAAGAATGACATCTGTATGTTCCTCCACATCGCTCCATGAACTGACAGAATGTTCTTCCGTAATTTTAGTGCCATGTTTTATAGGATTTATATCTGTAATAACAAATTTCAGATTCGTTTTTTCAAGGCAATTTGCATAAAATTTTCCAAATACACCAGCCCCCCACAAACAGTACGTTTTAGATTCATATTCTGGAACAATACTTGACAATTGATTAATAAAATAATCCAACCATATCTGTTCGTAAAAATCTCTTACGTTATTTTCAAAATCAGAAATGCCAATGTTATTACATATGTATTCAATGGTATGATCTATTAACTGCTTCTTTGGAGAACAATTAATATTTGTCGTTTTCATACACTCACCTACAAAATTAAATTCGGAATAATACAAACTAACAACCCTTTTTATATTAACACATAAATCAAACAACAGACACGGTTTTTTTATTAAAACAATCATAAATGCGAGATATATTAATTTACGGCTAAAAGTAATAAAGCAATATTTTGAATCTTTGTCCAACATCGAATACGCCGGATAACTATATATCTTTTCTAATACGAGTATAACTTCGCTAAATGATTCTGCCAAATACCTAGATGAAAATGAATCTTCACGCCTTATCCAATGATAAAATGGTTGTTTAATTACACTTATTTTGTTTGCTGTCAAATACCACAAAGCACTTATGCAATCATCCGCCACCGTTTTTTCAGGGAAAAAAAGCTGATTATCAAGTATTAGAGATTTTTTAACAAGATATTTCCAAACCTGCTGGTTGTATGATAAAGGGTTTTTACGTAAATCCACGTCTCCACAAAGAATATATGAAGTTCCATTTTTCAAAACCAAGGCGTGACAAGCTACTAATTCAGAACCATCCGTAACGGCTTTGTTGTACATTTTTTCACACATATCAAGTTCTATGTAATCGTCAGCGTCAATCACTTGAAAATACTCGCCATTTGAGGCAATAATTCCCATATTTCGAGCCCCACCAGGACCGAGATTTTCGTTGTTGCTCCACAAACATCTGAACTTATTTTTATATTTATTTTCATACTCACGCATAATTTTCGAATCTCTGGAATTCGGCGAATTATCATTTACGGCAATAATTTCAATATCTTTTAAGGTTTGATATATGCAACTGTCAAAAATTCTACGCAAGTATTCACTGGTATTATATACTGTTATTATAAGACTAATCTTAATCATTTCAATTTCATCTCTTATCTAAAATTTGAACAAGTTTCTTAATTTTGGCGCAGCACATTTCTAAATTTTCGGCATGGCTTGTTAATGCAAAAATAAATTCATAGTATAATAAATATTTGAAAAAACTAATAAAAACTTTCTTTGATTCTTTGTTTAAATTTAAATATGCATGATATCGAATGATTGATTTTATCGTTTTAGATAAGTCATTTACCATAAATTCAACTTTTTTAGCGGACTCTGAATTATCTCGTTTTACCCAATAATATAATGGATAATCGCAAAAAGTTATTTTCTTTGCAGTTAATTGCCAAAGTACACTGATACAGTCATCTGAAGAAACTTTTTCTGGAAAATACAAGTGGTTATCTTCGATAAATTTTTTTCTAATCAAAAACTTCCAAACATGTTGTTTGTATCTTGAATAGTTATCCGTTAATCTTATTCCTCCACGCATAATGGATGTGTTTCCATTTTTTAACACCATTGCATTACATTCTGTTAAATCGGCCTTCTCTGAAACTGCTTTGCAATACATTTTTTCACACATATCAAGTTCGATATAATCATCACTATCAACAACTTGAAAATATTCCCCCCTAGACGCTCTTATACCCATATTCCTTGCACCACCGGGACCTAATTTTTCTCCACTATTATATAAACATATAAACTTATTCGGATAATTGCTTTCATATTCACGCATAATCTTTTCATCTCTGGAATCCGGAGAATCATCATTTACGGTAATCACTTCAATATCTTTTAATGTTTGATATATGCAACTGTCAAAAACTCTACGCAAATATTCGCTTGAATTATACACAGGTATGATTATGCTGACTTTTATTGTTTTTTCGATATATAAGATATCATTCATTTTTTAATTCACTTTTTATTTGTGAAATGTTATGTGTTCCTAATTTTTCCGGCATAATCTTATATCTAATGCCATTTTCGCAACAAAGCTTAATCATATAAACCATACCATTTATAAGATTTTGCTCGCTATATTTATTATAATCTCTATTTGCATCCTGCGATATCTGAATCTCCTTAATTCCTGCTTGAACCGCATTTTGCATGAAGCATAAAACATCATTAGAATTACAATTCTCTTCAAGAAAAATATATTTAAGGGTTACATTTACACCATATTCAACATATTTTGAAATATTCCTGAAAACTATATCAAATGCTTCAATCCCCTTTATGGTTTTATATGTTTCATGCGTCCCAGAATCCACTGATATCAACATGTCTACTATATTAGGTAATTTGGCAATCCGAACATCAAACAAAATCGCATTGCTCAAGATATGAAGCCTGCAGGTATTTACGCAGTCTAGTATCTCATCTTTTTTGTTATCAATTGTTATTTCACCGCTTGACAAAAATACTATTGGGTTCGGGGCTATTATTCCGCGTTTCGTCAATGCTTTAAAGAAAAGCTTATAGCTAAATTGTCTCAAAAGGCGTTTTTGCTCAACAGGTATACTATTTAAAGCGTTTCTTACTCTGCAGTACGAGCAACGACATTGACAAGGCATATTTAGTCCAAATGAAATATTATCTATCTTTGTTGATTTAGGAAAATAACCCTTTTTCAAATTAGTACATGAGGCACATTCCCCGCTAACAGAGTAATCAGACATTTCCTGCGACAACATTTTCTTATGTACAATAAGCTGTCCTACCGCCATTTCAATATCATCACCAACTGTAACACCAGGAAATGTATTTGCATTTAATTTAATATCATCGTCGGCATAACAACAGTGGGATAATCTGGATTCCGAAACAACGATTCTTTTTTCTACATATTCACACGAAAATCGCAATTCACACTCTTCGTAATTAATAATTTGCTCATCTTTAACACCTGACTGCAGTAAAAGATTGAATATTTCTCCCTTTGCTGGATAACAGGGTGTTACATAAAACAAAATTCTACTAATTCTACTCTCAAGTAAGGGAATGATTTTCTCAAAACTATATATGGGAATATCATACAATGTCGTATCTTGTTTACTTTTATCTCTATCGCAAAAAAATATCGGAACCAAATTGTTTTGTTTAAGAAAAACAATAGCATCTTTTGCATATTCACCTGCTCCAAATAAAACGACACGATTAATATCAGCAAAATTGTCAATTTTATTCATAAAACAATTCTTAATTTCAGATCCTTAGCAAATCATCAAAATCAATTACATCAATGTTTGCAGTATGAATATTTTTTTTAACTTCTTCCAAAGCGGCGTATGGTGAAACCATAACTAAATCTGTGATTTCTTTTAATTCATTCCATGGCTTAACAATTTTGTTACAGACTGTCTTGCCGTAATGCTCATGATTGTTATCTGTTATTTCAAATGGTATGTTAATATTATCAAGAAATTCTGCAAACCGTTTTCCACGTACACCAATGCCAAATATGGTGATCCTTTTTTTCAAACGCTTATCATCAAAAAACAACAGTCTAAATAAATCCTTTGGCAAATCCGGAGATGTGATATTGTCATCAATAAACTTCATGAGCGTTTCGCCCTCAATAGGTATATCTAATTTCTGCAAAATACGTTTATTAGATTTCCATATTTCAACTAATTTAGCTTGTTCTATCTGGCGATTCCATAAACTGAAAACAAAAATTTTAGAAAAATATTTAATAAATGCATAAGATAAATTTTTTCTATCATCATCAGAAATCTTATTCCAAAAAGGATAATTTAAAAATTGCTCTATCGGTTCTGAATGTGAAAGAAAATGCTCATAATCGGATACTGTTGATACTGAACCGGGGTTATAACACCAATGATAAAATGTATTTTCAACTCTTACTATTTTATTTGCCGCAATATACCACAAAAATGCAATTAAATCATCAGATGTCGTTCCGCATGGGAAGTATAATTCATTATTATTAATAAATTTTTTATTTACCAATAAAATCCAAACGGCATTGCAATCAAGATACTTATATCTAACTGATATTTTTGCGTTTTCAACTTCAATATTAGGTGTTCTGTGTTTTATCATTCCTTTGTAATAAATACCATATCCACATATAGCCAAATCAGCATTATGTGTTTTTGCTTTATGATACATTTTCTCACACATTTGCAAATCAATGTAGTCGTCTTGGTCAATACACAAAAAATATTCGCCCTTGGCAGATCTAATGCCTGTATTTCTTGCGCCGCCTTGCCGCATGTTGACGTCGTGGAATAATGCGCGGAATTTGTACGGATAGAGTTTTTCATATTGGCGCATAATTTCAGCGTCGCGATTGTTGGGCGAGCAATCATTAACTGCGATTATCTCGACTTCAGGCAATGTCTGATAGATGGCACTGTCGAAACTGCGCCGCAAAAATTCCGCACCGTTATATACAGGTATTATTATTGAAACTTTGACATGTGTATTCATGAAATATTGCCTCCCCTGACGTAAGTTTCGTGAGTGTCAGGATTGAACAAAATATCTCGTTTGGCAAGGAATTCAATATATCCTGCAAGCAGTCTTGGATATGCCTCTTCCATGTGACAAAAATCAATTTTTTCATATAGCTTTTTAATGTCCAGATCATTGTCTAAAATGGCGTCGTTTCTCACATGGGGGATATTGAATAATTCAGCTATTTCGAGAGTCCGAGAATCGGGCGTTATTATTATAGATGGAACACCGCACTTCAACGAAAGAATTGTCGCATGTATCCTATTCCCAATTAAAAAATCACGAGACGTAATAAATTCTTCCCATTTTTTTATGTTAGTAAACACTTCAAACATATTCATCATCTTGTGTTTATATTCATTACGTGGGGTCGAAGTCAAATCACAGAAATCAACAATTGACTCTTCGGTTGGCTCGGCACCTGCCTTACTCGAAATCCAAAATGGAATAAAATTGCGTTCCATTTGGATTATATATTTTGAATCTTTAAAAGCACGCATAGCCCTAATGATTGATGCTTCGTTTCGTAAGGTGCCACCACCCAGCGTGTTAAAAGCGGGTTTTAAATCGTAAGAGAATGGTTTTTTTGTTATCAAGGGTTGATGATATCCATTTTTAAAAAAAGACGGACAACCAATAACTGCAACGTTGAAGATGCCAATCTCACGCAACACATCAGCAGTAAAATACCCGCGTACACCTATTTCTCCACGTTCAGCTACCATATGCAGTATTCGGATCTGGTTAGGGTCTAACGCGCGTACGTACTCCTTTCGATTCATTGCGTCCAGATTCGCTTGTGTACCCAAACCGAGCATTGTAAACGGTTTGTCTCTGTATTGCTCCAAGATTCTATACCAGTAACTGTAATCGTAATCATATCCATACGGTCGTAGCCAGTTTGTCATAAGTGCTACTATATGACCCGCTTCGTGAATCGATTCGACGAATTCATGATTGACGAGAGACTGTTTAAAATACTCATTCACCACAATATTGCCTGTATTGTGGCCGCATCTTGTCCAAGCTGCGTCATCTAGCATATCCTGCGTTGAGGTTGTATCAAAACTTGAACAGGCGTTCCATGCTATAAAAATCGAGCGTTTATTTCGTACTTCACCATATTCAAAAAACGGCCTGTAGTATTCCGTTCCTCTTTCCCTCAGTACATCATATATGTCGATCACTTCAATTGTTGAATCGAAGTCATAAATACTCTGCCTCATTTGAGATCTTGAGTTAAACCCCGTCAGTATAACTTTTTTGAATTTGTATTTGCTGACATTATTGTTGCTGGCTATAGGTATCCCCTTGAAGGTTGAACTATGCACAATGCCGTTTTCGATTATGCAGACAACATTGTTTTTGCTGATGTCTAGATCTTTCGTTATTTGCACAAATCCATCGCCAAATCCATAAAAAGCAATTTCTTCAATATCGGATATCTGATTCCATATCTCAAGAAAAACCCTCTTATATTGACTGCAAAGATTTTCCCCTTCGCAATTATTACTCATATCGAATTATTCCTTTCAATCATATCCAAAATCTCGATCAAATTATTACGGAAAATCGAAAAGGAAAAATTATTTTCATATGTTTTTCTACTATTATTCTTCATTATAGAAAACCCTGCGGAGTTTTTTACATAATGTTCCAGTTTACTGCAAAGTTCATCAGCATTATTTGGAGAATATATGAACCCGTTCACTCCGTCTTCTATCAGATATTTAAATCCAGTGTTTTCTGAACATATAACTATTTTATGAAACATCATTGCTTCAGTGATAAATATAGGCATTGGATCATCTCTGGATGCGCAAACCATGCAGTCGCACATGCATAAAAGTTCACTGATTTTGTCTCGCTCAACTTCACCGATTATTGTCACATTATTTGGGAACTCATTTTTCAACGCAACTACGTTTTCATACACTGGTTTGTTAAATACTTCTTTACCAACAAACACAAACTCACACTTTTTACGAATTGAGTCGTCCATTTTTCTTATGGCGTCGCATAATGTATCCTGACCTTTTCTAATCCCAATCTTTCCAATGGTCATAATGCTCAAACGCTCACTCGAAGAAATTCGATCACCGCTATAAAAATCGACTATGCCGTACAATAATATCCTCGCAGAAATATCAGCATGGAATATTGATAAAGAATTTATTGAATACTTACCAACACAGTATATATGAATATTCTTCTCAAAAATGGGTGGGAATTTATCAATCTGTACATGTGCAAATCCCATGTCTCCTTCATGCACCCACCACAATACTGGAATAGACAAACCATTTAATATTTTAATTGCCTTCAAGCTTTGATTCGTAAATGTGTTAACGATAACAATATCACAAAGCGAAACCAGTTGCATGAAAAAATCGCTTTCCATCAACAAAATATCGATTAATACGGGTATTCCTTCAGTCCGCAATGTCTCCAACAAACTACCTTCCATTCTGCAACATAATATTGGTATGTCACCGACTTCTGCAATCGCATTTGCGGCGTTTTGCAAGGCTATTGGAGCTCCGTTTATTCCCAATTCATGTGACAATAATAGTATCTTACGAGCTTTAGGTTTTTTTCCGCGTTTGCAAAACTCATCAGATATTATTTTTAACATTTCTGTAGGCTTCTTCATTGGAGTGTGTATTTTAGAATAAATATATAACTTTCTCTTGTACTTTTTAAATCTAGGATTAATCCTGATCAGGTTTTCTAAATTTATACTGCCGAAGTGGTCTAGTGTTTCGTCTAGATTTAAATCATGAGCAGAAATCACATTTGAATATCCAAGGTCAAATAATTGCTTTGTTATTTCCTGTTCAAAATCTTTGTAATAAACAATAACGGCAACTTCCTCGTTCAAAGATTCCGCATGTGGAGGTAATGTAATACTAGTTCCTTCATACAATCTTCCATTCAGCGATATATTATTATCCCAAAAGCTAATTACCTGTATTCCTTTGCAGGACAAAGAATGAAATAACAACACGCTATTTAAATGAAATGGCATTATTATTATATTTTTCGAATTGCGCAAATGGTCTTCCATCATATTCAGTCTATTTTCTAGTGACATTTATTCAAAGAACTCACATTTATGATAAAATTGTGGATAGTTTAGCTCTGCCATGAGATTATTTATTTCAGAAGACAGAAATATTTTCTCGATACCGTGTTCACTGGCAGACATATATAGCTCAGATTCAATTGCCTGATCTATTGGGAATATTAAAATAACATCCTTCGGCATTAGACTATCAAAATTTGGTATACTCACTGGAATACCGCAAACTGAGTTGCCGGGTGTAGCAGAATAGTCCCATAGTTCAGTTGGTTCAAGTTTCGTCCCGACGATTTTCGGTATAAGGCATCGGCCAGTTTTTCCAAGAGCGCCACAACCTATTATACGTTCGGTGAATTTAGGAAAACCTTGTGATTTCCTGCCGAGAATACAGTCCGTTATTGCTGTGGATAATAACAAGTACCCATTCTCTAGAATATGTTTAGCGGTAATATCAGGATCAGGTTTAAAGTGTGTTTTGATAAGCGACGCCGCTTCCTGGGCATATTTTGAAATAAGATCAGTACTGGCATTAGAATGTATCAGCGGTAATAAAACAAAGTGTTTGTGTGCAAGTTCAGCCATTATTTTCCATTTGTTTTTAAGCGTCTTGTCGGCATCGAGTGTGTATATGACTTTTACTACTATATCTCGGTATTTATCCATAAAATCAATCTTATATGAAGATGAATGATATCCAGATGTTCTTTCAGGGTAAACGTTATGATTATACAGCGGACGATTAATGACTTTGAGCCTTCCACATCCAATAATAAGAGGCAAAAGAAATCCCGGTTCCTGTGTTGAACGAATATCTGTAACAAAACGATCGATTCCTCTGCATTCTCTGAGATAACCAGTACGAACCATATAAATCCAAACCTCCGTGACGTATTTTCCGGATAAATACATTTCCATCATTAACGGTGGAGTTGGTATCTCTGAAGCATCAATTGTTGACAATATGTTGCACTCATAGCCATCCATTACTACTCTGTTAAATGTACAAGCAACCCACATATCTTCCGGGTGTTCATCCAACCAGCTCGCCATAATAAAAACATACTCTGGGTCAAGTTTGTCATCACAGTCAACCAGACACGTATAGTCACCCGTGATTCGCTGAAGACCTGATTTCACAGCGCCCGGGACGCCCTGGTTCTTCTGGTCGATAATGACGATCTTGTATCCTCGTGATTCAAACAACGGTTTCCATACTGAAAGCCGCTCACGAGTGCCGTCTGTTGCGCCATCGTTAACCATTATGAGCTCAATGTTATTCCAGTTTTGCTTGTACACAGATTCTAACATCACATCAATGTACTTGATTTTATTGTAAACCGGCATAACCATGCTGACCGTTGATTGTGCCTTTTTTTTAAACTCCAAGTTATCTCCTGAACTAAACATTTATTCCAATTGCCGCTTGTGTAGCTTCAAGGAATGCATTGCCATATTTTACTTCAGGCTCCAGATGCGTTCCCTCTGCCCATTCATTCCAGGCATTAATGAAAATTAGTCGTTCTTCCTCGGAATAACGGGAAACGAAATCAACAAGTGTAATTAACCATTTTTTATATTCTTCCGGTGAGGAATTAATGAAAATGTCGGAATTGTTAAGTCTTCTGGCTGTATTGTCCCACCCTAGCATAATTCCCATGAAACGCAGATATTTTCGTTTCCTATTATGCATAGCGGTCGCAGCATACAAACGGTAATCGAAAATTTTACCACAGAAATTAGGATCGAGATCGGTTATTTTATCATTTAGCCTTTCTAAGTTTGCATGTTTATGCGGCGGGAATTGAGCTACTGAATTTACTCCTAATTTATCATTGTATAGAAAATCAAAAGTTTGAGCGCATGAAATATGGAGTTTATTGATTCCGTTCTGTAAGCATATTTCTCGCCATATAGCTACGGTTTTTCCCAAATCAGGTAATATATCTGCACGATATATCATTAGAAGCGGGGCGCCATCAATCTTTATATATCGTGGATCATAAAAAAGAGGTATAACATCTAGAATAAATTTACTGTCTGAGACTTCATTGTGGACTTGTTCCAATAGGATTTCATTATCCATGCCATCCCATCGTTTAGTCCAGTTCTCGTTTGCCCAACAGATGCAAAATGGAAAGTCGAGGCTTTTATCTTCCAGAAGGCGATCAATCGGTTTTTCAAGCAACCTTTTTCCATTGAACCAGTAGTAATAATAACAGAATCCATAGATACCATGTTTTTTGGCAAGTTCAATTTGCTTATGCTGTATATCTTCGTCAGACACCAAATCATAGTAACCCAAATATCCAGGTTCATGAGGTTGATAGTGTCCAGGAAACATGGGATGTGCTCTTTTTACATTTGTCCATTCCGTAAATCCTTCTCCCCACCATAAATCATTTTCAGGTATCGGATGAAATTGTGGCAGATAAAACGCTATAGGCTTAATTTGGTTATCGTTTTGCTGACCATCAATAATTCTGTAATGATAGAGGATATGTGGAATTACGAACATTTCATTCCTTGCGTAGTCGCTGAATAAAACATCTGTCTGATTTGACTTGATAATAATCAAATTGCGAAGCAATTTCGCATCTCTTATATACAAGTCATTTATATAATCGTTTTTATAATATGGAGCAATGTATTCGCCATTGTAAATTCTATCTTCATTACTAGTTAACAGCACGGCGCGTTCATTACTAATTGTCTTAATAACTGTGCTAAAAGCATTATTGGAAAATATATCATTTGAATTTATTGTTAAAATGTAATCACTCAAATACAATTGTGAATATGTTTCGCTTATAAAACCAACCAATTCATAATTACTTAAAGACACATTGCAATTAATAATTTTTAGATTAACATGCGACCTAAATGAAGAATTATTTTTAATTTTGCTAATATCTCTAAGGGTTGAAATAATAAGTACATCAAATAGTTTATAAGATTGAGCATAAATACTTTGTAAACATTGGTTAAAATAGTCATCATTAAATGTAGTTGTCGCGTTAATGCAGATTAACAACTTTTTTTTATCAAGTACGCTTACATCTTGTTCACATAAAGCAGTAAAGACATACGGCCGGGTGTTTTGCACCTCTAACAATTCAAATAATGACTGCCATGATAAGCCTTTTACAGCACAACATAGGCCACTCAGCCGCGCATCACCATCTTCCGTTAACAAAATAAAAGTATCCCGATCAAACAAAGGTAAAATATCATCGGGAGTATCCTTATATTGTAGATTATGAAAATAAGTAATTTTGGTAAAACCTGTTTTGATTAGCTGTTCTTCCATTT
>Ga0082212_10009771_pt1 | contig 12339 bp, 16 predicted proteins | sample TergutNt197P3_FD_71548 | JGI IMG/M metagenome (GOLD analysis project Ga0082212, IMG submission 71548) | Neocapritermes taracua P3 segment gut microbial communities from Petit-Saut dam, French Guiana - Nt197 P3 | ecosystem: Host-associated > Arthropoda: Insects > Digestive system > Gut ... | reverse complement strand
CGTACTGTTACACATTTTTATGAAAGACACGAAAAAGACACCGCGCCGGGAAATTGAACAGGCAAAGCGTAATTTAACCGACTACAGGGAAAGGGGCAAAGACCATGAATAACGAATATAAACAAGCAATAGAACAGGCAAAGGAAAACCTAGCCGATTTTCGCGAACGCGGAAACGATGCAATTGGGGGATGCTGGGAAGATTTAAGACGGGAGCTTTTCACCCCAGAGGAAATCGCCGCCAGTGATTTAAGGGTTGGTATTATGATTGCGCTTACGAAGGCGAGAAATGAACAGGGAATATCACAAAGGAAACTCGAAGAAATGAGTGGGGTTAGGCAGCCTGTCATAGCCCGGATGGAAAAGGGCAGCACAAGCCCCCAGCTTGACACCGTGCTAAAAGTGCTTGCCCCGCTCGGCAAGACGTTATATATCGGCGACATACAGGGCGCAAGCCAGCCCCCCGGTATGAGGGCAGAAAATCAGATAAATGGCATATACTAAATCTGAGAGGTGCTATTTATGCGTGTACAAACCATAAAAATCAAAAACTTCAAGGTCTTTAAGGATGTAGAGATTACCGATATTCCCAATATGGCCGTCTTTCTTGGAATGAACGGCGCTGGCAAGAGCACGTTTTTTGATGTGTTTGGTTTTCTTAACGATTGCTTGTCGAAAAACGTAAAAGCGGCACTCGCCGCGCGAGGAGGGTTTTCGGAAGTCATCTCAAGAGAGCAGAGCGGTAATATAGAGTTCTTAATCCAGTTTCGTCAGACAGAAGACGACCCACTTATAACATATGATCTCTCCGTTGGACTGGATGGGAAAAACCAGCCTGTCATTGTAAAGGAAATCGTACGTTTTAGACGTGGGCAATACGGCGCGCCCTCTAAAATTTTAGATTTTGCCTATGGCGAGGGCGTGGCCTTTATTGGAGAGTTCAAAACACGGGAAGATTTAATCAATGCGCCAAGACGTGAGCAGAAATTGGAATCTCCTGATATTCTAGCGATAAAAGGCTTGGGACAGTTTAAGGATTTTGATGCAATTGTTGCGTTAAGAAAGCTCATAGAGGACTGGTATGTGTCGGATTTTCACATTGATGACGCACGGCAGCGAAATGAAGCCGGGTACAGTGAGAATCTGTCTAAAAAAGGTGATAATCTCGCGAATGTTGCCAAGTATATCTATGACAACCACCGGGATATATTTGATGATATACTGCAAAAGATGAAGGAACGTATTCCGGGGGTGTCCAATGTCGAAGCGAGTATATCAGACGGATACATTGTGCTTCGCTTTGCTGACGGACGATTCAAAAATCCGTTTTCCGCGCGGTTTGTTTCGGACGGCACAATCAAGATGTTCGCGTATTTGATTATGCTCAACGACCCAAATCCTCACACTCTTTTATGTGTTGAAGAACCGGAGAACCAGCTGTATCCCAAGCTTCTGTCCGTTTTGGCGGAAGAATTCAGGGCCTACTCGGAAAAAGGCGGGCAGGTTTTTGTGTCCACGCATTCTCCGGATTTTCTAAACGCGGTGGAGCTTTCGGAGCTGTTTTGTTTGGTGAAGAAGGATGGGTTTACGGAAATCTCCAGAGCCGGTGATATTCCCCTGGTAAAATCATTGTGTGAAGCGGGGGATTTGCTTGGGCATCTATGGAATCAGGACCTGCTGTTTGATGAGGATTCCATACAATGAGGCTTGTCTTTATGGTGGAGGAACGCTCCATGAAGGAATTGCTTGAAATCATATTGCCGAGAATATTGCCGAACAATATGGAAATACCGTTGATAATACCGCATAGCGGGAAAAGTGATTTAGCCAAATCCATTCCCATCAAATTGAAGGCTTGGCAAAATCCCGATGATAAATTTATCATTCTCCATGACCAAGACAGCCATGATTGTATGCAGTTAAAAGCCGACCTCGAATCGCTCTGTAAAAACAGCAAGAACGACTGCTTAATCAGAATTGTCTGCACAGAGCTTGAATCGTGGTATTTTGGCGACTTAACGGCCGTTTCGCTGGCATATGGGAAAGATTATACATCATTGGGTGTTAAGCGGAAATATCGTGAGCCGGACAAGCTTAAAAACGCAAAGGAAGAGCTTCATAAACTCATTCCCGTATATCAGCCTTTATCGGGCGCGCGGAAAATCGCAGTACATATGGATAAGGATCAAAATACATCCCCTAGTTTTAAGGTATTTGTCCGTGGCGTTGAGAAAATGTGTGTAGGCTGAACACAACTCCGAGGTGACCCCCATGACCCCCTACGACCCCCTAATCCGCGTCCTAAACTTAATAGAAACCCGAAAATCCGACATGCTCACCGCCCAACAGCTGGCGCGGGAAACCTACCTGTCGGTGTCGCATTTGCACAGCCTGTTCAAGCTGGCGATCGGACAGCCGCTGATGGAGTATGCGCGCGGGCGCAAGCTGGCGCATAGCTTGGAAGAGCTGGTCAGCACGGACTTGAAGGTCGCCGACATTGCGATGAACTACGGGTTTCAGCACGAGCAGTCCTATATCCGGGCATTTTGCAAGGAGTACCACTGCACTCCCGGAAAGGCGCGGAAAGGGAAAATGATCCTGCCGATCCGCAGGCGCATCGCGCCGGAAGAACTGCGCGCGACGGAGCAGGGCGTGCTGTACGGCCCGGAGATCGTGTGTATGCCGATGTCGCATTTTGTTGGAATCCCATATGAATTCCGCCCGTTTCACTTGGAGACGCAAGCCTTGGAGCCCAATCGGCTGGGGCGTGAGTTTTGCCTTCGGGCGGTCGGGCAAGTCTCCAATGCGACGGATATGGAAACGTATTACGCCATTGTGTCCTCTCTGCCCGGCGGTCTGACTGTCGGGCTTGAGTATATGCCTTGTGTGCAGGTGCGGGATGTATCGCAGGTGCCCGGAGGGTATACCGGCAGGACGATTCCGACTACGCTGTGCGCCCGGTTCCGATATACCGGGAAGCACCCGATCCAGGAAATCAGCATGGTAACGGCCCGCGCGATGTTTGACGCGCGGACGGAATTTTTTATGGACCAGACCCGCTACGTCCAGCGCGGCGATATCCGGCATATTGAACGCATTGATACGCGACTGTATCACGAGGGCTACTGTCAGATGGAGCTGATGCCGCCGATCGTGGATACGCTGGCAGAACCGTAGGATTGATTCATTATGCGGCCCTCCTGTGTGGTATACTGTTTTCGGCTTAGAAGTAAGCCAAACATGGATGGGAGGGAATAGAAAGATGATAAAAATCACAAAGCTTATGGGGATGCTGCTGACCGCCGGGTTGCTCTTGCCGTTGTTCGGCTGCTCCAGCGATACCCCGAGCGCCCCGGAACCGGCCCCAAGCGCCGCGGCCTCGACAGAAACGCCCCAAGAACCGGTGAAGACGGCGGAACCGGCCGCCGATCCCGGGGAACCGGACGACTCCAGCGTCGGCGTGATCCTGTATCAGGGCCACGCCAGTCTGCGCATTACCACGCCGGAGGGCAAGGTCATCTACGTGGACCCCTATGCGGGCGAGGGATACGACATGCCCGCCGATCTGATTTTGGTCACGCACCAGCATGACGACCACAACAAGATTTCCAAGGTGGCGGAGCAAAACCCGGACTGTGCGGTCATTACCAACAAGGAAGCCGTAATAGACGGGGAACATCAAAAGTTCGAGCTGGACTATGTCACCGTGGAACCCGTGACGGCGGCAAACGAGCTTCACGATCCCGAGCGGGACTGCGGGTATATCCTCACATTCAGCGACGGCGTACAGGTCTACATATCCGGCGATACCGGCAAGACGGAGCAGATGGAGGCCTTCGCGGAGCGCGGCTTGGATTACGCGTTCCTATGCGCCGACGGCGTGTTCAATATGGGGCCGGACGAAGCGTCCGAATGCGCCGGACTGATTGGGGCGCGGCACAGCATCCCGTATCATCTGGAGTGGGGCGAACTGTACAACGACGAGCTCGCGGCCCAGTTTGACGCGCCGGGCAAGCTGGCGGTATGGCCCGGGGAGGAGCTTGTACTGAGGGGGAAATAGAGAGGAATACTAAAGTGTCATTCATTGTCTTCATATGGGACGAGCAACCATGATACCTGAGTCGAGATAGTGCTCTCATTTGGAGTGGTTTGCCGTAGAAAATCATGCCATTTTACGTTTAACCGTATGATTTCTCCTACGCTGCAACACTGAGCGCTTGCAATGCTGGCTAGGGAATCTCCTGTGTTCACCCGGCAAATGTCGCGGTCTCGATTACAAGCCCTCACCGCGACAGAATACAACACGCTCATGTTGGCGTCTTGAATCAAACGGAATAACTCTCCGTGCAGCTCCAAGCACTCATGATATGTACGCCCAATGAAGTCTCGAAACGCCTCGTCCGGTCCGTGTGTTTCCCAATGCGATATGCGGCCCAGGTCAATTTTCCCTAGCCTTAAGTCCAAGACTTTGTCTCTGCACAAGTGCAGTCCTTTTCGCAGGGTATGGATAAGCCCGCTGCCATCCGTGATCCGTCCCGCGTTTATTTCCTGCCGGACAGATCGCAGCAGCAGATAGTACAGCCTTGCGGCGTATTGCAGCGTATCCACAACCGCGTCGGTAACGCCACGGGTTAGATGTTCCGCGATCAACTCGAACTGAACTACTACGGATACCGCCGCGGTCTGATCGGTTGTTTCGGGATTGTCTGCCAGTTCCTTTTGTTGCGACAACTCCTTTAGGTGGAAAAGAGAATCCTTGAAATTATTAACATGATACGGGAACATATTTGTATAAACATATATGTCTGCCAGCGTTTTGTAGCGCTTGTACACATTGGCGGAATATTGGATCATTTCCTCTGCCGCTGTATGCAACGCTTCCAATTTGGTCGTTTCAAGTGTTGTCATCAGATACCATGATCTCCTTTTTTCCAAAATAAACCGCCTTCGGCGCAGATTCACAATCCGCGCACCCGGCAGTTTGTTTCAAGCCAGACGGTAATTATCTTTGATCTGTATTGTCGTCATAACCGTGCAATCCGATTTCCCGTAACTGGGGGACACCGCCGCCCGTTCCGTAACCCGATGCGATACCGGTGGGTTCATAATTGTCCAGATACAAGGGATGGTTCTGGATTTCATCTATTAGCTCCTGCTCCCGCAACGTCAGGTTTCCGAATCTGTCCATGTTAATTTCCTTTCTCTTCCGATGAGCGGAAAGACTTCAGTCGAGAGATGGGGTCTTCTTCTTGGCCGGGTACCAACACATCGAAATCCGCCTTGACTGTGGCGAGCGCCTCATCTGCGCGAAAATCAGCGCTTGAGGCCATAAAATCATCAAAGTGCTCCCAGAATCCATCGTAAAACCCCTTGTATGGTTTCCCTGAAAAACTCTCTATGGCAATGCAAGTCGGGCAGAAGCGCGTCATGAACTCGTCTACAAAGCGGATATATCTGCCCGGCGGGTTCCCGTCTTTGATGTTCGCGTCCATGCCTCTCATCCCCACAGCCCATAATATGTCAAATGCGCCGTGTATAACACTGGCAAGCCAAGTATAGCAGACATTTTTGGGGTTGTCAACAATGATGTCAGAAAAAAATGTATATTGTCAATATTCATGACAAGAATCATTTCCCATCAGAGGGTTTTGCCTGCCCGATAGAGCGCGAGCCTTACTATAGTCCCAGCGGTGCCAGCGTTCCCCGCATCCCCCGCACCCGATACCGCACCACGGCCTCGGTTACCCCAAACAGCGCGGCGGTTGCGGTCAGCCATGGGAGATCATGCTCCAAATCCCGCGCGCGGCCCCGGTGCATAGCCATCGCGTGGCCCCTGGCTAAGGGGAGCAGCGCCGCGCGGGGGACCAGCAGCTCCGCCGCGCCCTCGTTGGCGCGCCATTCGGAGAAAGCGCCGCTGACCGGCGCGCCGTCCCGGTCGAGCCAGTAGTGCATCAGCTCATGCGCCAGCGAAAACCGCGTCTCCTCCGGTCCGCGCCGGTCATTCAGCGTGATCAGGCTGACCGGGCCTTTGAACAGCGCGCCGCCCAGGCCCCGCCGCTCATAGGCGCGATATTCGATCACCAGCGCGCCGCCTTCCCGCGCGGCCAGCTCGAACGGGTCCGCCGGGATATCCGCCGCGCTCAGGCCGTATGACCGCCGTTTTTGTTCGACAAAGCAATACAGGCTTTCCCGCCGCGCTTCCCGGAGCGCGGCTCTTGTTTGCGTCATTTTTGCTGATTCAGGCCTAAAAAGACCTCTCTGGCCTTTAGCAGGGCCTCCAAGTCCTTGGTGGTGACGCCCTCGTCGCGGAGCATACGGGCCATGTTCAAATAAGCGTGGTCCAGCACCGGCGAGCCGTCCGCCGCCACCGCCGCCCGGTTGTCCGAGATGCCCAGCAGATAATCCGACGTCACGCCGAACACGTCGACCAGACGCGCCACCATCGGGCGGCCCGGACTGGTGCGTCCGGCCTCCCAGCCCGCGACCGTCTGTTGGCTGACGCCCAGCTTCTGGCCCAACTGGGCTTGACTTAACCGTGTTTCCACGCGCAATTGACGCAAACGCTTTGGCAGCATAAGGGTTCCTCCCGTTTCTGTCAGAGTTTTGAACACCCGTTCAAAAAAACAACAAAATGAAGTTTTGTCTATTGACAAAGTGAAACGATTGTGCTATGATGGGTTTGCGATGGGGAGAGACAGCGTTTCTCCCCCGAATCGGAGGCCATCTTTGATTATGGCACATCCTTTTCAATTTGTCAAGAGAAAGCAGGAACAATTGTGCACGACTTTGAATGCCGCTGTCCGCGCTGTGAGGGCGCAGCCGAAGAAGACCCCGGCCGGGGGCCGGACTGTATGCAGTGCGGCGCGCCCGTGATCTCCGGCGACGCGTATTGGCACGGCCCGGAAGGGCTTCTGCACGCCGAATGCGCGGCGGATTACGCGTTTCTGGACACGACCCGCGACGAGCTGCTGGAGTTTGCCGAGCAGCACCTAAACGACTTTATCCCGTACGTGACCGATCTGCGCAATTTCCGGGCAGGGTCGGTAAGAAAGGAAGGCTTTGTGTGAAAATATACAACAATATGATGTTGGACGCCGTGCGCGCGTGTCTGCGCCGTCCACGGCACGCGGCGCTGCTGCTGGAGGAAAAACGGGGCCGCGTGGCGGCGCTGGAGACGCTGACGGAACAGGTGCAAGCGCACTGGGGCCTGCGGAGCGGGCCGTGTGACGCGCGGTTGGGGGAGGTGTTGGGCGAATTGATCCGGCTGCGCGGCGAGCTGCTGCGGGAGGTGCTGGAGTATACGGCGCTGGTGCGTGAAGTCGAGAGGCTGCTCAAGACCTGCCTGCCGGACGCGCGGCACCGCGCGGTCATGGAGGCGCATTATCTGGGCTTTGCGACATGGGAAGCGACGGCGGAGCAGGTGGGGTACGCGCCGCGCCATGTCCACCGGCTGCACCGGGAGGCACTATCGCTGATCGCGGCCCATCCGCAAATCGTGGAACCCGCCGGGGCGGCCAGGGTAACCGTGATATGAGCGAGGCCGTACGGTATCCCGCCGCCGAAGCGCGGGAGTTGGGCGAGGCCGTGCTCCGGGAATTGCGGCGCATCGCGTTTGCCAACCTGACCGACTATGTGGAATACAAGGCCGTCAAGCGGCGCGTGCCGTCCGGCGAGCCGGGCCGGGACAGCGCGCCGGTCCGGGAGTACACGGTCAAGGACTCCCAAAAGGTGGACGGGGCGGCCATTTCGGAAGTGATGATCGCCAAGGACGGGAGCGTCAAATTCAAGCTGTATGACAAGATGAAGGCCCTGGAACTGTTGGGCAAAAGCGCCGGGGTGTTCGCGCCCGGCGCGGAAGAGCCGGACCCGGAGCCGGAGTTTTCGCCGGAGGAAGCGCTGGAAACACTGCTGCAAGCGGCGAGGGAGTTAGGCGCGGGCGATCCCGGATCATCATCAGAAAGGAAGAACTCTCCATGAACCACAAGCCCAAGCTTGGGCGCGTCGCGGCTTGGTACGCGAATCTGCGCGACGGCTCCAACCCGGCATTTCTGCCGCTCTTTTTCTGCAAATCCCGGTACTTGGTCCTAATGGGCGGCGGCGGCTCCGGCAAGAGCGTGTTCGCCGGACGCAAAATCCTGGAGCGGGCCGCGCGCGAGCCGGGGCACCGGCTGCTGGTCTGCCGCAAGGTCGCGCGCACGCTGAGAGAAAGCTGTTACCGGCAGCTCTGCGAGCAGGCCCGGCAGCACTATCCGCGCCAGCTGCGGTCCATTCACCGCTCCGAGCCGCGCATCACGATGAAAAACGGCTCCGAAATCCTGTTTGCCGGACTGGACGATGCGGAAAAGCTCAAAAGCATCTACAACATCACCGGGCTTTGGGTCGAGGAGGCCAGCGAGCTGACCGAGGCCGACTTCGATCAGCTGGATTTACGTCTGCGCGGACGGACCTCGTACTATAAGCAAATCATCCTCAGTTTTAACCCCGTCTCGCTGACCCACTGGCTGAAAGCCCGCTTCTTTGACGCGGAACGGCCCGACGCGCGGCTGCATCACAGCACGTATCAGGATAACCGCTTTCTGGACGACGAGTACCGCCGCGTGCTGGAGGGCTTCCGGGACACAGACGAATACTATTACGACGTCTACTGCCTGGGGCAGTGGGGCGCGACCGGCAAGAGCGTGTTTGACAGCGCCGCCGTCCGCGCGCGGCTGGCGGAGGGGCTGAAACCCCTGCGTGCCGGGCTGTTTGACGTCCCCGGGGGACGCTTGCGGGACGCGGAGTTCTGCGATGAGCGCGGCGGCGCGGTCCGGCTGTATGCTCTGCCGGAGCCGGGGCGGCCCTATGTGATCGGCGCGGACACCGCCGGGGACGGCTCGGACAGCTTTGTCGCGCAGGTGATCGACAACATTACCGGTAAACAAGCGGCCATCCTGCGCCAAACCTTTGACGAGGACGTGTTCGCCTGTCAGCTGGCCGCGCTGGGCCGCTTCTACAACGATGCGCTGATCGGCGTGGAAACCAATTTCTCGACCTACCCGATCCGCGAGCTGGAGCGGTTGGGCTACACCAATCTCTACGTCCGCGAGGAGGAGGACACGTATACCCGCAAACCGCGCCGGAGCTACGGCGTCCGCACGACCAGCCTGACGCGCCCGGTGATGATTTCGGGCCTGATCGCGGCGCTGCGGGAGGATATATCGCTGGTCCGCGACGAGACGACGCTGCGGGAGCTGCTGACGTTCGTCCGCGGCCCGAACCTGCGCCCCGAAGCCGAGCGCGGCGCGCACGACGACTGCGTGATCGCCCTGGCCATCGCGCACTACATCCGCCCGCAGATGCGCATGACCGTCACGCCGCGAGCGGCGGCCCTGCACCGCTGGACCGACGACATGTGGGAGGACTACCGCGCCGTCGGCCCGGAGGGGCAGGCGTATCTGCGGAGGAAGTGGGGCGGGACCTAGAAACAGCAACCGCCCGGCTCTCCGAACGCGGAGGCCGGGCGGGGGGAAGCGGAGGGAGTTAGGATTTCTCCAGCACCTTCATCAGACCTTCATAAGTAACCGGGTTATTCGCGGATTTTTCAGCGCTTTGTCCACGAACCTCTGGTTCAAGCTCAAAGACCGCTTGGAACGGGGTTAACGGAATCACTTCCTCGTAACCGAGCAAGCTTGGTTTCGTGTGAACCAAAAACAGATAGGAACACTGATATTCTACCGGTGCGGCGCCTTCCCAGACATACTCAATGCCGTCTATCACTCCGCCTTGGCTGGCGACGTAAATGGTTTTTTTGTCCCACTCACCATAGTAGATTTGGTCGATCTCTACCTCATAAATTGTATATAATGCGCCCCCCAGTATGGTTCCATCGGGCTTTTTAGGAGGATCCGCAAACAAATTCATCTCTTTGGATGAAATGCCGATCACCTTGCCGGTAAAGGCAATATCCGTCCAATCCAACGCGTGTTCTGGTGAGTGGAAATATATCCAGTCTGCATGGATATCCATGGGTTTTCGGGTTTGCACAGGGTTTTCGCCGATGGCCGGCTCAGCGGACGGCGCTGTGCTGCACGCACTGAGCGCTAGGATTAGCGCTAGGACAACGCAGACCGCTCGTTTCATATGTACGCACGCTCCTTTGTTAAATTTTTCTGTTGATGCTCCCAGTTTACTCTGATTTAGAACCGTTTGTCAACCAAAATCGTTCGTCGGTATCCGGCCATGTTCGATAAATCCCCCGTGATAGGAAAATACAAACACATACAAGAAAGGAAGACACACATCATGACAACCCAAAACCCCAAGCTGGACCTCTGGCGCGAGCGGTACGCCCGCTGTGAGGCCGCGTTCGCGGAGGAGCGCGAACGGATGGATGAACGCGAGCGGCTGTACGCCGGGACCGGGGCCATCGAAGCGGCCGGGTCCGGCGGCGCGAAGGCCGCCACCCATGTCCGCAACATCATCGCCGAGCTGATCGAGGCGCAGGTGGACAGCGGCCTGCCCCAGCCCAAGGTCACCGCGCGCCGCAAAAAGGACGAGCCTTTGGCCGCGCTGATCGAGGATATGCTGCGCAACGAGCTGGGCCGCATGAATTTCGAGGCGATGAACGACATGCAGGAGCGCACCGCGCTGATCCAAGGCGCGGGTCTGTTCCTGTGCGAGTGGGACCAGCCCCGCTCCGGCGGCGGCACGGACGGGCGCGCCAAGCCCGGCGAGCTGGCCGTCAGCCTGATCCACCCGTCGGCCTTCCTGCCGCAGGAGGGCATCACCGACAGTCTGGAGAGCATGGACTACTGCCTGTTCACGGTTCCGCAGACCTATGACACGCTGTTTCGCAAGTACGGAAAGCGCGTGGAAGGCGGCGGCGAGGGTGAAACCAATGACGAACTGATCGCCCAGTGCTTCGCCTACTACCGGAACACAAACGGCGGCGTCGGACTGTTCTCGTGGGCCGGGGACACCGTGCTGTGCGATATGGAGGACTACCAGTCCCGTCAAGTCTGGCTGTGCCGCGGCTGCGGCGCGCCGGTCAGCGGCCCCGATGAAACCTGCGAAGCGTGCGGCTCCGAGTCGCTGGAGCTGTCGCTCCAGGGGTACGAGACACTGCCGGAGGACGTCGTGCTGAGCGACGGGCGCGTGATTCCCGCGCGGGAAAACGGCGCTCCGACGCGTGTGCCGTACTATCTCCCCGGCTGTTACCCCCTAATTCTGCGCAAGAACGTATCTATACACGGGCAGCTGCTGGGCGACTCCGATGTGGACAAAATCCGCGACCAGCAGAACACGGTCAAGAAGCTGTCCACCAAAATCAACGAAAAGCTGCTGAAAGGCGGCAGCTACGTCACCCTGCCCGCCGGGGTCAGCGTGGACAAGACCGACAACGAGCTGAAAATCATCTATCTGGATAACCCCGCGCAGAAAGCCATGATCGACGTGATCAACGTCCAGCCCAACATCGCCGGGGACCTGGCCTACCAGAACCACGTTTACGAGGAGGCGCGGCAAGCCATCGGCGTGACCGACAGCTTTCTGGGCCGCCGCGACCCGACCGCGACCAGCGGCGCGGCCAAGGAATTTGCCGCCGCGCAGAGCGCCGGGCGGTTTGAGTCCAAGCGCGTGATGAAAAACGCCGCGTACGCCGCGCTGTTTGAAATGATGTTCAAATTCAAGCTGGCCTACGCCGATGAGCCGCGGCCCGTGGTCAGCGCCGGGGACGGCGGCGGGCGCGTCTACCGCGACTTTAACCGCTACGACTTTCTGGAGCGGGACGAGGACGGCGCGTACTACTGGAACGACGACTTCCTGTTTTCCACCGACATCGCCGCGCCGCTGGCCCAAAACCGCGAGGCGCTCTGGCGCGAGACGGCCCGTAACTTCCAGTCCGGCGCGTTCGGAGACCCGGCGCGTACGGAAACGCTGATCCTGTACTGGCACAAGCTCGAACAGCTGCACTACCCCGGCGCGGCGGCCACCAAGGCCAGCCTGGAGCGTCAGCTCCCGCCGGAAGGGGCGGCGGGTTCGGTCATGCCTCCGGTTCTCACGCCTGGTAAGGTGTAAGCATATGTGACGCGGGGCGCGTGGAGGAAACACTTGTCTCTTGCGCGCCCCGGTGGTATAATACAAAAGGAGTGACACATTCAATGAACCAATGCAACCGCTGTAACCGGGACCTGAAAGACCCCAACGCCGCCTACGGCTGGCGCTGTGAAAAGATCGTGGGCGCGCGGCCCGTAACCATTCGGGAGGCGGCCCCGGCCCTGTATGAGGCGGGCGTGAGAGCGTCCGACGATTTTCTGGCCCGCTATCAGATCAAGCCAAGCCTTGTCGATCGGCCCAAATTTTA
>Ga0082212_10009769_pt1 | contig 12341 bp, 11 predicted proteins | sample TergutNt197P3_FD_71548 | JGI IMG/M metagenome (GOLD analysis project Ga0082212, IMG submission 71548) | Neocapritermes taracua P3 segment gut microbial communities from Petit-Saut dam, French Guiana - Nt197 P3 | ecosystem: Host-associated > Arthropoda: Insects > Digestive system > Gut ... | reverse complement strand
AGGCTTCGGACAGGTCGGCGCCGGTGATTTCCTTCGTGCCTGGCCAGTTTTCCACTTCATTGGTGATCAGGATCTGCCCCCCATAAGAGCCCTTCTCAAGCAAAACCAGATCGAGTCCTGCCCTCCTGGCATACATGGCGGCCGTCATGCCGCCCGGCCCGCCACCGATAATGACCACTTCACGTTTTTCCATATGCGCCATCCTTGAGGGGCCGTTAGAACACGGTCTGTCCGGTAACTTCAGTCTGCAGAGCCACAAGAGCTTTTTCCACCAGCTTGCGGCGAACGGATTTTTCCTCCCCGGGGGGCAGGGCCGGGTTGCCCAACGGATGAGGAATGGCAACGGTCGGGATGATCCGGTTTGCGCCGACGCTCTGGGAAATGGGCACAATGGACGCCATGTGCACAACAGGCATGTCGCCGGCATCTTCAATAGCCTTGGCAAGCGTTGCGCCGCAACGCGTACAAGTTCCTCAGGTGGATGTCAGGATAACCGCCTGGACGTTGGCATCTTTAAACTTTTTACCGATTTCCGCGCCCCATTTCCTGGCGTCGGCGACAGCTGTGCCGTTGCCCACCGTGGCGTAGAAGGTCGGGTGCAGCTTACCGATCTTGCCCGCCTTTTCCATTTCGCGCAGTACATCCACAGGCAGCACACGATCGGGATCCTGGTTGGCGTATGTCTGGTCGTAGCCGCCGTGCGCGGTCTGGTGTCCCTCATCGGTCAGATCGTCAATGCCGTCGATTGCATAAGCGCCGTAGTTCCTGGCGCTGGAAGCCGCGATGTGATCCGGGTTGCCTTTGGGCACGATGCCGCCGGAAGTGACAAGGGCGATGGTGGCGCGGGCCATGTCCTGAACGGCCGGACGCGGTTCCACCCGATCAAACACGGGCATTTTATACTCGGTGGTGAAGGCTTCGCCCCTGATTTTTTTGAGCAGCATCCGCACAGCCCGTTCAGCGCCCACTTCGTCAAAAAACTTGTTGATGCGCACTCCGCGCTCAATGTATCCCTCTTCCTCCGCCGTCTTCAGCGCATCGCCGCGCAGCAGCTTCATGGCGAATTCCGCCATGGCCGGGATCGCCTTGCCCATGCCGCGGGCGCTGTCGTCCGTGGGCAGAATGTAGGTGCCGGCCTTATACAGTTCCACGCCGGGGTTTTCCGGGTACATGGCGGTCATGGTCGGGATGCCGCAGACCGCGCCCACAGAGGCGCACACGCCGCCGCTGGCCATGCCGTACCGGCCGGCGTTGAAGGCCGGGCCAGCCACCAGAAGATCGGCCTTGTATTTTTTGATCACGCCAACAAGGAAGTCGGTCACTTCTTCCTGGTTGGCAACGCAATAGTTGTCGCCGCAGACGACGGTGGCCACGATGGCTCCGCCAAGGGCGTTGTTCAGGGCCATGCCCGGACCCACGGCGCCCTCGCGCGTTTCGGGTCTATGGTCCGCAGCTTCCTCACCGCCAATGCCGCCGAAAAACTGGTTGATATAATGAACAATGCGGTAAGACATACGGTATCTCCTTTGCTTCTTTGGCATCACATGGTGTACGCGCCGAGTTTGGTATATCCCAGTTCGTTGGTGGCGCCGAGTATGGCCTGAATTTCCACTTCCAGCGACCCGTCGGGGCGCCTGGACCCGAAGAAGCCGCCGGCAACGATGTCCGCTGCGGAGTCGTCGCCGATGACCCTGTCCATGGGCGGCAGCACAATAGTTTCGTTGGCATTGCCGGCGGTGACGACGGCGGTGCCCTCGACGCAAGAGTCGGCCAGGGACTGGCTGGCGCCGTTGGCGCCGGCGTATTCGTCCGTCACCAGCACGGTCTTGATGCCGGCCCTTTCCGCCTTCACGCAGTTGAGCACCAGGTCAGCGTCGGGGTTGCCGAAACCTTCCTCGGAAATGATGACCGCTTCCACGCCGATCATCCTCGCCAGTTTGATGGCGTAGGAGGAACTGCGCTGCTTGTCGGCCAGGGTGACGTTCTCGTTGCTGAGGATAACGCCGACAAAATTGAGTTCCTTGCCGTGACGCCTGTACAGGGCCTCAATGATCGGATTGTTCAGGTGAACGTAGGTGGTATTTTTGTCGCAGGCGGACACGCAGTTGCCGGAGACGACGGCGCCGTCCATCACTTCCGTGGGGCTGATGATGGTGGGCAGGGTTTTCTTGGCGTCCACCCCGTACACCCAGGTGTCGTGCAGCAGCCCCTGGGACTGGAGCATATACACGTAGGCCACTTTGGGCAGGCCGGGGTGCGCGGTCATGGCCTCGGCCAGGGGCGGGAACTCGTAGACGGATACCTTGTCCGCTCTGGCGTCCCTGCACTTGGCCGCCAGATAATGGGCTGTCTTCAGGCCTGCCAGGCGGCAGGCTTCTTCCGCCTCGTGCAGCTTCACGTCGTCGCGCGGGGTCAGAATGACCGCCAGATTGCAGGTGGCGGCAAACGGGGTGTAGGGAGCGCCGGGGCCGGTCATGTCCACGATGCCTTCCTGCGGCGCCACCAGACGCCCGACAGTGAGCACGGCCATGCCCTCAAGCGCCAGGGTCCGGCCTTCGCCGACCGTGTCCACGCCGCCAATGAAGCCGGGAAAGACGTCATTGCCGCCGCTCAGTTTACAACGGGGCTCAACAGCGTCCTTCACCGGCATGATGCGGACGCTTTCGCCGGGATGGGCCACATCGAAGCCGACGGCGGCCAGTCTCTTGTCTTCCAGAAGAAGCGTTTCAAGTTCTTGCTTGCGAATGGTGAGGACGCCCTTTTCCACGTGTGTCGCGTCGCCGAAGCGGAGCTTCCGTATGGCGATCTTGTGCAATTCCAATTTCACGGCTGCCTCCTAAAATAGGGGTTGAGTGTAAAACGGGCATGGATGTGCAACGCATTATGCCGTGGGAACCAGACAATCCGGCAAACCGGCCTGCTGCAACGGCAGGCGCATCAGTGCAAAATCAAGCGCGGCGCAATCCTTCAGCAGAGACGTCGCCGCCATGTCCGGGGTCAGGATTCGGGAATTGCTGAAAAAGCCGAGCGCCGCCTCTATCAAATGGAGAGACTCGGAATCTGTGGGCGTCCGCTGAACGTCGCCGCCGCGAGGGGAGTCGGCGGCGGCATCCCGCCGGGCCAGCAGCACGGAACGATACGGCTGCTGATGGGGCCGGTAGTTCCCATAAAGCGGATGGTGAAGAAGCCGCCATCCCGCGTGTATCAGGTCGCGGGCCGCAAGCAGCACCAACAGGGCCGAACCGTCACACAGGAAACAACTGCTGTCCGGAACAACGGCGCGCGTATGAGAGTCCCGCAAGACCTGCAGATCCACAAACGGCTGTCAGGCTTTGCCGAAACTCTGGAGGGAATCCATCAGGGGATTATTGGACAAAAGCGCCACAGACATAGCTAAACTCCTTGCACAAGGACTTTGCTCTGTCACGGGCGCTTACAGGCCGACTTCAGAGTGCGTCCGGCCATGTTCCTTGAGCCTGAGAGTTTCGGTTGCCCTTTCCCCTTCGGCGGCGCCGGGCGGCGCTCTCTCACATGGCTTTCAACCGCATTGATGCTACTTACGAAACAAGCTCATCCTCTTCAAAACCCTCTCTACGCTATTTTGCGGAGTCTCGTCAAGCCCTGTTTTCACCGGCCGGAAAACGTCATGCCGCGGGATTTTACAAAAAACGCGGCAGGCGCTGTGCCCGAACGGACGCGGCATCCGGGCATCCGTTGACAAAGCACGGCGATTCCCCTATATGCAGGATGGCGTTTTTCCACACGGACCAAACGGAGGAGGGCAGCCGGAATCAAATAGCCACGATAGCGACAGTGGATATGCACAAGGACTTCCGGGGCGACAAGAGCATGGATGAACGAAGTTTGAACGACCCGGGGATCTGAGCCACTGCCTCGACGGACTGGAACACGGCAGGATTCGCTTCTTCTTTGATGTTGAGGATGGGGCTGTTTTGATTGGCTACCCGCATCGTACAAACCGCGGCGAGATAGAGAGGTTCGGACGGCGAATTTCTATCGTCGCAAGGGGGGATCTTACATGGCAACCGCAAAAGAGGCTACATTGGATCTTTTGAAAACCAGGGCTGCCGCTGTCGGCATGAAGGTGGTTGAAGTAAAGAATCTTGAGGAGGCTATGGCTTATGCTGTGGACGTATGCGATAAAAAAGAGATGGCCCAGCATTACCTCAAAATGAAGGATGGCAAACTGGCAGGGCTTGATGCGACAGAGGTCGTTCACGCCAAGCAAAAAACCCTGGCAGCTCCCGCTCTGGATGATGCAAGCTTTGAGAGCCTGTCCAAACAGTGCGCGGAAAAAGGAATCGTTGTCGGCCGTGACAACCTGCGCGAGTGGGAGTGGATAGCCGGCCATGACGTGGGTTTTGTTGTTGCGGATAAGGTCATTGCCGACAATCCCACCTGCGTGCTTGCCTGCATGGACGACAACCTGCGTCTGGCCCTTTCGGTCGGTGAAGAATATGTCATTGTCGCGCCGAAATCTCGGGTTGTGAAAACCTCCTTCGACATCGTGGATTACCTGAACGATCTCATGTCAGGTCCCATGTATACGGAATTTATCTCCTCTTCCAGCCGTACGGCCGACATTGAACGGGTACTTTCCATCGGCGTGCATGGTTCACTTCTTATTCATCTTGTTATTACGGAGGAATAGCCATGCAAAAACCCATAGACATGACCGCCTACCACGATCAGCTCAAGGTCGCCCTCGCTGACTCCTTCGTCCGTGAAACGCTTGACAAGATTGCCGTCCAAACTCTGGCCAACCGCGAAAGGATCTTCTCCGTAATCGACGAGAAGATGCACATAGCCGGTAACGCTGCTGCCAAAGACTACGCCATGGAACATTATGACGAACTGTTTGCGCAATTCAAGAAAGAAGCTGAAAAGCGCGGAGCCGTCGTCCACTACGCCGCCACCGGGGCCGAAGCCAAAGCGATCATCGCCAAGATCGCCAAGGACAACAATGTAAATTTGCTGACCAAGACCAAATCGCTGACCTCCAAGGAAATCCTCCTGAATCCCGCTCTGGAAGATCAGGGCTGCAAGGTGGTGGAAGGCGATCTCGGCGAATGGATTCTTCAGCTTCGCGACGGTGAATATCCCGGCCATCTGGTGTTGCCCGCCATGCATCTTTCCCGCTACCAGGTAGCTGAGACCTTCTCTGAAGTCACCAAACACAAGCAGGACGGCGAGGACATCGTCAAGCTGTGCATGGTGGCCCGCCGCGTGCTGCGCCCGTACTTCGCCTCTGCGGACATGGGTTTTACCGGCGCCAACTTTCTTGTGGCCGAAACCGGCACAGTAGGCGTTTGCACCAATGAAGGCAATACGCGCCTGGTGACCACGGTGCCGCGTGTGCTGGTTTCCCTCGCCGGCATTGACAAGCTGGTCGCCACCACCCGTGAGGCCCTGAACGCCCAGTACGTTCTGGCCCGTAACGGCACCGGCCAGCCCATCACCTCCTATGTGACCTGGATGTCCGGCGCCATGCAACACTCCCGGAGCCCGGACAAGAAAACGGAGTACCATATTGTTGTTCTGGACAACGGCCGCAAAGCCCTGGAAAAGGACCCCATATGCCGCGAAGCGCTGCGGTGTATCCGCTGCGGCATCTGCGCCAACGTCTGCCCGGTCTACCGCATGGTTGGCGGGCAAGCCATGGGGCACGTCTATGTGGGCGCCATCGGCCTTATCCTGACGTACTTCCTCCATGGCAAAGACAAAGCCAAAAACATCGTGCATAACTGCATCAACTGCGAAGCCTGCAAAACATTCTGCGCCAGCGGCGTCAACCTGCCTGCCGTTATCGCCGAAATTCGAGCCCGCCTGAATGAGGATGAAGGTTCCCCCCTGGAGTCTTCCGTGTTGGCCATGGTGCTCTCCAACAGAAAACTGTTCCATACTCTCCTGCGTGTCGGCAAATGGGCGCAAAAGCCCATGACCCTTGGATCGCCCTATATCCGCCATCTGCCGGAAATCTTCGTCAAGGGCCAGGGATTCCGCGCTCTGCCGCGCATTGCGGACACACCTTTCCGCGACATGTGGGATCAGCTCAAAAACACAGTCAAACCGGATGCCCGGGTCAAAGTGGGCATCTTCGCAGGCTGCGCCCAGGACTTCATCTATCCTGAACAACTGGAGGCGGCGGTCAAATTGCTCACGGCCAAAGGCTATGCCGTTGACTTCCCCATGACCCAAAGCTGCTGCGGCCTGCCAGTGCAAATGATGGGCGAGCGCAAAGCTGTTGAAGATGTGGCCAAGGCGAATATTAACGCCTTTGACGCGGCTACCTACGACTACATCCTCACCCTGTGCGCTTCCTGCGCCTCCTTCCTGAAGCACTCGTATGCGCGCGTGCTGCGGAACTACCCCGAACTGGCCTCCAAGGTGGAACAGTTCACAGCGAAGATAATAGACTTCAGCTCCTTTATGCACGATGTGGCGAAACTCTCCCCTGAGGATTTCAAAAAGTCCGGGGAAGGCGTGTGTTACCACTCGTCCTGCCATTTGTGCCGTGGCATGGAGGTAACCGCGCAGCCTCGCGCCTTGATAGATATGGCCGCCAACTACAAGAAAGCTGAAGAAGAAGACGTTTGCTGCGGTTTTGGCGGCTCCTATTCCGTCAAGTTCCCGGAAATAGCCAGCGAGGTACTGGCGAAGAAGCTGCATAACCTGGAAGCTACGGGCGCGACTACGCTGGTTGCAGATTGCCCCGGTTGCGTTCTCCAATTGCGCGGCGGTGAAGAAAAACGTAACAAGAGCCTCAAAGTGGAACATATAGCCGAACTGCTGGCCCGCCAATTGAAGTAGGCTCAGCCTATCGGCGTCAGGCATCCTGCCCGCGCTGCCCTGGCATTTTTTCCACCCTGAACCAACAAGGAGCCCGCGATGATCAAAAAAAGCAACGAGGTCAAAAAGGATGTCCATAAAGATTTCCGGGGCGGCAAAGGCGAGGTCTTCTTTTACCACTACATGGACGAACAAAGCTCAAACGGCGCGGGGCGCCTTTTCTGCAAAACGGTGCTGCCTCCGGGGTCATCCATAGGCGTCCACAAACATGTGGGCGACCATGAAACCTATTTCATTCTGAGCGGCAAAGGCCGCGTAAACGACAACGGCGTCCAGGTGGAGGTCGGCCCCGGGGATCTGAACCACTGCCTCGACGGACAGGAACACGGCATAGAGAACATCGGCAGCGACGATCTCGTGTATGTGGCCAATATCCTCTACACCGAACAAAAAAAGGTTTAAATCCTTGGAAGGATGTATGCGGGTCTGAGTGACTCCATGACCAAACGAAACATCTCCCGCTTCGCATGCGCGAGGCGGGAGATTCTGCGTTCAGCGGGTTGTTCGCGCGGATACCCGCTTTATCCTCCGGTTGACAGGCTGTGAGTTTTTTATTACGTTCCCCTCGAAAGGCATGCGAGGCGCTGTGCGCTTCGCTGAGAGGGAAGACGGTGTGAATCCGTCGCGGACCCGCCGCTGTAACCGGAAAGATACCCCGCACAACGCCACTGTTCGTAATGACGGAATGGGAAGGCGCGGGACATCGCCTGATCCGGGAGCCAGAAAACCTGCCTTTCGCCCAAGGGGATTTCCGGTTCGTGGCATGGCCGTGAAATCGCACTGCAATGAAAAACGGTATTGCGGGCTGCCTCGCGGAGGCGGTTCGCTTTTTTATTTTTGAGGCAAAAGGCGTATGATGCGGCAAAGCTTTGTGTTCACTCTGGGCGTTCTGCTTATCGTGGCTGCAGGCGCGCGTCATGTCCTGGACCGGCTCACCCTCCCTCCCACGACGCCCGCAGCTCCGCAGCGCATTGTCTCACTTTCGCCCGGCATCACGGAAACGCTTTATGCCTTGGGCCTCGGACCTTCCGTGGCCGGGGTCACGCGATATTGCGCCTGGCCGCCCGAAGCGGCGCGCCTGCCCAAGGTGGCCGGGTTCGGTGAGATCAACTACGAGGCCGTGCTGCGCGTGCGGCCGGACCTGGTGGTGCTGCCCGAGGACCGGGTGCGGGACAGGCTGTATCTGGAGCGTTTAGGTCTGCCCGTGCTCATGCTGGAAACCCTTTCCGTATCCGGGCTGCTGCGGGCCATAACGTTGCTGGGCCGGAGCGCGGGGCGCGAGGCCGAGGCGGAAGCGCTCAAGGCCGGTTTGGAAAACGGTCTTATGTCGGCAAGGGACGCTGCCGGGGGCCGGCCCCGGCCCAAGGTTCTCTTCGCGGTAATGCGCACGGACCAAGGAACGGGAGGCATCACGGAAATTTGCACCGTGGGCCGTGACGGCTTCTACAGCGAATTGATCGAGGCGGCGGGCGGGCAAAACGCGTACACGGGCAAGCTGCCTTTTCCCCGGCTGTCGCGGGAAGCCCTGATCGCTCTTGACCCTGAGGTGATTGTTGAGGTCATTCCCGGTGGGGCAAACCCGGAAGGCGCGCGCCGCGATTGGCAGAACCTTGCTTCGATCCGTGCCGTGAAGAACGGCCGGGTCTTTGTATTGACGGAGCAGGCCCATACCGTGCCCGGCCCGCGTTTTGCGGACACCTTGGCCCTGCTGTCGCGCGCCTTTCATCCTGGCAAGATTGATGACTAAGCCCGGAGAGGCGCTTTGAACGGCACGCCTGCTCCGGCGCTTTACGGCGTAAGGCATTGCGCGTACGCCGGACAGCCGCCATTGGCGCAAGGTCGCCTTTGTCAACAACGCGAAAGCGGCACGGCTTCATGGAGCGGGAGCGGCGCATCAACGTTCAACCGCGCTACACTTGGGGTATGTCATATGCTGCTGGTACGCGACTTCTCTTTTTCCTTTAACGGCAACCCGGTGTTGCGAGGACTGGATTTTACCCTGCCGCACAACGGATGCCTGTCCGTCATCGGGCCCAACGGCGCGGGCAAATCCACCCTGCTCAAATGCCTCTTGCGTCTGCATGAAAGGGGGTATGCCTCGGGCGAGATCCGCGTCAAGGACAAGGGCCTTGCCGCGTACAGCCAGCGGGAGCTGGCCAGAGTCCTCTCCTATGTGCCTCAGGCCGGCGGCCGGCTGCCGCCTTTCACGGTAGAGGAGTTTCTCCGTCTTTCCCGCTACCCCTATGGCTCGTTGGGGCCTGCCGCGCGGGAAGCCGCCTGCCGGGCTGCGGCCGCGGCCATGTCCCTGACCGGGACCGAGGCATTGGCCGGACGGATCCTGCACACCCTGTCCGGGGGCGAACGCCAGAAGGTCTATCTGGCTGCCGCGTTGGCCCAGGAAGCGGAACTCATGCTGCTGGACGAACCTGCCGCCTTTCTGGATCCCAGGCATGCGGCGGAACTTCTCGGTCTGTTGCGCGACCTGAACCGCGAACGGGGCCTCTCCATGATCATGGTGACCCATGATTTGAATCATCCGCTTGCCGCTGAGGGCGATGTCCTGGTGCTGCGCGAAGGGCGGCAGCTCTTTTTCGGCCCGGTTGGGGAATTGCTGCCGAGCGGCATGCTGGAAAAGGCTTATGACCACGACTTTGTCTATGTGCGGCATCCCCGCACCGGTCGACCGGCCGTGCTGGCGGATTGAGGAAAAGCCATGGAAGCAGGCAAAACAGCGGGGAATATCGCGACAAATCCTCTGGCGCTCACGGCGCTCTGTCTCGCCCTGACGCTGGGCAGCGCCTTTTTGGGTATGAGCGCCATATCTCCCTTTGACATCTGGCAGCCGGGCAACCCCGATGCCGAGGTCTTCTGGCGGCTGCGCCTGCCCCGCGCAGTGGCAGCGTTTTTTGTCGGGGCCGGGCTTTCCATGAGCGGCATGGCCTTTCAGGCACTGTTCCGCAATCCGCTCGCCACGCCCTTCACCTTGGGCGTCTCCAGCGGCGCCGCACTCGGAGCCTCGATGTATTTCGGACTGGGCGCGGGCCTGTCTTTTCTCGGCAGTTCGGGCAGCCTGGTCGCGGCGCTCGCCGGCGGCCTGCTGTCCATGACCCTGGTTTACGGCATCACCCGGGCCAAGGGGGGCTTTTCCACGCCAATCATGTTGCTGGCCGGGGTGGTCGTCAGCTTCTTTTTCTCCAGCGTGACGACGCTTATTCAGTACCTCTCCGGCGCGCGGGATTCCCTGCGCATCATGCACTGGCTGATGGGGTCATTTTCGGGCCTGGAAATCGCCCGTCTGGCGGATCTGGCCTTTGTGGTCACGGCCGGGGCGCTGATTCTGCATCGGCTGACGCCGGAAATAGACCTGCTCTGCGCGGGCGAGGAATTGGCCGCCAGCCGCGGCATGCGTGTGGCCCGCGGCAAGATTATGCTTTTCGCCGTTTCTTCGGTCATGGTGGGCACGACGGTATCCCTGGCGGGCCCAATAGGTTTTGTGGGCATGATGCTGCCTCATATTTGCCGCATGCGCATCGGCTGGAATCATCGCAGGCTGCTGCCGGCGGTTTTTGTCGCTGGCGGCTGCTTCGTGGCTTTGGCGGATCTCGTTTCCCGCGTGATCCTGGCGCCAGCCGAAATGCCCGTGGGCATCATCACCGCCCTGATCGGCGGCCCCTTTTTCCTGTGGACCCTGTTCCGCTCCCATCGGGGGGGCGAGATGTTTTGACCCGAGATGCAACTTGTTCAGGAGGTGTGTATGCGTTTGAGAATGCCCGGCGTACTTTTTTTGATGATGTGCGGCCTGCCTGCCTGCCCGGCCTGGGCGCAACAACCCGCCGCGCAGACGCCGGCCAGACTGGATCCCGTGGTGGTGACGGCGGGAAGGATTGAGGAAAAAGCTAGGGACGTCACCAGGTTTGTGACCATTATTCCCCAGGAGGAAATACAAAAAAACCAGTACCAGGACTTGGGCGGCCTTTTGCGCAATTACGGCGTGCAGATCGACAACTACACCCCGAACCAGGCGCAGTCGCAGGCCGCTGTCCGGGGGGCGCGCACCGCAATGCCGGCAGATACAGGCACGGAGGGGATGGTATTGCTCCTGGTGGACGGGCGCCGTTTCGGCTCGAACAATCTTTCCATGATTCCCATGGTGAATATCGAACGGGTTGAAATCCTGCGCGGTCCGGGGGCAGTGCAATACGGCACTTCCGCCGTCGGCGGCGTCATCAACGTGATCACCAGGCGGGGTACGGAACAACTGTCCGCCTCGGCCGAGGGCGGCATCGGCAGTTGGGAGACCTACCGGGGACAGGGCAGCATAGCCTGGGCATACGGCCCCTTCGACTTTTCCGGCGGCGTCTCCTACATGCGCGCCGGAGACTACTATACAGGCGGCAACAGCATCCACAGGTATCCCAACACGGCCATGAACGGCAAAACCGCATACAGCCTCAGCGGCGGGTTCAATTTCCTGGAGGAACACCGCATAGGCGCTACGGTACTCGGGGTGAACACGATGCGCATGGGCAGCCCCAGCGATTTTGATCACCTGGATCGCCGGAGCTATGTGGACATCTCCAGCTACTCCGCCGATTTCAGCTACGAAGGCGGCTACAAGGACTTCGGCCTTTCCTGGAAAGGACGCTATTTCTTCGGCAAAGACAATTACACCTACGATTTCGACCGGCCGGGCACTCCCTCCAGTTGGACCCAGTACTTCTTCAATGGCGTTACTGATTTCCAGGGCGCCCAGGGGCAGCTTGCCTTCCAAAAAAGCTTTCTGACGCTGACCGGCGGCGTGGACTGGATGTACTCCGATACCACCAAGCAAGGCGACTTGTACCTATACAATTTAAACTACTCATACGACAATATCGGCGTGTTCGGGCTGGCCAAAATCACGCTCTTCAATGACATGCTTGTCTTGAGCGGCGGCGTGCGCCATGATGTATATTGGCTGAAAACGGGGGGCCAAAGGAGGAAGCTGGAGAAGACCGTCCCCTCGTTCGGCGTGGCCTTCCGCCCCACTGACTGGCTGACCCTGAAGGGCAACTACGGTGAATCATACCGTATTCCCAACGCTCTGGAACTTTTGGGCTTTCCAGGGGGCCTGTATGGCCCCACCCTCCCAAATAAGGATTTGAAACCCGAAGAAGCAAAGAGCTTTGATGCGGGTTTTGAAATCAATTATAAATTCGTGCAGATCAGCCTGAACTACTTTGAAACGGAGTACAAGAAGAAGATAGAACAAAAGTACGTGGGCTGGGACAGTCAATATCAAAATGCCGACGGCAAAATATGGCTCAAAGGCTTTGAAGGCAACGCAAGCTGCGATCTCGGCGCAGCTTTCGGCTGGCCCGTCAGGCTGCGCCCCTATGTAAATTTTACGGCGCTGACCGAGCGTGCGAGGAGCAAGCGGGACGACACGTACCAGTATAGGTTGCCCCTGGTGAACGATCTTGAGGTGGGAT
>Ga0082212_10009768_pt1 | contig 12342 bp, 10 predicted proteins | sample TergutNt197P3_FD_71548 | JGI IMG/M metagenome (GOLD analysis project Ga0082212, IMG submission 71548) | Neocapritermes taracua P3 segment gut microbial communities from Petit-Saut dam, French Guiana - Nt197 P3 | ecosystem: Host-associated > Arthropoda: Insects > Digestive system > Gut ... | reverse complement strand
CGATTCGATGAATTGATGGAACAAATGGACAAACTCCAAGAAGAGATCGAAGCGGTAAACGGCTGGGAACTCGAACGCACCATCGACATGGCTGCCGATGCACTGGTGTTGCCTCCCGATTGCGCGATTGTCCGAAAACTTTCCGGCGGAGAACGCCGCCGCGTCGCCCTCTGTATGGCACTGCTCGAAAAACCTGACCTGCTCCTGCTCGATGAGCCGACGAACCACCTCGATGCGGAAACCGTCCACTGGCTCGAAGGAACGCTCCGAGATTATCCCGGTACGGTCATCATCGTTACACACGACCGATATTTTTTGGATAACATTACCAAGTGGATTCTCGAATTGGAAAACACACGCGGCATTCCCTTTGAGGGAAATTACTCGTCATGGCTGGCACAGAAAGCGGAACTGCTACGTGTTTCCGAAAAACAGGAATCGCAGCGGCAAAAGACGCTCCGCCGGGAACTCGACTGGATTCAAATGGCACATAAAGGTCGCTTGCAGAAAAATCAAGCGAGAGTGGACGCATATGAAAAATTGGCATCGCAACAAACACTCGATGACAAGAGCGACACGATCATTCAGATTGCACCGGGTCCCCGACTCGGCGATAAAGTTTTGTCGTTCAAAAATGTTACGAAAGGCTACGACATTGCCGGTGAGCATACGGTCTTGATTGACGGTTGCTCGTTCGATGTGCCGCGTGGTGCGATTGTCGGTGTCATTGGTCCCAACGGTACGGGCAAGACAACGATGTTCCGAATGATTACAAATGAAGAGCCGCCGGACTCTGGCACATTAGCACTCGGCGAAACGGTACAGTTGGCACACGTCGATCAGCACCGGGATGCGTTAAGCGACGAGAACACGGTCTTTCAAGAAATCACCGATGGCAAAGATATGGTGGAACTCGGAACAATTCGGATGAATAGCCGGGCGTATGTTTCCCGGTTTAATTTTCGAGGAACGCAGCAGCAAAAATTGTTGGGGCAGTGTAGCGGCGGGGAACGCAATCGGGTGCATTTGGCAAAACTGCTCAAACGGGGGGGCAATCTGTTGCTCTTGGACGAACCGACGAACGATTTGGATGTCAACACGATGCGGGTCTTGGAGCAGGCGTTGATCGATTTTGCCGGTTGTGCAATGGTCATTTCTCACGACCGGTTTTTCCTCGACCGGATTTGTACACACCTTCTCGTGTTTGAAGGAGACGGCAAAGTGGCGTGGTTCAATGGCAACTTCTCCGCCTATGAGGAAATGATAAAGGCGAAAGACCCCAATCGTTTTGGACACCGGCGGAGCAAGTACAAGAAAATCGTGTAACGATCAGAGCCGCTATTGTTAGATTGCGATTTATGCTCCGAGAGAGTAAAATAGCAAGAAGTGAAACTCGGTTAATTTATATGTCAAAAGGAGAAAATCATGGGACACGTTTACGCAGATATTGTATTATTGAATACCTTTGATGTCGGTATGGCACGACGCGGACTCCTTCCGAGCGAAAATGTTCGTAAGATGGAAGTCAATGCAATGGTCGATAGCGGGGCAATGACACTGACTATCAATGAGAGAATTGCCGAACAACTCGGCTTGGAGGTTAAAAAACAAGTTGATGTTACACTGGCGGACGGCTCCCACCGTAAGTGTGATTACGTCGGTCCTGTTGACATTCACTTTGAAAACCGGTTTGCCGGTTGCCACGCTCTCGTCGTTCCCGGTGCGGATGAAATTCTGCTCGGTGTCATTCCATTGGAAGAAATGGACGTGATGATCGACCCGGTCTCCCAAAAACTTGTCGTCCACCCGGACAGACCGCTCCTCGCCGGGATGAAAGTCAAATGAATCCGCTCAAACATTTTTAGAAAACCATGCACGTTCCCTTTGTATACCGAACCCGGTTGGAAATTCGAGTCAGTTTGCCTTATACAGATGAAAGTTTTCAGTGAGGAGCGAGCGCAACTTCTCCCGATACTTCGTTCGACAACGAAAGAATCCTTTACACGCCTCCACAAAATCCTCAAACTTTTCATAATACCGATTGTACAAAATCTCCTTCTTGAAAAACTTCCACAATCGTTCTATCAAGTTCAAGTTCGGTGAATAACTCGGTAAAAAATGCAATACAATTTTTGTGCCCTGCAACATCTCTCGTAACCATTTTGCCTTGTAATAACTCGCATTATCCAAAATCACATGAATACTTTTTGCCTTCGGATGCCGCGCTGCTATCTTCCGAAACAAGCGAAGAGACGACTCCTTGTTCACCGACTTCGTAAAGTCCGTTGCCACTTCCAACGTGTCGATGTTCACCACTCCATTGATATTCACTCGCTTACGACCACAGTTCGACTTCAATTCCTTGTCCTTACCACGACGAATCCAACCATAAGCCGGAATACTGTTATACTGTGGATGGCAAGCATCTGCAAAATAGACAGGATCGTTTTTACCCTTTGTTTTTCGCAGTTTCCTGTACTCTTCCAAGAAGGCTTCTTGCTTTTTCGGGTCGAGTTTGCCAGGCACATGCTTCGGCTTCTTATAGACAAAGTCAAGACGAGCAAGCAATTCTTTTACGCCTGTCGGGGAATACAGTACACCGTACTTTTTCTTGATGTAATAACGAATCTCGTGACTCGACAAATAGGTGGTCTCATCGAGATGTTTTGCGAGTTCTTCTTGTTGGGCTACCGACAATGACGGTTCTTTTCCTTGGTACTGGAATGTGAGGAGACCATCTTTTCCGTCTTGTTGATATTTTTCGAGCCAGAGGCGAACAGTGGACTCATCGATGAGGAGTGCTTGAGCGACATCGGCAACCGACCAACCTGTGCCGAGAAGAATGATGGCATTGATACGATAGGCGAGTCGACGGTCGCGTTGTGCCTTGTGCAACACTTTGAGAGCGGCGACTTGTTTGTCGGACAGTTGAAAATCGTCCATCAGGGGCTTGATTTGGGCTAACACGAATAGTATAATGTTATCTCCCAAGTTAGGAAAGAGGAAAATCAAAAGGATTTTCTACCGGCTTGGGTATAGCACTCCATTCCGGCTTGCAATTTGTGATAATCTGTGCTACATTTTCGCAGGATTTCGCTTCGGCAAGCTTTTTTGCCGATTTTTCCATTTTTTTGTCGCCTTTTTGCTCGTTTTAGCATAAGTGAGATAGTTAGTTTCATTTTTACGAGAGAAGCCACGTATTGGTTTCACAATTTAACCCCAAGGAGATTTACAATGAAAAAATCACTTTTCACCCTCATGTTTGCCATTGCAATTGCTTTGACCGTTGCTGCTACTCCCCTTTTTGCCCAAGACAATGCCGAAACTCGGCGGCAAGCTTTCGCTCAAGGATTTGAACAACTCTTGAAAAACACAGGAGAAGGACTCTCCAAATCCGCAGACACAGGCGAAAAATTCGCCATCGCTCCCGTTACCGTTTCCTCGACAACCTACAATTTAGGTATCAAAGTTTGGTTTTCACTTGAAGACGGCACCGCCTTCAATCCCGTCAAACGCAAGATGGCACCAAAAGAACGGTTTTATGTCCACATTCAATCCGCCGTGCCTGTCTACGTGTCGCTGTTCCAAAACTATCCAGAATCTCGACCGGAGTCGAAACAAGTTTATCCCGACGCGAAACATCCCGAAACGCTCAAAGTAATCCAAGCCAATGTCGCCACGAAACTTCCGGTGCCGTTTGAAATGGACGACGATACTCGCGACGAGATTATGGCAATGGTCGTTGTTCGGGCAGATGATCCGAAGATTCAAGCGACCCTTGTGCCACAAACCGTTACCGTTACAACGACTATCGCAGGTACAGGGGCGACGACCACAACAGTCCCCGCAACACCTGCGGTTACACCTACTGCCACCGCGACCACCGCAGTAACACGAACAGATGGCGTTCCCACTTTGGTAGCACAAGCGACCGCTTCGACGGCGGGAACGATGAAATCTATCAACGATGGTCTTGCTGGCAAAACAATGGAAGACCCGACCAAATTTGCCATTGCGGCTCCCACGGTTGCAGCAACAACAGCGATTGTTCCGAACGATGTTGCCTTCTACATGCTCGGCACTGGTTACGCCGGACAGTGGCAGTTGACACTGAAAAAGTAGTTCGTATTAGACAGCGTTTATTTCCGTGACCTCCATGTGTTCTTTGCGGTACAATTAGCCGCAGAGAACACAAAGGTTTTCCCCCCATTGAAGTAACTCTATGAAACACTCACTATTTCCCTTAATTTTACTGCTTTTCATTGTTTCATCCGCTCCTGCCCAAGAGGGAAGCAAAGGAGTCTTTGTCGAAGGCACGGACAAAAAGTACGCCATTCTGATCGGAGTCAACGACTACGTCCGAATGGTGAAACTGCGATTTATCAAGAACGACATCGAAGCTCTGCGGGACGAATTCTACAAAATCGGTTTTGAAAAGGAGAACGTCTATTGCTTCACCAGCGGCAGTGCCGAAACTCCGCTCGAGAATACAATGAAGAGTCGTGATCGGACAGCGATAATTAACTGCCTTCGTAGCGTTGGTGGGCGGTAAAAACGAAACGAGCAACAGACGTAAGTCTGCTGGAACAAAATTATGGACAAAAAAATCATTCATCAACTTCATGCAGATTTTGAGCACTGTGCTCGCACCGACGAGACAACTGGTGTCGAATACTGGTTAGCCCGCGATCTGCAACCACTGCTCGGATATTCGCAATGGCGGAACTTCGAGCCAGTTATCGAAAAGGCGATTACCGCTTGCATCACCGCTGGAGCGAATCCTGGTGACCATTTTGCGCGCGCGCGCAAAATGGTCAGTATCGGCTCTGGTGCCAAAAAAGAGGTCGATGAAATCGCCCTAACTCGTTACGCCTGCTACCTGATCGCTCAAAACGGTGATCCGAGAAAAACAGAAATCGCCTTCGCCCAATCCTACTTTGCGGTACAGACCAGAAAGATGGAATTGGTAGAAAAACGGCTTGAAGATATTGAACGATTGGAGGCAAGGAAAAAATTATCCGAGTCGGAAAAACAACTTTCGGGCATCATTTTTGAGCGTCTCAACGACAATCAGAGTTTCGGGCGGATTCGGAGCAAGGGGGACACCGCCCTTTTCGGCGGATTATCGACGCATGACATGAAAAAACGGTTGGGAACACCTGATAGCCGTCCGTTGGCGGATTTTTTACCGACAATCACCATCAAGGCAAAGGATTTTGCGAGCGAAATTACGAATTTCAACATCAAGGCGGAAAATCTGCACAGTGAAGACACTATCACAATGGAACATGTTCGAAATAACCAGCGGGTACGGCAAACACTACTCGACAGCGGTATTGCCCCGGAAAAATTGCCGCCTGCCGAAGACGTTAGAAAACTTGAACGCCGCCTGGAGGCTGAACGGAGGAAAAAGACGGCGAAGAAGGCGATAAAAAAAGTGAAAACATAACTTCGTCCTTCAGAGACAGAAATTCACGAAATTATTTTCAAAAATCGCCTATTTTTTGTCGCAACGCATTACAAATTAGCATAAGACCAGTAAAAACCCTTTGTGTTGGAGATTGTGCCATGAGACGTCTATTTTTGTTACTGATATTTGCCCTGCTCGGTCAATTTTCTCTTTGCTCTGCTGAACCGATGATTCACGTCATCATCGCCTCCGACAGCCGAGCAGGTTTCGGCGCAAATTTGATTACGGATTATAATAACATCGAACGCTTGTTCAAAGGAAGCGTTCCGAAAGACCGTCTCAATTTGGTCGCCATGACAATGGCGGACATCACGCCGGACAAAGTCCTTCAAGCAGTCAAAGACATCAGTCTGACAGAAAAAGACACGCTGGTCTTTTACTATTCCGGTCATGCCGCCAGCGATGCTGGCAACGGGGGGCAGTATTTTCATCTCAAAGACGATCAAGGAAAAACGGTCGAATTGCAACGCCGAACACTCCTTGCCGCACTCCATGAGAAAAAAGCCCGATTGACCGTCCTGCTGACCGATTGTAGCAATTTCGAAGAAAAGGCAAGCGACGAAGTTACGGCAAAGTCAGCGCAAACCATTGTTTCACCGGAAACCATGTCGCCGATCATTGAAGCGTTGTTGATTAAACCGGAAGGAACGGTGGACATTACGTCTTCCAAGCGAGGCGAGGCTTCCTTTGTCGATGCCACGGGAAAAAATCGGGGGTCTTGCTTCACTTGGTCTCTCGCTACCCTGTTTGAAAAACACAGAAATAATACGGACATTACTTGGCAGAAATTCACTGTGGAATTAGCAGCAGACGTGAAAAAAGCGTTTCTCGACAGTCATCCCGAAGGATTCAAGTTCAGTCCCCCGTTGAATGGCATCGTCCAGCAAACAACGCAAACGATTGAGATTTATGGCACGCTTCCCGGTACAACCCCTGCACCGGCTGTGGTGCAGGGACCCCGTTTCGGTGTTCGGGCAGTAGCCCTTCATGGTGGCGGCGTTCGTGTTACACAAGTTCTGCCCGACGGACCAGGAGCCCGCGCCGGTTTTGAAGTCGGCGATATTATTCTGGAAATCAACGGCAAAGTCATCCAGAATGAAGAGGATTATTCCAAAGCAATCGACGACTCACCAAAACAGATGAACACAAAAATTATCAACGTCAAAGATGCTCGGCAAATGAATGTCACACTTGAACTCGGTCATTGACAAAAACGGGTTAATGGAAAAAAATAATCGCGTTTACTGAACAATCAAACACTTATATGCGAACGACTATTATAATATTCATTTCGTTGCTTATCCTTGCCGTCTTCGTGTCGGTGCAAGGTGGAAACACGCAAGTGCAAGAGCGTGGGGTGTCCGTCGAAGAAGTTATCAGCGACCATGACGGAGGAATCATTCCAACGGGAAGCGAAATCAAAGGTAACAAATATGCCGTCTTGGTCGGCGTAACTGAATACCAACACATGACCAATCTGCGCTTTACGAAAAATGATGCCGAAGCACTGCGGGATCGGCTCCTTGCCATCGGTTTTGCCCCTGACAATGTTCGAACGCTGACGAACGGCGGTGGAGAAGCGAACGAACCGACAAAACAGAACATCGAAAATGCTATCCGCAATACATTGGGCAGAGCAAGCAAAGACGACCTCGTGGTCATCTTTTTGAGCGGACACGGAACACAACCGTCTGTTCTCGGTCCCCGCTTTTGTCCACCTGAAGCGGACCGCGGGAATCTACCAAACACCACCGTTTCGATCAATGACATCAGGGACAACCTGGGAAATTGCAACGCCTCGTTCAAATTGCTGATCGTCGATGCCTGCCGAGATAATAATCCATTCGGGATGGCAATGGAAGTACCGATGAAAAGGTTTTCCGGCGTGAAAACGATTCCCGTCAGCCGTACTACAAACGATACAGACGCTCTCGGCTTTAAGGGAGTTACACTTGAAAGTTTCAATGCCGATGCACCACTGGAAAATCTTACGGTATTTCAGAGTTGTTCACAGGGACAGGTCAGTTGGGAAGACGGAAAACTTAACCACGGCATTTTCACCCACTTCATTGTCGATGGTTTGAAAGGGCGTGCAGCAAATACAAGAGGGGATATTACGATGGATGGACTTCTCACCTACGCCATTACGGAAACCTCTTATTACGTCGAAGATACCCTCCAGCGAGAACAAAATCCTTGGCGTGCCGGTGAAGGAAACAATTTTGTTTTGGCGAATATCAACAGACCTAACCTCCCATCTCCCGCTCCGCCCCGGGTCATTCGACGTATCACTACCTTGGACTTGCCACAGCAGCCGAGTGAGAGTGAATTGCCAGCGATTCCCGAAGATGGGAGACGCATCAATGTTGCAACGGCAAAAGAATTGCTCGATGCTGTCGATAACAAAAACCTCAGAGACGGCGACATCATTGTCCTTAAACCCGGCAAGTACATTTTGCCCAACGGACTGAACATTGCCGGGCGGCACCCGTTGGATAAACGCACAGGAGAACCCATTGTTCTTTACGGCGATCCCCGCAATCCCCAAGGTCTAAAAGGAAATGAACAAAAAGGTGTACAAATTGAAGGCATACCTAAAGAGGAAGGCGTACAAATTATTATCAGTGGAAACAACAGGATCAACATTACTCGTAACACTCCTATCTATTTGATGGGTTTGGACATTTCCAGTGCCGATGGTGAAGGAATTCGTGTGGACGGAGAAGCAGAAGTGAGCATCCTGTTTTGCTCGATCCGAGATTGTAAAGGGGATGGTATTTACAATCGTGCCAACATTTTTGTGGACGGCAGTGTGATTACGGGCAACGGCAACGGATTTCAGTCGGCGGGAAAATCCGATGTAAATAATTGCAGAATTGCATACAACAAAAAAATCGGAGTGACTGTATCCCGAAATGCGAAGGGCAGATTTTCCGACAATATCCTTTTCGATAATTTTGGCGATAATTGGCGAGTCCTCGGTAGTGTGCAATAAGAGGCAGTTTTATGACGGTGGTCCTGTGTGTTTTGGAGACACCCTCTACGTTGCTATTTTTCCTGCAAGTGATAGAATTCGCAATCCAATGTTTGTTCCAAACCTTTAACCCTCAAACTTTGATGAAAAACTACGCAAATCCTCTCTTTCCCATTGTGCTTGGCTTGGCACTGTTTGTCGGTGCTTCTTCCATCGCACAGGACGCAGAAACGCCGCAGGAACAACGCGCTGGCGAAACCCATTTTCTCATCTTTGCCCCCAATCGGTTTGACCACTTGCATGACGCACCGGAATTCCAAAACGGTATGCGGAAGATTTCCGAACAACTTATCCGATCAGGGCAACCCGAAAAAAACACTGTCCTCTTGCACGGACGTGCGGATGAACCGAACCGTTTGGGAACGATTGCCAATCTGCGTCGCGAACTCGAACGGCTTGCTTCGATTCCCCGCGAAGACCGAATCGTGCTGTTCGCTCTGACACATGGATCCAACGCCAACGGCAAAGATTATCTTGCCGACCAACAGACGAGCCGAAACGGTTTTCTTTCAGGAAATGAAAATGAAATGATTGCCGTTGCCGAAATTGTGGACACATTGGGAAAATCTCCGGCGGAACATAAATGGTTGTTGATTGACTCGGCAGCCCTTGAATTGCCCATCGAAGGGATTTCGGTCGAGGGAGCAAAGTTCGTGATGGCTGATCCCGACACTTCCAACGAATTGTTAGCACGCTATTCCGACGAAGCTTTTGGTACTTCGCCGCTTTCCATGCCGAACAATTTTGTGGTCTCTGTCAATCGAGGACGACGAGTTCATCAAGCCGCTGACGAAGATTTTCAATCCTCTGTTTTCCTACGCTCCTTCATTTTTGCGGTATCCACCGAAGACAGATTCTCTCAGTACGGACAACATGTATTGCTGCTGGAAACATTGGAAACGATGAGTCGGTTTCTGGCGGCGGACAATCATCCAGCTCCGGCAGTGAGCGGTTCGTTTGATAGCAACGCTTTGTTGTTGCCCAACCGCGCCGAATCAGCAGGTTTAATCCCAATTTCTCCCGAAATGTGGCAATATGCCATTGCACAAGAAATCGAAACGGCTTCCAAGTTGATTTTGCTTTACTATCGTCCCAAAGATGCTGTTGCTCTGCTCCGGCAAACGGAAGCCCAGTTACATAACCTTCAACAACATGGGCAGCAGTTCGTAACGTATGCCGAAAGAGCGAGGATCCTGCGTCGAATGGCACAGTCCATGCTCGGCGACAGCGAATTAGAACAAGCGTGGCAAGAATCGCAACGGGAAGGGGAACCTCTTTTCCTGTATGTCATCCATGCTCAAGCGTTCCCACCGCCTCAACAACCCCGGCAGCAGACGACATCACGGCAAGACTCGCCACAGGCGACTCAACCGCAACCGTCTCCACAACCCCAGCAATCAATGGTCGGACGTTTAATCCAAGTCAAAAGTCTGAATACGAGCCGAAAAATGGTGGAATATGATTTTGCCATTCGACTTCGGCTCACGGACGATCCAAACAGTTCAGCAAGAAAGTTAACGTTTACGCCTATCGACTCATCGAGAGTGGGTGAGTTGCCTTTGAACGTGTTTGCATTGGGTAATGCAGACCCCGTTAGTCCTTTCCTTGAAAGTGCATTTAACCGGGAGGAATTTGACAGTGCCCCGTTATCTCCCGTCCCCGCCGTATCCCAATCTCATTTTTCAAATCCTTAACCAAAATATTCAATCATGACATATCAAACAACGAAACTTACACTGGCAATCAGCTTTTTCCTTCTTTTGGGAACTGCCGATCTTGCTTTCGGACAACTACGTCGCCAACCGCAGCGGCAACCAGCGGCGCAACCGCAGCAATCGCAACAAGGTACGACGCGGCAACCCGCAACACCGGTGATGCCGCAGCAACGGGTTCTCATTATCTCGGCAGGTCGTCTGCCCGATGCTCCCAATTTTGGCGGGTTGAACGGTGCCGATTTTGATGCCGACGCACTGGCACGAGCCTTTGAAAAAACAGGAATTACCCGAGAAAATATCGTTTTTCAAAGCAGGGACGGTTGGACGCAAGAAGCCGTGCTGGGACGATTGGAAGAACTGAAAGTATCTTCCAGACCGGGCGATTCGCTCATCGTCGTGCTGATCGGAAAAACAGTGCAAAAAAATGGTTTGCATTATTTTTGCGCTGCCGACACAACCGATTCCGCCATCACGAGCAATGCGTCCACGGGATTAGTAAGGATTTCGCAACTTGCGGAACAAATTTCAGGAGCGACAGCGACGCATAAAGCACTGATATTGGACCTCGTTGGTAAAGACGGCTTTCCCGACTTTTCCAATTTGGAGCCGGAAGGTCTTTGGCTCTTGACCAGTGCCGCCGCTAGGGAGGACTCTCTCCGTGAAGGGAGATTGATACCTGGTTCCCGAGAAGTACGCGGTGTGTTCAATTATTATCTCACTCAAGGGTTGCTCGGAATGGCAGACCTCATTGGAAACAATGACGGCATTGTTTCCTTCAATGAACTCGCCAACTATGCCACTCAAAATACTCGAATGCACGCCGAAAAGGCAGGCAATCGGCAATCGCCGCAAATGCTCGGCACCATGGTTCAGCAAGTCGGGAAAGCGGAAGCCGTTTTCAACATCGGACAAAAAATGGAGGGTACTCTTGCGATGAATAAGCATGTGTTTGACGAAGACCATCTTATCAAATCTCTTTCCGATTATTTAGCATTGGTCGGAAACGCTATCGTGATGTCGGTTCAGGCAGATTTGCGCAAAGCCTTTGAAAAAGCGAACGATCAGTCGATACAAGCGATAGGGAAGGAAGATGCCGATACTGCGGACGTTACCGATTACTTGAAGCGGCAGGGAGATGCCAACACCTTCGCCATTGCTAATTTTCTCCGACCGGCTCTTAACGACCCGGAAAACAAGACGGCAAGACTTGCATCCGCTACTGCTGCCCGCGCAACGGGCGATTATATTGATGCCCTGAAGAATTATGATGATGCTGGTGAACTCTTCGAGTTGTATATCGTTGATCGATTGGGAGATTTAGGGGAAGATGCAGGAGTACGTGATAGGTTCAGTCCCTTTGGCAACGATCTGACCCTTGAAACCGTTCCGCTCCGTTCCGAAGCCTTGACGGATTCTCAAGCCGTTACGCAACTGAAACGCGGTATAAAAGTTTTTGCCCAAGAACTTTCGCTGGGAAAAAGCGGACATCCCAACGATGCGTGGATCAAGGTTCGTGTTTATCCCACCATTGAGCCAAATTATGTCGAAGGTTGGATTCATCGTGATTATATTTATTGGTCACCTGACGCAGCGGAATGGTACACTCCACTCGACGGTCTGGCAAAAATGCATGCGAGCAAAGCCGAAAGTTTTATGAAGAAAGCCGCAGCACTCGAAGCAGATGCCAATGCGAGACAGGTTCGTGGTCAACGGTTACAGGGAATAGGAAACATAGCCGGAGCATTGGGCGTTCCCTACGGCGGATATATTCAGCAGGGCACTCACGCGGCTGCAGCAGTGGCATACAGTCGTGCCGCAGGACAGCGTGGTGCTGCAATGGGGGCTTGGAATCAGTTCATCCATTGGCAGCAGGTCGGTATGGAACATCGGGCAGGACTCAAAACTGTCGAGGAACAAACCAAATACTTTGAGGCGGCAAGGATTATCATTGACCCGAATGACTTGCCGTTTTGAGAAACCATACATCGTCATTTCGCTGCGCTCCATTACGTCTTTTGTCAATGACGACTACCAAAAGCCGGAATGAAACGAAGTGGAATGACGGAAACCCTTTAATAATAAAATTTTCAGGAGAATCACAATGAGAACGATGGTATTACCGA